>Ga0208316_1001013_pt1 | contig 18846 bp, 15 predicted proteins | sample MalvireepMed_231_FD_184240 | JGI IMG/M metagenome (GOLD analysis project Ga0208316, IMG submission 184240) | Marine viral communities from the Global Malaspina Expedition - Malaspina viral metaG DeepMed_231 (SPAdes) (version 2) | ecosystem: Environmental > Aquatic > Marine > Oceanic | place... | reverse complement strand
GCCCGCGGCTGACCCTGGACAGCGGCCTTCGCTTCGAAGCCTCGGACATTTCGTCGGAGGGCGATGTGATGCTGGAAAAATCCCTGCAGTTCGCCAAGCCGCAGCTCAGCCTGACCTGGGCCCAGGATGAGCACACCCAGCTACGGTTCAGGGTCGAGAGGACGGTCGGCCAGCTGGATTTCGACGACTTCGTCGCCTCGTCCTCGCTCAACACCGGCGTGCTCCTGGCTGGCAATCCCGATCTCGATCCCGCTCAGGAATGGATCGTCGAGGCCGCCGTCGAGCGGCGCTTCTGGACCGGGGGCGCCCTGGTGGTCACCCTGCGCCGCGCCGAGATCACCGACGTGGTCGATCGCGCGCCGGTGCGTCTGGACGGCGGGAAAATCTATGACGCCCCGGCCAATATCGGCTCAGGGGTGCGCGAGGAATTGGCCCTGACCCTGACCCTGCCCTTCGACCGGGTGGGATTGAAGGGCGCCCAGCTACGGGGCGAAGGAACCTGGCGCCGGTCGGCGGTCGATGATCCCACCACGGGCGAATCCCGGGAGATTTCCGGCCTGCGGCCCGTGGAGTGGGAGGCCCATTTCAGCCAGGACCTGCCGTCGATATCCTCGACCTGGGGGGTGGACGTATTCGGCGGCTGGCGGGAGACCTATTACCGCTATGACGAGGTCTCGACGACCAAGCTGCGCCCCTTCGTCGTGCCGTTCGTCGAGTGGAAGCCCCGGCCGGACATCGTCCTGCGCTTTGAGATTCCCAATGTAACCGAGCGGGGCGTGCGCCGCACCCGCACCGTCTATGCCGGCCCCCGCGACAGCGCCGACATCGCCTATGTGGACGACCGGGACATCGACTTCGGCCGCATGTACCGCTTCCGCATCAGCAAGACGCTGGGCGGATAAGGAAGCGGCGGCTGTCAGGCCGCCGCCTCCAACCATCAGGCATTCCGATCGTCGCGCAGGGTCTGCGGGTTCACCGCCTGGCGCTCGCCATCCAGGGTCGGGGCGATCGGCTCGGGCGACGGACCGTGGCCGGCGCTGACTCCGTGGGCCCAGCCCTTGATGAAGAAGCTGAGGACTATGAAGACCAGGCCTGCGCCCAGGCCCCAATAGCCCAGCATTCGGAACACCTCGACCGAACTCTGCAGAGCCTGCGCCGGGTCCAGCACCTGGCCGCCGACGGTCTCGGTCCCGGCGAGGCCGGCGATCCAGCCGCCCACATACTGGGCGATGGCGCTGGACAGGAACCAGACCGCCATCATGAACGACACCACCGAGGCCAGGGAGAGCTTGGTGATCTCCGAAAGGCCGACGGGCGAGAGGAAGAGCTCGCCGGTGGTGTGCAGCAGGTAGAGCAGGCCCAGCACCATCAGCGGCACCCGGAAGCTGGCGTCGGCGAGCCCTGCGCTCCACACCACCACCATGAAGCCAAGGCCCGCCTGCAGCAGGCCCAGGCCGAATTTCATGGTCGGGTCGGGGTCCATGCCGCGGCGGCCGAGGAAGGCCCACAGCGCAGCGAAGATCGGCGCGAAGATCAGGATGAAGCCGGCGTTGAACGACTGCACCTGGGCCGCGGCGATGCCGGAATTGATCCAGCCCCACCACCCGCCGGTGTCCACGCCGGCGGCGGCCAGCTGTTCGGGCGTCCCCATGGGCATGCCCAGGAAGGTCGTGGCCTGGCTGGTGATGGCGAGGTCTACGTTTCGCGCGGCGAACAGGTTGAGCGAGGTGCCGGCCTGTTCGAAGAGGGTCCAGAAGACCACGGCGCCGAAGATCAGCACGGTGGCCAGCATCATCCGCTGGCGCTCCTCCCTGGTCTGGCAGATTCGCAGGATCACATAGGCGATGATGACCAGGGAGGCGATGATGGCCACGCTGAGCACCCAGCCCACCACGGCGTTGCGCTGCACCAGCCACCAGACCACGCCGATGCAGGGAATGGTCGCCAGATAGATCAGCCATTCGCGATTCAGCGGGCCGAAGATGGGCGCCTTGAGCTTCTCCGGCTCCGGCGGCTCCCCATGGCCTTCGAGCAGCGGCTTGCCGAGCACGAAGACCACCCAGCCCAGGGCCATGCCGACGCCGGCCAGGCCGAAGCCATAGCCCCAGCCGAAGTGCTGGCCGAGCAGGCCGCAGAGCACCGAGGCCCAGAAGGCGCCGAGATTGATGCCGTAATAGTAGAGGGTGAAGCCGGAATCCCGGCGCGGGTCCCCTTGAGGATAGAGCTGTCCGACGATGGTGGAGATGTTGGGCTTGAGGAAGCCCACTCCAAGGATGATCAGCGAGACCGCCAGATAGAAGATGTTGACCCCCACGGGATCGGCGGTCTGGGTCATCTCATAGCTGCCGGCCGGCAGCACCGCCGGCAGCGGCGCGGTCGCGGGCAGGTCGATGATCTGCAGGCCGCCGCCTTGGGCGGGGCCGAAGGCGTAGGGCTCGCCCTCCACCACCAGGCGGACCTGGCGGCCGTCCATCCGGCCCTCGGCGGCGACCTCATAGGTCTGGCCTGCATAGGTCAGAACCTCGCGGGTCGGTTCGCCCTCCACCGCCATGGCCAGGTGGCCGGCGACCAGCAGCAGGGCGCCGAAGGCCACGGCCTTGCGGGTGCCCAGATAGCGGTCGGCCAGGATGCCGCCGATCAGAGGCAGCAGATAGACCAGCGAGGTGTATGAGCCGTACTGGGCGTTGGCGACGTCATCGTCGAACAACAGGTGCTGAGTCAGGTAGAAGATCAGGATGGCCCGCATGCCGTAGTAGGAGAACCGCTCCCACATCTCGGCGAAGAACAGGACGATCAGGCCCCGCGGATGGTTGCGCATCAACTGCAGCAAGACCGGGACACCGGTGAGCAGCGTGATCAGCACGCCGAGCACGACGACGATGTTCATGAATCGACTTCCGCTTAATTCTGCGTTGAGCCGGCCCGCAGGCCTGCGCCGAGGTTCATTTCACCCAGGTCGCCCCGGAAAACGGGGAGAAGATCACGCAGACTGCGCCAAGACAAGCAAGCCTCGTCCAACATCACCACGTATCGGCGCGGCGGAGCCAACCGCCAGGGTCATGCGTTCACCCTGTGTTCAAAGGAGAAGGCCCATGAGCGATCCCGGATCAAACCACACCATCGATATCGTCCCCGCCGCCGGGCGCATGCGCGTGGCGTTCGAGGACCACATCATCGCCGACAGCGATGACGTTCTGATCCTGCACGAAGGCCGGCTGGCCCCTGTGGCCTATTTCCCCAGAGACGACATCGAGATGGGCTATTTCGCCCGGACCGACCGCTCCACCCACTGCCCTTTCAAGGGTGACGCCGCCTACTATACGGTGACGGTGGGCGGCGAGGTGCTGGAGAACGTCGCCTGGACCTATGAGGACCCCCTGCCCGGCGCGACCCGGATCGACGGCCGCGTGGCCTTCTATGCCGATCGGGTGAAGATCTATGCGGTGGGCGACGAGGTCGCGCCGCACGACCATCACCGGGACGTGGACGCCGTCGTGCAACATACCGACTCCGGCGGCGGTCAAAGTCAGAAGGACCATTGGACGCCGAACGTGGAGACGCCCAAGAGTTGAGCGCTCTTCCTGAGAGCGCCGCGGCGTCTCAGGGCGTAGCGGGCGCGATCTCCAGGAAGATGGGATTGGCGTAGAACCAGAGGTCCGACCACGGGTCCTCGCCCGCCGGGTCCGGCTGCGGTTCGAGTTCGGTCCCGCTGGTCCCTCGCACACGGATATAGGCGTCGCCCGTCAGGCCGCTCAGGGTGTGGGTGACGATGATATCCTCGCCGTCCCTGCGCCAATCGGTGGCGGTGAAGCGTCGCCCGACGCGGGTGGTCGGATTGGCCGCCGCCGCACGATCGGCGACCGGCCCGGTGACGTCCCCGACGATCAGGTCGATGCGCGCCACCTGCGGCGTCCGCCCGGCCGCATTAGCGGCGGCGGGATCGCGCGCCCGGATGGTCACCACCACATCGGTTCCCGGAGCGAGCCTGAGCGCCTCGCCGATCTCAGCCGTCTGGCCACCCGCCTGGGCCGTCACGTCCAGTTCCGAGATCAAATCGCCGGTGGTGACGAAGACCCGCCCATGGCGCAGGCCGTCCAGGATGTCGGCGTGGCTGCGGAGGGCTTTCACATAGGTCTTGGAATATTCGCCCGGCCAGAAATCACTGCCGCCATCAGTGTAGTGACGGTGGGAGTCCGAGGTTGAGGTCACCCACCAGCGACGCCCCTCGCCCAGCATGGAGTCCCAGAACCCGCCCAGACGCGCGGTCATCTGGTCGAAGCCGCCCAGGGTCGGGCTGTTGCGATAGCCGCCGCGCGCGCCCTCCGGATCGATGGCGCCGTCCGGCTGCAGGGCGGCGGCTTGGTGGCCGGGCGCCCCCTCCATGCCGATGGCCACCTGGGGCGCGGCGTCGTTCCAGTCACGCAGTTCGCCGGGCCGGTCCTGGCCCCATTCCCCGACGCCCGTGGCCGACCGCGACGGATGGTTGGCGATGACCACCGGCGGCGCTTCGATCTGGCGCATGTGACGCAGGGCCTCGAGCATCCGCGGCTCGGTGTCCCAGGACGGGTCGGCCGGCCACGGCTCGCGCTTGGCGAAGCGGCCTTCGATCCCCTCCAGCACGTCGCGTTCATCAGGGGTGTGCGGAATGATCAGGCTGGAATGATCGGCCCCGGGGGTGTCGAACTCCATGCCGTAGAACTGGATGAGGCCAGGGACCTCGGCGCGGGCGCGCTCCAGCTCCGGATAGGCGAGGTCGCGGTTGACCTTGGAGTGGTTGGGGCCCCCGTGATCTGTGGAGACCATCCAGGACAGGCCATAGCGGGCGGCCATGGCCGCATTGGTCGGGATCGGATAGATGGCGTCGCCGGCGATTTCCGGCTTGGGCGGGCCGCCGGCCGGATCGGGCGTCCAGCCGACGCTGTAGCGGCTGTGAACATGGTGGTCGCCGGCCAGCCAGCGGCGCGCCGCCGGATCAACGGCGGCGGCTTCATCGGCGACCGCGCCCGTGGCCACCAGCCTGGTTGCTTGGTGGTCGGGGCTCTCATGGGCCAGGGCCGAACCCGCGGCGAAGGCGGCGAGGAGGGCGAATCGGGCGAAGCGGCAAGGCTGGGTCATGGCGGTGACCTCTAGCGAACGGATGCGTCACTTGTCTGACGGTGGCGCCTGTTCATGGCCGCCAGGTCGGAGCCTCGCCTCAGAAGGCCAGGGTCTCGTAGGCTTTCGAAAGATCGCCCTTCCAGGCGCCGTGATAGAGATCCAGCATCCGTTCTGCCGGGGTCTTGCCGCTGTCGGCGATTTCATCCAGATCGGCGAGATAGCCGGTCTCATCGACCAGGCCGCCGCTCAGGCGGTTGCGGGCCTTGAGGCCCTGGCGGGCGATGGCCAGCACGTCCTTGGCCACGTCCTGCAGGGTCCGGCCGTCGATCTGCGCCTTGAGGCCCAGTTTCGCCGACTGGCTGCGCAGGCTCTCATGGTCGGCCACCGACCAGCCCTTGCAGACATCCCAGGCCGCATCGAGGGCCGCCTGATCGTAGAGCAGGCCGGTCCACAGGGCCGGCAGGGCGCAGAGACGGCTCCAGGGGCCGGCGTCGGCGCCGCGCATCTCCAGATAATATTTGAGCCGCACCTCGGGGAAGATGGTGGTGACGTGGTCGGCCCAGTCCTTGATGGTCGGCCGCTCGCCGGGCAGTTCGGGAAGGCGACCCTCCATGAACTCGCGGAACGAGCGCCCGGCCACGTCGATGTAGCGGCCGTCGCGCTTCACGAAGTACATCGGCACGTCCAGCGCATAGTTGGCGTAGGTCTCGAAGCCGAAGCCGTCCTTGAAGACGAAGTCGAGCATGCCGGTCCGGTCGGGGTCCACATCGGTCCACACATTGGCTCGGGCCGACAGAAAGCCGTTGGGCTTGCCCTCCGTGAAGGGGGAGTTGGCGAACAGGGCCGTGGCGATCGGCTGCAGGGCCAGGCTGGTCCGGAACTTCTTGACCATGTCGACTTCGGACCCGAAGTCGAGGTTCACCTGCACGGTGCAGGTGCGGAACATCATGTCCAGGCCCATGCCGCCGACCTTCGGCATGTAGGCGCGCATGATCTTGTAGCGGCCCTTGGGCATCACCGGAATCTGGTCCCGGGTCCAGGTGGGTGTGAAGCCGAGGCCCAGGAAGCCCAGACCAAGCTCGTCGGCCACGGTCTTGACCTCAGACAGGTGGCCGCCGGTCTCGTCGCAGATCTCGTGCAGGTCGCGCAGCGGCGCGCCGGAGAGTTCGAACTGGCCGCCGGGCTCCAGGCTGACATTCGCGCCATTGCGCTCCAGCCCGATCAGGGTGTCGCCTTCGAACACCCCTTGCCAGCCGAAACGCATCAGGCCGGTCAGCAGAGCGTGGATGCCGTTTGGTCCCTCATAGGGAACCGGCGAATTGTCCTTGAGATAGAAGGGAAACTTCTCGTGCTCGGCGCCGATGCGCCAGTCGGCCTTGGGCTTGGAGCCGTCGGCGAACCAGGCGACCAGGTCTTCAAACACCAAGGGACGCTCGTCGCAAATGACGTCGGCCATGTCTCTCTCCCCAGCCCGACAATATTCTCGCCACGGGCCAGGCCCCAAGCGGCGGCGATCTTTACGCCGTTCGCTGAAGTGGGCGCAACGATGGCGAAGCGCAATGGCCCCTAACGCGGTGTGACGCAATCACCCCAGTCGCCGCAGAGGCTCTGCCACAGGGTCAGCGCGCTGATCGCCGCGGTGTCAGCCCTCAGGATTCGGGGGCCAAGCGTGGCCGCGACAGCCTGATCCAGCCCCCGCAGCCGGGCGCGCTCGGTCGGCGAAAAACCGCCCTCGGGGCCGATCAGCACCGCCCAAGGGCCGGGAGGTTGGTCCTTCAGGGCCTGCAGGGCCGGGGGCGCGTCGCCGGCCTCATCGCAGAAAAGCAGTCGCCGCGAAGCCTCCCAGGCGTCCAGGAGATCGGCCAGCCGCACGGGCGCGCCGATCTCCGGCAGGTCGATGCGGCCGGTCTGTTCGGCGGCCTCGACGGCGATGGCGTTCAGCCGCGGCAAGCGGATGTGATCGGGATTGGTCCGCTCGGTGATCACCAGCCGCACCCGCCGCACGCCTAGTTCGCAGGCCTTTTCGACGATCGTCTCGAGCCGCGCACGCTTCACGGTGGCGACGATGAGATCGAGGTCGGGACCAACGGCCTGCGGCCTTGTCTGATCCTGGACCTCCAGCACCGCGCCGCGCTTGCCGCTCTCGGCGACGACGGCGCGCCATTCCCCGTGGCGGCCGTTGAACACCAGCAGGGGATCGCCGGCGGCCCGGCGCATGACGGCGACCACATAGCGGCTCTGGTCGGGGTTGAGGCCAAGCCTGGCGCCCGGCGCGAGATCGTGGGTGACGAACAGACGGATCATGATGCGCTTTCTAGCCGGCGATCGCCGGGGCCGCATAGGCCATGGCGCAATCGCGGGCGGCCGGCGTAGGGTTGGCCATGAGCAAGTCCGACAAGACCGCCAAATCGAACGAGTCCTACGACGCGGCCCTGCCTCGCCTGCAACTCGCCCTGGTCAAGATGCAGCAGCAGGCCCTGGCGAACGGCGAGAAGGTGCTGGTCATCTTCGAGGGCCGTGACGCGGCGGGCAAGGACGGGACCATCCAGCGGATCACCGAGCACATGTCGGTCCGCGCCACGCGGGTCGTCGCCCTGTCCAAGCCTTCCGACGTGGAAAACAGCCAGTGGTACTTCCAGCGATTCGTCAGCCACCTGCCGGCCGGCGGCCAGTTCGTGATCTTCAACCGCTCCTGGTACAACCGTGCTGGCGTCGAGCGGGTGATGGGCTTTTCCACCCCGGCCGAGCAGGAGGACTTCCTGCGCGAGGTTCCCCTGTTCGAGGAGATGTTGGTCGGGTCCGGCATCCGGCTGGTGAAGATCTGGATGGATGTCACCAAGGCCGAACAGGCGCAGCGCCTGGCCGAGCGCAAGGACGATCCGCTGAAGGTGCTAAAGTCGAGCCCGCTGGACGACTTCGCCCAGCCCCGCTGGGACGACTACACAACCGCCCGCGACGAGATGCTGCGACGCACCGACACCGCCCTGGCGCCTTGGGTCTGCGTGAAGGCCGATCACAAGAAGACTGCGCGGCTCAACGTCATCCGCCACCTGGTGAACACACTCGCGCCGGCCGCGGTGGCCAGGACGGTGGAGGCGCCCGATCCGGAGGTGCTTTTCCGGTTCGAGATCGCTGCGCTCACCGACGGCCGGCTCTGCAACTAGCCGATTTCGTTGGATTAGGATTTCGGGAGGCGGCTAGACTGCTGCCTGAAACCATTGGCGTGGAGCCCTCGCCTTCGTGTCCCTATCCAGTGAGACTGAGCGCGTGCGCCACGCGGGCGACCCTGTCGCCTTTGTTCAGGCCAGCGGCGCAACCGGCGCCTGGACTGCGTGGATGCGCTTCCCACCCCCGGCCCTGATCTGCGAGACAGGGGCGTCGCCGCCTCGGCCTGAGGGCGACCTCAGGGCCGAATGGCCCTAGCGCTGACCTGACCGACCGAACTTGCCCCCAGCCCCTGCGCCCCTCGAACAGCTGAGCGCCGCCCAGGCCCGCCGCATCGCCCTGGCTGCGCAGGGTTTTGGCCGGGCGCGGCCCCAGGCGGCAGGGCGGCGCCATCTGGTCGATGTCATGGCGCGCCTCGGTGTGGTGCAGATCGACTCGGTCAATGTGGTGTCGCGCACCCACTACCTGCCCTTCTTCTCTCGCCTCGGCCCCTACCCACGGGAGGCGCTGGAGGGCCTGGCCTGGGGCAAGCGGCCGGCCTTCTTCGAGTACTGGGCGCATGAGGCCTCGCTCCTGCCCCTGGCCACCCAGCCCCTGCTGCGATGGCGGATGGAGGACGCCCGCGAGGGGGTGGGGGTGTGGAAAGGCGTCGCCAGGTTCCTGCGCGAACACCCCGCCCTGATGGAGCGCGCCCTCGCGGCGGTGGCCGAGCGCGGCCGGCTGTCGGCCTCTGAGCTGGAGTTGGGGGTCAAGGGCGCCGGCGGCTGGTGGGGCTGGAGCGAGGCCAAGCGGGCGGCCGAATGCCTGTTCTGGACCGGCCGCCTGACCACCGCCACGAGGCGGGCGACCTTCGAGCGGGTCTACGGGTTGCCGCATGAGGTTTTGCCGGCCGATATCCATGGGGCGCCGCCCCCCGCCCGCGAGGACGCCCAGCGGGAGCTGGTGCGCATCGCCGCCAGGGCGCAGGGCGTGGCCACCGAACGGGACCTGCGCGACTATTTCCGCATGGCGCCGGCCGAGACCCGGGCGCGGATCGCCGAACTTGTGGAGGCCGGCGACCTGGTTCCCGTCACCGTCCGCGGCTGGGGCCAGGGCGCCTATCTCGATTCGGGCGCCCGCAAGCCCCGGCGGATCGGCGGCGCAGCCCTGCTGTCGCCTTTCGACAACCTGATCTGGTTCCGTGAACGGACGGAGCGGCTTTTCGGGGTGCGGGTCCGGCTGGAAATCTACACCCCAGCCGAGAAGCGCACGCACGGCTACTATGTCCTGCCCTTCCTGGAGGACGAGGCGATCACGGCCCGGGTGGACCTGAAGGCCGACCGCAAGGCCGGCGTGCTGCGGGTTCAGGCGGCGCATGCCGAGCCGCACGCCACCTCAGGAACACCCGATCGCCTGGCCGCAGAACTCCGTCTCATGGCCGACTGGCTGGGCTTGGCCGAGGTGCAGGTCGAGGCCCGCGGCGACCTTGCGCCGGCCCTTGAGGGCGCCGTCAGGCGTTGAGCGACTTCGGGCGCATGACCAGCCAGGGGGTGGGCCCAAGCCGCCACTCCCAGACCGCCAGCAGCTGATCGAGATGGTTCGACGCCATCAGCCAGTCCGGCAGGGGCAGGGACCGACCGCCCATCGCCAGTTGGATGACACGGTGGGTCGGGGCGAAGCGCTCGGTCAGGCGGGCCGCCACACCAGGGCGATAGACCTCATGCGCCTCGACGATGATGTGGGTGTGAGCCAGGGCCGGACTGAGGTCGGGGCGCAGCAGTTCCTCCTCGGCGCCCTCCACGTCCATCAGGACCAAGCGTCGCGGCCCTGCGAGGACCTCGAAGTCCTCAGGCTTCACGGCCTCGCCGATGGTCACCCGGTCGCCGACGCCATTCAGCGCCGCCATCTCGGCGCACGCGGCGCGGGCCTTGGGCGAGATGTCAAAGGCGTGGACCTGGGCGCCGGGCGCCAGCAACGCCATGCCGACCGCGTAATAGCCCTCAGCCGCCCCCACATCGATGACGTGGTCGAGCCCCTCGGCGGCCAGCGCCGTCAGATACGGATGGAGTTCGGCCTCGTAGGTTCCGAGCAGCCGCGGGGCCAGGGCGCCTTCGGTGGCGCCCTCCACATAGGCCATGCCGGCGAAGGGGCCTTGCAGCACCTTTCGCCCGTGGCGGGTCACGAAGGCGTCCACGATCACCGAGGCGCGCCAGAGGGCCAGAACGCGGAGGGCCAGGGCCAGTTCGCGGGGCTCGGCCAAGGAAGGTTCCCGGTCGAGCCGCTCCCGCAACCAGCGCACGACATTGTCGGCATAGCTCAAGGGGCGCCCCATTCCTGTTGAGCCCCACCCCGCCACAGGGTCGCCTATTCCGCCCGCCGCGTCACGCGCAACCTAACCGACCCCCTCTGTGACGGCGTGCAGCCGGGCATAGGCGCCGCCCTTGGCCACCAGCTCGGCGTGGCGCCCCTCCTCAACCACCCGGCCGCCCTCGAAGACCAGAATGCGATCGGCGCCGCGGATGGTGGACAGGCGGTGGGCGATAACGATGGTCGTGCGCCCGGCCATCAGCTCCTCCATGGCGGCCTGCACGTCCCGCTCGGTCTCCACGTCCAGGGACGAGGTGGCCTCGTCCAGCACCAGGATCGGCGCATTGGCCAGGAAGGCCCGCGCCAGGGCCACCCTTTGCCGTTCGCCGCCCGACAGCTTCACCCCGCGCTCGCCCACCAGGGTCTCGTACCCCTTGGGAAGCCGCATGATGAAGTCGTGCGCCCGGGCGCGCCGGGCGGCCAGGGCCACCTCTTCGGGACGGGCGTCGGGCCTGGCATAGGCGATGTTCTCCGCAATGGTGCGGTGGAACAGGGCCGGGTCCTGGGGCACCAGGGCGATGGCGCGCCGCAGGGAGGCCTGGCTCACCTTGGCGATGTCCTGGCCATCGATCAGGACACGGCCAGACTGCACATCATAGAGCCGCTGGAGCAGCTTGACGAAGGTGGACTTGCCCGCCCCCGTGGCGCCGACAAGGGCGACCTTTTCCCCCGGCGCGACGATCAGGGTGAAGTTCTCATAGAGGTGTCCAGCCGCGGCCTTGTAGCCGAAGGTCACCCGGTCGAAGGCGATCTCGCCCCGCTCACCCCGGAAGGCTGCGGCGTCGGGAAGGTCGGCCACCTCCGGCGCGGTGACGGCGTAGCGGGCCACATCCTCCACGTCGTCGAGGCCCTTCTGCATCATGCGGATGTTTTCGCCGAGATTGCGCAGATAGCCGCTCATCAGCATGAAGGCGGTGATGGCGAACACCACGTCGCCGGCGCTGGCCTGGCCTTGCGACCACAACCGCAGCAGCAGGCCCGTCAGGCCCGCCTGCAGGCCCACCAGCATCAGGTTGTGCCACAGCCAGACATTCATGAACCGGGTCCAGGTGGTGAGCGTGGCCCGCCGCCACAGGGCCGTGACGCCGCCGATGCGGGCCTCTTCGCGGGTCTCGGCGCCAAAGGCCTTCACCGTCGGGTTGGAGCCGATGGAATCCGACAGGGCGCCGCCTATGCGCGAATCCAGCGCCACCGACTTCAGGTTGGCCGGCCGCACATAGACCGTGGTCAGCCAGATGTTGGAGACCAGGTAGAGAATCACCACCGCCAGGGAAAAGACCCCCACCAGGGGCCAGCGGGCGATCATCATCGCCGACAGGCCGACCAGCACGATCAGCGCCGGTCCCAGCCACAGGATCACCGCGTCGGAGACCATGTCATAGCCCCACATGCCGCGGCTGAGCCGCCGCACAGTGGAGCCGGCGAAGGTGTTGGCGTGCCAGTCCGACGAATAGGACTGAACCCGCTGGAAGCCCTCGTCGGTCATGTCCTTCATGTTGGCCGCCGCCATCGGATTCCAGAACCGGAAGGCGATGTTGCGCACCACGGTGAAGGCCAGGAAGACGCCGATGAAGATCGTCCAGGCCCGCCAGGCGAGATCCGCCTGATCAGGGCCTGCGGCCACGATGTCCATCAGCCGACCGGCCGCCCAGGGCAGGGCGAGGTCGAAGCCGATGGCCACCAGGGTCAGGGCGACCGAGGTCCAGAACAGGACCGGCCGCCGCAGCCAGAAGGCGCCGATGAAGGCCAGGACCTGCCGGTTGGAGAGGGTCCGCTCGGCCAGGTCGTCGGTGTCGTCATAGTGGTCGGTCATGGTGTTCTCGTCCTGGCGATCATTCGGCGGCTTCGGAGACGGCGTGCAGGCGGGCATAGGCGCCGCCCCGGGCGAGCAGCTCTCCGTGGCGGCCCTCCTCGATGATGCGGCCCCGGTCGAAGACCAGGATCCGGTCGGCGCTGCGGATCGTCGACAGCCGGTGGGCGATGACGATGGTGGTGCGGCCGGCCATCAGTTCCTCGGTGGCCGCCTGGACCTCACGCTCGGTCTCCACGTCCAGGGACGAGGTGGCCTCGTCCAGCACCAGGATGGGCGCGTCGGCCAGGAAGGCCCGGGCGATCGCCACCCGCTGCCGCTCGCCGCCCGACAGCTTGACCCCGCGCTCGCCCACCAGGGTGTCGTAACCCTGAGGCAGCCGGGCGATGAAGTCGTGCGCCCGGGCGCGACGGGCGGCCAGGGCCACCTCATCGGGCGTCGCGTCCGGCCGCGCATAGGCGATGTTCTCGCCGATGCTGCGGTGGAACAGCGAGGGGTCCTGGGGCACCACGGCGATGGCCCGGCGAAGTGACCCTTGCGTCACGTGGGCCACGTCCTGCCCGTCGATCAGGATGCGGCCGCCGTCCAGGTCGTGCAGCCGCTGGAGCAGCTTGACGAAGGTCGACTTGCCCGAACCCGTGGGGCCGACGAGCGCGATCCGCTCGCCGGGCGCAATGGCCAGGCTGAAGTCCTGATAGAGCCGCTCCCCCTGGTTGGCGTAGCCGAAGCTGACCCGGTCGAAGGTGACCGCGCCCTCCAGCCCCTGGAAGGGCGGAGCCTCGGGCTTGTCGGCCAGCTGCGGGTCGGTGCGCATGTAGACCGCCACGTCCAGCAGATCGTCGAGACCCTTCTGCAGCATGCGGGTGATCTCGCTGAAGTTCCGCATATAGCCGGCCATCAGCATGAAGGAGGTGATGGCGAAGGCCACGTCCCCGGCTGTGGCCTGGCCCTGCGTCCACGCCCAGAGGATCAACCCCGTCAGTCCGCCTTGCAGGATGACCAGCAGGACGTTCTGCCCCAGGCCCACCAGGTTGAACCGGTTCCAGGTGCGGATCACCGCCACCCGCCATTCCGCCACCGTGCCGGCGAACCGCTGGCCCTCGCGGGCCTCGGCGCCGAAGGCCTTGACCGTGGGGTTGGCGCCGATGGCGTCGGCCAGCGAGGCGCCGATCTGGGAGTCCAGCGCGTTGGACACCAGGTTGACCGGCCGGACATAGTAGGTGGCAGTCAGCACGTTATAGACCGCGAAGATGATCACCACCGTAGCCGTGAACAGGCCCGCCAGGGGCCAGCGCACGGTCATGGAGACCGCCAGGCCCGCCAGCACGATCAGGGTCGGCATGAGCATCAGCAGCAGGGCGTCAGACGCGCTGTCATAGCCCCACATGGCCCGCGACACCTTGCGCACTGTGGCGCCGGCATAGTTGGAGCCGTGCCAGTCCGACGAAAAGGACTGCACCCGCTCGAAGCCCTGGGTGACGATCCGCTCCATGATCCGGGCGTAGAAGCCGTTCAGGATGCGGAAGCCCGTGGTGCGGACACCGTAATAGACCACATAGAGCCCGGTCAGCACCGCCCAGGCGGTCCAGGCGGCCTCCGTCAACCGGTCGGGCGAGGACACAGCATCCACCAGGGCGCCCGCCGCCCAAGGGATGGACAGGTCGCAGGCGGTCCCCACCAGGAACAGGGACGCGGCGGTGAAGAACCGCGGCTTGTCCACCATCCAGTGGCGCCACATGAAGCCGATCACTTGCATATTGCCCAGGGGGCGGGGGCGGGTGACGCCTTCGTCTTCGTCGAAGAATTCGCTGGTCATCGGAGAGGCCAAAAATCTGGACCGCAGGTCCGGGGACCGGCGGAAAGGGCGCAAGGCCGCAGGCGCGCCAATGGGGCGCGGATCAGGGCGGAATGCGGAGAGGGCCGGAAGCAGACGTCCCGGCGGATGCGGACGAACACGGGGAATTTCCTGAGGGCGGGAGCCAAGAAAGGCGCCGGCCCGGGAAGTTCCGCTCGAAGGTTGAGCTAGGTTCGGGGCGCGGCGACGCAGCGGTGGGGGTTCGGTGCAAGATGCATTGTCATGCGAACCCTCCTGTCTGGTCGCGGGTGGTGGACGGCCGGAAGCTAGGCGGGGCGGGAATCGCAGTCAACCGCGCGTTGAACATCGTTTTACCAACCGCTTTCACTGAGGCGCCGAAGACACGATCTGGTAGGAGCAGGGGCATGATCGCCCCCCTGCCTGATGCGGCCCCGACCAACTGGGTCGACCGCCGCGCGCCCGCCGCCCTGAGGCCCTGGCTGAAGCTCGGCCGTTTCGATCGCCCGACGGGAATCTGGCTGCTGATGCTGCCGGGCTGGCAAGGACTCGCCCTGGCCGCCGCCATGAAAGGGGAGCTTCCCGACTGGCGCTGGCTGGTCGCCTTCTTTGTCGGCGCGGCCCTGATGCGGGCGGCCGGCTGCGCCTATAACGATATCGTCGACCGGGATTTCGACGCCAAGGTCTCGCGCACCGCCGGACGCCCGATCCCTTCGGGCCAGATCACGGTGCGCCAGGCCTGGGCCTTTGTCATCGGCTGCTGCCTTGTCTCCCTGGCCATCCTGCTGGTCATGCCGCCGTTCGCCATCGCGCTCGGCATAGGCTCCCTGGCCCTGGTCGCGGCCTATCCGTTCATGAAGCGGATCACCTGGTGGCCGCAGGCCTGGCTCGGCCTCACCTTCAACTGGGGCGCCCTGCTGGGCTTCGCCGCGGTGACCGGCGGCCTGCAGTGGCCGGCCCTGCTGCTCTATGCCGTCGGCATCTTCTGGACGCTGGGCTATGACACCATCTACGCCATCCAGGACCTTGAGGACGACGCCCTGGCGGGCGTGAAGTCCTCCGTCCGCCGGCTGGGCGCGTCCACGCCCAAGGGCGTGCTGGTCTTCTATGTGGCGGCCTTCGTCCTGGCCCTGGTCACCGCCTGGGCCGCAGGGCTCGGCCCGCTTTTCCTGCCGCCGGCCGCGCTCTTTGGCCTGCACCTCTCCAACCAGGCGGCCAAGGTGCGGGTGGAAGATCCCGAAGGCGCCCTGGCGCTCTTCAAATCAAACCCTGTGGCGGGACTCCTGCTGTTCCTGGCGCTGGTCGCCGGCTCATGGTCGGGGCCGCAGGGCCTGTTCTGAGGCGATGATTACCTGCCGGGTCGTTGAGGGCGACCCTGGGCCGGCCGAAGCTTTGTCTCGCAGCGACCGGCTGCGATCCAAAGCCCCAGGGAGCCCGCCATGCGCGCCGCCAAGGTCCTCACCATCAACGCCATCGCCTCAGGCCTGATCGGCCTGGCCTGCGTCCTTGACGCCCAGCTTCTGGCCTCCGTCCTCCTGGAGGCGTCCACCCCCGCCGCCGTGCTCGCCCTGCGCATCCTGGGCGTCGGACTGACGGTCTTCGCCATCGCGGTGGGCCTGGTGGCGGCCCGACGCGAAACGCCCCGCACGGCCCTGCGCGTCATCCTCTGGGCCGACATGGCCTGGGTCGCCGCGACCCTGGTGCTGGCGCCGATGTTCGCGGCCGCCTTGACAGGCATGGGCCTGGCCGCCGTGATTGTCGTCGGCGTGGCTGTGGCTGTCTTCGCCGTCTTCGAGGCCAACGCCCTGCGCCGCGCCACAGCGCTGGCCTGACCTGAAAAGCCGGAGAGCCCAGCATGGCCCCTTCAGCCGCCCCCTCGCCGGCCGTCCGGACGCTGGCCGACTTCCCGGCCATGCTGGGGCGCCTGCGCCGGGCGCGCGGGTTTTCCCAGCTCGGCCTCGCCCTGGCCGCCGACGTCTCTCAGCGGCACGTCTCCTTTCTTGAGACCAACCGCACGCGCCCCTCCCGGGACATGGTCGGGCGGCTGGCCGCCGCCCTCGACCTGGCCCTGAAGGACGAGAACGCCCTGTTACTGGCGGCCGGCTTCGCCCCGGCCCACGGGGAGCACGCCTTCGGCGACGAGGCCGCAGCCATGATCCGGCGGGTGACGGAGCTGGCGCTGGCCGCCCACGAGCCCTTTCCGGCCTTTGCGGTGGACCGGGCCTGGCGGCCGCTGGCCGGGAATGCGCCGGCGCTCGCCCTGTTCGGCGCCCTGATCGGCGCTGGCGGCCTCGACCCTTCCGTCAGCCTCATCCGCGCCGCCACCACGAGCGAGACCTTCCGAAGCGCGGTGGCCAACTGGCCGCAGTTGGCGCTGCACTTTGTCGCCCTGGCCGAGGCCGAGGCCTGGCGGGCGCCGCCAGGACCCATGCGCGCCGAGCTGGACGCCACCCTCGCGGCCCTGTCAGCCCTGACTCCGGAGGGAGCGCAGCTCCACGCCGTCCAGCCCATGGGCGCAGCCCTGATCCTGCAGGTGCGGACGCCGGCCCTGTCCGTGGACCTGGTCTCCACCATCGCCCAGTTCGGCGCGCCGCACGACACCGCCGCCGACGACTTGCGGATCGAGTTCTTCTATCCAGCCGATGCGGCCAGCGAGACCGCGTTGCGCGCCTTGGCTAGCCGGCGCCCGCAAACCTGACGCGGCGTCATCCTACCCCGGCGCCGGATTTCATGGCATGATGAGCCCATGGCCGTGGCGACCCGCATCGATCCCAAGACCCTGTTCACGCCCCAGGAGTGGGCGAGCCTTTCCAATCGCTCGAATTGGAAGGGGCTGGCCCTGATCGCCCATGCGTGGGTGGTGATCCTGGCCGCCGGCGCGGTGGCTGTCGTCTGGCCCCTGACCATCCCGCTGGCGGTGATGATCATCGGCGGACGACAGCTGGGCCTGGCGATCATGATGCATGACGCCGCCCACGGCGCCCTGCACAAGAACCTCAAGATCAACGACTGGGCCGGCGAGTGGCTGACCGGCGGCGGCCTGCACCGCTATCGCCCCTACCACCTGACCCACCACAAGTTCGTCCAGCAGGCCGAGGATCCCGACCTGGTCCTGTCGGCCCCCTTCCCCATCACGCCCCTGTCCCTGCGCCGCAAGATCGTCCGCGACCTGACCGGCCAGACCTGGTTCAAGCAGCGTTTCGGCTTGGTGCGCAGCCAGCTGGCCACCCGCAGGCCGGGCGAGGCCCTATGGCCGATCCTCAAGGGCGAGATCATCCGCAAGCGCCGCATGCTGATCGGGGCTGCGGTGACGATCACGCTGACCGCGCCCTTCGGCCTCTGGTGGGCCTGGTTCGTCCTATGGCTGCTGCCCCAGGCCACATGGCTGCAGATGATCACCCGCCTGCGCAACATCGGGGAGCACGCCTGTATCGCCAAGGACGAGCGCGACCCTTTCCGTTGCGCCCGGACCACCTATGCCGGACCGATCGCCCGGGCCTTCATCGCCCCCTATTGGGTGAACTATCACTGCGAGCACCACATCTTCATGCACCTGCCCTGCTACAGCCTGCCCAAGGCGCACCGGCTGCTGCTGAGCAAGGGGCTGGGGCCGCAGATGGAGATCCGGGGCAGCTATATGGAGGTGCTGCGCCTGGCCGCCTCCAAGGGTAAAACACCCAGCCTCGCCGCGGCCTGATCATTCCCCTTGCGGGGGACGGGGTTCTTCGCCACTTGCCATCGGCGCAAGGTGCAGGAGAGCGGCGTGATCGAGCAGACCCCCGAGGGCCGCCGCGCCTTCATCCTGGCCAACACCCGCCAGCAGGCGCCGCCCCACACCCCCGAGCTCACCCTGCATCTGGCCGACGAGGTCATGCCGATCTGGCGGCTGACCGAAGAAGCCCTGCAAGAGATCGGCCTGCCGCCGCCCTTCTGGGCCTTCGCCTGGGCCGGCGGCCAGGCGCTGGCCCGCTACATCCTCGACAATCCCCAGATCGTGGCCGGCAAGTCGGTGATCGACTTCGCCACGGGCTCAGGGATAGTCGCCATCGCCGCCGCCAAGGCCGGCGCGGCCCATGTCCTGGCCGCCGATATCGACGCCTATTGCGGCGCGGCGCTGGCCCTGAACGCGCCCGCCAACGGCGTGGCCTGCGACTTCACCAGCATCGACCTGCTGGACGCCCCGCCCCTGCCCGCCGAGGTGATCCTGGCCGGCGACATCTGCTACGAAAAGCCCCTGGCCGCCCGGGTCATGGCCTGGCTGGAACAGGCGAAATCGGCCGGCGCCACGGTCCTGATCGGCGACCCCGGCCGCAGCTACTTCCCCCGCGAAGGCCTGGTCAAACTCGCCGAATACCAGGTCACCACAACGCGCGAGCTCGAGGACCAGGAGGTCAAGAAGACGGCGGTGTGGAGCTTGCCGGGCTGACCCTGCGTCGACCGGTCGCCAGCGGCGCGGACCTCTGCCTATAGTGACGGCGCTGTTACATCTGATCTGGAGCCTGCCCATGCGTCGCCGCACCTTCCTGGCCGCCCTGCCCGCCGCGCTTCCGGGCGCCCTCTTCGCCAGCGGGGCTGCGGGACAGAGCCGGGAGGCGACGCCCAATCGCGACCGGCC
>Ga0208316_1001004_pt1 | contig 18950 bp, 19 predicted proteins | sample MalvireepMed_231_FD_184240 | JGI IMG/M metagenome (GOLD analysis project Ga0208316, IMG submission 184240) | Marine viral communities from the Global Malaspina Expedition - Malaspina viral metaG DeepMed_231 (SPAdes) (version 2) | ecosystem: Environmental > Aquatic > Marine > Oceanic | place... | reverse complement strand
GGGTCACCGCCCTGGGCGGCAGCGTGCAAATGCCCGCCAGGGACATCCCCGACGTGGGCCGGCTCGCCATGGTGACCGACCCGCAGGGCACGCCCTTCTATATGATGCGCGGCCACAGCGACCACACCAGCCTGGCGTTCGCCTCCGACCGCCCACGCCTGGGCCACTGCGCCTGGAACGAGCTGGCCACCACCGACCCGGACGCCGCGAAAGCCTTCTATTTCGAGGCGTTCGGCTGGGCCAAGGAGGGTGAAATGGACCTGGGCCCGATGGGTGCCTACGAATTCATCCGCCATAACGGCGTGATCGGCGCCATCATGCCCAAGCCGGACGACATGCCGGTACCGATGTGGCACTACTATTTCCGAGTCGCCGACATCGACGCCGCGATCCAGGCAATCACCGATAACGGCGGGGAAATCCTGCACGGCCCGGATGAGATCCCCGGCGGCGACGTTATCGTCAAAGGGTTTGACCCTCAGGGTGCGTTGTTCGCGCTGGTGGGGGCCCGGCGGGCCTGAGCGTCCCTGGCATTCCGGCCAGTTATGCGCACTGGTGTCTTTCAGGCTGTACTTTCAGGCCAATGCCTTTCACGCGCAGGGCGCGGCATAGTGGGATTCTTGGTTTGCCGCCCAACCCGACGCGAGGAAGCACGCATGAGCACCGCACTGATCACCGGGGCCTCCAGTGGCATCGGCCTGGACATCGCCCGGCAATTGGCCGCGCGCGGCCTGAACCTGATACTGGTCGCCCGCCGCAAAGAGCTGCTGGACACGCTTGCCGATGAATTGGCCGCCAGCCACGGCATTACCGCCACGGCACTGGCCTGTGACCTGGCCGACCGGCAGAGTCTGGGTGCGCTGTTCGATGACGTGGATGCCACCCTCGCCAAGCACAACGACCACCTGACAGTGCTGGTCAACAACGCCGGCACCGGCTTCTGGGCGCCGTTCGCCGACCAGGACCTGGCCGGCCTGCAGCGGGATATCGACCTCAACGTCACCGCGCTCACCACCCTCAGCCACGGCTTTATCAACCGCGCCCGCGCCCACGGGCAACGCAGTTATCTGATGAACGTGGCCTCCCTGGCCGGCATCCTGCCCACGCCCCAATACGCCACCTACTCCGGCACCAAGGGCTACGTCCGGTTCTTCACCGAAATCCTGGATTACGAGCTGCGCGACAGCCCCATCAGCGTCACCGCGGCCTGCCCCGGCGGCGTGCTGACGCCCCTCCTGGACCAGGCCGGCCAGACCGTGAAGAAACAAACCGGCATCATGACCGCCCCTGAGGTGGCCAGGCTCTGCGTGGACGCCATGTACGCCGGCAAGGTGGTGTACGTGCCCGGCCTGCTCAACAAGGTGGCCGTCTACACCAACCTGCTGCCCCGACGTCTGCGCGGCTGGCTGCTGGAGCGCAGCATGATGGTAAGCGTGGAGGCGCGGCCGGATGCGAGCCGCTAGAAGTGTCGTGCGCGTTTAGTTTCTTTATTTATATCGTAGCCCGGCTACGACAACTAGTGCTTTCGCAAATCACGAGCAAATTGCAGCCCCATGACCGAACCACTGGCGTTCCGGCGTCTCTGAAGTGAAGCCCGGCAATGCCAGATTAAAGGACGCCTTGCCGAAGAACTCGAAGCGTTCCTCTGTCGGCAGCTTCGCGCCCACACGCCTGACCATCAAGTCGAGCAGGTGAGGCGCCCCTTGACCTATTTTTTTGCAGCTTTATCTGCATTTTTTGAAATTGCCTTCATTCCCTTACTGAGGCACTCGCTGAGATGCCCCAATGGGACGTATTTATTCAGAGTTTTATCAAGATGTTCAGCTTCTGGATGGCGATATATTATTGAGATATACCTTTTTAGCTTATCCGGCTTTGTCGTAGGTCTTTGCAGCTCCTTCTTTAGACGCTCTTGAAAAGACTCTATTTCCCTGTCGTTGTCTACGTCGTGAATCTCGGTATAAATTTTTCTAGCAAGTAGATTCTGCGACCATCCCAACTCCCTAATCACCTGCTTAATTTCCTCTTGCAGCTCTATTGTCTCGTTTTTTGTCCCCATATGTCTTTTTCACCTCTCTAACATCACTAATGTCCCAGCGGGGACAATCGTAAACGATTCATTTAGGAGAAAATCATGACAAAGCCGATGAACAAAGCCGCTGCATCTCGCGTTCAGTCTGCTACTGCCAAAACGAATGGTGGTGCGGTGCCAAGGGGATCGTTCGCCGCGCGAGCGCAATCTGCCGCAGCCAAAAAAACACCACCGAACGGGCCCAGCAAGAGCAGAAGCCCCTCTGGTAAAGGTCGCGGGAACAACCCACCCAAGCGGGCATAGTTAACTACAACTAGTAATATTGTTGCGAAAGCGAGCCAGGAACCCTGACTCGCTTTCCTTCATGTCCTGGAAAGACATCTCGCTCATCGTCTCTTTGAGGGCACAAATACATAGTTCCGTTTTATTAGTTCTCATATAAGTGCTCATAACGCTGCCAGACGAATTGGTACAACCATCAATTAATTCATATTCGACGCCAACAGGGTATCTGTCTTCTCCAATGAGTCCAGTTTCCATCTTATATGCGCCATACCCTCCAATTAACAGTACGGTGGCTGCTGAAATGAACGGCTTCTTAAATCGCTTATACGTATGACCAGCAAGCGTTTTTTTACACTCTTCACAGGCGATATTTTCCGCATATTCAATTTTGTTATTAGACGAACAATACGGGCAAACAATTTGCATATTAACCCCCTAAGCCTGACAGTAAAACGGCAGTTACACAGCTACTGACCCAAAGTCGTGACCAGCTCGCCAACAATACGCAGTTCTTCCGCCACGTCTTCCGTCAGCTCGATATTCCGGTAGCCGAACAGGCGGCTCTCCGGCTTCAGCACGATGCGGGTGTGGTACCACTGGCCCTCGTCGTCCTCTGACTTCTCGCTGTGGTAGCGCTTCACGGTGTAGCGCCCGCCGGTGTCGGCGTCCTGAATGTCGCGGTGGGACACCAGCACGATTTTGCCTTCACGGCTGCCGGCGGGCTTGGCGCGGAACAGGCACCAAGTGCCGCTGGGAATGCGCTGATTCATGGATTCGCCCACCACGCGGGTGACGAAATGGCCCGGCTCCGCCTTCAGCCAGTCCGGCAGCTGCATCCAGTCACAGTCTTCCACCGCCTGCGGGTCGCTGAATTCGCCGGCGGCCACGGCCAGGTCATACACCGGCAGGGCGTTTTCGAACGGCACCACCTCCTCCGGATCCAGCAGCGGGTACGGCAGGGCCTCGTAGTCCGCCGCCCGCATCACCGGGTTAGCGGAAGGCGTCTGTATCTGCTCCCGGAACCAGGCGTTGGTCTCCGGGTCGGTACAGAACACAAAGCAGCCTTTCATGCCCCGGGTCATCAGCGTGCGGTAGGTGTTCTTGATGATCTCGTCGGCTTCGCGCTTCGCCGTCTCCGGGTCCTCTTTATAGAGCTTCCGGATGCCCCGCACCGAACGGTCCATGGATGATCGCTTGCGACCATCGGTCTGGATCTCGCCGTCGCGCACGATCAGGTCCGGGCCGATGATCACGCCCACATAATCCAGTTCGAGGCCCTGGATGGTGTGGATACAGCCGATCTGCTCCACCGAGTGCTCCGCCAGGGCCCACAGGCTGCCGTCCCGGGTCAGGTTCCACTGCGCGGCGAAATCGTGCTCCGGCAGTTCGATATCCATGGCGCTGGCGTCTTTCTTGCTCTTCCAGTCCCAGCAATAGCCGGCCACCATCCGTGCGCGGTTGTTGGCGTTGCGCGACACGATCGCCTGGCGCAGCGCCTGCGGCGAGTCCACCACCTGGATGTCGTAGTCCACGGACTCGAGGTCATCGTTGGCGGTATCGCGGATTTGCAGCAACTGGTCGACGAACGCCAGATAGCCGTCCGAGCCGCCGCAGCGGAACTGCGAGGCGAGGCCCAGCTCCGTAACCTCGGCGCCCAGTCGTTCCGCCCAGCGCCGAATCTCCGCCCGCGAGCCCACGTCTTTCAGGGTGACGCGCTGCGCCTCGTCCACGAAGAACACCGACAGCCGCGCCGCCTGCATGATTTCCTTGATCTGATGCTCGCCCTGGTTGCCGTACAGGCCGCTTTTCTCATTCAGGCGGTGCGCCTCATCCACCAGCAACGCCCCGAAGCTGTCCGGCGCGGCGTCCATAAACGACCCGGAGCCACGGAACATATTGCTGATGCGACTCTTCTTGAACGAGCCGGTGAGCTGGGCCTCGTACACCGCCCGGGGCGCCGCGTTCCGAGAGACGTATTGGGTGGCCATATCGCGGTCGGTAAGGCGTGCCAGCAGGTTGATGGCCAGCACGGACTTCCCGGTACCCGGGCCTCCCTCAACGATCAGCACCTGCCGCTTACCCTGTTGCGCTCGGTGAGCCAGCTCCAGGGCGGTCTCGAACGCCACCTTCTGATCGTCGATCATAACGAAGGCGTCGTTTCCCTGAAGCATGGTTAGCACCGCATCCGCCAGGCTGCGCGACGGGCGAATGCGGCCATTCTCAATCCGGTAAAGGAGATCGCGCTCATCGCCATAGCGCACATGCTGCTTCAGAAAATCGGCCAGACGTTCGGCGTCCCGGGAAATAAACACTGGCGCCCGGCTCGTGTGCGGCGCGTACACCGGATCGTTCACCGCACTGCCGTCGTCCATATTGTGCAGATAGGCGCAGGGCACCAGGCGAATGGACTCGGTGCGAACGGTTTCGTTGTAGTCTCTGATCAGGCTCGCGTAGGTCCACGCCTGATAAGACGGATGGCTGGTCTCGCGCCAGCCGCCGCCCAGCGGCGTGCGGATAATCCCGTCCTTGTGCAGCAACGGTTCGGCCTGCTGCCACTGCTTCAGCTCGACGATGACAGCGGTCTCCTGCCGCTGTTCGTTGGCGCCACTGAGAATGAAGTCGATGCGCTTACTGGTCAGGGGGATGTGGTATTCCAGGGAAACGCCGGCGTCATCCGGAATCGCCTGATCCAGCATCAAATTGGACATGAACTGCAGCGAATGGCGCCAGGAATCCACCTCCTTGGCCGCCACCGAGCGTGACAGCCGACGCCGGAACTCGAGCAGAATCTTTTCATGAATGCGATTAAGGCGGACGTCTTCAATAAACGTCTTCTTCTTAGCGGTATAAACAATCATGAACCGTTGTCGTCCTTGTTCTGATACGCCGTGTACTTGCGCGCCGAACCGCGTGCCTGATCGGCGGGATAACGGGCTTCGTTAATGGCCATCTTCTCTTCCACGGCGCTGGGAATATCCACGCCCAGCTTGTCCGCCAGCCGCAGCAGGTAGATTTGCACATCGGCGATCTCATGGGCGGCCGCGCGATGCTGCTCCGGCGTGAGCTCGTAGGACTGCGCCTCCGTCAGCCACTGGAACAGGTCCAGCAACTCGGACACCTCGCCACCCAGCGCCATGGTCAAGTTCTTGGGCGAATGGAACTTGTCCCAGTCGCGCGCCTCGGCGAAGGCGCGCGCTTTGTCGCTGAGGCGCTGGAAGTCGGACATGGTGGTTCCCCGTAACGTTAAAAGTTGGCTCAGCGCCCGCTGGATCAAGCGCTAAGCGGCGTCCAACGGCGTAATCCGCGACACCTCATCCTTAGCGGATTGCGACGCGGCCCATAAATCCACCGCGCGCTGCGCGTTAAGCCAGAACTCCGGTGAATTGCCGAACAAACGACCGAGCCGCAGCGCCATCTCCGGGCTGACAGCGCGGCGCTCGCGCAACAGTTCATTCACCGACTGCCGCGAAACGCCCAAACGCTCAGCAAGCTGCGCCACCGTCAGCCCATAGTCCGGAATGAAGTCCTCTCTCAGCATTTCGCCGGGATGCGTTGGCTTACGCTGGATGCCGTCGGTATTGGAAATCGTCATGTTAACCACCTCTCTTTAATGGTAATCGAGCAACCGGGTTAACGGGAATGCGCCGTGACCAAACTCTCCCGCGAAATCTCCCCAATCGCCCGCGCCCCGGTGAGCGTCATCGCCACTTTCATCTCGCTGGCGATCAGGTCCAGCACATGGCCCACGCCCTGTTCGCCGGCGGCGGCGAGGGCATAGACGAAGGGGCGGCCCAGCAGCACGCCGTCCGCGCCCAGGGCGAGCATCCGCACCACGTCCAGGCCGGAGCGGACGCCGGAATCCGCCAGGATCGTCAGGTCGCCCTGGACGGCGTCGGCGATGGCCGGCAGGGCCCGGGCCGAGGACAGCACGCCATCGAGCTGGCGCCCGCCGTGGTTGGAGACGACGATGCCGTCCGCGCCGAACCGCACCGCCTCGCGGGCGTCCTCCGGGTCGAGAATGCCCTTGAGCACCATCCAGCCTTTCCAGGACTCACGAATTCATTCCAGATCCCGCCAAACAGCTTCATTCTGAGCAAGCCATCGAAGCCATACCTGCTTCTAACAACCGCCAGTATTTTTTATAACACGACCTCGCATTCAGATATTGCTGCAGATTCATAATGCGCGCCTCCTCCATATCAAGCGCAGGGGTGCCGCCAAACCCGTATGCCACCGTCCACTCCCCAGGCATCGGTGTAGATATATAAGTTCCGCCATCCTGCTTCACTAGTTCAGTGGATTGAACAACTGAACGAACCACCTTATGCGTAACACCAATCGCCAACCGAGGACCGATAAAATGACTGTTTCGGTTGCGATAATCAGATGTGTTAGTCCGATACTCCGGACTATCAATCTCTCGCAATGAAGTCATAAACCCTTCGCCTTCCGGCCATTGGGACACTAGCTTCTCTAAGCGCCTCTCTTTCTTATGGCGAGACAAGTACCTCACGCGCTTATCAAACCTTTTTGGCTCCCCTTCCAGATAGTCTTTATAACCAGATTCTGATGCTAACCTAACTTGGTGCATGGCATTTGTCGCGACAGCACCCATCGTATCGCGGACCGAGCTAGGCCTAAGCATACATTGATGAGCGAGTGCCAGAAGGAATTCTTCCCGCAGTTCCCATTTGGCACTTTCGCCATAGTGCTCTATAACGTCGTTCCAGGCCTGCCATTTATGTAAAGCTTCATGCCAATGGTTTAGAATATTAGTTAATTCACGCACCTCGTCCTGAACCATAGCACCGCCCCACATGTGCCACTTAACACCACCGATAGCAGAGAAGTCATAAGAAAGGTATGCATAAGACGGCTGGAAGCGCGCGCCACGGCGACGCTCGAGATACCGGGAGAAAGCATTGCGGAATAGGTTCTCTAGATCATCTATCATATGGTCCAAGTCAGCCAAGCCAGCATCCCGATAAACCTCATTCCGGCAAAACATGCCCTCAGGGTCTAAGGCGGTTTACCGCCAGCACCACCGCGACAAGCTCCCCCAACAGATCCATGCTTTGAATTCGGGTGGGCGTCGGAATATGCGCACCGGGGGTGAGCGTGAGCGTGCCCCACCTCACCGGGCTCTTTCCTTCATACACACCAAGCGCATGCCATGCATTCCGATAATGATTAAGAAAGCGAATCGCACCAAGGCTTTCAGAGGAAATAGTTGTGTTATCGTCAAGCCAGGCAACCAGCTTACCTGCATTGTATGGAGGCTCTTTCCCAAGCCGCTTAATCACAAGCTTAGTAAAACTCTCAAAGAAAAAAAGAGCAGCCACAAGAAAAGCGAGGGAGCCAATTATATTTCGCGTATAATCAAACGAGGCACCCTCCCACGCGCGAAGCGTTGCTATCTCATCATAGTAGGTAAAGGCGTCACGCTTGGTGATGGCTTTCGGTAGCTTTTGATAACTTATGGCATTTTCGATCTGGTTTTCAGCGACAGCGCCTGAGTAAAACAAGTGAGACATCGCAAAAAGAGCAGAGTCGAGGCGATCGTCGAGGTCGGAGCTTTTTAACTGCACCTGTATCCTAAACAAGTTTACCTGGTCTCGAAGCTGTCGCCCGAGCTCAATTAACGCGTTTACCGTCTCGTCCGCAACATGCTGTGAATCCATTCTATTAAGCAACCTCTCGCGCTGCTGGGCCTATTGCCACTCGATCTTAAGATCCTTATGGGACTGAGCGCAGTCCCGCAGATAAAGGTTGATCAGGCTCTGATACGGCAGATCCTTCTTCTCCGCCAGATCCTTGAAGTAGTCGATAGTGTCTTCGTCCAAGCGGATCGTGACCTGCTTCTTGAGCTTCTTGGCGTAGGGATTCTTGGTGGACTTGGAAAAATCGTAGTCGTCACGCATGGCGGTATTCCTCATAGGTGGTTCGCTCGCGCCTGTTCGCCTTACGGGCAGAGATGATGCGGATGGTGTCCGCCTCTCGGACGCAATGGCAGACCACCAACAGGCGCGAATGGATGCTCGTGCCGAGAAGGATGAACCGGTCCTCCTCATTAGAATGGTCCGGGTCCCCAATCACGCGGGCGAACTCGTCGGTGAATGCCGTTTTGGCTTCCTGAAACGAGACGCCGTGCTTGCGCTGATTGGACGCTTCCTTTCGCGGGTCCCATTCAAATTCCAGATGGCTCATGCATTACAATGTAGTTATTCTCTAGTTTGTGTCAAGCAGGCGTGCCAAACCCGCTCGCTACCGGCGTCAGGCCCGCACCAGGCTCTCCCTAGAAATCTCCCCAACCGCCCGCGCCCCGGTGAGCGTCATCGCCACCTTCATCTCGCTGGCGATCAGATCCAGCAGGTGGGCCACGCCCTGCTCGCCGGCGGCGGCGAGGGCGTAGACGAAGGGGCGGCCCAGCAGCACGCCGTCCGCGCCCAGGGCGAGCAGGCGCACCACGTCCAGGCCGGAGCGGACGCCGGAATCCGCCAGGATCGTCAGGTCGCCCTGCACGGCGTCGGCGATGGCCGGCAGGGCCCGGGCGGAGGACAGCACGCCATCGAGCTGGCGCCCGCCGTGGTTGGAGACCACGATGCCGTCCGCGCCGAACCGCACCGCCTCGCGGGCGTCCTCCGGATCGAGAATGCCCTTGAGCACCATCGAGCCCTTCCAATACTCACGAATCCACTCCAGATCCCGCCAACCGATGGACGGATCGAAGTTCTCGCCCAGCCAGCCGATGTAGTCCTCCAGGTGGATGCGATGGCCCAGATAGGCCGACACATTGCCCAGATCGTGCGGCCGCCCGCGCAGGCCCACGTCCCACGCCCAGCGCGGGTGCGTCACCGCCTGCAGCACCCGCCGCCAGGCCGCGAACGGCCCGGCCATCCCCGAATGCCGATCGCGATAGCGCGCCCCCGGCACGGGCATATCCACCGTGAACACCAGGGTCCGCACCCCCGCCGCCCAGGCCCGCTCCAGCGCGTTCTTCATGAACCCGCGGTCGCGCAGCACGTACAGCTGAAACCACATCGGCCGCTTCATCGCCGGCTGTACCTCCTCGATGGGACACACCGACACCGACGACAACGTAAACGGCACGCCCCGCGACGCCGCCGCCCGCGCCGCCTGCACCTCGCCCCGCCGCGCGTACATCCCGGTGAGCCCCACCGGCGCCAACGCCACCGGCAGGCTCACCGCCTCCCCGAACCACCGCGCCGACAGATCCACCTCCCCCACGTCCTTCAACACCCGCTGCCGCAACGCCAGAGCACGCAGATCCGCCACATTGCGCGCCAGGGTGTGCTCGTCGTACGCGCCCCCGTCGATGTAGTGGAACAGGAACGGCGGCAGGCGACGTTTGGCGGCGAGGCGGTAATCGTGGGTGGAGGAGATGATCATAGTTGTCTCAACAAAGCCGGAAAATGCTACTTATCGTCTGTAGACCGTAATTCGAGGTCTGCGCTCTACTGGATGGGTCGATTTAAGGAGAGTAATTGAAGGAGGCGGAGATGACCAAGCCGTACGATGTGGAGCGTACTGAAGTGGGTGATATGGCCTGTTTGGCTGTTGAGCAGTTTAACTATTTGGAGGCGCTTTTCTCGGCGCTCGCGGCGCAGCTGGATACCCTAGAGGGCCAGAATGACAAGACTCGTGACGCCAAGAGACTCGCTTTGTTAGGCCGTAGTCATGCGGAGCTATGGAGCTGTACCTTTTTGGATGGATTCGCTGACTAACTCATCAGCAATTAAAGACACCGTCAATACATACAAATTCAACATTAAGGTCGGACACTGGAAGAGCGTATTCAGGCAAAAAACGCGACAAGCTCTTCTGGGGAATAAGTCACGGCTCTATTTATTCAATCGCTCAACGGCGGTAATGTTATCGTTGCACCAAGAGACACTTAGGGACTCGTGGAGAGGACGTGTTCCCACTATTAGAAGCACGAAACCCGGCCCAGGATTGACTGAAGACCTATATATGTCCCGAATCGCTTTTCGGTCTTCAGATGACGGACTGGCAATCGATTCAGGGTGAGTGTGCCAGTCTCCAAGTAAAAAGTAGCCCTTTTCATAGTACTCGTCGATTTCGATCTGTTCCTTGACGTGGTCAGCCTTGTAGGAGGTACGAGTTCGTTTGTCTGTTGACCTCGGCCCGGTAATTACAGCTACACGCTTGTGCCCCTCAGAAGCATACTGCCAGAACAACTGGCCTCCCGCCTCCCTGCTCCATTTACATTTCTGTTGATACTTTTTCAGGTGAGCAAGTACTGGCCGTGTAAACTCCACGTCCCCAAATTCGGGAATAGAATACCAAAGCGAATCAGTACGATTTTTAGTCATTACAATGGCAACAATCGTTGCATGATTCAACAGTCGGAGAATACTCAAACGGGCCTTCATACCCCTCCGGCCGATTAGCTCTGTGGTAGTCTGTCCATGTACCGCCCAGTTCATCCAGATCTGCGGAAGAGCAGGCGTATACCCTATGGAAAGGGGCTGTTGCCTGCCCTGTTATGCTATCAATGACTGCCCTTGTAACGAGCAGCTCAGCTTGGCCTGCGGCCAATGGTCCATACGGTTGGAATTCCGTCCCACAGGCAGGTTCTGCTCGCATTTGGTTCCCTCCAGTAAATTCAGTGTCAGGGTTCTTCAAGAACCCATCAGCATCAAAGTAACAGGAGAGGGCCGGGCCACCGGCTTTCAGTGCTAATGCGTGTCCAGTTGTGCCTTGCGTGCCTAGCCATCCATATACGGTTGGTGTTTGCCCGAGCGCGCCAGATTGGAGCCATGAGTCCCATGACAAATCCTGTTCGACCTCTCCGACGCAACTTACCACGATATCCGCTTGATGGAAGATGTCGGGGCGGTCTTGCAATATATTTTGCCAGCGGCCTTCGAAGCCTCTAAAATTCCCGTGAGGATATCGAACACGCAGAACCGATGCGAGGGATGAGGCTTTATTATTATGTACGCTTTCCATCCCCAAAGCATGTCTTCCAACGTTACATGGCTCAAGGCTCTCAGGATCTATGATGTCAATATGGCCGACTCCAGCCTCTGCTAAGCGAGCCCCGACCTGAGATCCCAACGATCCTCCTCCAATCACCACTACGCGGCTGGATGAAAGAGACTGATGCCCTTCAGGGTCCTGATCCCTGCCATGAATCCAAGCACTGTCGGCGCGATTAACTCGCAGAGGGGAATAACGACAAGCTGAACTCCAAATACTTCTCAGAATTTTTGGATTGGGCTGAGCCCTGAAACCTTTTTTAGGCGCGCGATGAAGTTTAGCACCAAATAGCGCGATGCCGTCTTCAGACCTGGCCGCCAAAATCACGAGTGTCGTTTCAAATGGTGATAGCGACGCGATAAGCCCGTTTAGGTTCGGGGCTTGATCTAATAGTCGGCGAACAAATTGCCGGGAGGATTTGGGTAGAGGCAAAGCAGGAGGTTCACTTACAAACGCGAATACCGCCTGGATGGAATTTTCAGTTCCGCCGCCCCCTGAATTCCCAAGCCACGTTTGGAGGCGGCTGTCGTTCTCCCCGACTATGTATCCACCTTTAAATACCTTTGCCGCAATCTTGCGGGACTTGGTATGTTTCGTGTCAATAATACTGAGCACCGTGAGCCTATCTTCTTGTCGGGCCCAGTAGGTGAGAAATTCTCTCTCGGACTCTGACCGCAAATAATCATTTGACTGGCAATTGGCGACCAAATCATCGGCATTTTTAAGCCGCTGTGCGATACTATATTCGAGGTTTTCACGTGGCCTCCATCCCTCGTCCGGAAGACATAGGAAGTTTTCCTCCTCAACATGGGGCCATTCCATGTAATGGTCGTCACCAAAATATGCTATCTGGATTCTTGAATATGGGAAGCAGTCATTTAAGAGAACGAGAAACTGCCGACCGGAATTGAGAACCCGGATCTGCCAGCCAGCTACGATATTCTTCCATTTGTATCGTTGGATTTCGCCCGGTGACAGGGAACGAACATCGCCGGCATATTGGCGTAGCCAGTTACCGGTCCGGCGCTGGTACCGAGCGAAATCACTTCCCTGTACAGCCCCTGAGTCAGGCATACGAATTCTCTGTCCTGCCTTTTTGTGGTTTTGGGGGAACGACAGGAACAGGGCCTTTCTTGTTCGGTGGCTCCGGGCCATCTTCAGTAATCTCTATCTTTAGCGGGTCATCCTTGGAGTCCCGCATAGTGCAGAGAAACGTGCCCTTAGCATCATTAGCAATGCTTTCGTAGTGCCGTTTGGCAAAGTCTTTACCGGTTTTTTCTTCAGGATCTTCACCGCTGGCTACAATATAGGCGCCTGTTTCGGTCTGAGACAGGGCGGAGTGAGCCTCTTCATCGATCTCACACTTCTCACCTTTTCCTTTCGTTCCGTTTTGGTCGTTATACTTGTCGTAGGAAAGGACGCCCAGGGAGCAATGGTGCGGCGTTTGGAGGACGTGGTACGAAAGGTTCTCGGTGACGTCCTGGTTTCTATTCCAGATCCGCTTCCAGATATCGATCTCAGCGTCACCACCGGTCAGAAACGCCGTTGCTGATTTGTCCTCAAGATTATCCTCGTTCGGCGACAGTCGGATTTGCATTACAATGCTTGAATTGTTCTTCCCCGCAAGCTCATCCGCATCTTTTTTGCTTACAAGTTTTGGTGATAGCAAAAGCGCCGAAAATGACGGGTCGGTTTCGCCGCAGATTTCGTTTACTCTTTCGCCTACCCTAACAACAAGGTGCTCGACGCCGTCCGTCTTGTGATCTCTATCTTCTCCAATAATTTTGACCATATTACCGGGGTCACTGGCGCTGTCTTCCCCTTTCTTGGCAAGTTCAACGCGCCTCTTTGCCTCCTTTTTCCATGCTTCCGCATCGGGCACCAGGTTTCCGTCGTCTTCCTTCATGCGACGAAACGTAAGCGGAGAGGACCACATTTCGTGTATAAAAATTTTTTCCTGCTCATTTTCCTCGGCTTCCTTCCAGGTAGACGGCGCCCCAAGATGGAAATGTCTCTGGAGACCTCCGCAGTGGTCTCGATCCGGATGTGAGAGGATGAAGGCGTCAACGTACAGCCGGTTTCCATTATTGGCGTCGCGCTCCAGGCGGTCTTTGAGCATTCTCGCGACGTCAGGGTAGTCATCCCTGTTCTCATTGTCAGCATCGTTTCTGATGTTGATATCGATCAGGATAGTCTTGCCGCTAGCGAGGCGGATAAGTGTCATGTCCCCGTCGCCAACAGGGAAAAATTCTATGCTAGCTGTCATTGGTCACCTCCAATGCGTTGGTTGTTGGAAAAATTTGCGATTGCTCCAGTGACCATCCTGTTTCCCGCAACGTTGGCAGCTGTCATCAGAAGTGCCAAGTAGACCAGAAGGGCCAAATAGGCGACACCGACGATCAACGGGGCCCCGTACAAAAGCCTGCTGGCAAGGTCAACCAAGCCTGAGATCACCAATACGAGGAAGACGCCCGCGGAAGCGTCACGATGGAGCAGATACTGCCTATGGCTATTGAGGATTGCCGGTTCTTTGCTTACTGGACGGTATACGTCTCGATACCAGCGAGCGTTACGCTCCTGAGGTGTGAGAGACTCATTTTTCAGAGCCTCCACTTCCGGAGGCAAGTTGGCGAGATCAATACGAGCATCCCTGGAAAGCAATTTGTTGCACCGGCTTCCTGGTAGGGGATTGTTCCAGCGAAGATGGACAAGCCGTTCTTTCCAGCGCGCGTCAATCACACTAGCCAAGAGCGCAAGAAGCACCTTCAGGCACAGCATGGGGCCGATGCCAATGGCTGCCAACTGGGCGTAGGCAGCCCACGGCTGGCTGTGAGCGATCGCAAGGAGGCGGTGCCCCTGGGTGGCTGCCAGAGATAGATAAACGGGCACCACAGCGACCAGGAGGCAAGCCGTCAGCGCCTTCTCGTTTTTTGCTTTCAGGTCGCCCATCTTTATCGATCTCCAACAAAACGCTCGGGATAAGATTTGTATTTTTCCTAATCGGCTCGGCCTTTCGCGGAAAAGCACCCCATCACGGATGAAGTCTGGTCGCCGTGAAAGTGTGATAAAAATCACAATTCAAACTTCATATTCGCACTCAAATCAAGTGCTTTTAAAGGGGACAGAACGCAACCTCAACGTAAGCGAGCTATCACTTACTTTTGAATTCAGTGCTTATCGGCATTTTGTCAATTCAGTGCTTCAGTGAACAGGTAAAATCGGGGGACACATCTGAGGAAAATACGCAGTGCAAAAGACTAGAAAAGCCTCATATCCGTCCCTCATCTCCAGCGGTTCACAGGTCAAATGACCGAGGGGCGGCTTTTATTAGGCACTCGCCTTATCGCCTTTTTTGCGGCATTGGTGTCGACCGCAACCAAATTCATCAGCAAGGCGCGCCATAAGAACCTTCGTCTTCGAGTCGCACTCGACGATCAGCAGCGTAAGGGCATGAGGGTCGGCCATCTGCCTTTCGGGCTGATTCCCGTTACACAAGTCGCGCCACTGAGCAACGTCGAAATTGCTGGATAGCCACATGCTCAGCCGTTAGGGGGGCAGAGGCCCCTTCCTGCGCTAAAGAGCATCCCCAGATGTCGCCTTTAGGTTACGTCGATAACAGCCTTCTCAGCGCTTTGGCAAAAGGGCTTCCTCACAACGCCAGCGCCGGCTCAAAATCGGCCAAGTCCCCGCTTCGCATACCCAGTTCCCTGCTCACGGCGCGCCATGTTCCCACAGCTTTGCTGACTTCATCCCAGATCGTTGCCGCCTCCTGCGCGCTCAGCCGGAAGTACGGCGCCCCGTCCATTAGGATTTGGCGGCTGTCGATGGGGCCGGAGTCTTCAGTGAACCAGATTTTGCTTTCACGGCGGTCCCCGGGCATTGGGTTGAGGTCGAAGGCCGGGGCGAGGCGCCAGCCGCGTCGGCGGGCGTCGTAGAGCAGCCCGGTGTTGCGAAGGTGGTCGTCGGTGTTGCAGATGAGGAAGTTGAAGGCCAGACGCCGCCACAGTTCGTGGATGTCGGTGAGGGGGTCAGAGCCCGCCTGTAGCAATATGTCCACGAGCTCGGTGTAGGCGTGCGTTTCGTCGCGCCCGCTGGTTTGCAGCATGGTAGCGGCGGAGACGTAGGGGATGCGGCCGCCGCCCGTGGTGCGGTCAAAACGCCGGATCACGGCGACGGCGGTGCCGTGGATTAGTTCCACCCGCGCCGGCGCGGCGCGGATGCCTGCCCGGGTGGCCAGGTTCATGGCCAGCGCTTCGCCCCGGATAACGTCGCGTTGGTCCGCCTGGCTCGGAAACTTGCCCAGGGCCAGCCAGCCGTCGATATCCAGGACCGTGGATTTTGGGCGGGCGCCGCCCAAGGAGGTGCCCTGCCCCAGCAGATATTGCAGGTCTTCCGCGCTCTCCACGCCTTCTTCCAGGGCCCGGGCGGCGTGCAGCACCTTGTCCAGCTCCACCAGCGGCGGGATGTGCCGGTGGGCGCCGCCGGTATGCAGATAGGTCCCACTCTGCGGGTCGAACAGCCGCAGCGCCCCGACACGGGCTTCGTCGTCCACCCAGGTAAGAAAATCGACGGGCGCCAATGGCGGGAGATCGCGATCCTCCTGGCGCGATTTGGCGTGCGCACGACGAATGACCCGCTCTCCCCAGGCATCCGGCGCCGTGTCTTCCAGGGCCCGGAAAAACACGCCTTGTGGGTGCTGGACGCCGGAGACCGGCTGTAGGTCTGGCGAGACCGTGAAGAATCGCGGATCCCACAGCCAGTCATCGTCATAGTGGAAAATACTGCACTTGCTGGTTCGCTCAGAGACTCTCGACCTGGTCGTCATTCCACCGCGCTTGCGCTGTTCCGTAGGTGCCCCCTGCGAGTCTCGCGTTTGTTTCTTGCTTCCAGCTAACCGCACCCGTTGAGATAACTGTCCCTGCATTAGTTCCAGGCCTCGGATGTCTTGGTCGAGCGCCATGACTTTGGCCATACTCTCAAAGTGATCGGCACATTCAGAGCGTACAGGAATGTATGCAATCCGGCGCATTGATAGCAATCTTCAAACGACTATATCGCCTAGATAATCTCAGTAAGGACCATGATTAAACAGGACCATCTCTGACCCCTTATATGATCGGTAGATAACGAACCCTAGCGCCCCATATCTTGGAAGAAGCCGAACGGCTCTGTGCCGAGCAATACGGCGAAGGGGCTAGTCTTTAGTCTCGGGTAAAATCTCTTTTATTAAGATCATCGATACTTAGATAACGGCCTACACCAATTTTAACGTAAGTCTGAAGTGATGATGATTGGCCGTTTCACAGCTGTGTCAGCCATACCGAAATAAAAATCATCACAAATACGGTAAACCAAAAAAATGTGTTGCTGCGATCTATTTGCGCCAGAAAGCGAGCAAACTTAATAGGTAACACAACTGCTAATGCAGAAACAAAAAAAACAGGGGAAACAACTGCCCAAACAAGCAAATAATAGAATCCATAAAAGACAATAATCACTAACGATACAGCGCCGCCAACAGCTATTGGATTTAGTATTTCCGGCATATTAAAATGCAACGCTGCTGCGAATTGGCGAAACGGCAGAAGCAAAATTTCTGTAAAAAAAGTGTTAAAAATGAAATCAGAAATACCTATAAGAAGTGGGCCTGAAATTATCAGCGCATTATTTTTTGAAAATTCTCGAACAGCATCATTATGATCAATTACCCACTTGATCGAAAACCAGCCTATAAACGCAAATCCAAATATCCAGAACAATAACAAATATTTTTCTGGGTCAATGTTGAGAAAGCTTTGAGAAACAAAAAGACAAGCAAACAAAAAAACACTCACCCAGCCATAAAATCGGCGAAGGCAACGCAGCCCCATGACAGTTGTAGTGCCCTCAATTTTTCCATTAATCTTTGAGTAATTCTCCTCAAGCGCAGCCAGAAATGCGTCTACATTTTGGTTTTTCCTGGCTTTTTCACCAACCCAATAAACGCTGATAAAAATAGCGATGAGAGAAAGAAAAATTTTTAGCATGGTAATAGTATAGCGCCCACAAAAAACTTATTAGCACCCTAACTGGATCACTTGTTAGAATTATTCACGTGGTCATCCAGCTTTTTGGTAAACGGATCATATATCACATCTTCAGGAAACATATTAATCGATTTTTGCGTAATCCGCTGAAGAGCCTCGGTTATTACGAGAGAAAGACTCAACACATGAAACACAGATAGGCAGTCGATAAATTCGCCTTTCTTGATACCTGAAAACCGGCACAGTCCAATATCTAGATTATTTAGAGTCTTATTAGAAAACCCATTATTATGCAGCGAATTCCTAAGCGCAGCAGCATATTCATAAAGCTTAGAGAGCCTCACATCCCGATCTTTTAGGTTTCCATCTATTTTGCTAACCAACCAAGAATTCTTATCTGGGTAATTTTCTTTGAATAGCTTAACAATCTCCTTTGTTCTAATTACCTCTTGCCCAACGCCAAAGAAGTCCAGCATCGCCTGGAAGTAGTGCTTCTTACTATGGGTCGAGGTATTATCTATAAAAGTATATTTAGCATTCATCTGCTGGACAAAATGCTCGACCGTATAGAAGAATCTGTCCCAGAAAGATATTCGCAAGCTAACTTCTCGCATCGCACCAACAGAAGATATAGCCGTCTCTAGAGAATACCCTAGTGACAGGCATTCATTTATAAGGTTTTCAACATCATTTTTAGTAGAAACTATTGACAGGTGATATGCAATAGTATGCATTTCTATTCTAGCAAATGTCTGAAATCTAAAATCTAATTTATCCAGCAACCCATCATCTAACCATTTATTTTGATAATCTAAGCACGTATAGAAGCTATTAAGAGTTTCGAATATTTTCGACTGACAGATTCTGTTTCCGCCCAACTCATAACTATATACAAAATCTAGATGTTCCCTGACTTCATTTAATGAAGCAGGCCCGATTATCCCTGTGATTTCCGCAATATTCATCAACTGTTACCCAACGTCTATAGGTGTTAGGAGGCTGGCTCGAATACCCAAAAAACCTATTAATAAAGAATAACACCAGAAAAGTCAGCTACTTACAAACCTGGCCAACCGATCTTCCATGAATATCTTGATCAATACGTCTCCCGAAAGCCAAAAAGGCCGCCGACGCTCCCGCGCCGACGGCCTTTTAAGTAAGCCCTTACTAGCAGGCTAGATCAGATCATTCCCACTCAATCGTAGCCGGCGGCTTGGACGAGATGTCGTAGGTCACCCGGCTGATCCCCGGAATCTCATTAATGATCCGGCTGGAAACCTTCTCCAGGAAGTCATAGGGCAGATGCGCCCAACGCGCGGTCATGAAGTCGATGGTTTCCACGGCGCGAAGCGCCACCACGTATTCGTAGCGGCGGGCGTCGCCGACCACGCCGACGGATTTGACCGGCAGGAAGACGGCGAAGGCCTGGCTGGTTTTGTGGTAGAGGCCGGCGGCGTGCAGTTCCTGGATGAAGATATGGTCCGCCAGGCGCAGGGTGTCGGCGTATTCTTTCTTTACTTCGCCGAGGATGCGCACGCCCAGGCCGGGGCCGGGGAAGGGGTGGCGGTAGACCATGTCGTAGG
>Ga0208316_1001003_pt1 | contig 18952 bp, 18 predicted proteins | sample MalvireepMed_231_FD_184240 | JGI IMG/M metagenome (GOLD analysis project Ga0208316, IMG submission 184240) | Marine viral communities from the Global Malaspina Expedition - Malaspina viral metaG DeepMed_231 (SPAdes) (version 2) | ecosystem: Environmental > Aquatic > Marine > Oceanic | place... | reverse complement strand
GATCTTGGCCGAGGCCCTGGGGCCTGGCCTGCCCCACAGGATGGTCGGCATCCGTCCCGGCGAGAAGCTGCATGAGATGATGATCTCGGTGGACGACGCCCGCTCCACCGTCGATCTGGGGGACCGGTACGCCATCGAGCCGGCCTTTGTGGAGTATCCCCGCACGCCCTTTGTCGGCGCCTATCCGCTGGTGGCCGAGGACTTCTCCTATGCCAGCGACACCAATTCCGAATGGCTGAGCGGCCCGCCGCTGCTGGATCTGCTGGAGGACGGGGTTCCGCCGCGCCGCCGCCGGGCCACCGACTGACCGCCATGGCCGAGCCCTTCCTGCCCCCCTCGTCCTTCCTGCCCTATGGCCGCCAGACCATCGAGGATGACGATGTCGCCGCCGTCAGCGCGGCCCTGCGGGACGACTTCCTGACCACTGGCCCCCGGGTCGAGGCCTTCGAGCGGGCGTTCGCCGAGGCTGTGGAGGCGCCCCATGCGGTGGCCTGCGCCAACGGCACCGCGGCCCTGCACCTGGCCATGCTGGGCCTGGGGGTTGGTGAGGGCGACGTCTGCATCGCGCCCTCGACCACCTTCCTGGCGACCGCCAATTGCGCCCGCTATGTGGGGGCCGAGGTGGTGTTCGCCGACGTGGATCCCCAGAGCGGCCTGATGCGTCCGGCCGATCTGGCTGAAGCCCTGGGCAAGGCCACGGGTCGCCGGGTGGCGGCGGTGCTGCCGGTCCATCTGCGCGGCGACGTGGTCGATCTCCCCGCCATCGCCGGTCTGGCCCAGGCGGCGGGCGCCGTGGTGGTGGAGGACGCCTGTCACGCCCTGGGCTCCGCGCACCTGGACGGCGTCAGCGTCCCGGTCGGCAGCGGGCGCTGGTCGGCCGCCGCCACCTTCTCCTTCCATCCCGTCAAGACCATCGCCACCGGCGAGGGCGGCATGATCACCACCACCGACGCCGATCTGGCCGAGCGGATGCGCCGCTTGCGCAGCCACGGCATGGTGCGGCCCGAAGGTGGCGATCCCTGGTGGTACGAGATGGCCGAGCCGGGGTTCAACTATCGCCTGCCCGACCTGCTCTGCGCGCTCGGCCAGTCGCAGCTGGCCAAGCTGCCGCGGTTCGCCGCGCGGCGCCGGGCTCTGGCGGCGCGCTATGTGACGCAATTGGCCGCCCTGGCGCCCCAGGTGGTTCCCGCCGCCTCACCGACCTGGAGCCGCGCGGTGCCTCATTTGATGAGCGTGCTGATCGATTTCGACGCCCTGGGCCTGACCCGGCTTGAGGTCGTCGAGCGCCTGCGGGCGAAGGGAATCGGCAGCCAGGTCCACTACATTCCGGTTCACAGCCAGCCCTATTACCGGGAACGGTACGGCGACCAGCGCCTGCCGGGCGCCGAGGCCTGGTACGAACGCACGCTGAGCCTGCCGCTCTATCCGGCCATGGCTGACAGCGATGTGGATCGGGTGGTGGAGGCGCTGGCCGGCGCCCTTCAGAGGGCCTAGGCCGCCAGGCCCGCAGCCTGGATCAGGGTCCGCACCTCGGCCATGCGCTCCGGCGAGCGGGCCAGTTCTTCACGGGTCGCGTCCAGCCGCACCAGCTTCAAGGCCTCGGCCTTGGCCCGGTCGGCCGCCGGCCCCAGGGGCGCGGCCTCGCCGCAGGCGAGCTTGAGCAGCAGGGTCAAGCGATGGGTCACCGGCGCATTGGCCCGCGCCACCCCTTGCGTCACCTTGGCGTCAGCCTCGGCCAGGCCGCCCAGGTCCCCGAGCTTCAGCTGGATCGGCTGATAGTCCTCCTTGGCCAACCCGCCACGGCCCAGGCCGCGGTAGAGCTTGGCCAGGGAAAACAGCCGTTGAGCCGCAGACACCTCGGCGTTGCGGGCGGCCTTTTCGAAGGCCAGGGAGCCCACCACCGCCGACAGCCAGCGCACGGCCTGGCGCTTGTTGGCCGAGCCGATGACGTTCTCCACCAGCCACATCAGCGCCTCGGCCTCTTCGATCGAGGTGCGGCCCGAGCCGAGATAGGCGTTCACGAAGTCGCCGGTGACCAGCATCTTGGAGCGGTTGACGAAGGCCGAATGCACGTCGTCCAGGGGGACCATGTCGCCGGCCGCCGCGGTCAGGGCCATGGCCAGGCCGCGCAGCAGATCGATTTCTGCCTCGGCGTCCTGCGGCATCAGGCGGCGGGGCCCGTTCAATTCCTTGAGCACCCGCTTGGTGATCGCGCTGCGCACCGCCCGGAAGTCCTCAGTGGCCAGCCAGCGCCCGAGGCGTTGGGCCGGCTCCGACAGCTCGGGCATGATCTTGGCCACCGACGGCTCGACCCGGATCAGGGCGTCGACCGCCTGATGGGCGGCCAGACGGGTCATGGCCGCCAGCCGCACGCCCAGCTCCAGGTCCTTGCCGAGCAGGCCCTCGAGGCCCGCCGCGGAGCCGAGGATTTCGGCCAGGGGCTGTTCGATGGTCTGCAGGGCCAGGCCCCGGGGCGGACCGGCGATCGGCGCGGCGTCGGCTAGGTCAAGCAGGCGGGAGACCTTGTCGGTCCAGTCCCGGGCCGGGGCGATGGAGGCCGCCACGCCGGCGCCCAGCAGATAGGCGCGCTCGGGCTCGCGGGAGACCCGTTCGGCGGCGGCGGCGAAACCTTCCTTGTCCACGTCGGGCAGGCCGCCGCGACGGGCGTCGCCCAGCAGGCGCTCGATCGTCCGGCTCACCAGGGCCTGGAAGGTGCGCATGACCTCATGCACCCCCAGGCCGCGGGCCTGGGCCTCGGGCACGGCGATCTTCTGAATGGCGTGCTGCAGTTCCACGCCGGAGGCTTCCAGCTTCTCGACCAGGTCGGCCCGGTGCAGCAGTTCGAAGGGCGTCGCCTTCTGGCGCACCAGCCAGCCGTCCAGCAGCCGGCCGATCCGCTCACGGGCGTGGACGGTATAGAGGTCCTGCGGGGTCACGCAGAGCGGATCGTTCCGCTCCGGCTCCTTCTTGGTCTTGACGTTGTCAGGCAGGCCGAAGGTCTGGATGTTGACGCTGCGATACTCGTTGGTCTCGAGATCCATCGTCTCCTTGGTGACGCGGGAGGTCGCCACCCGGCGCTCGGCGATCAGCTCCTCGGCCACGGCCAGGGCCTGGGCGCGGTTCTCCGTCGCCATCTCCAGCGTCCACCCGGCGGCGGGCGTCTTTTTGACGAAAACCTCGTAATGCACTTTGGCGCGTTCCATCTCAGGTCGCTCCCCAGGACCAGGACAGAGCATCGACCAATAGAATTAAGGTCCGATTGATCGCGGAACGCGCAATTCTTTCGGGAATTTAACCTTCGACTGGCCTAGCGCGCCACATTGAGGCCACCGCGGCGACGGACTAGCTTGGCCTAACGTCTCCGAAGACCTGAAGGAGCCCTGTTCCCACATGGCCAATATCACCCTGGTGGATGACGACGAGAACATCGTCACCTCGGTCAGCCTCGCCCTGGAAAGCCACGGTCATTCCGTGAAGGCCTTCTATGACGGCGCCGCCGGCCTTGCGGCCCTGGAGAACGAGCCGCCGGACCTGGCCATCCTCGACGTGAAAATGCCGCGCATGGACGGCATGGAGGTGCTGCGCCGCCTGCGCCGGACCAGCGAGCTGCCGGTGATCATCCTGACGTCCAAGGATGACGAGATCGACGAGATCCTCGGCTTCAACCTCGGGGCCGACGACTACATCCACAAGCCGTTCAGCCAGCGCCTGCTGCTGGAGCGAGTGAAGGCGGTTCTGCGCCGGGCCGGCGCGGACGGCGCCGAGCCGGCCGCCGGACCGGTGTCCGAGGCCGAGGCCCGGGCGTTGAAGCGCGGCAAGCTGACCCTGGACCCCGCCCGCCACGACTGCCTGTGGGAGGACCGGCCGGTGAAGCTCACCGTCACCGAATTCCTGCTGCTGCAGTCCCTGGCCCAGCGCCCCGGATTCGTGAAGAGCCGCGACAACCTGATGGACGCGGCCTACGACGATCAGGTCTATGTGGACGACCGCACCATCGACAGCCACATCAAGCGCATGCGCAAGAAGTTCCGCGAGATCGACCCTGAGTTCGACGCGATCGAAACCCTTTATGGCGTCGGATACCGGTACCGCGAGTCCTGAGGGCCGGCCGCGGCGCGAGGGGTGGCGGTGGCTGCCCGGCTCGCGCCTGGGCCGGCTGATCATCGTCCTGAATCTGTTCGGGCTGGCGATCCTGATCTCCGGCGCCCTGGTGCTGAACGAACTGCGCCGGGGTCTGGTCAACGCCCGCATCGACAGCCTGACCACCCAGGGCGAGCTGATCGCCACCATCATCGACCAGGCCGCCACCGTCGGCGAGCCCGAGCCGATGATGGACGCCGCCTACGCCTCTGAGATTCTCCAGCTGCTCTCCAATCCCCGCTCCCAGCGGGCGCGGCTGTTCGACGCCGAGGGCCGACTGATCGCCGATTCCTACTGGGTGTCGGACCGGGTCGAATGGCGCACCCTGCCGCCAGCCAGGACCCGGGGTGACGGCCCAGGCCTCGACCTTAATCTAAGCGGCGAGGACGACCCCCAGGACGCCGCAGCGGCCAAGGCCCAGGCCGCCCTGCGCGCCGAGGTGAACACCGCCTTGCGCGGCGTCCATTGGGCGGGCCTGCGCATGGGCGCCGACGAAGAGCGGGTGGTATCGGTCTCCATCCCCATCCAGCACGTGAAGGCCGTGCTGGGGGTGCTCACCCTGGAAGCCCGCGACGTGGATGAGATCATCGCCGCCGAGCGGGCCGCCCTGCTGCCCTTCATCCTGATCGCCATCAGCGTCTCGCTGATCTCGTCCCTGCTGCTGAACCGGCTGATCGCCCATCCGGTGCGGCGCCTGGCCAGGGCCGCCGACCGGGTTCGCCTGGCCCGCGCCCGCGCGATCTCGGTGCCCGACATCTCCCGCCGGGACGATGAGCTCGGCGACCTGTCCCGCTCCCTGGAGGACATGACCCACGCCCTGTCGGAGCGGATCGACGCCATCGAACGGTTCGCCGCCGATGTGGCCCACGAGATCCGCAATCCCCTGACCTCCCTGCGCTCGGCCGTCGAGACCCTGGGCCTGGTGGAGGAGCCGACGGCCCGCGATCGCCTGATGGCGGTGTTGCAGAACGACGTCCAGCGCCTGGACCGACTGGTCACCGACATCTCCAACGCCTCGCGCCTGGACGCCGAGCTTTCCCGCGAGACGCCGACGCCGGTGGACCTGCGACGGCTGATCTCCGACGTGGTGTCCCTCTATCAGGCCACCGTCCGGACCGGTGAGCCCGGGGTGGTCTTCACCCCCTCCGACGGGGTCGAGCCGGTCATGGTTTCCGGCCAGGAAGGCGCCCTGGGCCAGGTGCTGCGCAATCTGATCGACAACGCCCGATCCTTCAGCGCTCCGGACGGCGAGGTCCGGGTCGGCCTGTCGCGGCAGCGGGGCCGGGCCTTCATCACCATCGACGACGATGGGCCAGGCATCCCGCCGGAGAACCTGGAATCCATCTTCGAGCGCTTCTACACCTCGCGGCCCAAGGGGGCGGCCTTCGGCGGCAATTCCGGCCTGGGCCTCTCCATCGTCCGCCAGATCGTGGTGGCCCACGAGGGCTCGGTTCGGGCGGAGAACCGCAAGGCCGAAGGCGAAGACGGCGAGGCCGACGCTGCGGCCGTGGCCGGGGCCCGCTTCACCGTCATCCTGCCCGAGGCCCGCCGGTGATCCTCCATGCCGGCTTGATCGCCCGCTACGACGCAGGGGGCTGGCGCGGCGTGCTGATCGAGGGCCCCTCCGGCGGAGGCAAGAGCGACTTGGCCCTGAGATGCCTGGAGCGAGGCTTTCGCCTGGTGGCCGATGACCGGGTGCTGGTCTGGCGGTCGGGCGGGCGACTGTTCGGCCGCGCGCCGGACAGCCTGGCGGGACTGATGGAGGTGCGCAATCTGGGCGTCCTGCCCACCCCCGCCCTGGCCCTGGCGCCCATCGCCCTGGCGGTGCGGCTCGGCCCAGGGGAACGGCTGCCGGATCGCGAAACTGTGAGACATCTTGAAGTAGAGCTGCCCGCCCTAACGCTCGCGGGGCTTGAGGACTCGGCGCCTGCGAAACTGGGTCGCGCCCTGGACGCACTTGGATGAAGCGCGGAAGGCGCGTATCACAGCCGCCTTCTGGCCCGTATTCTTGCCGCGGCGGGGCCGACAGGGGATAGCCTTTGAGAGCGTTGGCATGATCGGGCTCGTGATCGTTACGCACGGGCGATTGGCCGCAGAGTTCGTATCGGCGATGGAGCACGTGGTCGGACCGCAGAGCGCGGTGGAGGCCATCTGCATCGGACCCGATGACGACATGGAACGGCGCCGGATGGACATCCTGGCCGCCTGCGCGCGGGCCGACACCGGCGGCGGCGTCATTCTGCTGACCGACATGTTCGGCGGCACCCCCTCCAACCTGGCCATCTCGGTGATGGAGCAGACCCGGGCCGAGGTGATCGCCGGCCTCAATCTGCCCATGCTGATCAAGCTGGCCAGCGTGCGCACCCGTTGCGGCCTGGAGGACTGCGTCTCGGCCGCCCAGGAGGCGGGGCGCAAGTACATCTCCGTGGCCTCCTACGTCCTGGCCGGCGAAAAATGACCGCCGAGCGCACGGTCGAAATCTTGAACAAACGGGGTCTGCACGCCCGCGCCTCGGCCAAGTTCGTGAAGCTGGCCTCGTCCTTCGAGGCCGAGGTCCAGGTGTCCAAGGACGGGCAGACCGTCGACGCCCGCTCGATCATGGGGCTGATGATGCTGGCCGCCGGTCCCGGCAGCACCATCCACATCGCCGCTGAGGGCGAACAGGCCGCCGACGCCCTGGAGGCGCTGTGCGCCCTGGTCGCCGCCCGCTTCGAGGAAGACCAGTAGGCCCCCGAAACCCTGCCTCAGGCCTTGAGCTTGTAGCCGGTGCGGAACATCCAGCCGATGGCCGTCAGGCACAGCGCCATGAAGCCAAGGGTCATGGCGATGCTGATTCCGATGTCCACATCGGACACCCCATAGAAGCTCCAGCGGAAGCCGCTGACCAGATAGACCACCGGGTTGAACAGGGTGATCGTCTGCCAGACCGGCGGCAGCATGCTGATCGAATAGAAGCTGCCGCCCAGGAAGGTCAGCGGCATGACCACCAGCATGGGCACGATCTGCAGCTTTTCGAAGCCGTCAGCCCAGATGCCGATGGCGAAGCCGAACAGGCTGAAGGTCACCGCCGTCAGGACCAGGAAGCTGACCATCACCAACGGATGGGCGATCTCGTAGGGGACGAAGATCCGCGCCGTCGCCAGGATGATGAGCCCCAGGATGATCGACTTGGTGGCCGCAGCCCCCACATAGCCGGCGACGATCTCCACCGCCGAGATGGGGGCCGAGAGCACCTCATAGATCGTGCCGGAAAACTTCGGCATGTAGATGCCGAACGAGGCGTTGGAGATGCTCTCGGTCAGCAGCGACAGCATGATCAGGCCGGGGATGATGAAGGCGCCGTAGCTGACCCCGTCGATCTCCACCATCCGCGAGCCGATGGCCGAGCCGAACACCACGAAATAGAGCGAGGTGGAGATCACCGGCGAGGCGATGGACTGCATCAGCGTCCGCCAGGTCCGCGCCAGTTCGAACTGATAGATGGCCTTGATGGCGTAGAGGTTCATTGGGGCGCCCTCACCAGGCTGACGAAGATGTCCTCCAGCGAGCTTTGCCGCGTCTGCAGGTCCTTGAAGTCGATGCCGTTGGCCTCCAGCCGGCGCAGCAGGGCGGCGATGCCGGTGTCCTCGGCCTGGGCGTCGAAGGTGTAGATCAGCTCGTGGCCGTCGGCGGCCAGCTCCAGGGGCTCTCCGGCCAGCTCCGGCGGAATGGCGGCGAGCGGGCTCTGCAGCTGGAGGGTCAGGCGCCGCTCGCCCAGCTGGCGCATCAGCACGTCCTTCTCCTGGACCAGGATGATCTCGCCCTTGCGGATCACCCCAATCCGGTCGGCCATCTCCTCGGCCTCCTCGATATAGTGGGTGGTCAGGATGATGGTCACGCCGCTCTCGCGCAGGGAGCGGACCATCTCCCACATGTCCCGCCGCAGCTCGACATCCACCCCGGCGGTGGGCTCGTCGAGGAACAGGATCTTCGGCTCGTGGGACAGGGCCTTGGCGATCATCACCCGGCGCTTCATGCCGCCCGACAGCGCCATGATCTTGCTGTCCTTCTTGTCCCAGAGGGACAGGTCCTTCAGCACCTTTTCCAGATGGGCGGGATTGGGCGGCTTGCCGAACAGGCCGCGGCTGAACTTCACCGTGTCCCAGACGGTCTCGAAGGCGTCGGTGGACAGCTCCTGCGGCACCAGGCCGATCTTGGTCCGGGCGGGGCGGAACTCGCGGACGATGTCGTGGCCGTCGGCCAGCACCTGGCCGGAACTGGCGTTGACGATGCCGCAGATGATCGAGATCAGGGTGGTCTTCCCCGCCCCATTGGGGCCGAGCAGGGCGAAGATCTCCCCTTGGCGAATTTCCAGATCGACGCCCTTCAGCGCCTGGAATCCCCCGGCATAGGTCTTGGTCAGACCCTTAACGGACACGATAGACGACAACCGCAGCACTCCCCCTCGGCGTCACAGCCAGATAGGCGCCCCGACAGGGCGAAGCTAGACCCGAGGACGTCGCGGGGGGCGCTAATCCGACATGCGCCGGAAATGAAAGGGCTCAGGCGGCGACGGTCGCCCCGGTCCCCATCGGGCGAAGGCCGAGCTCGGCCATCAAGGCCGCATCGGTGTCCTTGTCCGGATTGCTGGTGGTCAAAAGCTTGCCGCCGACGAACATGGAATTGGCCCCGGCCAGGAAGCACAGCGCCTGCAGCTCCCGCGACATGTGCTCGCGCCCGGCCGAGAGGCGCACCACCGCCTTGGGGCAGACGATGCGGGCCACGGCGATCATCCGCACGAACTCCAGCCCATCCACCGCCTCGCTGTCGCCCAGCGGCGTGCCCGGGATCGGCATCAGGTCGTTGATCGGCAGGCTGTCGGGATGGGCCGGCAGGGTGGCGAGCGCATGCAGCAGGCCGGCGCGGTCGCGACGGGTCTCGCCCATGCCGACAATGCCGCCACAGCAGGTGGACAGGCCTGCGTCGCGCACCGCCGCCAGGGTGTCCAGCCGGTCCTGATATGTTCGCGTGGTCACCACCTGATCGTAATAGTCCGGGCCGGTGTCGAGGTTGTGGTTGTAGTAGTCGAGGCCGGCGTCCTTCAGCGCCTGGGCCTGTTCGGGCTTGAGCATGCCCAGCGTCGCGCACGTCTCAAGACCCAGCGCCTTCACGCCCGAAATCATCGCCGCCACCTTGGGCAGGTCGCGGTCCTTCAGGTCGCGCCAGGCCGCGCCCATGCAGAAGCGCTGGGCGCCGCCGGCCTTCGCCTCGGCGGCGGCGGCGATCACGGTCTGCGCCTCCATCAGCTTGCTGGCGGCCACGCCGGTGTTGAAGTGCTGGGACTGGCTGCAATAGCCGCAGTTTTCCGCGCAGCCGCCGGTCTTGACCGACAGGAGCTGCGAGAGCTGGACCTCGGACGGATCGAACCACCGGCGATGAATCGCCGCGGCGTCGAACACCAGCTCCATGAAGGGGCGCTCGAAAAGCGCCTCGATCTCGGCCAGCGTCCAGTCATGGCGCGGCTGGGCGGGGTCGACATGGCGGATTGGCGCGTTCATGGAGCACTCCTGGTCGGCGGCGCGGCCGGGTCATCGCATTTCCCCTCCCTATAGGCCGCCCGGCCCGGGAGGAAAACTCTTCGAGAGGACGGATCATGGGCACGGCGAACGAAGAGATCGAGTTGAAATTTCTCTGCGAGCCGGCCGATCTCGAGGCCCTGCTGGCCGCCGCCGAGGGCGTCGATGACAGTGCGGCCGATCTGAGCGCCACCTATTTCGATACGCCGGAACGCCGGCTGCGCGAGCTGGGCGCGGGCCTGCGCATCCGCCAGGAGCCGAAGGGCCGGCTCCAGACCCTGAAGGCCGGTTCGGGCCTTCGGCGGCAGGAGGACGAGACGCCCGTTGAGGGGGACCTGCCCGACCCCGAGCACGCCGCCCTGCGCGAGCTGATCGGACCTGAGGAAGTTGCGCGTCTGGAGCCCCTGTTCACCGTCAAGGTCCACCGCCGCAAGCGCCTCCTGACCCGCGACGACGCTCAGGTGGAGCTGGCTGTGGACCAGGGCGAGGTTCGCGCCGGCCGCCGCAAGACGACGATCTGCGAGGTGGAGCTGGAACTGAAGGCCGGCGCGCCCGCCGCCCTCTTCGCCCTGGCCCGCGAGCTGTTCGAGGTGGCGCCCCTCTATCTCAGCTTCGAGACCAAGGCCGACCAGGGGTTCGCCCTGGCCGACGGCGGCCGTTCGGCCAAGCGGCACGACCAGCCCGATCTCAAGCGGGGCATGAGCGCCGCAGCCGCCTTCCAGGCCATAGCCCGCTCGGCCCTGGCGCAGATCGCCGCCAATGGCCTGATCCTGCGCGGCGCCGACTCCCCCGAAGCCCTGCACCAGCTGCGGGTCGCCGCCCGGCGGCTGCGCAGCGCCATGACCACCTTCAAGCGGCTGATCGCCGATGACCGGCGCGAGCCCCTGAAGGACGAGCTGAAATGGCTGGCCGGCGCCTGCGACGAGGCCCGCAACCTCGACGTCTTCATCGACGAAACCTATCGGCCGGCCGCCCAGGGGGCCGCCGCCATCCACGGACTGGCCGATCTGGGCCAGGCGCTGGAAACCGCCCGGGGCAGCGCCCACGCCCATGCCCGGGGGGCGGTGGCCTCCACCCGTTTCCGCGCCCTGCTGCTGGAGATCTATGCCTGGATCGAGACCGGGGCCTGGCAGGACGCCCTGGAGGAGGGCGGCGGAACGGCCGAAGACTTCGCCGCCAAGGCCCTGTCGCGGCGGCGGCGCAAGCTGGAGAAGAAGGGCGCCGACCTGATGGAGCTCAGCGACGAGGCCCGCCACCAGGCCCGCATCCAGGCCAAGAAGCTGCGCTATGGCGCCGAGGCCTTCCGGCCGCTGCTCAAGGACAAGACCGCGCGGCGGCTGATCAAGAAGACCAAGAAGCTGCAGGAAGCCCTGGGCGCCCTGAACGATGCGGTCTCAGCCGAAGCCCTGCTCACGGGTCTGGCCCTGGAGGGCGCGGCCCTCTACGCCGCCGGTCATCTGGCCGGCGAACTCCAGGCGCGGCGAGCTGACCATCTCAAGGCCGCCGAACGGGCCTGGGCTGCGCTGAGCAAAACCGACGACGCCTGGTAAGGAAGACATAAGGATATCTTTATACGATCCTTGCTCCGGACCGGCGTCCCGGCTATAGAGCGCCAAAACCGCATGTGCAGGCTTCTCTGGCCCGCCCCCGCGACAGGACCGCAGGACCCCACGACATGACCGACTACATCGTCAAGGACATCAGCCTGGCCGACTTCGGCCGCAAGGAAATCGAGATCGCCGAGACCGAAATGCCCGGTCTGATGGCCACCCGCGAGGAATATGGCGCCAGCCAGCCCCTGAAGGGCGCGCGCATCGCCGGCTCGCTGCACATGACGATCCAGACCGCGGTCTTGATCCAGACCCTCGAAGCCCTCGGCGCCGAAGTCCGCTGGGCCTCGTGCAACATCTTCTCCACCCAGGACCACGCTGCAGCGGCCATCGCGGCCGCCGGCACCCCGGTGTTCGCCATCAAGGGCGAGACCCTGATCGAGTACTGGGAATACGCCCACAAGATCTTCGAATGGGCCGACGGCGGCTACCCCAACCTGATCCTCGACGACGGCGGCGACGCCACCCTGCTGACCGTGCTCGGCCCCAAGGCCGAGAAGGACCCCACCGTCCTGAACAATCCGCAGAACGAGGAAGAAGAAGCCCTCTACACGGTCATGAAGCGCTATCTGGTGGAAAAGCCGGGCTTCTATTCGGCCATTCGCGAATCCATCAAGGGCGTCTCGGAAGAGACCACCACGGGGGTCCATCGCCTCTATCAGATGGCCGAGCGCGGCGAGCTGCCCTACCCCGCCATCAATGTGAACGACAGCGTCACCAAGTCGAAGTTCGACAACCTCTATGGCTGCCGCGAGAGCCTGGTGGACGCCATCCGCCGCGGCACCGACGTGATGCTGGCCGGCAAGACCGCCGTGGTCATGGGCTATGGCGATGTGGGCAAGGGCTCGGCCGCCTCCCTGCGCAATGGCGGCGCCCGGGTCATGGTCACCGAGGTCGATCCGATCTGCGCCCTGCAGGCCGCCATGGAAGGCTATGAGGTCGTCACCGTCGAGGACGTGGCCGACAAGGCCGACATCTTCGTCACCGCCACCGGCAACAAGGACGTCCTGACCGTCGATCACATGCGGCGGATGAAGAACAACGCCATCGTCTGCAACATCGGCCACTTCGATTCCGAGATCCAGATCGCCGGCCTGCGCAACCTGAAGTGGGACAAGATCAAGGATCAGGTCCATCACGTGGAATTCGCCGACGGCAAGAAGATCATCGTTCTGTCCGAAGGCCGACTGGTGAACCTGGGCAACGCCACAGGTCACCCGAGCTTTGTGATGAGCGCCTCCTTCACCAACCAGACCCTGGCCCAGATCGAACTCTGGACCAATGGCGGCCGTTACCAGACGCAGGTCTACACCCTGCCCAAGCATCTGGATGAGAAGGTGGCTATGCTTCATCTGGAGAAGCTGGGCGCCAAGCTGACCCAGCTCAGCAAGGAACAGGCGGACTATATCGGCGTGCCGGAAGCCGGCCCGTTCAAGCCGGATCACTACCGCTACTAGAACTTCATTTTCCGCTCTCGCAGCAGGGCGGCGAATTATTTGCGACGCCGCGTCCTGGCCCCTTGCGGGGTGGGGCGCGGCGCTTCTCTATGGGGCCAATGCCCCTCACCCTGATCATTTCAAGTCATGTGGCCGCCAGCCGCGTCGGCGGCTCGGCCCAGGCCCAGGCGCTGGCCGCCTTCAAGGCGGACGCCATGGTCGTGCCGACCGTGCTCTATGGCCGTCACCCCGGCTGGGGGCCGCCGGGCGGCGCCGCTGTTCCGGTCGAGGCGATCGACGGCATGCTGGACGGGATCGAGGCCAACGGCCTGTTCGCCCAGACCGACCTGGTGCTGACGGGCTATTTCGCCAGCGCCCCCCAGATCCGCGCCGCGGCGCGGGCCATCGACGCGGTGCGCGCCGCCCCCCGGGACATCGGCGCGCGCAAGCCCTTCGTCATCGTCGATCCGACCATGGGCGACCTGGGCAAGGGGCTCTATGTGCCGGGCGACGTGGCCGAGGCCATCACCGCCGACCTGGTCCCCCGCGCCGACCTGGTGTGCTGCAACGCCTGGGAGCTGGAGCGGCTGACCGGCGCGCCTTCCCGGACGCCGACCGAGGCCCTGGCCGCGGCGCGCATGCTGGGCAAGCCCGTGGTGGTCTCCTCGGTGCAGCGGGAGCATGAGATCGGCGTGGTCTATGCCGACCGGCGCGAGGCCTGGCTGGCCGCCCACCAGCGGGCCGAGAAGGCGCCCAACGGAACCGGCGACCTGCTGAGCGCCCTCTATGGCGCCGCCGTGCTGGATGGCCTGGCGCCCTCCTACGCCCTGGCGCGGGCCGTTGGCGGGGTGGCCGAAACCATCTCGGCGGCGCATATGTGGAAGGCGAGCGAGCTGCCCCTCGTGGCCATGGCCCAGCGGCTGAAGGCGACCTCGCCCCACGTCCGCATGGAGCGCCTGGCCTAACGCATGCCGTCCGAAGCCCTTGAGATCCACGGCCAGTGCGCCGCCGGCCTGGAGCCGGTGCGCGCGGCCTTCGAAGACAATTTCACCCGCGGCGAGGAGTTGGGGGCGCGGTTTTCCCTGGTGAAGGACGGCGAGCTGGTCGTCGACCTCTGGGCCGGCCACGCCGACCGGGCGCGGACCACGGCGTTCGACGCCAAGACCCTGACGCCGATCTTCTCCACCACCAAGGCGGTCGCCGCCCTGATGGTCGCCCGTCTCGTAGACCAGGGGCGGCTGGCCTATGACCAGCCCGTAGCCGAGGTCTGGCCGGAATTCGCGCAAGCCGGCAAGGCCGCGATCACCGTCGAGCAGGCCCTCTCGCACCAGGCAGGCCTGTCGGGCTTCGTCGACGCCGTCGAACCGTCCCTCTGGTTCGACTGGGAGACGGTCTGCGCCAAGCTGGCGGCCATGGCGCCGCTCTGGCCGCCGGGGACCGCCAGCGGCTATCACCCGGTGACCTATGGCTATCTGGCCGGCGAGATCTTCCGCCGGGTGGACGGGCGGACCATGGGAACGGCCCTGCGCGAGGATATCGCCCAACCCTTCGAGCTCGACCTGTGGATCGGCCTGCCGGACGCCGAACATGGCCGCTGCGCCGAGCTGCAGCGTCCGCCGGCCTTTCCCGATTTCGGCGAGATCAATGTCCCCACCAAGGCCGCCTTCCTGGAGCCCTGGTCCTCGCCGGGCGGCCGCGGCCAGGCGGAATGGCGCAGGGCCGAAATCCCCTCGGCCAATGGCCACGCCACCGCGCCGGCGCTCGCCCGCCTCATGGGCGCGCTCGCCCGAGGCGGCTGGCTCGACGGGGAGATGATCCTGTCGCCGGCTCTGATCGCCGAGATGAGCCGGAAGCGGATCGCCGGCCAGGACCTCGTCCTGCCCTTCGTGATGAGCTGGGGAGCCGGCGTCATGCGCAATGAGGCTCTGCATCCCTGGGGACCGGGGGATCAGACCTTCGGCCATTCCGGCTGGGGCGGTTCCTGCGCCTTCGCCGATCCGGACACCGGGCTGGCCGGCGCCTATGTGATGAACAAGCAGTCGGCCCACCTGCTGGGCGATCCCCGCGCCAAGCGGCTGATCGAGGCGGCCTACGCGGCGCTTTAAGACAGGCGGTCGCGGAACTCGGTGTAGTCGAATTCCCGCACCATCTTCAGGGCGTCGGTGTCGCTATTCCAGAGTGCGATGGCCGGCAGGGGCACGCCGTTGAAGGTGTTGGTCTTGACCATCGAATAGTGCGCCTGATCGAGGAAGGCGATGCGGGTTCCCGGCGCGGGCCGCTGGTCGAACCGGTAGTCGCCGATGATGTCGCCGGCCAGGCAGGACGGGCCGCCCAGGCGGACGCTCACCCCCTCGTCCGGCTCACCCAGCATGGCAGGCCGATAGGGCGCCTCGATCACATCGGGCATGTGGCAGGTGGCCGAGATGTCGGTGACGCCGATGGCCATGCCGTTGTCGAAGACATCCAGCACCTCGCCCACCAGGATGCCGGCGTCCAGCGCGATGGCCTCGCCCGGCTCCAGGAACAGGCCGATCCCGTGCCGGGCCTTCACCTCACGCAGGAAGGCGACCAGGGCCTCGCGGTCATAGTCGGCGCGGGTGATGTGGTGGCCGCCGCCCAGGTTCACCCACTTGATCTGGGTCCCCAGCACGCCCGCGAGTTTCGGCTCCAGCAAGGCCCAGATGCGGCTCAAGGGCTCGAAGCCCTGTTCGCAGAGCGCATGGATGTGCAGGCCATCCACACCGGCCAGACTGTCTGCCGTCAGCTGCGACACCGGAAAGCCCAGGCGCGAACCGATCTGGCAGGGGTCGTACTTGGCGACCTCGGCCTCGCTGTGCTCGGGGTTCAGGCGCAGGCCGATCTGGAAGGTCTCACCGGCCGCCCGCGCCGCCTCGATCAGGCCCTGAAACCGCGCGATCTGGTCCGGCGAATTGAAGATCACCGTGTCCGACAGCCGCAGGATCTCGGGCAGGTCATCGGCCTTGTAGGCAGGCGAATAGGTGGTCAGCTCGCCGCGATAAAATTCCCGCGCCAGCTTCGCCTCCCAGAGGCCAGACGCGCAGACCCCGTCCAGGTGCTCGCCCACCAGGCCGGCCAGCGACCACATGGAAAACGCCTTTAGCGCCAGCAGCACCTGGGCCCCGCCCCGGTGGCCCACATCGGCCAGCACGGAGAGATTGCGCGCGATCGCGGCCTCATCCACCACGAAACAGGGGGACGGAACGCGGGACAGATCGAAACGGGAAAACGCGCCGGCGCCGCCGGCCTTGGTCTCCATGCCCCTAGAAGTCCAGGGGCGCGGGCAGATCCCGCATCTTCCAGGGCAGGCCGTGGACATTCAGCATGTCCATGAACGGGTCGGGGTCCATCTGCTCCATGTTGAAGACGCCAGCGCCTGAATAGACGCCCTGGACCATCAGGGCCGCGCCGATCATGGCCGGGACGCCGGTGGTGTAGCTGACCGCCTGGCTGCCGGTCTCGGCATAGGCCTCTTCGTGGTCGCAGACATTGTTGATGTAGACGGTCTTCTGCGCGCCGTCCTTCAGACCCGTGGCGATGGTGCCGATATTGGTCTTGCCCTTGGTGCGCGGGCCGAGCGACGCCGGCTCGGGCAACAGCGCCTTCAGGAACTGCAGCGGAATGATCTCGCGGCCCTCGAACATCACCGGATCGATGCGCAGCATGCCCACATTGCCCAGCACGTCGAGGTGCTTCAGGTAGGCGTCGCCGAAGGTCATCCAGAACCGGATGCGCTTGATTTCCGGGTAGAATTTGGCCAGCGACTCCAGCTCCTCATGGTACATGAGGTACATGTTCTTCTCGCCCACCTGGTCGAAGTCGAACACCTGCTTGTGGGCCAGGGCCGGGCCCTCGACCCACTGGCCGTTCTCCCAGTGCCGCGACGGCGCGGTCACTTCGCGCAGATTGATCTCGGGATTGAAGTTGGTGGCGAAGGGGTGGCCGTGGTCGCCGCCATTGCAGTCGAGGATGTCCAGGGTCTCGATGGAATCCAGCAGGTGCTTGGCCGTGTAGGTGGTGAACACCGAGGTCACGCCGGGATCGAAGCCGCAGCCCAGGAGCGCCATCAGGCCGGCGTCCTTGAAGCGGTCCTGATAGGCCCACTGCCAGCTGTATTCGAACTTGGCCTCGTCGCGCGGCTCGTAATTGGCGGTGTCGAGATAGTTCACGCCCGCCGCCAGGCAGGCCTCCATGATCGCCAGGTCCTGATAGGGCAGGGCCAGGTTGACCACCAGCGCCGGCTTCACCGACTGAATCAGGGCCGTGGTCGCGGCGATGTCGTCGGCGTCCAGGGCGGCGGTCTCCACCACAACGCCGGTGCGGGCCTTCACCGACTCGGCGATGGCGTCGCATTTCGACTTTGTCCGGCTGGCCAGCGTAATGTGGCTGAAGATGTCGGGCGACATGGCCATCTTGTGGACCGCCACCGATCCGACGCCGCCGGCGCCGATCACCAGAACTCTACCCATTTGCGTCCGTCCTTACCTTGAACACACCTAAGCAACGCCCGACCCGCGGGGAGGGGGCCATATCACGGGATGGCCAAAGGGGCTAATGGCCGGGCGATCTGTCGCGGTGAAGGTTCAGTGACAGGCGGGCGGAGATCGCACAGGCCCCAGCCCCTCACCGCCGTCATGCTCGGCCCTGTGCCGAGCATCCCTGTCGAGGGCAGGCGCGAACGTCGCGAGGGATCCTGGGCACAAGGCCCAGGATGACGGGGGAGGAGAAGCGCCGCCCCCCATTCGTCGCTGCCGGGCTTAACGCACGGCGCCGCCGCCCTCTCTATTTACCCGGATAATATCCTCGCCTATATCACCCGGGTAGAAATCAAGGAGGGGGCGATGGATCGCGCCGCACGCCGGGCCGCCGTGGCCGCCTATAAGGACCGCAAGCCCGCCTGGGGCGTCTTCGCCGTCATCTGTAACGCCACCGGCCAGGTCTGGGTCGGCGCCAGCCGGCATGTGGACACCGAGCAGAACGGCCTGTGGTTCTCCCTGCGCCACGGCTCGGGCCGCCAGCCCGCCCTGCAGGCGGCCTGGAAGACCCACGGCCCCGACGCCTTCCGCTTCGAAGAGCTGGAGCGCCTGCGCGAGGACTATCCCGAGATCGGCCGCACCGACGAGCTGAAGCGCCGCCAGGCCCTGTGGCGCGCCCGCCTGGACGCCGCCGCGCTCTAGCGGCGGCTTGCCCGCCCGGCGGCGGCGTGATCCTGTCCCGGTCATGCTGCAGCTTGTGGACGAGAACATCTGGACGGCGGCGGGGCCGCAGGTCGGCGTCCTGGGGTTTGCCTATCCCACCCGCCTGGCGGTGATCCGGCTGGCCGACGGCGGCCTCTTCATCTGGTCGCCCACGGCGCTGGAGCCCGAGCTGAAGGCCGCCGTGGACGCGCTCGGGCCAGTGCGCCACCTGGTCTCGCCCACGGCCCTGCACAATCTGTTTCTAACCGAATGGCAGGCCGCCTATCCCGACGCCCGGCTCTACGCCCCGCCGGGCCTGCGCCAGCAACGGCCCGACCTCGCCTTTGACGCAGACCTAGAGGACGGGGCCGCGGGCCACCCCTGGGCGGGCGAGATCGATCAGGTCCATTTCGCCGGCAACCAGATCGCCATCGAGGTGGTGGTTTTTCACAAGGCCAGCCGCACCGTCCTCTTCGCCGACCTGATCCAGCAGCTCGATCCGGCCAGCCTCAAGGGCTGGCGAGCGCTGATCGCCCGGCTGGACCTGATGACCGGGCCTACGCCCCAGACCCCGCGCAAGTTCCGGCTGGCCTTCACCGACCGCAAGGCCGCCCGCGCCGCCCTCGCCCACATCACCGCCTGGCCGGCCCGGCGCGTCCTGATGGCCCACGCCCCGCCGGTGATGGAAGACGGCCAGGCCTTCCTCACCCGCACCTTCGCCTGGTTGCGAGGCTGAGGGCGCGCAGCGCCCCTCCCCCACCCTCGGGCTTGACCCGGGGGTCCATGAACACCGCGGCCGGCCCTTGTGTGCATGGATGGTCGGATCAAGTCCGACCATGACGGTGAGAAGATAGCCACTGAGCCTTACCCAACCGCCTCGCGCGCCGCAGGCGCAACTATTCGAACCACAAAGCGCACGAAGCCCACAAAGACGAACACGGCCCCTTCGTGCCCTTTGTGTCCTTCGTGGTTGATCCCTTCCCCACCCCACCCCCGTCAGGCGGTGAAGGGGGACC
>Ga0208316_1001000_pt1 | contig 18971 bp, 20 predicted proteins | sample MalvireepMed_231_FD_184240 | JGI IMG/M metagenome (GOLD analysis project Ga0208316, IMG submission 184240) | Marine viral communities from the Global Malaspina Expedition - Malaspina viral metaG DeepMed_231 (SPAdes) (version 2) | ecosystem: Environmental > Aquatic > Marine > Oceanic | place... | reverse complement strand
GGGCGTCTTCTATTGTTCCACCTGGCTCACGGCTCGGAATGCGCCCTAATCCTTGACCGTAAAAGACATATTTTTTTACCGCATCAAACTGATCAAACATCGCATAATTACTTAAAAGACCATCAATGTAATCACTAGTTCCTTTATCAAGTGAATCTGCTACTGTAGACCCGGGAACAGCAGACAACACCTTCTTTACTAACTCCATCACTATCTCTAGAGCAGGTCTCAGCGAGGATTCTTTATCATCTTCTGTGCGTAACCATGCCTCGGGATTTTGCCTATCGCCAGACTTCTCGGATCCAGTCCCAACTGCCAATATAGGAGCTTGTCTAGAAATGTAAGAAGAACCTAAAATTTGTGTGCTCAGACTTAACATATCTTTTGCTGTTATTGTCAACACTTTCTCCTTGCCAGATGTAAATCTATATTGAACATTTGATATAGAAACAATGTGGACCTGAGATCTCCCATCTTCTAAGGTTTCTCCATATCCCCATCTAATAAGTAACTTTGGGTACCCCTCCATACGCAAATCACTTCCCGGAGGTGCTCCCTTTATATCCGGGTACATTTTCGAATAAGCAAGTTGAATTAAGTTAAGTTTTCTAATTTATGATCTGGGTTAATGAGTTCAATAGTGAATGTAAATTGATTCTCATCACTCTGAGCTTCATTCAACAAGCTGTACTTGAAAGATAGAAGACTATCTTCTATTTCAAGAGAAGAAAACCCGGCACCTAAGCCAATAATACCGAGCTCTACTTGAACTGGTCTATTCTCATTATAAGCTGGATTATTCTTGGACATTATATCGTCATTATAGGAATTCTAATTTGTTTTCCTGCTGTTAATTGCTCGAAAGGATCGATAATATTATTTGCTGCGCAGATTACCCACCAGTAATCTACTATACCATACGCGTAATGGGAAATCAAATCGGGTCTACCCTCAAAACCAGCCTGTACGATTAACACCTTAGCAGGCGCAGTTATCAGCTGATTGCAATAGGCATTCCATGCAGTGGAAGAAACAATCTCTTTTGTAGACCTGTCTCTGTAAGTGATGAAGTTAGGAGTAAAAACAGAATACCTAGATTTCGAAGATGCCATACTAACCTCCCAACCTTATGAAATTAGTGTCCCAACCAATAGCTCTACCCCTGTATCCAGCAGGATTATTCTCCCCAAAGCTCTTCAGGTTGAGGGCTATGTCTATAACTCTGGGAAGAAGGGTGACGTTGTCGTAGCCACTTTTACCATCAAACTTTATATCATAACTTTCTACGGTAAATTGATCTTCATTAAACAAAGTACCAAACTTTAAGTACGCCAAAGGTGGTCCAGGCCGAGAAAAATTATTAAAATCGGCAGCAGCAATCACAGAGGATCTTATAGTATCAATCATATGTTGCACATAGAGAAGTTGACCACGCGACTTAGAGTCTATTTTACCTTTCAACACTTGTTGAGATTTAGAATACGGAGGATTAGGTTGTGGAACCTCCCCCTCTGAATATGAATCCAAAGATGACAAAGCTTCGATCCATCTAGATTCGAATTCTTGTGAGTACGTTCTATTATCTGCATACGTTAGTCGTTTTTCTGGATAGTCTTCTAGCATTCCACCAGGTTGAAAAAGTCTAGCCGGAAAACCCTCGCTAACCATTACCACGTCTCCCAGCAGGGTATCCCAAAACGAATCATAAACACTCCTTTTCTCTGCTGATCTAACCATATTCACCATGGAGAATGTCATTATGTGTGGAAGCGTCATTCTGAAAGATAGTCTAACTTGCCTTGGCTGCGCTCCAGTAAACAAACGGTAAGGCTCATTACGATTCATTATTTCATTTACCGCATACCTTGCTTGTCTTGTTTCTTGTATTTTTGGGTTCTCAAAGAAAGGTATCACAAATTCTAGAAGGAATTATAGCACCAATACCAGCCATCTGGCTCAAGTTGTTTAACTGATTAAACAAACTCTCGTCTCCATCTTCCTTATACTTTGCGTTTCGTTTTGAGTCCCCCTTGTGCTGCTTAACAAAGTCTATTACTTGCTGTAGGTAACCTGTAAGTAGTGGTCCACCACCATCAGCAGCTCTATGAGCTTCTATACTGGCTCCAACAGAACGTTGGTAATCAGTGAGAGGGTCTTGAATTAAACTCATGGTCTAGCTGCCGGTCCTCCCTCTTCTACATACCCGGTTCTGGTTTGAAGAGTTGTTGGGGGTACTACAGTGTCAAATACTTCTCTTCTAAGGTTGAGAGCACCAGCAGTATTTTCAGCGATAGCACGTAGCGCAGGATTTGTATCCGCCATTGACTCCAACTGGTTCTCGTTCAACAAAGTAAGAAGAGAAACTGCTTTACTGACTTCATCGGTCACCTTACTGTATAGTTGCTCTTTCTCTCCCATCATAAGGTCAGTTTGTTTCTTTTGTTCATCTAATATATCTCCTTCAGTACTGGAAATTGCCTTTAGGATCATAGGGATTACGAAGAAAGCACTAATTAATGCGAGACCCACGGGTCCACCAAGAAAAGCAAGGCGACCTGCGCCAGCTGCAGCTCCTGCAGCTCCTGCACCGGCGGCGCGGCCGCGAAGCCCGCCTCCAGCCATCATGTATGGTGCCGGGGCTGCCTTCATCGCCGTGCCTGCTTTGATAGCTAGCAAAGTGGTCGAGATCCTTTTCATCATCCCGGGAAGATTTTTATAAGTCCATGCCAATATTATAGCATTTAATATTCTACCTAACAAAGTCCCCAAAGTAGTACCAAATGCTTCGAACACGAGATTCAAAACTCCTAATATCTGAGCTATGAAAGTCAAAGGTGGCAGCAATATGTTAGTCATAGTTCGTTTCATGTCATTGAAAGTAGCAGCTAAAGTCTTTCTCCGAACGTCAGCAACCGCATCTGTAAAAGCCTTTTCTCGTGCTATTTGCCTATCCTGGACTGACATTTCACTAAGACGTTGTCCAAGCAACGCTAACTCTGGCACATTGCCAAATGCCCGTATCATGGCATCAATAGAAAATTCTGACCCTGGCTGTCCTCTTAAAGGAGAAATTAAACCCTCCATACGAGTTACTGCCCGCATTACTAGACTTACAACCCTCTCTGAGCTTCTTGCACCTTGCAGGTCGCTTAGAGGTATACCAAGCTTTGCGGCGAGTTCAGCCTGTCTGGGACCTCCTTTAAGCAGGGCTGATATGACTCTGTTTATTTCAGTACCTGCTTCCTGACCAAACATGCCCATTAAGTGAGGCATAGACAGTTGTATAGCCTCGCTAACTGCTGACCCGTAGGTTACAGAAGCCCCCTTCAAAGTATCCTTCAAGGCGAGTATTGCATCAATAACTGCTGTAGTGGATATCTTGTATTGCTGAGAAGTTGTAAAAAGATTTTTTGCGAGATCTTCACTTTCTTTTACACTCAACCCCAAAACGTGCCGATTGAGAGTTAAGACAGCAGCAGTTTTTCTGAGATCAACTCCTAGTAATTGAAATTGTCCCAACAATTTAAGAGTTGTTTTATCACTCTTATTCAAGCCAGCCATAAAAGTTGCACCGAGGACATCGGATGCTTCTTTGAAAGATATACCATGCATGTTGAGGCTATCCATCAACCTAATATTTCCAAGAAGGTAATCCCTACCAGTTCTCCCGACAACTGCAGTTAGGTTCTTTTGCTCCTTTATTGCATCGTTAAAGGAATCAGCGAACGTTAAAATTACAGCCCCTAAACTTCTCAGGTTCTTATTGTTTCCAATAATAGCGCCTGTGAGAGATCTTCCAATACTGTACCCTCTAGCTAATCTTGCTCCAAAATTACCTAGCTGCTCTTCTAATGAGGCAAGATCATTACCAAGATCTTCGTCGTAAGATACCATTCTATATTTCTCCTAGCTGATTTCTGACAAACTGTAATGCATTTACTACTTTCATCTCTTTTATATACCTATCGTTATAAACTCTGAAATTTGACTTGGTTAGCTTATTTACTATAAATAGTTCATGATAAGTTATAAAACCTCTTTTAGAGAATTTCCTTATCATAAATGCCTTCCAAAAATCACTAATATTATTTAGTAGAAGACCCTGTATGTACGTGTTCTGACGAACATCGGAACCCTTAAATTTAAACCATTTCCCGTTCCGTCCTTTTCTTATAGTAATAAGAACCAAAGGATCTGGCAGAGTTGCTGTAGGGCTAATATAATTAAAAGACACTAAATTACCTACAACGGAGTCGAATTTCTTGTTTCTTCCTAATGGGTTAGCTTTCATACCCTCCGGAAGCTCTCCTATCTTATTCCTGCCTCGTCTAAAGTTGAGGAAGGATGAAAAATATTTTAAGAATCGTCTAAGCATATAAAATACAAGATACTATAATACAATGTATTTATATAAAATATAAAAAAAATAGAAAGATATAAAGTAAATAGAATACTTTATATGAGTATTTCGGATACAGAGTCAGAACTGAAGGAGTTATTAGAACAAGTAAACTATGCTCTATCAGATGAGTTCAAAGAAAAATGGAGACATAGATTTTCCACTAACTTTGTATCTATATTCCAAGACAGGTTATTAAAAGCTCTGAAGACAAGAAAGCCAGTTACAAGATCTAGTATTAGATCTTTATACACCAAACAGCATAAATACTCTATTTTAGAAGTTAATGCTTTCTTTAAAGAAATTGATTTATCTTTATATTATCCCTTGATAATCTTAGACTGATCTCGAGATTCTTTCTCTTTCCTTATTGCTTCTTCCAGAATTTGTGTAGTTCCTCCAAACTCTGGGCATAAATCTTTATACTGACACCAGTTACAAAACATGTTCTGTGTTGGTGGAAACTCAGTCTTCTTCTTTTTTCTTATCTCCCAAATCTTATTCTGTAGAACAGATAAAAACTGCCCTATTTGAGTTTTTCCATATTTCAAGGAGATAAGTTTATCCATATGAGGATAATAATGAGCTACCGTAATCTCATCTAAGGGAACTTTGTACATTTTCGATACAGCATAGGCATACATCATAAGCTGTGGATCCTTATACAGGTCTGTTGAAGTAGCTGCTCTTTTACTTGTTTTGTAGTCGATTACTAGATATTTCCCTGTTTTTCCTTTAACAATCCTATCAATAATGCCATTCATCTTATAGTCATCCTTCATCTCCACTTCAAATGCTAGCTCACTGCTTACATGTTCATGAAGCTGTGAATTAAACCTAAGGAAGTTAGTTAGGATTTTATCAACTCCCTTATCTCTTGACTTAGGGAATTTATAGGTAGACCTGCATTCCTTTGCAATAGTTCTCAACTCTTCTAGAGAAGAAGAGTTGTATCCAAGTTCTAACACTTTATGGATATAGGATCCAAACTGCAGTGCATCAGTGTTGGAGTTAGCGTTGTAAGTATTTCTCAAATAATCTATATATTTGAATTTATACTTCTTTTTGCACTCATAGTACGCTTTAATCTTAGAAGGAGAGACTTTATTTATAAACATATGAAAATATCCACTACACTTATTAAAGAGTATTTATTAGAAAAGTTCACAGATTATAGGATATCTGAGACTGAATTTATAACGAATTCAATATTTTATGATGATCATGGGAAACACATGTCCGTAAACCTAGAGACAGGGTTATGGCAATGTTTTAGAACTAAAGAGGCTGGGGATTTCATACAACTGATATCTTTTAGGGATTCGATCAGCTATGATGAAGCCTTTAAATCAATCGGTAAAAAACTAATTTCCGATCCTGGTTCTCTTCTCTATCGTGCCCCCGCAAAGCAAAAAGAGCTTGAAAGTGCAGGTACGTTAGGTGATGAGATGAAAAACTTTAAACCGCTAGTGGAAATAGACGGAAAATCTGGGAGCGTGTCTGAACTGCTAGCCAAGAGATTTGTAAGGAATAGAAGACTGCCAGAAAGCAAATTTTACTTTGCCTCATCCGGAAGATACGCCAACAGATTAATCATACCATACGAAGATGAAAAAGGGATATTTTACTTTCAAGCTCGGCACCTAGTAAAGATTGGAATGAAATATTTAAATCCAACACATAGGGATCACGGAGTGCGGTCTTCAGAGATTCTTTATCCGTGTAGCTCAAACACATCTTACGTAGTTCTAACAGAAGGACCTATAGACGCTATGACGCTTCAATGCGCTGGTGTAAATGCAACCAGTATACAAGGAAGCTCTCTCTCCAGGCACCAATTATTAGAGCTAAAAAATTCCTTTACAGATATAGTTTTATCTTTTGATAACGATGACGCTGGTATGTTCGGGATGAGAAAATCATTAAACCTAACCAAGTGCTTGAATATGCCAACCCCTTATATTGTACAACCACCTAAAAGATTCAAAGATTGGAATGATTTCTATCTCTCCACTACCAAGAGCGGGATTAGGAACTACATCAACGGAAATGTAAGAAAGCTTGATTACAAGTATACTGTTATCGAAGGATTACGTGAAATGGGTCACTCATAATCCTGTTGTCCAAGACAGTACTGCTAACCTGCACCTGATAAGTTCCTGTATCTAATCCGCTTGTCTCCCAGTTGTACAGAATAGTATCAGCTGAGTCAGTCAGTATAGCGGGTTTCGTATCTGCCCAATCTTTAATTAACTCGAATGGGAGACCTGTAGAAACTCTGTCGGATAATTTTATAATCCGAATCGCCGCACCTTCCAATATTCCGTCCTTAAATATATTTTTTATGTCTTGCCCTATGTTCCTGTTTATAACAACATAGTCTGTTTTAATCTGTAACTTTTCTAGACTACCTCTATTAACGTATTTTTGAACTAGAGTATGTCTAGTATTAACTATTATAGGTTCTGTTAGAGATACGATATTAGAGAATCCAGCACCATACAGCGTAAAGCTGTGAATTATTGTTCTCGGTTTGTCATCTTGAGCATCTTGTACCGTCCATACGTCAAAATATGAAGTTACAGAACTTGCAGTATTGGAAGAAACAGCCGTTATATCGATAGTGTTACCTGTTTCGTCTGTTTTAGGTATCTGGTCAAAGTTCCGATAATGTTACCTGTTTCGTCTGTTTTAGGTATCTGGTCAAAGTTCCAAAAATTTGTGCTTGGTCTGAGAACCACCCCATAGTGTCCTTCACTAATTCTAAATATTCCACTTGCGCTATTGTCTGTTTCTGTAGACTCTTTGAAATTAGTTGTATCAAACTCAGGTTGATTAGGATCAGTCACCTGAAGGACAGACCTAGTGGTTTGATCCCAGTCAACCAATTGCAAGTTATTAAAGACCATCTCGGCGTCTTTGTACTTCGTAGACTCTACTGTCCCAAAGTGCGGAGAAGTTCCCGTTGAATTAAGCCAGACTGATGAGTCTCCGTTTGTTGTGTCGTGGAAGACGTATACACTGCTAAGGGCAAAGACATCAGTCATTGCCCCTGATTTCATGTAGTACATCTCAAGATATACGTCATCGGCGGCAGACGGCCTTTCCCACCTAGGGACTACAGTTATGTTATTTAATTGTGCCATAGTAACTCATTTTATATACCCTACTTCTTTGAGCTTTTCATGGCTTCTTCCTCTCTTTGAGCTTCCTCAACACGCATGTCTATAAATTTTTTCCGCTCGATCAAAGTCATAGCCATGACATCATGAAAAGTGAAGCCACAGTTGTGAGCTAGAATATATGCTTCGTGTTCCCCTGCGTCAGCTTTATGACGCTCTTCTAGCTCACGGAAAAAAAACTTTCATTTATGGGAAGTGTCATAATCTCGTCCGCACTACAATGTTTGCAAATAAATCTAACTTCCGTCTTAAGACCTATCTTGTTCGAAAATATTGTTTGTCGCAAGACAGTTATATCTTTCGCTGTTGTTTTTTTCAAAAATCCTTGGATAATTCCTCTATCGGAATGTGATTCAAGCTTATCAATAAATTTCCACAAACTATCGGTTAAGGCAGACGGGTTATTCAAAATTCCTTCATCTTTTGCTCTAGGACACCTCACATAGGCTGTAATCTCCGAATCAGGCAAAACAACAGGAATAGGATACTCCATCTCTTCATCTGCATAATCTACACCTAGTTTGTCTAATTCAATTGATAGAGAATTTTCCTCTCCGCATTGCTGACATTCAATACCTACAGGGTACTCGTTGCCATACGAAATCTCTCTGAGTTTGAAGAGTAGGTAATGCTTATCATACAGTGACAAGTCCTTATACGGAATTCCTTCTATACACCTCTCCATGAGAGTGCCTACAGCTTTTACGCCTTGATTAAGTTTGGTAACTGATCTCAGGATTCTTTCATCTTCATAAGTGAAAGGTCTAATCTTAACTTCTTTAATGCCTTCATTGAATACGCCTCTTGAGGGGAGACTAATAGTTATCCACGCCTTTTTACTTTCAACATTCCTAAGTAATTCTGAAATAGCGTCTTTAATGTTAGAAGCTTCTTTATTCTCATCTCGCATCATTTGTGGACGTTTTTCAACTTCTGGCTCTTCCTTTGGGGCTCCCGCAGGCCCTCTCGCTAGATCTATAATGGATTTTTCTCGTTCAGACATAGTAAAAAAATAGGTTTACTACTATAATAGTGTAGATCATTAGGATATGAAAATATTTGTTTCAAATATTTACTCGGTTTTAAAGACTGAAAACATAAAACTGAGAAAAATTCTGGAAAAGAGATATCGTGCACGAAATCCTGGGTACGAGTTTACTTCTGCGTACAAAAATGGATACTGGGATGGTTACAAAAAATTCTTTGATTCTAAGACAGGAAAATTTGGAACGGGTCTACTATCTTCAGTAATAGAAGATTTGGACTACTACTATCTTCAGTAATAGAAGATTTGGACTACCTAGGACTAAAATATTCTATATTAGACAAGAGGACAAAAGTATCGTATGGCTCTTCTTCCATAGAGAATATAGAACTGCGTGACTACCAGGAATCACTCATAAAACAAGCTCTGGACTTGAAATCCTGCGTTATAAAAGCTCCCACTGGGTCTGGTAAGACTATCATCCTGGCGTCTATTCTGAATTCCCTTAAAGGCTATACTGGTCTTGTTTTCTTTAATAAGAAACAACTACTACACCAGACTTATAAATTCTTAACTGAACATGGTATAGAGTGTGGAGTAGCTTTTGGTGAGGGAGTTGATATCAAACCACTCACACTTTGTACTATTCAGTCAATAGACAAAGTTATAGATTCCCACCTAAAATCTTCAGAATTCATAGTTTTTGATGAAATACATGAGTTTTCAAAAGGGAAAGTAGCTTCAAAAGTCTTGAAGTCATTTCCTAATGCTTGTATTCGTATAGGAATGTCTGCAACCCCTCCTACAGATAAATTCTCTAAACTATCTTTGGGTTCTTTCCTGGGGAAACAGATAGAGTATGTTACTGCTGAGGATTTAGTGGCGGAGGGATATTTAACCCCTCCCTCTATTGAAATTATAGAGCTGCCAGACGAGGATCCTATTGAGTATTCCAAATTATCTTATCCAGAAATTTATCAAGCCTATATTATTAATAACAATACGAGAAACGATTTTGTAACAAAAATTTGTAAAAATATTACTTCAAAGCACGCTAAGATCCTTGTGCTCACTAAAAACCTAGAACACGCTAAAACTCTCCAGTCAATGATACCAAATTCTTACAAACTAGAAGGTAAAGATGGTTTATTAGAACGTGAAGAGATTCTAGAGAAATTTGTAAAAGAGGAGGGCCCTTCTGTCATAATAGGAACTATTATATTTCAGACAGGTATAGACATACCAGAGCTTACCCATCTTATCAATGCTCGAGGATTAAAGAGCGAAATAGCAACTATACAAGCTTTAGGTAGAACACTCCGAAAGCACCAGAATAAAAACAAAGTATATATTTATGATTTCTTAGACAATGTGTCCTATTTGGACAACCACTCATTATCAAGAATAAAAGCTTATAAATCCCTTAATTTTGATGTAACGATACATGGAAACAAAAAAAGACAAAGAAGAAAAGATAAATAGTTTATCTGACTCCGATAAAGAAAGCCTAAAAATACTATCTGATAGGCTCTCCAATCTAAAATCTAAAGACGTGATTACGGAAGAATCAGTCTTGGAAATGGAGATCATACTAATGGAGATATTGGTAATGAAAGACAGGCACCAAAAACACCTACTTCGCTGGGTCAAGCAAGGATATATCTTAGATTAGGCGCCGTACTGCTCTTCGTCTTCCACGTCTTCTTGTTGGCCGCCGTTTACGCCCATACCTTTCACAAGAGCTTCTAGGTCATCAAGGAGTTTAGCAGCATCTGCGTGGTTCTTGTCTGTTCCAGTCCCTCCAGACTCAACCGAATCATCTCCTACAGGAAACCTATTACCGTTTGCCTCTTCCTCTCCAACTCCTTCTTCAGCTTCTGCCCCCTCTCCATTCTCACCCTCAAAAGGCTCTTCGTCTTTTACCTCGGCCTCTCCTGCTTCGCCAGGTCCAGCTTGAGGATCCTGGTCAGTTACAGCAAATTTCTCTTCGTCGCTAGGGACATCTTCTCCATTCTGTTGGATGTCTTCCTCTCCTTCTACCCCTAAGGGGGATGGTTCAGCATCGTAGTCCATTTCCGTGCCTTCAATACCAGCTTCAATCGCATTTCCTTGTGGGTCACCCCCAAGAAGAGTTCTGAGAGCGGCTAGGTCCTTAGTTAGTTTTGGAACATTGATATAATTAGACAATAGGTTTTCACCTACGATGTTAGGTTTTCACCTACGATGTCAATGCCAGCTTCAGTTAAGCAGCTATGAATATAGTCATTAACTTCCAAAGTCTCAACGCCACCTTTCTTAGAGATGACTCTTGCGAATTCTTTAGAAACGTCATGAACTACACCCTCATCCTTACTCAACAACGACAAGACCTCAAAGAATACTGACTGAGTTTTCGCCAGGTTGCTAAAGGTTGGTACAAACTTGAGATTGGTTACATTAATCCCATAATTCTCATTCAAAACTTCTGTAATAGACTCCTTTGCGGGTTTTTTTGCTTCGAATAGAAGGCTTGTGAATTCTTTAATGTCTTTTTTAGAGATGAGATCGTTGGAATTAACTTCGTAAATGGATGTCAAAATTTCCTGGATTTCATTCTTAGGAGCAAAAGCAAAATAGGGGACATCTTCAATAACCTCAGAAAGTGTTTCTATTATAGCTTCTTCTTTTGCGTAAATCATGGATGCGAGATTTTGAATCTTTTCATTAGAGATCCAAACAGTAGAAAACGATCTTTTGGCATCCAAAAGCTCCTGGCTAATCAATTCTTGGTGACAAACCATTTCATAAAGGGATTGTCCATCACAGAGGTCAACTACAAACAAATCAGCATCCCTAAGGGAATCATAATCACAACGGTTAATAGTAAATGCCTTATTAATCGCGTTACTTATCTTTGCGCTGTTTATCATGTCAGAGTTTTCCAAGACAGCTTTCTGATTTTCTCGAAGGAAATTAGTTACCAATGGTTTTATTTCCTCCAGCTTTTGAAATTCCTTGGACTCCGTAATTTCAGTTTTTCCTGTCATAGGATCCAAAGACTTCTCAATTTTAGTCTCCAACCCTTTCATAGTGTTTCTGGATTCAAAAAGACCTATTAGGTCGTCGAATGAAACATCTGCTTTGTCGTATCTGTTTTCCCTTAGGGAGTCAACAAAAGAATCTATTGCCTCTTTGATGGTACCCTCCACTTTATCCGCAGATACAAATTCATCTACAGATTGTATTGAAAAATCTCTAAGCAAAAGCTTAGAATCTTTGACCTCGTAAGCACACGAGATTACAGAATTTTTCTCAGAAAGAAACTCTGCAGTTTTATTTACAGAATCAACTGAGAAAACTCTCAAATTTTCTCTCAGAGACCGACTAAGATAGTCGGCAGCCTTGTGCAAATTGGTAAGATCCTTATTTCGTTTCTCTAATAACATAACGTCAATCCTATTTTATATACTCTAGTGTATTTGTTTTCTTTTATAAAAGTTTGCATTAAACCTTCGCCTGCGCCTTGGGAGCTTCTGCTGCTATAGTTTCATCTCCAGCCGCTTCTGTAGCACCAGGAGGTGCATCTTCTTCTGCTGCAGTAGGTGGTCCCATCGGCTCACCTCCCTGCATTGGAGGAGCCCCAATGGCTCCAGGGTCTTGCTGCATCATTTCCTGCTCTTCATCGAGCATTTCTTTAACCTGAGACTTCATCTCCTCTATTTCATTCTCACTCATTTGGTAGTAATTTTTATAGAGATGGTCATCAGAGAATAGTTGAAGCCCTTTAACAGCTTGGACAACCCGTGTCTTTTGTTCGTCTAGTTCTAGACGTCTCTTCTCAAACATATCAGAAGGTGGGCACAGCGCAATATCGATACTCTTGATGACATGTTCCGGGAAATTCTTTAACTTCAGATGTCTACGTGTGAGATTATTCAGACCAATTTCTACTTCTCTCTGTATTCTAGTTACGGCTCTGGCGAACTTAACATCTAGCTGAGACAGGTTAGCCTTCCTCTCTGGAGTATTGTCCTTCTCTACAATGTAGTCTTTTGGAACCTTCAGAGCAGCTAATAGTTTGTCTCTAAAGTACTTAACATCATCTGTTTCCCCCAGGTTTTGGGCTCCGGGCAATGTTTCAATCTTAGTTTTACTGTTTGACCTAATAGGGACAAAGAAATCCTCTTCAGGCGCCATTGGGTTATAACGTTCATTGATAGTGCCAGTTGTGTTGTCCCAAAACTTTTCTTTTCTAAATTTAGCCTTTAGGCGCTCCATATACGTTTCTGCCTTCGAGGTAGGCATACTTCCGATGTCAACATAAAATACGCGTCTCTCCGGTGCCCGCGCTAGCCTGTAGATTAGCATGGCATCTTCCATGATAACCAAGGATTTCCAAGCTCTTACACCTGGCTGTAAGATAGACTTCCCATAGGGATAAAAATTAGGATCAGAGGTGTGAATTCTGAAATGAACAATTTGTTCTTTATCGAGTTTTAAAAATTTCCCTGTCCCTCCCCCACCTTCCAATTGAGCGGAGTCAAAAGACGCATTAGAATCAGGGATTTCCTGTAAAAATTCTTTTAAATAACCATATTTATTTTCAATTCTAAAAATGAAATTTGGATTTAAAACTTTTATCCTCTGAATACCAGCTTTGGTATTATTGAGATCTACAATATTCTCTATAAAACAATCTCCGTACTTGCAGACATTTCTGACAATATCCCAAATAAACTCCCGCATTCTCACATGTTCAAGGAATCTCTGGACTTCTTCTTTTACTGTCCTATTATCAGTTTCTATTTCAAATATTTTACCAGTTATATTTTTTTGTGTCGAATCATCGGAATAGATGTCCAGAGCAGCTGCTATTTCTGGGTAGTCATCCATCTTCTCGTATTCCTTATACCGACGCTTTCTGTCGTATTCTACTGCCGGTATCTTTGCTACACCCCTAGAGATACCAAAGCCAGGAACTCCACCAAATGTGTCATCCGTTTTTAGGGTGTCTCCAGCGAGCCTCCCACCCTTCTCTTCAGGACGTCCTTTAAAACCTCCTCTAGAACCTCCAAAAAACTTATTAAACCACGCCGATAGACGAGACATCGGCTGACCCGCTACATTACCTCTTGGGTTCGAAAAATTGGTGTAGGATTCGTCTAGGTTAGTTTTGTCTATTTCATCAGCCATGAGATGTCCTCTTTATATTTATCTCCGCTCTTTGAGATATGAATGGGAACTTTGAGTTTATCTTCGTATGATTGATCTTTTTTACCATATTTCTTGCTATCTATATCAATTACAGGGGCAGAACTTACTATCTCATCTGCGCAATGGCAAGCCAATGCCAGACTCATAACTAGATCATCGTTATAACCTTCGTCAGCTTCTACTTTTCCTGTCTCAGTGATAATAAAAGTAAGAAGCTCATTTACAGTTCTAACCGAATTTACTTTAATCCTGGAAGATCTCAAAAATTCCTCTAGGGACGCTAGAACTCCTTCTCTTATTTTCTGGGTAATTTGAAGTCCAAATTCTCCTTTTTCGTCGATCCATAAATTCTCGTATTCGAGGCGCTCAAACAATTCTTGAATCAGAGGGATCCCGAGTCCATTTCTTTCTACAACCACGTGTGCAACATTGTACTTGTTCCCCTCCGTTGATATTATCTTAGCGAACTCACTCAAAGGGGTTCTATTTGAATAAAATTCTGCCACCTGCTCTCCCGTGTACGTATTAATTATATGAAAGGCTGAATAGTCTCTGTCCCTTCCATAGGATGCATCTACGCCCATTACGTACGTGTAATACGGATCTGGTTCTTCAAATATTCTCATTCTGTTGGAATACGCCAGATGATATTCATCAGTGTAATTTTCATTAAGTTTGGATAGTGTGTGTCTATCAATAAAAGTGTCACCAGTTCCGAGGAACTCACACTCATATTCTTGAAGCCACATTCGCTCACCAATGATAGGTCTATGCTCTTCTGACCACTTCTTAGTGTATTCTGGATGCTCTCTCCAATTGAGGTCTACTACGTTGAAAGAGTTTTTTCCTAGCTCTGCATCTTTATAGATCTCATAATATAGATTGGACATTCCATTTACAGTTGAAATTAGAGTCGCCTTTCCACCCGTGGAAATCGTTGGATAAATTGCAGCCCAAAATTCTCTCATCTTGTCAATAAAAGCTGCCTCGTCTACCATCAAATGGGAAACTGCTTCGCCTCGGCCCGCTCCGGCGGGTTGAGATTTTACTCGACTCTCTGTGCTCAGGTGTAAAGTATGTTTATTTCGTTCTTTTATTGCCGGTCTAAGCCAATTCGGCAAATCTTCATACATCAACATAACTCGTCGTAAAAATGAAGTAGATTCCCTGTCTCCAATTGACACCACCATCACATAGTGGTTCTTCTTAAAAATTATCGACCACAAAGAATAAGCAGCACAAATAGTTGTTATGCCTGCTTGCCTAAATTTCCTTATGATATTAAACCTACTGTTTAGAACTTCGTTTACAATTCTTTCTTGAAATCTGTATAAATCAAAGGGAATTATACCTTTAATAGGGTGCTCAATGTTAATGTAAGTTCTAATGAAGTAAACGGGGTCCTCAGAACACTTCCGTATCTCTTCAGTCATCTGTTTTTTTGTTAGATTCGTCAATATTTAATTATAGCCCTATAAAGTATATAGAAAATGAAAAAAGTCGCATTTATTCCTACTCGAGAAATATCAAAACCACAACCCATCACACAGTTCCTCGAATCCGCCGGATGGGAAGTTAGTATACTAAGTAATTACAAATCCATATTTGAAGCTTTGTGTACAGGAATGAAGAACGCTAATATACTAGCTGACGACTATGTCATATTATGTCATGACGATATTGAGATATTAACCAACGCAAAAGATTTCAACTTATTCATACACAGTAACCTTGAGAAGCAAGACGTGGGGTTTTTAGGAGTTGCTGGTACTAGAATGTTAAAGAATTCGTGCGTGTGGTGGGAAGACTTGAATAAAAATACAGAGTACATGAATCCCTTATCTGGCTTTGTTCTTCATGGGAAAAAGGAGGGTGCCATGTATGGAAGCTGGTATGGCCCCTACGGTCATGTCGCAGTCTTAGATGGCTTATTCTTGTGTGCGAAAGGTTCTACTTTAAATAGTATAAATTTGAAAAAACCTAAATTTTTTGAAGGTGACTGGGATTTTTATGATATCTATTACACTACACAGGCCACTTTAAAAGGAAAGAAAAATTACACAATACCTATTCAAGTCATACACGAATCAATTGGTGACTTAGTCGGGAGAGAGTCTTGGCATAAAAATAGGCTCTCGTTTTCCAACACATTTTCTGAACACCTTCCTCTAGTCGCCGGGATAGTCAACAAAGTTTAAAACAATTATCTTGTCGTCTGATTTAAAATTTTTCTGTATTCGTTTTAAAGTATCACTAGGTTCTGGACCTGTTACACAAATAACAACATCAGAGTTTTCATAAATAAAATCCAAACTCTCTTTGTAAGACTTTTCATGTTCTAATATATTTTTAGGACGCTTTGCAATGGTAACAACTGATTTGCTGTTTTCCAGAGCAACTAAAAGTTTAACTTTAGACTCTACAGAACACCCATCAAAATACCCCTTATAAGGGTTCACGATAACATAGGGTACATCCAGGAATGACAATAATGGAATTACTAGTTCCTCTAATCCTCTGTTAGGAGTTATATAAATCTTATTTGGCTTTATCTGGACCAACAATTTCTTTATATGAGAAAGTGCTTCCTTTCTAGCCATAGACGACTTAGGTCCAGACTTGAAAGGAAATTTCTTATCCCCAAATAGCCCCAGAGTTTTGGTTTTACCAAAAAATTCTAATTCGTCTTTTCCAAGCATTGTTATAAATATCTAATGCTAAAACTTTACTTCTTGTGTATATAAAATAGGAAATATTCATAATGAAAGAAATCCCCACCAAATTTGTACAAGATATTAACGAAAATATTTTTAAAGGCTATGGAAATAAAAACAACCTAGGGTTTAACCCAGCAGAAAATGAAAAGCAATCTAGAGAGCTGGCGTCCGCTACCAAAGGTAAATTCACTGCTGCACCCCCTGCTGGCAATGCACAGGAACCCAAAGTTACCGGTAATCAAGAGAATGCTGCCGCAGCCTCTAATGCAGGTCCTCACAACGACACATTCAGTCATGAAGCCGTAAAGGATGAAGGTGATGGAGTATCTCCTGCTGCCAATGTTGGTATTCCTTCTAATATTGCTAATAAATGGTCTATGCCAAAAACATTGTCTGATTCCCAAATGGTTACAACTCCTGAAACCTCCCTTAATGAAAACCCTCTCCAAGACAGGGTTGACAAGCTAGAGGAAGCTTTGGCTACTATCGTTGCCGCACTTAAGAAACAGCTTCACGAAGCCCGTTCTCCTAGCGCCGGTCTTTCGAAGAAGGAGAAGAAAACTACGGCAAAGAAAGCTGCAGCCGGAAAAGACATAGGGAAACCAGGTAAAAACTTTGCTAAAGTAGCCGCTAAAGCTGCCGGTAAATACGGAAGTGCTGCAGCGGGCAAGAGAGTTGCCGCAGCTGCCATGTGGAAAAACATCAAAAGGTGATACTAACTGCTCTACTACTATCCCTCCCACAAACATGCCTCGAACACCAAATGCCTGCTAAAACCGAAAAACAAGCAAACTTCATGAGAGCAGTAGCACACGGATGGAAACCTAAAGGCCGAAAAGCCCCATCCCCCTCTGTTGCTCGTCATTTCATGCATGTCAAAGAACAAGCACCCACAAAAAGATTTGGTGGACGCGAAGATAGGTTACGATCTATAGGTGCACAACTTGGAACTACGGCTGGAAAAGATGTAGCCAGGAGAACCGGTTTCGTCGGTACCCAAAGTAAAGATGAAGCAAGGAGAGGTGGTTTCCAAGGAACTCAACGACTAGATGTTGCTCGCAAAGAAGGGAGATTCGGCAAAATGAATCCTGATAAAGATAGAGCATTTACACAAAGGACATCAAGACCTTCCACTCCAACCCTTAGTAGAAGGTCAGGGGAACTCCGTTTGGCAGCAAACAAAGAACACGGAGGATCCCCTCTAAGAGACAATAAAATGAACAACTTTATACACAATCCATATCAAATAACTCCAGAAACTATGGTTAATAAATCTTGGAGATCCACGGTCTTAGAAGATAGCGAAGTAGAAGCTGCTGAAGTAGAATCAAAAAAGATAGAGCACGTTCGCGCTTAAAGCGCTTTCGTAAGGCCGCTAAATCTGCTACTAAAAGATTACTAAGTCTTCAAGCCCAATCTAGCAGAACGGGACACGTTAGACCTCCAGAGCGTCTAGCTGCTAACCAAGAATACGAAGGTGAACTTCAAAACGAAGTAACCAAGAAGAGGAAAAAGGCTCAAGAAGAATTGGAACAGGCTGCAAAAGAAAATAAGCCTACTAACCGGAAAATAAGAAGAATGTTTCGTAAGTCTGGAAAGCAAAGGCAATTAGACATTACAACTACTCATGGCGGAAGAATGCCTGGTGAGTCTTATAATAAAAATTAGTTGCAGGTGTAAGCGACATAATAGACACTCTCGTAGAGATAGCAGAGTTGATGTCTAAGTCACTCACAGACCTAGTAGATATTATAAAATCTATTCGCTTTTGTGATCCTGGTGAAAGCTGGTACTCATGAGAAAACTAAGAAAAATCAACGAACAAGCTAATACCGTAGACCCTAATGCTTGGAAGCCAGAGAAGTGGACTGTATATCATCAGAAGAAACCAAAAGCCGGTTACGAAAACCCTAAATTTGCAAATAGGACTTCATTTAACAAGAAACACTGGCTTTGATATCGTATGACAATTACCAGGTTTGATCTGGCTTATATGAAGATGGCAGAGGAATGGAGTAACCTGTCCGTAGCCAATAGAAAGAAAGTTGGATGCCTTATAGTAAAACGTGGTCAAATCATCTCAGATGGCTTCAACGGCTCTCCTAGAGGATTTCCTAATGAATGTGAAGGGGAAGACGGAAAAACCCTTGAACACGTCCTGCACGCCGAGAGCAACGCTGTGACGAAGCTGGCAAAGAGTACTAACTCTTCTGAGGGAGCTTTTCTGTATGTTACTCTCTCCCCTTGTTTTGAATGTGCTAAACTTATTATTCAGGCAGAGATTTCCCGCGTTGTATGCGGAGAAAAGTACAGAGTTAGAGACGGAATTAAACTGCTAAGAAAAGCTGGTATTGTAGTCGAGTTTATTGACTAAGGATAGTTTGGCAAGTCGCCATACATCTGAGCGTCTGCTTCCTGTTTAGCTGATTGATGCAAGGCGCCACCTCTTCTGAAGGCCACTCTTAGCTTTCTGTATGGTCGGCTTCCTTTTACCT
>Ga0208316_1000991_pt1 | contig 19092 bp, 40 predicted proteins | sample MalvireepMed_231_FD_184240 | JGI IMG/M metagenome (GOLD analysis project Ga0208316, IMG submission 184240) | Marine viral communities from the Global Malaspina Expedition - Malaspina viral metaG DeepMed_231 (SPAdes) (version 2) | ecosystem: Environmental > Aquatic > Marine > Oceanic | place... | reverse complement strand
TTGCCAGTGACAGCGGCCGCATCCTCAATCGTGTCGATCATGTCGGATGAAATCAAGGGAAGGATAAAGACCGATGAGTAGACGAGATTTTACGTTCTCGATACCGTCCCTCAGTGTCCGGTTTGGCGGTCTAACGCGGGTCCGGCTACCTCTCCCAGGCGGCGTGTATCTGGGCGGAGGCAAGCTCATCGTCGGGTCTCTGGCGACGGTCGCCCTTGGGTTCATTGCCTCGATGTTTGTGTTAATTTCCAGTGGCGATCAGGAAATCACATGGCCGATGACGGGCGCGTCCTATGCGGCTCCGTCCATGATTGGCTCCCCTGTAGTGGATCGAGAGTTCCCAGCGGATCGGAGCCAGACGTTGGAGATCAACGTCCCCGCCAATCTACGACTGGATGAGATCAGCTTCAAGAATGTGTCGCTGGGCAAGAACGGGATTACCAATGCGTTCACAATCGCAGGCACATCCTCGACCGACCTCATCACCATAGACACACTCATAATCAAGAATTCAGAGTTTCCCAGCATGGACTGGGCCAACGGGGATATCTATGAATTAACAGCTACCGAAGATGTAGTTGCCGCCGGTCACACATTTTCAATGACGATGTCCTCCAGCACGAACGACGTGGTGATCGGCAGTGGGCGTGGGGCCACCAGTTATGTCGCGGAGGATATGGTGGTTGACCGTATTCTCATCACCCAGACAACCACTGGCGGCGATGTCCTGATCGACACGATGACCCTGGACGGCGTTCGGGCTTGGACTGGGGCGTTCGATGCGGACTATTTCGAGATAGGCCGATTGATTTTGGAGAACGTGAGGATCGGTGACGACGGCGATATCAACAGCGCCGATTTCGTAATCCACTCCTCTGTGAGCGTCAACACAGTGGCGGACTCAATTCGAGAGGAACCGGTATACATAAGGTAAAAGGGTATTTTATGGTTGAAGATAGCTTATCGCCGTCCGGCCTGTGCTGGTGCGGTCATCAGGTCAAGTTTCACCACATGCAGGTCTGTAAGTGGTGCGCTCGCATGGAGAGGCGATACCCCCATTTTAACTTTTGGCCCCGACACGAGATTTCTGCGCGTACCCCGCGACGCATAGCGGCGTTAGCCTTGGAAAAGCTGTACGGGCTTTGGGATGTTGCCACTGAAGGACGTGAATCATGACTTGGACGACGAAATTAAGACCTCAAATCTTAATGGCTATGTGCCTGATCGCAGGACTCGGCGCGTTGGGTTGCTACGTCGGGCTTCAGATGGACGCCAGCGAGATCGTCACCGGAGCGTTGGGCGCGACGGTGAGCTTGATCGGAGTCCTCGGAATGAAAGTTCTGGAATCCGATGAATAAACTCACAGTGATAAGACTGGCCCTACGGCACACGGACTCTTGCGTAATGGCCGTAGAGTTGATCGAGGAAGTGCAGCGGGTGAAGCGCGAGGACGGCACGATAGCCCGCTCCGATCGTGGTCAGTTGATGTCGCGGTTCTGGGCGTTGGTGAAGACGGTTTAGTCGTCGGACTGAGGGACAATCCACTTGCCGGTATCCCAGTTGTACTTGGCCGCTTTCAGTCTTTCCTTCGTGGCGCGTTTGTAGGTATCCCCATAACGCCCTGATCGTAGCATTCGTGTGAGCGAACCCTTGCAACCAGAGCAAGCGACACCCCACTGGCCCTGCTTGTTGTAAGCCGCTATCGTGCCGCAGTAGATGCAGTCCCAGTCCTTCCCAAACATGCCCTCATTCCTTTCTTCCGAGAGAGTAGTGCTTCTGGGCCTTTAGATAGCTGCCGATGTCAGGTGTTTTGGACGCATTGAAATTCACCCCATGTCGGCATCGCAGGCTATCCAGCACATATACGCCTGTCTGTTCAGGATATCTCGAAGAGCCTCGATATACGTCGTCTAAGTTGCAGTGCGTTTCGTTTCGGATTATGTCCGCAATTCCCAGACTGAAGGCATCCCCCTTAGACCGGGCGTCAGCCCAGAATGCTTTCCTCCACTCTGGCTGGACTATCGTCACGAGCAACGTCGCAGGATACCAGCTAGACGGCGCGTCGATGTCGCAGTCAAAATCGTATTTGTCGCACCAATCAATCATATCCCTGATGTAATCCTTGTCCTGTCGGTATGGTCGGGAGATCAGGTACGGTCCAATCTCGAAGGCATGGTCGTTGTGGGGTATGGCATATTCAGGACGCTCATAAGGCTCTAGGCTCAGAGTCTTTCGGTAACGGGCGCGATATCTCATAGTGGCCCTGCCAATGAACTGCCGCACGGTGACGTTCTTCATGGTTCTCCTCGTTATTTTAGCCGTCTAACTGATTTTCCCGGTTTCTGGGAACGGTGTGGTATGGGCGATCGTCATCTAGGTTGTGGGTCTCTTGCGTCGGTCTGGATAACTCGGATGAACTCGTCTCGATCCGACGGTCGCCACACCCTCACCACATGCATGGCTGAGTTATCCAGGTCGTCTAGCCACGCCTGCTGCATCTTCGTTACCCGACCTTTGTTGGTCTTGAGCTCCACACAGTACACGAAACGTCCGTTGCACATGATCAAATCCGGGAATCCAGCCTCGTTCTTCCGTGAGTCATACGTGTGATACACACGCCAGCCCTGGTTACGGGCGAAGTTGATCAGTCTCTCCTGAAAGACCCTCTCTGTTAGGTCGTCGGAGAACTCAGCCTCTAACGGGTCCACGGCGTCGGGGGGTCTCTGATAGGTTGGGGGCATCATTCTCCTCCTCATTCTAGGCGGGCATTGGCAATGTTCTAGATTTTCTCTGACTGGTGTGGTATGGGGCGTCAGCGTTCAATCAGGCTGAGTTGTTGCTTGTTCATTGCATGTTCTGGCTTATTTCTGCGCTACTCGCTCAAGAAGGACGTGATAGTTTTCGACGACCTGCCTCTCCAATTGTTCGACTCGTTCTTGCAATTTATGGAGAGTCAAGGCGTTATCGAATGCGTTGCTCTTCTCCAACCACTCGACCCGCTCGACCAATTTTTCCATGCCTTTGGCGTCCCACTCGTTCCGCTCACTCAGTTTCTTGAACTCGTTCGCGATTGACTCCAGTGTTTCTGTGACAGTTCCCACTTTGGTTGTCATTTCTTCTCCTCCTTTTGCCATGTTTCGTTCCGTTGTGATGCCCCTTGAGGCTCACGAGGTTGCCCTCAGAGAGGCGCATCTGTGGTAGAGGTGGCTTTGCACCAGAGCGTATCTGATACGTTGCTCGTCACATCCATCCGCGCCAATCTCCGTTGGAGCTGGACAGCACGATAATTCTATGTTTTCTGCCACAGATATACGTCTGCTCGTTTGCGTTCTTGCCGTAGCCTGACTTGGGAACGGGTTTCATATCCTTGCCGTCATAAGGGCACGACACCACCGTCATTATGCCTGCCTTTGCCTGTTCGTTGCGCTCCACCCTCACCGCCACGATGATGTCCATTAGTTTGTTGGCGAGTCCGATATACCGCAGTTGGGATGCCAGCCCACCCATCAGGCCGTTCCGACGGCGTGAGGGTTGCTCAAGTGGATACTCATAGTCCTCGTAGCCGCACGGCACGCACGATGGCGGTTCGGTGGCGTGGAATTGTGAGAGACGGCCATCGCACCTAGGGCAGACAGTTGTCATTTGATCGGTATCCTTCCACCGTTCCTGCGCAGCGTGATTGAACGGGCGATCTCCGGGACCCGGCTTATATCGCCGCGCTTTTCCAGCGTGCCCAAGTTCCACTTGACCACACTCAGCGACGATATGTCGCACGCCTTTTGTATTTCACGAAGGCTGGGAGAGTAGCCGCGTTCAGTCCAGAACTCTTCCACATATCGTAATATCATGTAGGTCTTGTCTGTGCGGTCTGTAGGCTTCATCTAATTGCCTCCTGCCAGTGTCTGTACGATTCGCAGTTGAGGATTACCTGGCCGACGGTTCCCGAGGTGACATCGAACAGCCGGTCCGCGATCCTCGTTCCCAGTTTCGCTTCCGTAGCCTCGTACGTCGTCAGGTTCGACGTGACCAGCAGGCGTCGTCCCTGCTGGATGCGGTCGTCCATGAGGTCTCCGATCTGTCCCTGCGCCCATTCGGTGGGAGCCCCGGTGCCCAAGTCATCTAGAATGAGTAGCCGCGCCACCATCAGGTCACGGATGTAGTCGGAGAGGCTACTGCTGGCTGAGTCCATACGGGCGTACATCTCGCGTAGCAGACCTGAACCTTGGACGTATCTAACCACGCTGCCTTGGCCCATCATCTGATTGCCCACAGCCTCTGCCAGGTGCGTTTTGCCTGCGCCAACGCCGCCGAGCAAGACCAACACGGGGCTGAGTTTCTCGCTGGCGTACTGCCGTGCGGTTGCGTAAGCCTCTTCGGTGCCTGGACGTGGCTGGAAGTCCGCAAACGTGTTTCGTGACGAGGGCAGGCCGGACGCACGGAAGTCCTCATCGCGCTTGCGCCGTTCGCGGCGTTCGATATCGGAGCAGCGGCACTGCGCCATGTGGAGAGGCATCCCTCTGGCCTCAATTGCCGCCTTGGCGCCCTCGAACTCGCCCACCAGGACGTAATTACAGTTGTCGCACCACCACATTTCCTCCCCGTCTTTGCCTTCTTGGATGCGTGTGAGGGGGTCATCTTGGAACACCTGCGTCATGCCCTTCAAATATTGACCCATAGACTGTGGTTTTTTCGGCGTCATATTTTCACCTGCGATCTCGTGATTGTTCCGATCGTCTTGTCACCGTCGGGCCGTCGCAACACGCCAGGTTTCCTAGGCGTCTTGTCACCGGCGGCGCTGTTTTGCCAACGCTCCATCCAGCCGCCGAAGAACTTCTTGAGACCGTGGTCCCGTTGCTTGGACGGTTTGCTCTCGATCCAGTCAGCCGCCTTATGGGCCTCACGCAGGAGAACGTCAGCGGCGTAGGATTTCTCCATACGTTCGACAAACTCCCTCGGAGACGCAACGATCCAGTTCTTTCGGGCGTTGAAAATAACGATGTACCAACCCGATGGTTTCCACGTCGGTGCGACCCCTTTTTTCGTGACGACTTTTTTCGGCAACTCCGCAGTATATGACTGTTCTATAACTGTTCTTTGACTGTTCTTCCTTATAGTGATGTCGTGAGATGCGGGGTTTAATGTCGTGAGATGCGGGGTTTGTTGTCGCGAGATGCGGGGTTTCTGTTTTGTAAAGGGTGCATCTGGTGCGGGGTTTTCGGCCATCAAAAGTTGGTAGTCTGTCCGTTGCCGACGGCCCCCGACGCCGCTGGAAACTTTGCGGATATATCCTTGGGTTTCGAGCTGCTTGAGGTTGTTCTGCACGGCCCGTGGGGCCAGGCCGGATTCCCAGGATATCCGCTCGATCCCCGGACGGGCATCGGACCCGTCCGGGCTTGCGTGATGGGCGAGGGACTTCAGCACCGCGCCGAGAGCCAGCGACAGGCCGAGATCCATCGCCCACTTAGTGGCTTGGAAGCTCACGGTTATTCCTCTAGTAGGGCGGAGTCACCGAGCCCGTCGCTCTGAGGCGATCCTTCTGCGTCTGAGTCTATGTCAGGGACGCCATCGTATGTGTTCCAGGCCGGTATATCCCAGAGTCCCAGATAAGTAACCCGAATACGTTTGAGGACATCGGGAACAGGCAGCGGTTCGGTGGCATGGTAATTCTGAGCGATGAATATATCGGTAGCCATGCGGAGTATCTTCTCTTTATTGTTGTCCTGCGTCTGCTTCTCTATGGACGCACGCTTGTGGGGATGATCGTCACGCTGGGTTTCCTGGGGCAGAACGATCGGCACGTCCGGCGGTCGGATCGGCATTGCGTCCATAGCCTCGAACTTGGCTTCCTCAGTGGGCGCCTCTTGCTGCATGTTGAAGCGGATGATCTTCCAGTTGTAGCGCCAGTCATCATCGCCCTCGCCTATCGTTGCCCATTTATTTCCGCGCTCAATCAGGCAAAGATATCGACCGTCCTCGACGTGCGACTCGCCGGTTTTCTTCAGCCACCAGTCCTTGACCTCTTTCTGGAAGCTGGACTGGGCCGATAGCACCCAAGTGTCAGCGAATTTGGGATGTTGCGCACAGCCATAGACGTTCAGGACTTCTTCCTTTTGGATTGGAGTTTCAGTTGTCATCATGTTCTCCTCTCTGCACGGCGTCGAATAGCTCGACCGGCAGGGCATGTTGTTCTGTGTATATATCCGCGATTTGTTCCAGCGCGACGGCGATGCGCGTGAAAGCGCCGGTCAATGATTTGGTGTCATTGTGATCGAGCGCGTCACTGATTGCGTCTGCAACCATCTCAAGGCCGCGAAGGCCGTCGTTAGCGTTGTTGGTCATACTGTCTCTCCAGTGAACGGATCGGTTAAGTCTCTGACGCCCAGGTCATGGGCGAGGTCTATTGTGTGTAGGTCCATCGTTGCCTCGTCCCTGGCCGCGTCCCTTGCCGCTTCGTAGTCAGGATCGATGTCCGATGGGATAAGGGAGCCCTCTACCTCTTCATTTGACCGCCATGTATTGTCGGGGCTTGGATTCCATTCCAATCGCTCATAGCTTGCGAGGGCTTTCATGGTTGACCAACCGTCGAACGTGCCGTGCATCTCCATGTGATGCGTGTTGGCGCTGTATTGGTCGTAGTTTCCTATTGCTCTGCATAGACGGCAGGGTATCTTGAGCATATTCAATATGCCTCTCAGGTCACCCGCATCTGAGTCCAATGCCCAGACAACTGTGTTGCATGACTGACACCAGACCATCACGCCAATGCACTTACTCTTCTCGTTCTCGTCCCTGATAATGGGTTTCTTCTGCATTGTGATTCCTCGTCGTGTTACACTGGGGTTGCGTTGTTTCTCCACCTCGCAAATAGGGACGACCCTTTGACAAGTCCTGACGGGTGAGAAGGGCACCTAGCGCTCCGCGCTGAAGGACCCACCGTTTCTCATAGTCAATGGGTTGTCCCTTTTGACATGGCGGCTATTTGCATAGGCTCACTCCTCTCCGTACAGATATTTCTTCAAGGGAATGCGTCTGAATTGCCAGTATTTGTTTGACTGGGGACCCCTCAGAGATCGCTCGGCCCCCGGCAGTTCACCGGCATTCGCTTTCTCATAGCCGGAACTCTTCGATATGTTCAGCAGGACACAGCCGTCCCTGAAATCAAGGAACATACAGTTTTCGTCGTGGAGCCGGGTCATGGCGTGTTTGCGCATTTCGGGGGTCCAGTCCTTGGGATTACGCCGCTCAACGGCCCTGGTTTTGCTCGTCATTTTTCCTCCTTCTAGTGTGGTATGTTCTAGCATATAGTAACTGTAACCCACAGTCAATGTGCCAAACTAGCACAACTTCGCTGTAAGGTCGCGCCAAGCGAGAGCCGCCACAGCGGGTACGACTCCGTTGCCGACACTCCGTAATCTTCGAGCGCTGTCCAGTTTTGCGGAATCCCCATCAGCCATTCGGCAAAAAGTGGGCTTAAGCGAAGGCATTTGGTCGAACACGTATGCCCATCCGTCTCGATCGGCTGGTCCGGGCGGATAGAGTGGTACATTTCGGGGTCTTGATGGACGTTCTTCTTGCCCGGTGAGTCGAACCCCTTGTGGTCGCGTGTCGCTGGCGTCGGCCAGAACGTCATTCCGGCCTGCACCGATGCTTGGTCCCGTAGGTTGTTCGGTGTCGCCCGTCCCGGCTTCGCCGTCTGGTGTTCGTGATCGAGCGCTTCCTGCGACTTGGGGGGCAGCGCGTCCATTGTGTTGGGCGTCATCCAGTTCGCCGCCGCATCCTTGAGTTTCACGCCCCACCGGACTCCTTCCCTGTTGGTTCGACTGAAGCCGGTGGCCCCCATTTCCACGTTCGATGGGATTCCCCCTTCCATATCCGACCCTCTCGGCGTGGGCCAGTTCGCGGCTTCGAGGGTCAGAGGTGTTCCACCCTGAGCATAGGGCTTGTCCCTCATGGTCGCTGAGTCCTGAGTCACGGTGGGCCAAAAAGAATAGTCGCTGCCTTTTGTGCGGAGCGCCTGTTTCAGCCGCTGTGTAGAGTCCTTCCGCAACGCTGTAGCCCATCGCTTGTAGGCTTGGTCGGATGACATCCCAGTAGTATCGAAGGATTCCGGGGACATTTTCGCAAAAGAGAGTTGGGCGCCCAAGTTCCCTTGCGAGTCGAGCAACGTCGGGCCATAAATTTCGCTCGTCGTCGGCTTCCCGTTTTTGTCCTGCGACACTGAAGGGCTGACAGGGGAAACCTCCAGTGATGAGATCCACTCGTCCACGCCACGGCTCAGGGTCGAAGGTTTTGAGGTCACTCCAGATAGGAGCTTCAGGTAGGAGTCCTTCTTGAATGCGCGATACCAGGACAGCGGCTTGCGCCACGTCTCTTTCGATGTAGCAGACCGGCTCAACATCTGCCACTGCGGAGATTCCGAGTTCAATTCCTGCGTATCCTGTGCAGATTGATAGGGCACGTATAGCCACATTATTCCTCCTTCAATCGATACATCCATTGACGGTGGGTTCCCATGCGTTCCTTCTCAAGATCAAAGCCGTGCGTCCTTAGTTCGCGCATCCTCCTGAGTCCCTCTGTCGCTAGGACGCCATCGCTGCCAGCGGCGACCATGATCTCGTAGGCGGTGTGGTATTGGCCGTCCAGCATCAAAGCCAGCACCCGTCTGGCGCCCGCCTTCAGCTCGGGTATGTCTTCGGGGGTTAGAATCCCCTGTCCCCCAAGCCTTAATATATCTCGTTGTGTCATTGAGTTACTCCTTGCGTATCTGTCCTATGGTTTTAGTATTCGCAGAAGCAACCGAAGGAGTCACCGGGAAACATCTCAATCTGGTCCGTGAACTCTCTGGCCTTGAGTTGTTCGAGTGTTAGTTCGGTTGCCGTTCCTCCACGCCTGTCCTTGAGTATCGACCTTGTGCTTCGCGGCCCTCCTTGTGCCCTCGCTTGTTGCTCCCACTGGCTTACTTCGTCATACCTTTCCGGCATGGTCTTTTGCAGGCGCAGCCATTCCTTTATGCCCTGTCGCACGCATCTGCCACCGCAGTTGTTGTGCGGGAACCCCAGTTCGTAGAGCTTCGGGATCGCGATGCCCCACTCGCTGATGGTGATGGTGTACGACATCAGGGGCAGGGGCTCCCAGAGCAACGGGAAGTCCACGGTTACGCCCGTGACCTTTTCGTATATTTCTTTCGGCTTTGCCATGCGGTGTTCCTCGTCCCACGACAGGCCGAGGTGAACGGTCAGTGGCTTGTCGAGTGCCTTGATGTATTTCAAGAACGGCTCTTGTTTGAGCCGATGGGAACACGGCGCCGCCAATGAGTTCGGGATGAGTTTGGCCTGGTCAGCCACCTCAAGGGGGGTGCGGCCATCCGTATGGCGCACAATCTTCTTTTCCCACCTAGCCTCTAGGTCTTCGAGGAACCTATACAAATCCTCGTCCTCCCACAGGGTGTCGGCAAACCACAGCGTCACGCTGTCTGAGCCGTACCGTTCGATGACCCTGTCAGCCGCGACAGCGGAAGCGCTGCCGCCACTGAGCGATACTATATGTTGCATATCTTCTCCTAGCCTACCTGCAATGTTTCGTCGCACTTCCCGCAGTAGTAGTAGTCGTTGAGACTACCGTTCTCGCGCTCGTACATGCCGTGACAGGTGAATTCATGGCAATCATGCCCCTTAGATGCTATGCGCTCCTTCTCGTCTCTCAGGTGTGCCTCTCGCTCAGTCGTCAGCACCTCGATCGGCACTGGGGTGAGCGTCTCCTTACCGTCCACCATAGTGGCATCGTACCACTGTCCTTTGGTCAGAACTCTGCGTCTGGTTGGGTTCACGTTAATCCTCCTTGCTTTCGACTATCGTGATCGTTGGCCTGCCAGGAATCTGTGCGCCCTCTATGATGCTGGCGTGTTCGAGTCCCAGCCGTGAGAGTGACCGGCCCTTTGTCATGTTCCACTTCTCCGATCGCTTGACCGTCTCCTCATACGGTGCGGTGTACACTCCTTCAAGGTCCCGTGGGTCGGTGATCTCCCGTAGCGCCGCCAGCTTGGCAGGATCGTAGGTATTTTTGGCGGTCATCTTGACGACACCGGCGTCGGTGCGTGCTTCGGTTGCGCCACGCCGCTCAAGTTCCTCGATTATGTGGCGCGTGAGGTAGTATTCAGCTTCCTGAAGGTTCTTTAGGGTGGCGCGTGTTGACGCCAACTGTTCGACGGCCTCGTCCAGCGTCAGGTTTTCGTCCACTTCGCGATAGTTCATTCGGTGTCCTCCTCATCGGATTCAAGTTTCTCAATGTCCACTTTTCTAATCACATAGTGCTTGTGGAAGTGGTCTACCGCTTGTTCCTGCGCATCGTCCTCATTCTCTGCGCAGATAGTCATAATGTCCCACGCTTCGACCTTGACCTCATACTTAGGCATCAGTCCTCCTTGGTTGCATTGGCGATGACGGCTTCGGCATTACGAATCACGTCAATCGTGTCTGGGTGGCCGTCGGTGTAATTGACCGATAAGATTATTTCCTCTACGCATTGTTTCAGAGCGAATAGCATCGCTGGTGATGCGGAGATCAGTCGGGCGTCTGCCATCGGGTCATCTGTGTCCTCGATCAGCGCGACGCAGATTTCCCACCTGGGCGTAACGCCGGACTCAACGTCATACGCAGGATGAGCGCCAGCGATGCGTAGCACTGGGCCGTTGTCAGACATGCAATCGGTTCGCACAACATTCCACGGGCCTTGTGTGTGTGTCATCGTTTCTCCTCCTTCTCACACGGTTTCGTTGAAGATGAATACGTCGTCTCCGTGGCGTTCTCTGAGATATGCCCCAACCTCCTTGGTGTACTTGAGGTTTACGACGGTGTACTCGCCATCTTTGTAGGACTTGTCCGGTATGCGGTACGCCGTCTTCCCTCTGAGTTGGCGTTTGAGTTGTTGTTTCTGATCCAACTCTTCCACGAGGTCGCCTATGTAGGAATCGAGGCTGTGGGTGTACGTCTTGCCCTCGTAGGACCATGTGTGCTGGCTGGCGAACTCCTCCAGCTCCTTGAGCAGTGCGTGGTGGTGACCGGGGCTCAGGTTACCGTCCTTGTTGAACAGGTACACGTCGTTGGCCCCGCCGCTGCCTTGGTTCTTGGCCTCTCCGACCTTCTTGCCGTCCACCCACAGCGATGCGGTGAAGGCGATTGTCTCCTCGCTCATGTTCCCTGCGACCTTTAGGGATTTGATTTCGATTTTCTTAACCATTGTTCTCCCCCTTGTTGATGGCTTCATTGAGATCGTCTTGCTCAGTCTCGAGGAAATCTACACCCGATTGGTGAACCTTCTGGAGCCTCTGCCCATACTTGAGCATCTCGACCACCAGTTGCTGGCCCTCGCCCTCGCTGAGTCCATGCTCCGTCAGGTGTATGGCGTACTGGAACATGCCCTGCCAGTCGGGCGTGATGTCTATGGTTTCGGGTAAATTGTCCAACGCTGTCTCCTTTCTTACTCGCTTGCTATTCCCCTTTATATGCGTTAAGTCTTGTTGCGTCGAGCCTTACATAGGGCATCAGTTCGGCTAGCGTCTGAGCAAGGCACTCGCCGCACCGCTGGCCGAGTGGCGTGTCTATAAGCCCTTCCACGTCCTCCAGCTTGTGAGCCAGGACGTACATCACCCCCTTTTCTTCGTCACATATCTGACATGCAAACACGTCGCCTTCATACTGCCACTGGCTAAATCTGTAAACTCTCATGCTTCCTCCAACATATCTGGGAAGTGCTTTATCATCATCTCCACGAAGTTGTGCCTCTCCAGCCAGTACATAGCTTGCTCGTCCGACATGTCGAAGATACGTTCGCCTCCTACGTGCGCATCCCCAACAGGTTGAGCGTATGAAGAGAGCGCACCGCCTTCGCCGTGCAAGAACCAACGGCCATTCCCCGTCCGGTACAGCGTCTCCCATTCATATTTATGATCGCTTTGCGCGTAGTCGTTGCCCCCCTTTGCAATGACCGTTGCTTTAGATGTGTCGTAGATTATCCGGTTGATCACTTGCCTCATGTTGTGCCTCCTATGTGCGGACGATTACTTCCCAGCCTGTCAAGTCAATCAGCACGCTGGCGCGTCCTCCCCAGTCGCCGGTGAGGTACTCGTCCTCTGCGGTGGCGTCGAACATCAGCCCGCTGCCTATCTCGCTGTCACGCGAGTAGCTTGCGTGTATCAGGTGGTCCACCACACGCCTGAGCGCGTAGTTGGTGTCGTCCCTTCGAGGTTCGGCCAGTTGCAACGCACGTTCTGCGTCATGCGGCAGGCTACTCCCTGTCGAGTGTGTGTAGAAATACAGGGAGCCTTCGCCCGTCCGTATCTCAGCCATTCTTCGATCGCCCATAGTTATTGCCTCGCTTTCTCCAGCGCTTGCTTGAGTTGTTTCAACGCTCCGTGTCCGTGCAGTCCGATGACATACTGCCGCTCCTTCAGCAGTTCGATATCCGCGCATTTCATGCACTTATCGCAGGTCACCTTGGGATTGAAGTTGTTGGGACACGGCAGGACTGTGACGCCCTCACGCTCATGCACCTTGCGGGACAGGTGCTTCATGTATGTCCACTCTGCCGACGGATACCCCATCTCTTCTCTGGCGATGCGGATGCCTTCGGCTGTCTCGCACGATGCGAGGACTCTTGCGCCCATCCATGCGGAGTACGGGACTTTGTCCCATGAGTGGCAGTAGGTGTAAGCCTGCCGTCCGGTGCGTTCCTCGAACCGCACCATAGCGGAGCCGACGAGGTTCGCCGCCGGTATGGTCTGGCAGTCTCCGACGACGTGGATACGTGCGTCTCTGTTGCCAGAGAAGTCGTCAATGATTTGCGCTTCCACCTCTGCGACCGCTAGCGCAAGGCGCATACGTTCGGCGCCGTAGATATCGTCCTCGATCTCGCCGTAGAACGGGCAGTCCTGGGGGCATGTGACTTGGGAAGCGTGGGTCACATGAAGGTCGCCTAGCTTGCTTGCGCTGGTCTTGTCCACGCCGATAGCGGTCAGCTCTTCGTTCATCCGGTCGGTCGTGAACTTCTGGTGCCCGTAGTTGGTATAGCACCCGTTGCCTGCGATTACTCGCATATCTCCACCTCGTTTCCTGCACGTTTAAACGTGCATTTCCTAGAACTCTCGTATCATTTCGTCCAGCGCTTCGATGTCTAGCTCTTTGTCCCACAGGCTGACCCCGTCGCCGGTGTGCGTGCATTTGAACATTCCGTTCATGAAGTCCATCCGCAGGCTCAGGTATGGCTGTGGGTAGGTCGAGTACCCTTGCGAGGCACGATAGACTGTGTAGTCGTTTCCCAGCCACAACGCCACGTTCCAAGTGGCGCGGTTCTTCCAGCCGTTGTACTCGTCGCTCATTGCGTCCCCCTTTCTTCGCGTCTGCGTTTCCGGTGCCACTCGAACCTGCCAGGGTTGCACCCGCAATCGCACTGGATGTCTAGTTCAGGCGCATTCTTGACAGTGCAATTGTGGTCCTTTAGGTCCGCGCCGATCCTGACCATGAAGCTGATGCGCTCTTGCTTGGCTCTCGCCTCTGCTTCTTCCCATTCATAAATGTCGTCGTAATTCCCTTCGTGAACGACGCCTATCCCCTTGTCATAAGGGACAAGCGAACAGTCGTCGCATATCGCTAGGTTTCTAACCGTTGACATCGGCTCCTCCTCTCTGTGTTTAGAATCCAAGATCAGACATCTCTCCCGCTGCGGCATCGAGGTCATCGCCCATGATGTCCAACACGACAGCCGCAAACTCCGCTCTATCTGGCCTGCCTCCTTCAGGCACTTTGCCGTGGCACGCCTCGCATCCTTGTCCGTCAAGGAATTCCTTGCGCTCGTCATCGGGCATGTCGTTCATGACGTGGTAGTCTTCGTACGGTTCGCCACACACTTGGCAGTGAAGATCCGACATTATTCCTCCTTTCCGATGTGCAGGAGTATGGGCATCATGCGTTTGCACTCAAAACACGGCTCAGACTTGGGCACGTTGACCCCGTGCATCCGTCCGGCTCTCATTTCCTCTTGGCCTGTGTGGTTGGCCTGCACCATCGCTAGCGCATCGGGCAAGTCAATGCCCAACACGTGTTCGATAATGTGTTCCACATCCTCCAGAGTGAACAATTTCTCAGGCATCGTTATTCCTCCTCGTCGGTCCCGAATTTCTCGTCCATGAGTCGTGCTATGGTGCGTGTGTGCTTGCACCCCGTGGGCAGCGGAATTATTGTGCCGAAGTAGTTGACGACTGCGTCGTCCTTATTGCGATTGCGCCACTCGTCGCACCCGTCGCGCACCATGTCTGAACACCCGTGCCGCTCATTGAGGCGATTCCAATAGATCATCTTTATGATTTCGAGCGCGTCGTCATGTTCCATCGATCCTCCTTTCGGCACGTTTAAACGTGCTGTTGCTAGGCGAACTCGCCCCACCCGTGCTTACGGCGAATCTCTCTGCACTCTCTTTTTGCGGCCTCTTCCCATCCAAATCTGCCCAACGCCTCGATCATCTCAGGCGTGAGGCAGTTTGCGGGACCTTGGCGGGTGGCTGGCTTGGGAGCGATAGATTCCTTGGCGGCTTGCCAAATCTCTTGGGTGTTCATTCGCACCTCCTTTCGGCACGTTTAAACGTGCCTTGGGTCAGTCTTCCTGGTGGGTGTATTCCTCGATGATTATGTGGTCGCCGTGTGCCCAGCAATCCGAGCATGTCAGGTACTGGGTCGGGTTCTCCGCCAGGTATCCCTCGTCAAGTTCCTGCCACTCGTCAGTCGAAAACATCGGGTGTATCGGGTTGCCTTCGTAGTCATGGGCGAACAGGTTCACGTCGTGTTCATCTACCGCACCGCCCATGCTACGGAGCATTTTCTCCCCGTATTGGTTATTGAACCCGTCCGCCTCATACCGTTTGACCGTGCAGGCTATGCAGTGGGTATCGGCCTCATAGGCGTAGGCTATGATTCCCATCGATCCTCCTTTCGGCACGTTTAGACGTGCGTCGTTTCAGTGTGGGTAACCGCAGGTCGTGCCTCTCATGACGACCTGTCCGCATGTTGAGCATATCGTCATATCGCCCACTCGTTCGTCCTGGCGAGTGCGCTCACCAGCTTGTCGAGTGCGGTTGGGCGTCTCGACTCGAAGAAATGCGTCCGGCACAGTCCGCCGCCCACGCTGGACGCGAGGGCGAACCTGTTGCAGTCGTGTTTACTGCACCTCATGACTCATCCTCCGTCTTATGGAAGTGATCATGGCACAAGCCAAGCCTGTACTTGCTTCCGTACTTTTCGCATCCGTGAATGATGCATCTCATATCTCCACCTCTCATAGGTCGATTAGGGTTTATGTTGGCGTAGGTTTCATAGGCGTTCTCGTTTCCGGCACGTTTAAACGTGCCGTTGTTGCGCTATCGTGGATAGATAAGCCGTATTGCTGACAATGAGAAGTGGTGGCTTCTCACCGGGGCCTGCTTGCCATGCGCCGCGTCACACGCTTGTCGTTCGTGCTGTGGGCACAGCATGTACATGTCTGCAACCTTGCGATCGCAGGCGGGAACCATACATTTATGCATAGCGTCCTCACTTTCCGGCACGTTTAAACGTGCCAATGATTGGATATCGATATGTGGCACGTTTAAACGTGCCAACGGTAAGACAGGGAACGGGCGCGAGGCGCACCTAGGCGTAGGTAGGCTATGCCCAGGTGTCGAGGGTCCGGCGCGGCTGTATTGACTCTGCGCGTGGGCGCTGGCCGTTTCGGCGCTCGACTCTGCGCGTGCGCGTCGTTCGTTCGTGCGTTGTGAAGTTATAGTGTGGCGCGTATCGGTGGATAGATTTAGTTGGTTTCGGTTTCGGTGTCACTCTGGGTTTCTTTCACCACTTCCGTTCCGAACGTCACGTCTGGGTGTATCCGGCATCGTATGTTTGCCTGCACGAATGCGATCTCGTCATCACGCACCCGCAGACCCTGTTCCTGGTCGTTCCAGTCGCAATCCGCCACGCAGAACAGGCGGACCTGTTTCTTTCCGCCGTTGCCCTCTTTCGGAGGCGTGTAGGGCGCAACCGTGATCGATCGCAGTACGTCTAGCTCAGCCTTGACCGCGTCCTGTAGCGCTTCGCTTGCAGGCGTCTTGAGCGCTTTCCAACCTAGGGCGCCCGCCTTGTTCTTGTTCTTCCCTTGCGGGCGCTTGACTACGATATCGAGCGCCTTACCGTACGCCTTGATGACGGCGGTCAACTGGCCTCCGGATTTTCCTTTCGTCCGCGCCTCTTGACCCGTCGCCAGCATCGCCATCTCTACGAGAGTCATGGAGAAACCAGCGTAGAAGTCACGCGGAACCAGTAGCGAGTCGTGATTCAACCATAGACGCACGGTGTAGGCGTTCTCCACGTCCACATCCGGTTCCACGGTTGCGACTGCCTTCTGGTTTTTGTACGGCTTGCCTGAGAGAACCAGATAAACCGGAAACTCTGCTAACTTACCGTCAACCAAGAATGCGCTCTTCTGCGCGTCTGGTAGTGCGTCAAGTATTGCGTCAGCCATTACCGATAACGCCTGCGCGTATGCGTCAACCGCACCGGTGGCCTTGACGTTGAACATACCCTTGAGACTAATTGAAATTGTTTCTGTGGTCATGCGTTGATTCTCCATCTCTTGCACGTTTAAACGTGCCAATTGAGACACACGCCACATTACAACCTCACAACGTCAACCGCATTTTTTATTCCGATGGGTTAGCGAATATCGCTATCGGATGCTATTCAATTGTCCATGACATAGGGTGATCAACCCGTAGGGAAACGCAACACCTCCGACATACGCCCACGGGTATCATTCAATATCGGCTTGGCGTCATGTCGCAACGGCTTGCGCAACGACTGTTCCACCTTGTACCGATTGAGGCGATACCTTGCGGATGTACGAACATCGACAATCGACGTAGACGCTACCGAATACCCATTAGGCGCTTCAACGTCATACGCTATATGTTGGCGTGACGCGATACGCTTATCAGGGTTACGATTGTGCCTAGGTCGATTACTCATGTGGACACTCTATACCAACTGGAAGTCACTGTCAAGGGGTATGCATACGTTGGCAATGGGTGTTGTACAGAATACCCATGATAGGCACAAGAGGAAAGTATATAAGGGGAAAGAGGGAATACATAGAGTGAAGGTGATCAAACGCTACAAACCAATATCCGCAAAAAAGAATACCTGAGTCCACCACCACTGTCCACGCTGAGAGATTCGAGGTAGCAACGATAGGCTGCAGACCGTCGAGCTTTGGTTACTTGGTAGACGTTCAGGCCTGAATCGGCAGCTTATAAAGAGACTGGCCGAAAGAACATTTGATCTAAACATTTGTTCCGATCATTTGTTCGCCAGGTAATTAGCTCGTTTGTTCTAAGGAAGAGATTAGCCCGGATGTTCGGCTCATTTGTTCTGATCCGGCTTTAGATCAGATGTTTCGATCGGATGTTCTAAAGAGGGGGTAGGGCTTGAGTCCCCTGCCGTGCCTTATATATCTACCCCCGACGGATTGCTTTGGACAAAAGGCGTTTTCTCTCTGTGTGTTGTTTTAGCGTGGCTTCAGTTTGGGTTATTTGGGGCTCTGTGTATAATGGGCTTAAATTGGTGAAAGGATTTGGCTGATGGCAAAGATTGAATCTCTTCAGTACGAGTCTCAGACGGCTTTTTTAGAGGCTTACGAGAGGTACGGGACTGTTGGGAGGGCTTGTGAGGCTTCGGGGTGTTCGAGGAGTCGGGTGTATATCTGGAGGAAGGAGGACGTTCAGGGGTTTGCCGGTAGGTGGGAGTTATCGCGGCATAGGTGGAGGGAGACGTTGGAGGATCGGATGTTGGCGCGGTTAGAGGATCCCCAGGGGAATCGTGGGTCGGACATTTTGTTGATGTTCGCTTTGAAGGGGGCATATCCTGAGAAGTACAAGGACACTGTCGTTGTCACGGACACGAGCGCGAAGGACTTGATAGCGAAGTTGAGGGCTATTCCTAAGAAGAAGGAGCTGGAGGTTGCCGGGGAGTTCAAGGAATTGCCCGGAGAGGTGAAGGATGCCACATAGGGCGGGACATTCGCTGGTTCCTGAGTTTGGCTTTCCTCGATCGTGGGAGGTGGCTTCGCAGGCGATACCGGGGTTTATGTCTCCTGAGCAGTACCGGCAGATAGGCCGGGGTCTTTTGGATTACGTGCCCGGAGTAAGCACGGCTCTGAACTGGCCTCAGATGGGTCCGTGGGGCAGGGCAGGCTCTGTGGGGCTGGACGCGCTCGATCTCTTGACCGCTGGTGGTGGGAAGCCCGGAACGGCTGCGCTTAGAGGATTAATGAATCTCGCCAAGCGCAACCCCTTTGATCCGAAGATGATCTCTTTTAGGGGCGGATTGCCTCCGGTGGATGAATTTGGAAATTATACAGTATCGACAAGTAATCTGACTGGGCTACCGGAGCCGGGAGTGTCGGTCTACCAGGGGGCGCAATTCCCCTTTGGTCGAGGGACTGTCATACGTCCCGCCATCAATGAACTTACAACATATACTCATTTGGCTGACCCTGAACTTACACTTCCCCTTTCCAGTCCTTTGCGTTCACTAAAGCACGGAGAACAGTATAGTCTGAACCCACGCCACTCACAGAATGAGTTCCTAAGACAACGAGCTGAAGATATGTACAGGATTGCGGGCGACGTGATGCCGTGGGCACAGGGGTCTGATTTGGAGGCGCTGGTAAACCCCGCGACCATCAGAGGTGTCACGCCTATGCCAGTTTCTGAGTTCAAACACATTACTGGCCCCTTCAGTGGGCTGGACGACTACACGAAAGCAGTTAATCAATTTACAGGAATGCCCTTCGCGAGTGAGGGCATGACGAAAAAGGCATTGAATTTGTTCTCAAAGTACGATCCGCAAGGAACAAGAATACCCAATGCGATCGATCAGTGGCTAGCACGGGCGAACCTAGCATCAACGATCCCGGCTACCGTTCCTGCGCGTGGCGTTAACTACACATGGAACACTCCGGGGATATTCGGGGGAGCCGCGCCTCAGAGGCCGTATCAGACCCCTTTCAACCTGGAGGA
>Ga0208316_1000987_pt1 | contig 19114 bp, 12 predicted proteins | sample MalvireepMed_231_FD_184240 | JGI IMG/M metagenome (GOLD analysis project Ga0208316, IMG submission 184240) | Marine viral communities from the Global Malaspina Expedition - Malaspina viral metaG DeepMed_231 (SPAdes) (version 2) | ecosystem: Environmental > Aquatic > Marine > Oceanic | place... | reverse complement strand
TCGCGCGGCCCATGCGCTCGACGGCGCGGCGGGACAGGTCGGCGGAGGATTCCATCATCTTGGTGACGCTCTCATAGGCCCGGGTGACCTCGATCAGCCGGGTGATCTCCAGGATGGGTTTGACGTTGGAGCTTTCCAGCATGCCCTGGTGCATCCGCACGTCGGGGGCCGGGGCGGGGTCGAGATTGGCGGTGTTGCGCAGCAGGTTGTCGCCGGTCTTTTCCAGCACCGAGAGATCGTCGAAGCGCACCACGGCGACCCGGCCGATGATGTTCTCGCCCTGGCTGATCGTGCCGTCCTTGGCGATGGTGACCTTGCCGTCCTCGGGATTGATGACGATCTCGCCGCCGCCGTCGCCCGCCAGGGCTTGCCCGCCCTGGGTGGTGATGCGGCCCAGCTCGTCCAGGCGGAAACGACCGTCCCGGGTGTAGCGGGGCCCATCATCGGTGAGCACTTCGAAGAAACCCTCGCCCTCGATGCCGAGGTCCAGGTCCGAGCCAGTGGTGAACAGGCCGCCCTGACCGAAGTCGCGGGCCACCCCGCCGTCGAGGACGAACTTCACCGGTCGCGGCGCGCCGTCGTTGGAGGCCGGCGCCTTGGGCTCGGTGCGAGCCATCAGCGACTCGACCTTGAAGCCCACCGTATCGGCGTTGGCCACGTTGTTGGCGATGATGTCCAGCTCGCGCCGCAGCACCATCTGGCGCGACAGCCCGACATAAACCGCATTGTCCATCCGCTCGCCTCCCTGGGTGCGACATGATTGTCCCCCTTCGGCCTGCAAGCTTTGGGCCACTTGAAATCGTTAATAAAAACAGTGGCTAAGAAGGTTAATTTTGGCGCTCTGGCGGTTTCTGCCGGGCAGGATCGACCGCCGTTAACAAGTGTAAAAACCTATCCTTAACCACCGCTCTGGCATGGGTGAGGGGTAAGATTCTAAGGAGCCGCGCGCGTGGCCAAAAACAAGGTCAAGGAAGCCCCCGGGGACGGCGCTGAAGGCGCTGAAGACGGCGAGGGTGCGCCTACCAAGAAGAAGCTTTCGCTCAAGCTGCTGATCATTGGCGGCGTGGCGGCCCTGGTTGTCTTGGGCGGCGGCGGGACGGCGGCCTTCATCTTCCTCAAACCCAAACCCGCCGCCGAGGGCGAACACGCCGAGAAGGCCGACCACGGCAAGGAAAAGAAGGGGAAGGGCAAGGAGGGCGAGCATGCCGAGGCGCCTGAAAGCCCCGCGGTGATCCGTCCCGGCCCCGAGGGCGTGGTCTTCTACACCCTGCCTGACATCGTCGTGAACATGCAGACCGCCGAGGGCAAGGCGACCTTCCTCAAGCTGAAACTGACCCTTGAACTGCCGGACGGCACGGTGACCGAGGAGCTCGATCCGAACCTGCCGCGCCTGCAGGACATGTTCCAGACCTTCCTGCGCGAACTGCGGCCGGAGGACCTGTCGGGCAGCCAGGGCAGCTACCAGCTGCGGATGGAGATCCTGCGGCGGGTCAATCTGGTGATCGCGCCTGCCAAGGTGAACGCCGTCCTGATCGAGGAGATGCTCATCAACTGATCCGCAAGCTCGCGGACGGTTGAGCTTTCGCCATGGCAGACGACAGCGACATGACTGAGGAAAACGGACCGGACGCCTGGGGCGGCGGCGGCGAGCCCGATCCGTTCGCCGGGGCCGAGCGCATCCTCAACCAGGATGAGATCGACAGCCTGCTGGGCTTCGACCTCTCCGACGACGAGTCGTCTGAGCGCACCGGCATCCGCGCCATCATCAACTCGGCCCTGGTCTCCTATGAGCGCCTGCCGATGCTGGAGATCGTCTTCGACCGCTTGGTGCGGCTGATGACGACCAGCTTGCGTAACTTCACTTCGGACAATGTCGAGGTCAGCCTCGACAACATCTCCTCGATCCGGTTCGGCGATTATCTGAACTCCATCCCGCTGCCCGCCATTCTCGCGGTGTTCAAGGCCGAGGAGCTGGAAAACTACGGCCTGCTAACGGTCGATTCGAACCTGATCTATTCCATCGTCGACGTGCTGCTGGGCGGCCGCCGCGGCACGGCGGCCATGCGCATCGAGGGTCGGCCCTACACGACCATCGAGCGGGTGCTGGTCCAGCGGATGGTCGAGGTGGTGCTGGCCGATGCGCGGGCCGCCTTCGAGCCCCTGACGCCGGTCTCCTTCGTGCTCGACCGCCTGGAGACCAATCCACGCTTCGCCGCCATCGCCCGGCCGGCCAACGCCGCCATCCTGGTGAAGCTGCGCATCGACATGGAAGACCGGGGCGGGCGCATCGAGCTCCTGCTGCCCTACGCGACGCTGGAACCCATCCGCAAGATGCTGCTGCAGCAGTTCATGGGCGAGAAGTTCGGCCGCGACAATATCTGGGAAGGCCATCTGGCCACCGAACTCTGGACCACCCAGATGGAGGTCCGCTGCGTCCTGGACGAATTGCAGATCCCCCTGCAGCAGCTCCTGAACCTGCAGGTCGGCGACACCATCACCCTCAACGCCACCCCGGAATCGCCGGTGGAGCTGAGGGCCGGGACCATTCCCCTGACCCGCGGCCATATGGGCCGCCGCAATCACAACATCGCCGTCCGCGTCGAGGCGCCGCTCTCGCCGCAGGCCCGCAAAGCCGTGCAGAGGATCTGATGAGTCTGGTGGCGATCTCCATGAACCTGCTTCTGGCGGTGCTCCTGGCCGCGGCCCTGATCATGGGTTGGCGGCTGAACCGCCGGCTCAAGGCCCTGCGCGACAGCCATGAGGGCTTCGCCCAGGCCGTGGCCGATCTGGACGCCGCCGCCCGCCGGGCCGAACAGGGCCTGGCCGATCTGCGCGCCGCCACCGACGAGGCCGCCGAAACCCTGGGCGACCGGGTTTCCGAAGCCCGCCAGCTCTCCAGCCGCCTGGAGCGCCAGATCAAGGAAGGTCCGGCCCTGCACCAGGCCGAGGAGGCCGAGCGCGCCGCCGAACGCCGCCTGGGGTCCCTGCTGTCGGGCGCCCACGAGCTGCGCCCGCCGCGTCCGCGGGCGGAGCCTGAGCGTCCCTCCCGGCCGCTGTCTCGCCCGATCGGCCAGCCCGTCTCGCGGATGGCGCGGGCCTTGGAAGACGATCTGTTCGACAGTCCCGACGCCGCCGGCGCGGGCGAAATGCGCAGGGCCCGCCGATGAAGTCCGTTCCCCGCATCCTGCCCATCGTCGGCGTCGCCATCGGCGGCGTGCTGCTGGTGAACGCCCTCGCCGGGGCCCAGTCCCTGCCGGAACTGGTTTCCGGCGCCCGCGCCTTCGCCGAAGAGGCCGTGGGCCAGGCGGAGGAAAAGGCTGAAACCGCGGTCGCGCCAACTGGCGAGGGCGCGGACGCGGCTGCGACCTCTTCGATCCCCAAGCCCGTCCAGGCCTGCGCGCCGACGGCGGCTGAACTCGCCCGGGAGGCGGGCCTGTCGCCGGCCGAGTTGCAGGTCCTGCAGAGCCTCGGCGCGCGCCGCGGTCAGCTGGACGCCCGCGAGGAGTCCATGGAGACCCAGCTCGCCCTGATGGCCGCGGCCGAGGCCAAGCTGGACGCCAAGGTCAAGGCGCTGGACGGCCTGAAGAGCGACATCGAGGGCCTGATGGGCCAGGCCGACGCGGCGGAAAACGCCGAGGTCGCCCGGATGGTCAAGGTCTTCGAGACCATGAAACCCAAGGACTCCGCGGCCCGAATGACCGTGCTGGACGACTCCGTCCGCCTGCCGATCGCTGCGGCCATGAAGGAGCGCGCGCTCTCGGCCATGCTGGCCGCCATGCCGCCGAACGAGGCCAAGAAGCTGACCGAAAGCCTGGCCAGCCGTTTCGACACCGCCCGCACCCTGGGCCAGGCCCTGGAAAAGACCGAGGCCCAGGCCGCAGCCGCCGCTCCCGCCGCCGCCCCGGCGACCAAGGCCGGCGCCTGATCTCATGAACCTCCGGCGGGTCCTCCATACCGGCGTCGCAGCGGCCTGCATCGCCGCCACGGCCGCCGCCCCGGCGGGGTTGTCGGCCCAGACGGCGAGCCCCAAGGCGGCGTCGGCGGCGAACGCCAATCCCCTTCAGGTGCGTGTCGCCCAGGCGCGGGGCTTCTCGCGCATCGAGTTCCAATGGCGCGGCCAGGCGCGCATGACCAGCCGCCAGGCTGGCCAGATGGTGACCCTGCGCTTCAGCCGCGACGCCGAACCGGACATGACGCGGCTGCGCGTCTCCCCGCCCAAATGGCTCAAGAGCGCCGAGGCCCGCCATGTGGGCGGCGTCCTTGAGTTGGACCTGATCCTGGAAGAGGGCGCAGAGGCCCGGGTGGGCCAGGCGGATGGAGCGGCCTTCGTCAACATCTTCCCGCCCTCGGAGGTGGCCGAGGCGCCGGCCACATCTGCTCCCGGCCTCCCGGCTCCGGCGCAGGCTGCGGCCCTGGAGCCGGACCCCGTCCGGCCCAATCCGGTTCCCGCCGATGGCGTGGTGCGCCTCGACGCCAAGTTGCAGGGCGCCCAGGTGCTGCTCAGATTCCCCTGGGCCGCGCCGACGGGGGCTGCGGTGTTCCGCCGCGGCGACGCTGTCTGGGTGGTGTTCGATGCGGCCGCCCGCCTGGATGTGACCCGCGCGCCTCGGGGTCTTCGGCAGTTTGGCCGGATGGAGGCTTTCCGCGGCCCCGACTATTCGGCCCTCCGCATTTCGAGCCCGGTGAACACGCCGGTGTTCGTGATCAGCGAGGGCGCGACCTGGACCGTCGCCCTGGGTCCAGGCGCCCAGGCTCAACCGACGCCGATCCGCGTGCGTCGCGATGAGACCGGAGGCCCGGCCGCCTTGACCGCCGCGGTCTCCGGCGTCACCCGCATCGTCCGCCTTCCCGATCCAATGGTCGGCGACACGCTCACCGTCGCCACGGCGCTTGGGCCGCCCAAGGGGCTGCTGTCGCGGCGCGAGTTCGTGCAGATGTCCCTGCTGCCCTCGGTCCAGGGCCTGGCGATGGAGAGCTTCGCCGAGGACATCACCCTCACGCGCCAGGGCGATCTGGTGGCCATCGGCCGGCCGGCCGGTCTGGCGCTGTCGTCGCCCTCGTCCATCGCCAACCGTCGGGAGGTCCCCAGCGGCGCGCCGCAACCGGCCGGCCGGCCGGCCCTGATCGACTATGACAACTGGCCCAAGACCGGGTCCGGCGGCTTCCTCGCGCGCTACAACGCCCTGGTGACGGCGGCGGCCGAGGAGGGCATCGACGGCGCCGAGAGCAAGGTCGCCGCCCGCATGGCGCTGGCCCGTTTCCTGGTGGGCTCGGACCTATCCTTCGAGGCCATCGGCGTGCTCAACGATATGGCGCGCCAGCATCCGCAACTGATGAACGACGCGGAGTTCCGCGGCCTGCGGGGCATCTCCCGGGTCATGGCGCGGCGTTACAAGGAGGCGGCGGCCGACTTCTCCGCGCCGGTGCTGGCCGACGAACCCTCTGCCGCTCTGTGGCGGGCCTATCTGGCCGGCGAGACCGCCCAGTGGCCCGAGGCGCGGCGGGAGTTCGCCGCCGGGGCTGCGGCCTACAACCAGTTTCCCGCCGTGTGGCGCGCCCGGTTCGCCCGGGCCGACGCCAAGGCTGCGCTCGCCCTGGACGACCTGGACGGCGCGCGCACGCGCATCCGCATGGTCCTGGACGAGGACACCGACGCGGTCGAAGAGCTCAGGGCTCGCCTGTTGCAGGCCCAGTTGGCCGAGCAGGAGGGTCAGACCGGGCGAGCGCTCCGCATCTACCAGGCGGTCGCCACCGCCCCCCTGGACCAAATCGCCGCGCCCGCCCTGCTGGCGGCCACCCGAATCCGCTTCGAAGAAGGCGCCATCACCCCGATCCAGGCGGCGGCGGCCTATGACAGCCTGAGGTTCCGCTGGCGGGGCGACGCCACCGAACTGGCCACCATCCGCGCCCTGGGCCGCCTCTATCTGACCCAGGGTCGCTATCGCGAGGCGCTGGAGGCCCTGCGCTCGGCTGGCCAGCGGCTGCCGGACCTGCCGGAGGCCATCGGCCTGCAGGCCGACCTGTCAGCCGCGTTCCGCGCCCTGTTCCTGGAAGGTCTCGCCGATGGGTTGGAGCCGGTGCAGGCGCTCGCCCTGTTCTTCGACTTCAAGGACCTGACGCCCCTCGGCGTCGATGGCGACATGATGGTCCGCCGCCTGGTCCGTCGACTGGTGGACGTCGATCTCCTGAGCCAGGCGGCCGACCTGCTGTCCTACCAGGTGGATCATCGCCTGGATGGCGTGCCGCGTGCCCAGGTGGCCACCGATCTGGCCCTGATCTACCTGATGGACCGCCGACCCGAACAGGCCCTGATCGCCATCAACGGTTCGCGTTCGACCGTGCTGCCCAGCGCCTTGAATCGTGACCGCCGGCTGATCGAAGCCCGTGCGCTCTCCGATCTCGGGCGGCTCGACCACGCGCTGGAGGTTCTGACCCGAGATGACTCGGCCGAGGCCCGCGACCTGCGCGCCGAAATCGTCTGGAAGCAGAAGGACTGGCCCGAAGCCGGCAAGCTGTTCGAGGCCTCCCTGGGCGAGCGCTGGAAGACCCAGGCGCCGCTCTCCATCGAGGACGAGGGCAAGCTGCTGCGGGCTGGCGTCGCCTTCAGCCTGGCCGGCGACGACGAGGCGCTGGCCCGGATGGAGACCCGCTATGCGCCGTTTCTGGACGAGGCCCGCAATCCCGAGGCGCTGCGGGTGGCCCTGACCGGGGTGGCCACGGGCCGCATCGGGGTCGGCCAGTTCGGCCGCATGGCAGCCGACAATGAGGCCTTCTCAGGCTGGGTCGCGCGCATGAAGGAAAAGTTCCGTCAGGCCGCTCCCGACGCCGCCAAGACCGCCGACGCCGGCGCCCCGCCCAAGCAGGGTTAGCCGAGCCGGCGGGCCTTCTCCCGCAAGCTTCACAAAGACGACATGGACTTCGGCTAAAGCCGCCGGGCAGTTTACCGGCAACTTTCGCCGCCCGCCTGGCCGCATGGCCAGTCGCTCCCCTGCGAGCGCTTCTGCGGACGTTCCTGAACCAGGGCTTAGAGGCTGCATCAAACTCAAATCCGCGGCGTGACCGCTTGAGCCGCCGCGCCTGCGTGGCGGGTGGGGGATGACTATGGTCCATTTTAGTTCGACGGGGTCTCGCGGCCTCATGCTGACAACCGCAGCCCTGGTGGCCGCCTTCAGCGCCCCGGCGGCCTGGGCGCAGGCGTCGCCGGCGCAGCTCGCCGGGATGGTGCGTCAGGCCCAGACCGGCGCGCCGCTGTCAGGCGTGCTGGTGCGTATCGAGGAGACCGGCCAGACCGCCGTGACCGACTCCGAGGGCCGCTATCGGTTCGGCGCCCTGGCGCCGGGCGCCTACAGCCTCACCCTGCAGTATCTGGGCCTGCCGACAGGGCGTGAGACCTTGACCCTCACAGCCGGCGAGAGCGCAGACAGGACCTCCACCCTCGGCGACGCCGCCGTGTCCGAGTTGGTGGTGGTCGGCCAGCGCGCCGCCCAGGCCCAGGCGCTGAGCCGCCAGTTCGCCGCCGACAATATCAGCAACATCGTCTCGGCCGACCAGGCCGGCCGCTTCCCCGACCTGAACGCCGCAGAGTCCCTGCGACGCATGCCGGGCGTCTCGGTGCAGCGCGAGGTGGTGGCCGGCGAAGGCCGCTATGTCTCGATCCGCGGCTTGGACAGCGGCCTGAACAACACCCAGATCAACGGCATGAACGCCGCCCAGCCGGAGAAGGAAAACCGGCGGGTGCCCCTGGACATGGTCCAGACCGCGGCCCTCTCCTCAATCACCGTCCACAAGACCCTGCTGCCTGATCATGAGGCCGATGGCATCGGCGGCGCCGTGGTGCTGGAGACCGCGACAGCCTTTGATTTCGCAGGCCCTGTCCTCGACCTGACGGTGAGCGGCTTCCACCACGACCTGGCTGGCGAGACGAGCCCGATGATCCAGGGAACGGCCGCGCCGGTTCGGCGATCAGCAGCAGTTCGGCGTGCTGGTCTCGGCCGCCTGGTCCAAGCGCAAGACCCAGGGCTTCGTCTTCTACAATGACGAGGACTATCTGGCCTTTGCGGAGGACGATCCAAGCGCCGGCGTCACGCCTCTGCAGTTCCACCTTACCCAGTACGAGGACGACCGGGAGAACATCTCGGCCAATCTGGCGCTGAACTGGGCCGTCTCCAACGCCACGGAGCTCACCTTCAAGGGCAGCTTTAACCGGCTCTATGACCAGGAGCTCAGCCGCGCCCTCTATTTCGAGGCCGGGACCGACGAGTATGACGACGACGGCGCCCTGATCCTGACCGAGCCCGGCACGGCCTCGATCTTCAATCAGTATGAGGAGACCGAGCTCACCCAGCAGTCCTATGTGCTGAGCGGCGTGACCCACAGCGGGGCCTTCACCTACGAATATGGCCTGGGCTTCTCAACCGGCGTGCGCAACGAGCCCTTCGACAACGAGGTCGCCTTCCAGGTCGAGCTGGACAGCAACCTGCTCGACTACGACCTCTCGGGCGACTTCCCCCGGCCGAACCTGTCGGCCGCCGATGTGGCCCGCATCGCCGATCCGTCGGGCTATGAGCTCGGCTATAACGACATCGACATCGATGACCAGGAAAACAGCCGCTACGCTGCTCACCTCGACATCACCTATGAGCCGGCGTCTGACTGGCTGCGCAGCATAAAGGTCGGCGCCAAGGCCGAGCGGTCCAAGCGTGTCCTGAAAGAGGGCAACGTCATGGAGTTGGAAGGCCCACTCAGCCTGACCGACTTCGGCGCGGGCCCGCTGGTGGATGTCTCGGTCACGGGCGCGCCCTACCCGGCCTTCCTCTCGCTGAACATCGACCAGGTGAAGGCCTGGCGCGCCTATTCGCAGCGGCTGGTCGACACCGATCCTGACTTCGAGAACGCCTATGTCGAGGACGGCGTGATCCCGCTGGACGCCGACAGCTATGAGAGCCGCGAGGACGTCTTCGCGCTCTACGGCATGGCCAAGGCCGACTGGGGCGCGTGGGAGGTGATCGGCGGCCTGCGGGTGGACCATGCTCGGGTGGAGTCGGACAATTGGGAGGCGATCGAGCTTGAGGGCGCCGACCCGCAGTTCCGCCGCATCACCGGCAAGGCCGACTACACGAGCTGGCTGCCGCGGGTTCAGGTCAATTATCGCCCGTCAGATGACCTGGTGTTCCGCGGCGCCTTCTTCACCTCCATCGCCCGGCCCGAGCCGCTGTTCATCTCCGGCGCGACCGAGATCGAGGAGGACGACGGCGAAGTCGATGTCACCATCGGCAATCCGGGCCTGAAACCGGCCTATGCCTATAATTTCGACCTGGGCGTGGAGCGTTACTTCGGTTCGATCGGGGTGATCTCGGCCGGCGTCTACTACAAGCGTATCGAGCGCTTCATCTTCAGCGGCATCGCCATCGAGGCCGAGGGCGACCGGGCCCGCTTCGAGAACGATCCCCGCCTGGTCGGCAAGGTCATCGACGACATCGTCACCTACGCCAATGGTGAGGACGCCACCGTCTACGGGGCGGAGTTCAACCTGGTCCGGCAGTTCATCGAACTTCCGGGCGCCTGGAATGGACTTGGGGTCTACGCCAACGCCACCTTCCAGAGGAGCGACGCCGATACGGGCGTGGAAGACATCGAGGGCGGCGACTTCTTCAACGCGCCGGAAACGATCTTCACCGGCGCGGTCACCTATCAGAAGCATGGGGTCGAGGCGACGCTGGCCTATGGCTGGCGCGACAGCCAGGCCGTGCGCTTCTCCAGCTATGGGACCCGCATCGTCGAGGAGCCCTATGGCTCGCTGGACGGACAGTTCCGCTACGCCCTGACCCCCAAGGCGCGCATCTTCGTCAACGCGGTCGACCTGCTGAACGACGGCGACCAGCCGATCGTCGATGAGCGCTACGGCGAGGGCTCGTCCTATCTGGAGGGCGCCACCTATAGCGGGCGCACGGTGACCTTCGGCGTCAACTACCGCTTCTAAGACCCCACAGGGAGACCATGATGGACTGGCCGGAGCGGGTGTTTAACGACAAGGGACGCGCCGCTCCGGCGCGGGCGAGGCGAGGGGAGCCGATCTCCGCGCTCATCGATCGCCGTCGCCTGTTGCTGGGGGCGGCGGCGCTGTCCCTGGCGCCCGTCGCAGCGGCTGCGGCTGACGGGCTGGGCTTTCGGCCGCTCTCGCCCTCGATCGGCCCGCGCGAAGCCGTGGCCGAAGGCTATCGGCGGGCCATCGTCCTGCGCTGGGGTGATCCCCTGTGGTCGGACGCGCCGCCCTTCGACCCGAGCCGCCCGGACGCCCGCGCCGCCGCCCGCCAGTTCGGGTTCAACAACGACTTCACCGCGTTCCTGCCCCTGGAAGACGCTGATCCCGACCGCGGCCTGCTGGTGGTCAATCACGAATACCCCAACCCCCACCTGATGTTCGCAGGCCTTCAGGAGTCGACCGCCGCAGCGGAGATGAGCCTGGAGCAGGTGCAGTTCATCATGGCATCCTGCGGGATGTCGGTGGTCGAGTTGCGCCGGACTGAAGGCGCCTGGGCGCCTGTGGTGGACAGCGCCTTCAACCGCCGGGTCACGGGGACCACCCCGGTGCGCATATCCGGCCCTGCGGCGGGACATGCCAGGCTACAAACCTCGGCCGATCCCAGCGGGACCCGCGTGCTCGGCACCCACGACAACTGCAACGGCGGCGTCACCCCCTGGGGCACGGTGCTGTCGGGGGAGGAGGGCTCGGCCGACTTCTTCGGCGGCGAGGTTGGCGGCCATCCCGATGCGGCGCATCTGGCCCGCAATCACTATGCCGATCTGGAGCCCCACGGCCGCTATGGCTGGGCCCGGGCCGATCGCCGCTTCGACATCAACCATGAGCCGAACGAGCCGAACCGCTTCGAATGGGTGGTGGAGATCGATCCGTTCGACCCCGACGCTGCGCCGGTGAAGCGGACGGCTCTGGGCCGTTTCGCCCACGAGGGCGCGCAATGCGCCCTGGCGCCGGACGGCCGCGTGGTCGTCTATCTCGGCGACGACTGGGAATATGAGTACTGCTACCGCTTCGTCACGGCGCAGCCGTTCGATCCGAACCATCGCGCGGCCAATCGCGACCTGCTGGACGAGGGCGTCCTCAGCGTCGCTCGGTTCTCGGCCGAGGGGGCGGTGGACTGGCTGCCCCTGGTCTACGCGACCGGCCCCCTGACGGCGGCGAACGGCTTCCACAGCCAGGGCGACGTGCAGGTCGAGACCCGCCGCGCGGCGGACCTGCTGGGGGCCACGCCGATGGATTCGCCCGAGGGCTATCTGCCGGACCCGAAGACCGGTCGCATCATCATCGCCCTGACCGGCGCCGGCGAGGATCGGACCGCGGGGACCAACGCGGCCAATCCCCGGCAGGGCAACGTCGCGGGCCACCTGCTGGAGCTTGTCCCGCCCGATACGGGCCAGGGACCAGACCACGCCGCCGACAGCTTTACCTGGAGCATCTTCGCCCTCTGCGGCGATCCGGCCGAGCCTGGAGAGGGCGCACGCTTTCATCCTGACGCCGGCCCCGAGGACTGGTTCGAGGCGCCGGACAATCTGGCCTTCGACGCGGCGGGTCGCCTCTGGGTCTGCACCGATGGTCCCGGTCGGCGAAGCCACGACGGGCTCTGGGTGATGGCCACGGAAGGCGAGACCCGCGCCTGGCCGCGGCTCTTCTATTCGCCTCCCGCAGGCGCGGAGTGCTGCAGTCCCGCCTTCATCCCGGACGGGTCAGGTCTGTTCGTCGCCATCCAGCATCCAGCCGAAGGCGCCGCTTCTCTGGCGGAGGTGACGGAGCGCTGGCCGGAGGGCGATCCCGCCCTGCCGCCGCGGCCTGCAGTGATCTTCATCGACCGCATCGACGGCGGCCCGGTCGCCGATGACCGCGCCTGACGTCGGCGGGATCAACCGTCGCGGCCTACGAATCCTTTGACCTGCAACGGCTCTCCGTGGCTTCGTCGCCCAAACACAACAGGGCGGAGGAGGCCGGAGCGATGGCGCAGTTCGGAAGCTATCAGAACGAGATCTATGGGCTCGGCCTGCGCGGCGTGCTGCCATCCTTACCGGTGGACTATGCAACCCTGGTCAAGCGCGCCACGGCGGCGATGCCCGATCATGTGCTGAACTATGTCCAGGGCGGCTGCGGTGACGAGTTCACCCAGGACCAGAACGCCCTGGCCTTCCACCACTGGGGCATGGTCCCGCGGATGATGGTCGAGACCGGGACCCGGGACCTTTCGGCTGACCTGTTCGGCCACACCTACCATTCGCCGCTGTTCATGGCGCCCATCGGGGTGACCGGCATGTGCAGCCAGGACCAGCACGGGGACATCGCCGCGGCCCAGGCCTCGGCCATGACCGGGGTGCCCATGGTGGTCTCGACGCTTGGCAACGACACCCTGGAGGAGGTGGCGCCGCATCTGGGCGACACGCCAGGCTTCTTCCAGCTCTACACCCCGCGCAACAAGGACCTGGCCGAGAGCCTGATCGCCAGGGCTGAGGCGGCCGGCTATCGCGGGATCATCGTCACCCTGGACACCTGGGTGACGGGCTTCCGGCCCCGGGACCTGAACGCCGGCAACTTCCCGCAGCTGCGCGGCCATGTGCTCAAGAACTACACGGCCGATCCGGTCTTCCAGAAGCTGCTCGGCAAGGACGCCTCCGAGTCGCCGGCCGAGGCCGTGGCGCTGTGGGGCTCGCTGTTTGGCCGGCCCATGCTGTGGGAGGACATCGCCTGGCTGAAGTCGGTGACCAAACTGCCGATCATCCTGAAGGGCATCTGCCATCCGGACGACGCCCGCAAGGCCGTCGATCTGGGCGCCGACGGCATCTACTGCTCCAACCACGGCGGCCGGCAGGCCAATGGCGGCGTCGCGGCCATCGACATGCTGCCCGATGTCGTGAAGGCCAGCGGCGAGGTTCCGGTGTGGTTCGACTCCGGCATCCGCTCTGGCTCCGACGTGGTCAAGGCGCTGGGCATGGGGGCGGCCGCCGTCGGCGTGGGCCGCCCCTTTGTCTATGGCCTTGCCCTGGGCGGGGCGGCCGGCGCCGCCCACGTGCTGAAGTGCATCCTGGCCGAGGCCGACCTCTTCATGGCCGTCAACGGCATGCCCACCCTGGCCGACCTGCGGCGGGAAGGCGTGCGGCGGCTTTAGGGGGCCGCCGCAGCCAGGGTCTATTCGGTGTAGAGCGCACGCAGGCGTTGGATGTCCGCCGCATCCACATCGAGTTCGGTGGCCAGGTAGCCTTCGACGCCGCCATAGCGGCGGTCGATCTCGGCGAAGAAGGCCTCGAGATAGGGGCGCTCGACACCGCCCAGAACCTCCAGGACCTCTGGCGGCATCCCGGCCATGGGGCCGGCGTCGCCCGACATCCTGTGGTGCTGGTTGGACAGCAGGAAGTCCTCGATCACCGTCTCCCGCGGCACGCCCAGGGCCGAGAGGATGAGCGCGGTCTGCACGCCCGTGCGGTCCTTGCCAGCCGAGCAGTGGTAGAGGATGGCTCCGTCGTCGCCCTCCAGCAGTTCGGCGAAGACGGCGCGGAACTGACCCTTATGGCTGTCGACCACGGCGGGGTAGAAGGACGTCATCGCTGCACGGACCTTCTCGGCCGAAGGGCCGTCGGCGAAGGCGGCCATGAAGGCGGAGATGTCCATCTCGTAGTCGAGGCTGGCCATGGTCGCGCCGGTGTCCGGCCAACGGGTCGGCTCCGAACGACGCTCATCCACCGAGCGCAGATCATAGACATACCGGATGTCGAGGTTGCGGATCTTCTCCAGATCCTGCGGCGTCAGGCCCGACAGGGCGGCCGAGCGGTAGATCTTGCCCCAGCGGACAAACCGGCCGTCGGTGGTCTCATAGCCGCCGACATCGCGGAAGTTCATGGCGCCATCCAGCGGCACCAGCCGCTCGGCCAGGCGGTAGCGGGTCCCGTCCGCCGCCCGCAGCACGAAGTACTGGCGGGCCGCCGCCGAGGCCGGCGCCACGCTGTGGCGGCCGTCCTCGTCGGCGGATGAGATCAGGGTCATCTGGTCCAGGGACGCCTTGGCGTCCTGCCCCATGAAAACATCGACCGCCGCGCCGTTGGTCTCGGTCCAGGCCAGGGCCAGGGCGCCGTCCGAGCCGCGGTGGGCCTCAGCGTTGACGATGGCGGCCTGGGCTGTTCCCGCGAAGAGCCAGAGGGCGGAAATCAGGGCGCCGCGGCGGGCGATCGATCGCATCATGTTGGAGTCTCCAGGTCAGTAGGTGAAGCGGACGCCGGCCATCCAGCGGGCGCCGATCTGTTCGACTTCCGTCGGGAATTCCTCGGAGCCCTCGTAGGCGACATAGACCTCGTCGGTGAGGTTATTGGCGTCGAGGAAGACGGTGAGGCGCTCGTTGACGGCGTAGCGCAGGGAGAGATCCAGGCTCTCGGTGGCGGCCCGGAACTCGCCCGAGCCGAGGCCCCCGATGGTGTCCTGCCAGTCGTCGCGCCACTGGTAGCTCAGCCGGGCTGAGAGGCCGTACTTCTCGTAGAAGACCGAGGTGTTGAGGATCCGCTCCGAGGTCCCGGGGAACTGCTCGGTGACGCCGTCCTGCGTCTCGAAGTCGCCCTTCAGGAAGGTGACATTGCCCTGGAAGCCCAGGCCGCTCCAGGCGCCCGGCAGGAACTCGAACTGCTGCAGATAGGCCAGTTCCAGGCCGTAGAGCTTGCCGCGCCCGCCGTTCAGGGTGGTGGTGTAGTCATAGCCGGTGCGGTCGACGCCCGCGGCGTCGAAGCGGTCGTCCGTCACCTTTGACACCGTGTCGTAGAGCACATTGTCCACCGATCGGTAGAAGGCGCTGACCGAGGCCAGGCCCGCGCCGGGCAGGTAGCGCTCATAGGCGCCGTCGAAGCCGATGGTGCGTTCCGGCTCCAGGGTCGGGTTGCCGCCGGTGACGCTGGCGCCCACGTCATTGATCGTGGCCCCGGCCCTGACGGTGCCGAAGGACGGACGCGCGATGCCGGTGGAGAGCGCCAGGCGCAGGACGGTGTCGGCGTCCAGGTCGTACTTCACATTGATGCTGGGGAAGATCGAGGTGTCTTCGTTCTCGTAGGAGACAGGGGTCGAGACCGCGCCGGCGGTCAGGAAGCCGTCGATGGTCTGCTCGAAACGCTCCACCCGGGCGCCGGCGACGATCTGGGCGGCGCCGATCTCCCACCTGGCCGAGCCATAGGCGGCCAGCAGCTGCTCGCCGATCTCGTAGCGGTTTTCCGGGGCGTCGCCGGCGGCGGGGTTATAGAGCCCGGCCGCCTGCAGGCGGTCCAGCAGGCCCATGAGGTCGCGCCGCATGGCCTTGTTGTCCAGATAGTTGACGTCGAAGCCGCGGGCGAAGCCCGAGATCCAGGGCTGGTCGGTGACGTAGTCCGCGGCGCTGAAGCTGGCGCCGATCCGCGGCAATACCTGCGGCAAAACCACGGTGTTGCTCTGCGACAGCAGGTTGCCGGTGACCTCGCGGTCATCATACTCGACGCCCAGGCGCAGGGTGACCGGCGTGGCGCCGAACATCGCTTCGCGGGCGGCGTCGACCTTGTAGACGAAGGACTCCGAGGTCACCGCGCCTTCCAGCGGAAGGGCGATATTCACCGGGAAGGCGGTCTGGTTCAGGGCCGATTGAGGCGCGCCGCTCACGAAGCTGCCGGCCGTCGCGCCGGGGATCGTCGTCGCCAGGGAGATGGTCGGGAACTTGGCGTCGCTCTTGTCATAGGTCAGCGAGGCGCGCTGCAGGTTGGAGCCCTGCTGGGCGAGGATCAGCGGCAGTTCGGTGGTGTTTTCGGTCTCGGTGTAGTTGAGCCGCCACTCAAGGTCCCATTGGTTCAGCCGGTGGTCGCCGCCAATGGTGTTCAGCCAGTTGGAATTGCCGTAGTGGCCGTCATTGAACGAGCCGCGATAGGGCACGCCCACCAGGTCGCCGCTGTCGAAGCCGCGGGTTCCGCTGAGCGCGGAGGTCAGCTGGAAGACGTACTGGTCGCGCTGCTCGTTGTCCTTGAACTCGGTATAGAGGCTCTTGGCGAACAGGCGGTGATCGTCGTTCGGGCGGTATTCAACGCCGAACAGACCGCCATTGCTCTCACGCACCAGCCGGTAGCTGCGGATATCCAGAATGGTCGGGCCGACGTCGTCATAGGCGAACTCGCGGTTGTCGGTCACCTGTTCGCGGCTGTAGTGCGAGCCGGCGATGATCACGCCGAACTGGTCGCCAGACCAGGAGGCGCGCGCGGCATACTGCTCTTGCTGGCCACCGCCCAGGTCCATCTCGCCCAGGCCGACATCGCCGGAGAGGCTGAAGCCGCTCTTATCGAAGGGCGAGAAGGTGCGCAGGTTCACCCGCGCCACAATGGCTTCGGCCGAGAGGTCCGGCGTCAGGGACTTGTTGACCTCAAGCGCGCTGAGGATCACGGCCGGCACGGCGTCGAAACGGAAGGCGCGCTGACCGCCGCCTTCATCCACGCCGATGGCGTTGATCCCATCGATGGAGACGCTGGTCCAGCGGTTGGGCGCGCCGCGCACCTGGATGTAGCGCTCCTGGCCCTGGTCGCGCTGGACGGCGACCGAGGGGATGCGGGCCAGGGCGGCGGCGGAGTTCTGGTCCGGGAACTGGCCGACCGTGTCGGCGGCGATGACGCTGACCAGGTTCTCAGCATTGCGCTGTTCGGCGATGGCGGCGCGCTGGCTGCCGACGATCGAGCCGGTGACGACCAGTTCGTCGACCTGGGCGTCCTGCGCCACGGCCAGGCCGGCCCAGAGAAACGTTCCGCCCATCAGGGTCGACGCGAAGAGAATGTGTTTGCGAGTCACGAGATTGCCCCACCCGAGAAAATGTGAGGCTCACCTATCATTTCGAACGATTGTACAGATTGAAGGTCCTGTGAAACTTTCGCGAACTATCGTTGATGAACGCGCGCCGGAGGGCATAATGAGGGCGGCCGGACCCTTTTTGTGGCGTGCCCTTCGACTCAACTAAAACGATCGTACAGGGATGGCGATTGCCCTGTGAGGTGCATATGCTGTCAGCCATGCCCTCGACCGCCGCCTCGCTCTCCGCCCGCGAACGACTGATCGCCACAGCCGCCGAACTACTGGCCACCGGCGGTCTGCGCAGCGTCACGGCGCGGGCCCTGGCCGACCTGACCGGGCAGAGCGCGTCTGCGGTCAACTACCACTTCGCCGGTCGCGAGGGCCTGCTGGCCGCCACCTTCGAGGCGGCCGCCGGACGGGTGGCGCATATGCGGGCGGCATGGGCGGCCAGCCTGCGCGCCGGCCCGCCGCCGGAGGCCTTTGCAAGCTGGTTCGCCGCCTTCAACCTGCAGCGTGTGGCTGCGGCGCCGCCCTTCCTGGTCCTGCGCGAGATGCGGCACGACGCGGCGCGATCGCCGGCGCATCGCGGGCTGGCGCGGCACGAACTGGAGGCGTCAGACGCCTTCTGGCGGCAGGCGGCGGCGGCCTTTCAGCTGCCCGCCGGCGCCGCGGAAGCCTGCGCCGACTTCGCCGAGGCGATCCTGGGCATCCATGGTGGGCAACCCGACCACCCCGACCAGACCGCCTGGCTGATTGAAACCGTCAACCGCCACTGCGCGCGGTTGCGTGGGGCGCGGGGGCCGACATCGGGTTGGGATGGCTGGCGCCAGCTGGCCCGCGCCCGGGCCGGTCTGGCCGATCGTGCCGAAGCGTCCTTGAGCGGCGGGGCAGGACGCATCGCGGCCGCCGCCGCCGAGGTGCTGGGCCGGGACGGTCTTGCGGGGCTCACCCATCGCGCGGTCGCCGCCGAGGTGGGGCTGTCGCTGGCGGCGGTCAGCGGCGCCTTCCCCTCGCGGGTCAGCCTGGTCCGCGCGGCGTTCGACCACCTGATCGCCTCCATCCACACGGTACGCAGCGGGGTGGTGCCCGATCCCGGCGACCGACGGCCGATCGCCGAACTGACGCGGGAGATGGCCGAGGCCCTGTTCGACGCCGAGGGCGCCGCCCCGGCGGGGCTGTTGGCCCTGGACGAACTGCTGAGCGCCGCGATCCGCGAGCCTGATCTCCGCCGGGACGCCGAGGATCTCAGGGCCTCGCGGGGGGAGAATTCCGCAACGCTTCTCCTGCGCATGAGCCACGCCACGGACCCGGCGGACGGCCTCGACGCCCATATCCTGTCCATTGTCGCCACCGGCGCCATGCGCTCGGCCTATGCGCTTGAGCCGGAGATGCGACGCCCTTGGCTCGCCACGCGGCTGACGGCCTCGATGACGGCGCTGTTCGGCTAGGCCGGGGCGCGGCGGCGCTATCCCCCGCCGGCGCCGCGTTGGAAGCTCTCGACCAGGCTTCCGGCGACCAGGCGCCAGCCGTCCACCAGGACGAAGAAGATCAGCTTGAAGGGCAGGGAGATGACCACCGGCGGCAGCATCATCATGCCCATGCTCATCAGGACGCTGGCCACCACCAGGTCGATGACCAGGAAGGGCACGAACAGCAGGAAGCCGATCTCGAAGGCCCGTTTCAGCTCCGAGATCATGAAGGCGGGGGTGACGATGCGCAGGGGCAGTTCGTCCACCGTGTCCGGCTGTTCGATCGCCGAGAGGCGGACAAACAGGGCCAGGTCCTCCCGGTCGACCTGGGACAGCATGAAGGTCTTCACCGGCGCGCCGGCGGCCTCGAAGGCCTGGGGCAGCTCCATCTCCTGGTCGAGCAGGGGACGGATGCCGTCCTCGTAGGACCGCTCGAAGGTCGGCGCCATGATGATGGCGCTAAGGAACAGGGCCAGGCTGATGATCACCGCATTGGGCGGGCTCTGCTGCAGGCCGAGGGCGGTGCGCAGCAGGGAGAGCACGACCACGATCCGCACGAAGGAGGTGGTCATGATGACAATGGACGGCGCCAGAGACAGCACCGTCAACAGGCCGACCAGCTGCACCACCCGCTCGGTCAGGCCCGCGCCGGTGCCCAGGTCGATGTTCACCGCCTGGGCGTGAGCCAGGGTCGGCCCGACCATGCTGGCCAGGGTGACGAGGGCTGCGAGGCCGGCGGCGCGGCGCCAGTCGGCGGCGGGCAGGGCGGTCAGGCTGCGAAGAAATGCGCGCATCAGGCGTCGGCCTTGGGCTTGGG
>Ga0208316_1000982_pt1 | contig 19190 bp, 19 predicted proteins | sample MalvireepMed_231_FD_184240 | JGI IMG/M metagenome (GOLD analysis project Ga0208316, IMG submission 184240) | Marine viral communities from the Global Malaspina Expedition - Malaspina viral metaG DeepMed_231 (SPAdes) (version 2) | ecosystem: Environmental > Aquatic > Marine > Oceanic | place... | reverse complement strand
ATCAGGTCGTTTGGTCAGTTTGCCTGCACACCCTGACCGGAGGGCCTGCCTCCATCCATCCAAGAGCATGGAGTAATCATGCTGCTAACTTAACGTCATTTACATAATCACTCCTTCGTGACACACACAGCCAGTTATTGCTCCAGACCACAAACACATCGTTGCCGGGCTGGATGATCCAGCGCAGCCGCGCGTACAGCCCAACGACCTCGGAGATGTCGTCATACTGAACGTTACCAGTGAACGAGACCAATGGGTTGAGATTCCAGGCCCAGGACAGCCGTACCAGATTGGTGTCGAAGTCGCCCTGCGGCAGTGTCACTTCATTGTGCTGATAATTGGCTGTCAGGGACATGCCGCGGCGTGAGCGAACGGTACCCTGCAGATCAAGGCTGGTGCGATCTCCTCCCCAGAACTCGGACTGCTCATACTCAAAGCTGCCCGACAGCATGCGGCGGCCCGCGGTATTGCCACTGATCGACCACTTATCGGAGTCATAATCGCCGGGCTGAATGATGATGGTCTCATCGCTGGTGTTATACACAGCAAATGCCCGATCCAGTCGCTCAAAGTTCTGACCGACTTCAAAACCCAGACGATCTCCGCTCTCAAAATTCAGCTGCAACGGCGTAATATTCAGGTTTCTGGTCAGCAAGCGGTCATCCAGATCGGTCAGGTACTCAAAGAACACTTCATGCTCAGTCTGCCTGACCAGTGGCCAGCTTTGCGGACGCGGGGCGATGGTGATGGTGGGCTGGTGACGACGGAAACCACGACGCTCAACAAAGCCCACAGCGGGATCCCAGGCCTCACCAAATTCACGATAGGACGAATGCACACGAATCAGGTCATTCGGGAAGGACCAGCGCAGGCCCTGAGAGCGACGATCCGACGAACTGCTGGTGCCACCTGGTACGGGGTCGTTGTGGTAGACCATGAAACCTTCAATCTGGGCGTTATAGCGCCCCATGAACTGCGAGGTATAAAAGTCGAAATCTGCGCCGATCGTGTGGCGATCGTCGAGCATCGGACCGCCCGTTACCGACTCTGAAGCCCTTCGCGTATAGATCAGACCCACATGCGACTGCTGAAACAGGCGGCGCTTGACGCGACCGACGGTAAAGTCCTCGGCGCCCCATGGCCGAACCGTACCATCACCATTATCCAGCGTGGTATCGCCAGTGCGCACCTGATACAGCCCCAGCTCGTAGTCACCGACCTGGCCGCCGAGGCGCGCGCCAAAATCAATCGGCACTTCCTGGCCATTCACCAGGCCGATTCGACGACTGAAGAAGGGGTCCGCCCAGTTGAATGAAAATACCCCCGAACCTTCCAGGAAAAACTCGCGCTGCTCTGGAAAGCGCAGCGGGAAACGGGTCAGGTTGACCTGTCGGTTGTCGACCTCGACCTCGGCAAAGTCGGTATTCAGTGACAGCGCACCGCGCAAAGAAGGTGTGAATGAGTAAGTAATATCGATACCAACCTCAGTGTCACTGCCGCGACTGGACCCAGCCGCGGGTCCGCTATTGGTTGATGCATTGATAAAGGGTTTTAGCTCGATACCACGCCCCTGGCTGATGTCTTCCAGCCCCTCCAGTCGCCCGGTATGGACGGGTCTGAACAGCCCCTCGGTGCGCCGCCAGCCATTCCACAAAATCTCTTCGTTGAAGCGACGGATAGTGCGCTGGAAGTTGATACCCCAGGAGTCTGCTGACGGGTCGAAGTTCAGCGTGGAGAAAGGAATGCGGACTTCGGCTGACCAGCCGTTGTCGTGAATTTCGGTGCGGATATTCCAGATGCCGTTCCAGCGCTTGTTAAAGCCGCCACCACCCTCGATCAGGCCATCACCCAGCAAACCGGCCGGGTTGGTTTCAAAGAAGTAGCCGGTGCGATTGTCGTTAAACGTGCTGATAATCCACATAAAACGGTCATCAGTGCCAAGGCCGGCATCACGCTGCAACTGGTAGGCAAGAATTCCTTCAGGGTTGGAGTCGTAAAGCATGGCGCCGATGTACAGCGCGTCGTCATCATAAAGGATGCGGATTTCGGTGGGTTCACTGGGGACGCCACCCTCCACCGGCTCCTGCTGCCGAAACTCCATGATTGGCGTCGCAAGCGCCCATACCGACTCATCCAGCCGGCCGTCCAGTTCAATGTCTGCACCCTGCGGCATCCGCGCAGCCTGCATGGTGGGCCGTACTTCGGTGGTGACTATGGGATCCTGGGCAAAGACAGTCTGAGCAGAAAGCCCCAGCGTCAGCACAAAAAGGGCGGGAATGATGCTTGTGCAGATACTGCGCTGACTGGACTTGCCGACCACTGTTTATCCTCCGAAATACTGCTGAAAATTAAGCTCGATACGCAATCGGAATGTCGGCGTATGTGCCCTTTCTGGCAGCCTGACGCCCCTCACGGCCTAGCTCAACACGCGCAAAAAACTGAAGATTACTTGACAAATCAGAGCCTTGTCCAGAAAAGTCGGCATCAACAAAAGACAGGCACGAACTACGGCAATGCATACACTTCGATGGCCGCGCCCTCACGTTGCAGCTGAGACAGGTGGTTGGCGTTTCCCAGAAAGGCTCCAACCAGCCCCGTGAAAATGCTGGCATGCAGGCTGGGCTGCCCAACGACAACCGCAATGAATTGTTTGCCATCGACACTGTATGAGATCGGAAAGGACGCTGGCACGTCACCAAGCTGTGTGCGCCACAGTATTTCACCACTGCGGTCGTCCAACGCCATCAGACTGTTGTCGAGCGCACCCGCAAACACCAGTCCGCCAGCTGTAGAAATTACTGCCGAAACCGGTGGCATCGTTTGTCGATGCATCCACATCAGTTCTTGAGAAGCCAGATCCACCGCTTGCCAACGACCGAACTGTCTGTTGCCACCGGGCATTGGCCTTGGCACCACGGCGGCACCTGAGCTGAGCAACTGGTTGGGCTGCCCTGTAGGTCCTCCCTGAAAACACATTTCAGCCATAGGAACAAATAACACCCCAGAGTGCGGATTGTAGGATGTCGCCTGCCAGTTTCGACCCCCACCGGAGAATGGACACAGTAGTGCACTGCTATCAGCACTAGGAATCGCTTCAGGGCTCAGAGTCTTGCGCCCGGTCCTGGAATCAATCTCTGTCACAAAATTTTGCAGGCCCATGTCTATAGAAAACAGATACGCGCCAGTGGCAGCATCCAGCCCGTCAAACAAGGCAAGTTTCCCAGCGGTTAATACGATTTTCCGGTTAAGCCCTTCGACAGTTGTCTCGATTATCTGCCTCTCATACGCCCAGTCCATATCCCACTGATCGTTTGCCATGTGCTGATAGAACCAGACCAGCTCTCCAGTAGTCGGACGCAAAGCAACGGTTGCATTGGTGTAAAGTGCCGCATTGGTCAGACCGGGACGAGGTGGATCCGCGAGCAATGGAGCAGTATCAAGCGTTGGCGCGATACCGAAATAGGTCAAATCTAACGCAGGATCATACGTGCCAGGCATCCAGATCGATCCACCACTTCGCTCATGCAATGACAGACCGTTCCAGCTGTTACCGCCCGGGCCATCGGGTCTTGCAACACCATGGAAGCGCCACGCCTCTTCGCCCGTTTCCAAATCCAGTCCCACAATGAAGCCGCCTCCCGGCGCTGTTGAAGCAGCAACCCCCTGAATAATCCTGTTGCCGGCTATCAAAGGTGAGCTGCGCAGCGAATAGGCAGTCTCTGGCTGAATGTCCGTCTGTATCTGATGACTCCAGATCAGCGCGCCGGTACTGGCCTGCAGTGCCAGCACTTGAAGGTCTGAGGTGGGCACCAGAACTTTGTCACCATGGAGCGCGATGCCAATCTTGGCATCGGCAGGTCGTGACAAGGGATGCCGATAACTCCAAAGCTGCTCGCCGCTAGCGGCGTCCAGTGCCATGACGGTGTCCGGCGTGCTCATCAGGAACATTACACCATTGTGCACCAACGGTGCGGCCATATTAGCGCCTTGTTGTAATGGCGCTCGCCATACCTGCTGTAACTGGCTGACATTATTGCGATCAATTTGTCGCAATGGGCTGAAGCCGTGACCATCTTGGGTACGCCGCCAGTTGAGCCAGTTTTCGGGTTCAGGTTTTGCCAGCCTATCATCCGAAATATATGGCAACGCCTTTCGGGGCAACTCGTCTTCGCTCGCCAGTGAGCAAGAAATCCCGGCAAGCAGCGAGGCACCCAACAGAGCCACCTGAAGCAATGCTTTGATATTGGGGGTTACAGATTTGAATGATGAAACTTTCATACCAGTTCCTTAAGTCCGATTCATTGAAAAACTTCTGCATTTACAATGTCGAACTTAGGTCACTACTGAACGGTATGAACACGACAGCCAGACGACTGTCGTGTTGTCTGTGGGTCAGAGCTTGCGCCCCAGACGCTTTTCGATCTGGCGTTTTTCCCAGTCGGCAGGGAAAAACAGATTAACCACCTCAAAAACATTCAGACCGTGGATCAGCACGCCCATACCCCATCCGATACCCACGCCAAGTACCCACAGGTAATCGGGATGGAAGATGAGATTAACGGCGGTCATGACTGGCATCGCTACAAGGTATTTTACCAGGTGTTTGTAAAATGCCTTGATGTCCTGCACGTGCGCGATGGCGGCCTCTTCGTCCATCGTTAATTGTGACGATTGCGACTTGGTTTCAGTATCGGTATTCATAGTCGGCTCCTGTTTTAACTCAGTGAAGTCGACTTCAAAAACGGCTGCGATGGATTTTAATGTCTCGGTTTCCACATTCAAGCCACGCTCGACCCGTTGTATTGTCCGGACGTTCAAACCACTCATCTCGGCCAGCTGCTCCTGAGACCAGCCGTTTTTTAGTCGTAGTTTGCGAACAATCATTGTTGACTCCTTCGTTGCGGAACCGAGTCTTGCCCGTTTGCAAAGAAGCGAACACGACTACCAAGCGACAGTTACCCGACACGACAGCGGCCGGGATTTTTATTTTTACGCAAATTCAATTACTTATTTATTGGCGAGGAATTTTTCCGACATTACTACTGAGGCGTATTCGCCATGCAGATTGGCCAGTGACATGGCGTGCACCTCCCCCGCTGTTCTTATGGTACCCGCGTAATCAGCCTTTGCGAAGGCAAACGTGGCGTCAGCCACAACCGTCGTTGCAAATCCAAGATTGCCCGCCGAACGCGCCGTGGACTCTACGGAATTGTTGGTGGCCACACCCACAATCACCAGATTCTGGATAGCACGCGCATGCAGCCAGCGCTCCAGCCCGGTGTGAACAAACGCATCCGGCACATTCTTTTCAAGCACATGTTCTGAATCAAGCGGCGCCAGCTCGTCCTGAAACTCGGCACCCGATTGCCCGGGCCAGAATGGGGAGCCTGGCTCTCTTGAAATATGGCGCACATGGACGATGGGCCACTGGCGCTCGCGCCATGCAGTCAGCAGCTGGCGAATCTTCTTCTCAGCGTCTGGGTTATTTCTGTCGCCTGCCTTCGGCGAGGCCATGCCTTTCTGCATGTCTATGATGATCAGCGCGGGTGGTGTTTGTGAGCTAAAGGCCTCCTTCATCGATGATTCTCCTTGAGTAGTGCTGTGTAGCCTTCCGGGCTGGATACTTCTATCGCAAACTGTAACTAATTTCCAGGCCATCCGTATTAGCAGCACATGAACACCGTCGCCCACACAGCAGATCTCTTGATGACCCGTGTCGCCAATGGCGACCGGCTGGCATTGGATCGCCTGTATGCCGAGCTGGGCCAGGGAATTTATGGGTACTTGAGACGCATGGGCGCCACGCCGGAAGACGCGGCAGACATTGTGCAGGAGGTATTTCTGCGCATCTGGCAGCAACGGCAGCGCTATCGCGGCGCCCAGGCAAGTGCGTGGATATACCGCATCGCCCGCAATGCCCGGATCGACCATGCAAGGCAGCTCGGAGTCAGGACATCACTATCAATACCTGATGTGATGCCAGAGACGTTTGAGTCCCCCGAGCAATCATTGGCGGCCGAGCAGCTGGGAGCTCGCCTGCAGGCTGCTCTGATGACGCTGCCGGATGCAACACGTGAGGCAGTGCTGCTAAGTCGGTTTTCACCGCTTTCGCTGGATGGGATCGCCAGTGTGCTGGAAACCACGCCCGAGAATGTCAAAGTCCGCCTGCATCGCGGCTTGAGTGCGCTGAAGGCATGTTTAGAGGATGAGGCCAATGACTAACGAAAAAACACCAGACGAGGCACAGCAGATCTGGCGCGATGCGCTTGGCAGGCATGCCGAAGGCGCCTGGCAGTGTCTCTCGGTCGAACCGGCACCGGCGCTGGTGAACCCTGTAAAACCCAGGCCCCGGGTGATCACACCCGCTGGCCCCTGGGCAGCTCTGGCAGCCAGTGTTGTTGTTGCCTTCGGCCTGGGATTAACCGTGGTCCAGCAACAGGCCAGGATTGACGAACTGACGCTGGACAATGCCCTGCTGTCACTGCAATCGACACAACCATGGACGCAGCTGCAGGCGCTTTCCGTGCTGCGTGCGCAGCCATCATCAATTCCACAGTCACGATGGCCAGAGCTGATGTCAGTACTGCAGTCGGCACAGGATCCCAATATACAACTCGCAACACTGGAGATTCTGGTGTCAGTGGGCGCCGTTCGCAGTGCAGCCGACCTGCCCAATCTGGAAGGCAGCTCCTCTGCGCAGCAGGCTTTTCTGCAAGCCGCCTATCAGGAGCAGCATCCATGAAATATATAGTCAGCATGATTTCTATTTTGTTTGTCTCACAAACGCTGGCATACGCCCAGGCGCCATCACCTGCCATGCCCGGTGAACTTATTTTTGAAGAGGTCGTAGGCATCACGCGTTTACACATCAGCCACGCGGCACTTGATGTGCGTATCACGGGTGGTCAGGACAATGCCACATTACAATGGCAGTCCAGTACCGGGGGTGAACCGGCATTCCGGCGAAACGACGAAATCCTGTTTCTGCTGCTGGACGAAACAGTGACTGATTACCGCATCGAACTGGCAATACCTGATCACTGGCAGCTTTATGTCAGCATCACCGATCGCGGGGACATTGCAATAGAAAATATGGATGCCAGTGTGTCGGCATGGTCCGCGCGTGGTGATGTTCAATTGCAGAGCCACAGCCATGGTTTTTCGGTGACCGCCATGGACGGAGATGCACTTGTAGATCTTTCACTTGAAACCCTGCCACACGCTTCCGCAATTACCTGCTGGAATGGTGAGCTGCAACTTGTGACACCTGCAACATTTTCCGCTCAGCTGCGTGTTGCGGACGGCTCACTGCCAATGTCGGCACTGACAGCATTCGCCCAGCACCGGGTGGCGGGTGACGCAGCAACGCCAGTCTATGTGCTGAACAACGGGGATAGCGATCTCACCCTGCGCAGTGTACACGGCAAAATCTCTCTGCTTTCACGAAGCCAGGACAACTGACATGATGACGAAGCGAATCTATTTGTCTGGCGTTTCCGCCCTGCTGCTTTTCCTGTTGTCGACCGAGCTGGCAACTGCGCAATCTGAATCTATGCAGCAGCAATTGGACAACTACCTGCAGGCCCACTACCAGAATCACGACTTCATGGGTGAAGTGCTGATTGCAGACGATGACCAGATTCTCGCCCATTCGCTGATAGGCATGGCAGACATTGAAGGCGGACGTAAACACCAGAGCGGCGACATCTACCATGTTGCCTCATTGACCAAGCAGTTTACCGGCGCAGCCATCGCGCTACTTGCACAACGGGGCCAGTTATCCCTGGATGATAACCTTGGCACCCTGCTCCCTGATTTTGCAGCAAGGATCACAGGGGCTGACAGCATTACCGTGCCTATGCTGGCACAGCATGAAGCAGGCATACCTGACTATAACGGTTTCCCCGAATACGCTCTGAACAGTCAGCGATTCATGACACTGGACGAAATACTTGCCTGGATCAGTAACAATGTCAGGTCCATTGAACCGCAGGGCTACGATTACTCCAATTCACACTTTGCTGTGCTGGCACGCATCATCGAAGTTGCATCCGGCCAGAATTATAGATCGTTTATGCGCGAGGAAGTTTTTCTGCCCGCGGGCATGAACAGCACCGACCACTACCGCGCCGAGGAAGTTGTCAGCGGTCGCAGTCACGGCTACGACCCGGGCCACCACAACAACCTGGTCAACGCACCGATTCTCGATAACTCCATGAAACTGGGGTCCGGGTCTCTGCACACAACGGCACAGGACCTGTTGGCCTGGCACCGGGCATTGCGAGAATATCGTGTGCTGGACCGCGAGACCCAGGCGATTTATCTTCAGGCCTCCAGCCATGACTATGCGCTGGGCGTGGGCGTGGCTCTTGATGAAATAAGTGGCCAGCGGGTCGCCTCTCACGACGGCAAATCGCCCGGTGTTGGCGCCTATATAAAACGCTGGCTTGATGATGGGCGCGTGCTGATCATGCTGTCCAACATCAACAGCGGCGTTCTCAACCAGATGAAGGCTGACCTGACGCGCCTGGCGAACAACCAGCCGGTTGAATTGCCGGAGCGCAGGGTGTTGCGGAGTGTTTCCGAATCAGAGCTCAGCACCATGACTGGTTACTATCAGTTTCCACCCCAGACACCGATTCGCATCACCCAGCAATCCGGTGGTCTGTCCTTATACTGGGGCAACAGCGGACAGGTACAGCACCTGGCGCCACTTGCTGGCAGCGACTGGTTCCTGATGGGAACACGTGGCGATCGCATCCGCTTTCGGTTTGATAGAGATGGCAGTGTTGACGGCCTGGAGTATGACTGGGGCGGTGGCGTTGAGTTTTGCCCGCTGGTCTCGCGCTAAGCCAGCTTTATCCGGCGCAAACAATCAAGCCTCAGAGGCACGCGAATGTCTGCGCGAGGCAAGACGATCATGCAGCGGCAGACTTATACACAAGGTCATGTAAACCCACCCGGCCAGTAACAGCCATTCACCCTGAGCAACAAGGGCGATGCCCATGCCAGTCAGGCCGGTCAGTGCCGGAATCAGCCAGGCCTCAATTTCGTTACGCGTCTCGATCACCTCCGCTGCGTTCAGATTAAGCCAGTCGCGGCGACGGTAGGCATGCATATAAAGTGCACTGATAAACATACACATGACAAAAAAGCCAAAACCATAGATGGCAAATACGGCGCGCATCTCTTCCCAGCCCAGGGTAAAGGGAAACGGCAGCCAGCCTCCAGAGAAATAACCAAAGGCGGCTGCAAACATGACACGCAGTGGATAGACCACAATCAGGATGCAGCAGACCAGCACCAGAGACAAAAACAGCGCTGTTCCATCTTCCAGCCCATAGCGCTGACTCCAGGCCCGATGGCCCAGCCAGAACATGATGACCTGAAAAAAGCTGGCGATAAATGCCGGCGCGCTGAGCAGGGCGTCGATGAATTCATTGTAGTTCTGCGGTACGTCGTCAACAGAAATGACCAGCATGGTCACGGCAAATGCAAATGCTGCATCGACAAAGGTTTCCAGCCGCGTCACCTTGCCCCCGCGAAGCTGAAAGCGTCCGTGCTGGTCAAGACTGGCAAGGCGTTCTTCGGTCCATGGTGAAACGGTTGTCATGTTATCCCCCGCGCAATTGTTGGGTTCTTATACCGCAGATTCCTGAACGACTAAAGAGGGCGGTTTAACAGATACTGCAAATGCGTGCGCACTTCCGGCCACTCGCCTTTGCTGAGGCTGTACATGACCGTGTCGCGAATCGTGCCATCGCGGCGCAGACTGTTGCCGCGGATCACGCCGTCCTTTTTGGCCCCGAGCCGCTCAATCGCGCGCTGGCTGGCGAAATTGAAATTGTCGGTGCGCCAGCCCACGATGTTGCAGTCCAGTGTCTCAAAAGCATGTGTCATCAGCATAAGCTTGCAGGTGGTATTGATGTGAGTGCGCTGTGCCCGCCGGGCGTACCAGGTATAACCTATCTCCACACGCTTCACTTCCGGCAGGATGTCGTGATAACTGGTCGACCCCAGTACTGTACCCGTGGCCTCGTCGATAACCGCGAAGGCAAACCGCGTGCCCTGCCTGCGCATTTCCAGGGCTTTCTCGATATAGGCATCGGTTTCATCCGGTGCGGGCACCGATGTCACCCGTATGTTCCACAACTCTCCATCGGCCGCTGCAGCACGCAGACCTGCCTCGTGATGGTGGTCTAAAGGTTCCAGTCTGATGCCGCGCTCGCTCAGGGTAACAGCTTGAACAAATATCATCTGCAGGCTCTCGGTAGATACAGTCGAGGATCTAGAACCCGTAAAGCGCTTTCAGGTGCGCCATAAAGTCGGGGCGATTGGCGGCGGCATCAGCGCGCACCTTTTTGACGTGTGGACGCTCCTCCATTCGCGCACGGTAGGCATCCAGGTTCGGCACCTGGGTCAGTGGATCGCCGCCCAGGAAGGCCTTGCCCACATTACGCACAATCGGCAGGTTCAAGATGGCTGCGATATCGGCCAGCGTGAACTGATCACCATAGGCAAAAGTCTCGAAGCTGGACAGTTTGGGCAGCGCTGCCACGGCTTTCTCCAGGCCTTTCTCGACCTCTTTCAGCGCCGTTGGATCAGGCTTGGTGCCCAGCAGCAGGTTTGGAATCAGGCGACGTGCAACCAGCTCGAAATACAGCTCGATGAACTGAGACAGCTCCTGAACCTTCGCGATATGGAAAGGCGTATCAGGCAACAGGGCCGGTGTTGGGTAGCTGCGCTCGATGTAATCCAGAATGGCCCGTGATTCACTGATGAAGCCTTCCGGGGTCTCCAGCGCCGGCACCTTGCCCAGCGGGCTTTTGTCCAGATATTCAGGTTTGTATTTGGGACCGGCCCCTGAATAGGACAGCACCTCTTCGAAGGGGATGCCCTTTTCCAGCAGAGCGAGCTTGGGCACGTTGTAATAGTTGCTGGCAGAGAAGCCGTGTAGTTTGATCATTTTTTGGTCTCTTATTTGTAAGTTTGTCACGCAGCCTCAATACCCAGCTTGGTTCTGAGGCGTTCAGTCGTCAGGTGCTTCGACACGTCAAACGGCTCACAATCCCCACTGGCGGATGTAAATTCAATAGGCCCGACCGTCAGAGCCACCATAAGCGCCGCCTCATTCAACAGCGCACTCCGCTTGCCAATGCCCATCAGTGCCAGACCCATCGCCATGCGCACTCCTTCGCATTCATTCGTGATGGCCCGCGCTATCAGCGCCACATGCTCCAGAAAGAATTCGTCGCTGGGCGCCTTTTTGCTTGATAATTTGGATGTCTCGTATAACAGTCCGTAGCCGCAGCGGCGACGCGTTGTATCGCCATTACGAATCCAGTGATCCGCAAGGTCAATGACAAAAGGTGTTTTTGCCAGTGTGGCATCACAGGACGCAAAAACATGTGCCAGCATACCGCCGTTCAGTTGCTCGACCTGATGCTCTGCCTGCTCGCGGGTGATCTGTTTCGGGTCATCGATCAGCAGTGCAATAATCCGGGCATCATACACATCGGTGCGCCACAGCGTCTGCGCCAGCTCCCGGTCGCGGCCAATCTGCTTTGCCAGTTTGCGCAGCTTCGTCAGACCAATGCCAAAACTGCGCAAACCACCCCTGCGCTCACCAAGCTTGTCCCAGTGCGCGATGCCGCGCTCGTCGCGCTCTCTTTCAAGTAGTTTGAGCACTTCTGCAACTGTCATGACTCGTCTCTTATTGCCCTTTCAGTATTGGACGCAGGTCTTCCAGCTTGTCAAACAGATGCCAGATATAGTTTGTAGTGCCGTTCTCACGATGCGGATGCAGATCGGCCAGTTTAGGGTCGCTTCGATAGTATTCAAACGCTTCTGCTGATTCCCACTCGACCAGAATCATCACTGTGCGTGGCGCGATATCACCCTGAACAGCCTCTCTGAATTTACCCAGAGACACGACGCGACCACCATGTGACTGTACTTCCGCGACAGAGCGCTTCGAGTAAGCGATATATTCGTCTTTGTTTGCTACGTCAAACAGGTTCAGTGCGTAAACGGGCATTCAATTCCTCCTTGGCTTATGTCTTCAGACCGGTGGTCGTGTCGCACAGGGTTTTCACAACAAAGCTTCTATCCGATCCATCAGATCCGTCATGCGACGTAGTACCGGACCATATGCCTCGGGCTGCGTCATATCCAGACCGGCTTCGTTCAACAGGATTTCGTGCGGGTAGTCGGAACCACCGGCGCTAAGTACACGAATGAAGTCGTCGCGCACTTCCGTATCTCCTGCCAGGAACTGTTCCGCGAACCAGGCTGCGCCAGAGATGGAAGTGGCGTACTGGAACACATAGAAGTCATAGTAGAAGTGCGGAATGAAGGCCCACTCCACGGCATAGGCATCATCGATGGTCAGAACCCCTTCGTCGTGGCCGTGATATCGTTTCAGCAGGTCACCGTAGATTTCTGTCAGCCGTGGACCGGTCAGCGGTTCACCACGCTCGGCGGCCTGGTGAATTGCCAGCTCAAACTCGGCGAACATGGTCTGCCGGAAAAAGGTGCCACGTATACTTTCCAATGCACCACCCAGATAGAACAGTTTCTCCTCATCGGTTTCTGCGTTGGCGATCATATACTCTTCCAGCAGAATCTCGTTGATGGTGGACGCCATCTCCGCGATAAAGGTGGAGTAGCCAGCAGTCTCGTAAGGATTGTTTTCATTGGCCAGCAGCGAATGCACGGCATGGCCCCATTCATGTGCAAAGGTGGACATCGCATTGTAGTCGTCGGTGTGATTCAACAACACGTAGGGGTGCACGTCGTAGACAGAGCCGTTCATGTAGGCACCGGAACGCTTGCCAGGTTGCGGATGGCTGTGCATCCAGTCCTGCGACAGTCCGTAGGCCAGCAGCTCCAGATAGCGCTCACCGAATGGCTCCAGCGCGGCAAAGGTGATCTCTTCGGAACGCTTAAGGCCGAACTCTCCGGTATCAACTTCCACCAGAGGTGGATAGATATCGTAGTAGCGCAGATCGTCCACACCCAGCATACGACCGCGCAATTGCAGATAACGATGGAACACCGGCAGTGCGTCATTCACCTGACTCACCAGCTGCGTGTAGATCTCCGGCGGCAGACCATCGTCAAACAGATTGTGAGCCAGCACACTTTCGTGATTTCTCACGCGTGCGGTAAACAAATTGGACTGCACCTCGGAAGCCAGCGTGGCCCCCATGCCATCAGCATACTGATTCCAGGTGTCCCAGAAAGTATCGAAGACCAGTTTGCGGTCCTCACGATTCTCGGCGGTGCGCCAGCGTGAGTAGCCAGCCTGACTGAGCGTCACTTCCTGGCCATCACTCAATGTGACGGTCGGCCAGGGAATATCGGCATTGGCGTAATTTTCGTAGATCTGTTCCGGCGAGGACAGCACCAGGCCTGCCTGGGCCAGAATCGCCTCGGTTTGCTGATCCAGCGTATGCGGTGCGCGTCTCAGTATGTCCCGCAGCATGAACTCGAAGTCAGCCAGACCCGGCTCTTCGGCCAGGAACTGGTTGACCCGCTCTTCACCCACTTCCAGCACTTCCGGGCTGATCCAGGAGGTTGCTTCCCCAAGATTGGTAAACAGCTGGCGGGCCAGACCAAAGCGCTCCTGGGTTTCCGCCACGCGCTGGTCAGCGTCGCGCTCCAGCGAGGTGTAGACGTATGCCCGCACAGCTTCTTTGTTGGTAGCGGAGATTTCACGTAGTGCGTTCAGCATCGACGCCGAGCTGTCGCCCAGCGTGCCCTGCAAGGTAGAGAGATTTTCGATGCGCTCCGAAATGGTATCCATGGCGGATTCCCAGGCCGGCACATCGGCGTAGATGTCGGTCAGATCCCATTCATAACGGACGGTGTCGTCCTGGGCCCATGCCTGGGTACCCAACAAAACTGAAATGCTCAGACTCAATACGGACAGGGCTTTTTTCACTGCAACAACTCCTGAAATCAGCGGATTTATGCGGACAGATTTAGATATCACGTCCGATAATAGCTCATAATCAGGAAGTTGGCACTGCGGGCAGGCCTTGGCCTGCCCGCAGTTACAGCGTGGTTAAAAATCGTACTCGAGGCTAAGGCTGGCACGCTCTTCCGAGTAGTTGGCACTGGCAAGGCGTGAGTCAAAATCGCCGCGTTCGATTTTGCCGATCACGGCCAGACGTGGCAGCACCGCCATCTTCAGACTGGCGTCCACAAACAGCTGCGAGTCGTCTCGCGGTGCACCAATAGATGGCGTATTGGCCTTATAGTCCCGCAGCTGATTCCGCAGGCCAAGCTCCACTTCGCTGTCTTTGCCAAACAGGGAGAACGCGTTGCTATAGCGCACCCGCACCGTATCCGCCTGATAGGCAAATGCTGGATCACGTGTGCTCTCATCATCGTAAGCATAACCGAATGTCAGCGAGCTGCGGCCCTGGTTGAAGAACCAGAATGCATCCAGGCTGACGCCTTCGGTATCGGCGTCACGAGCTTCAAATCCGGTGAACGACTTGTCGACAATGTTGTAAGCGCCGCGCAGATACCATTGTTCACTCAGCAGCTTGCCGGCGTAAATTGACGTCTGGTTCAGCTGCAAAAACTCGTTACCACCCAGGTCGGCATCGGCGAAATAGTGGCTGGTGCCCAGTGTGAATGCCTCAAAATCGTAGCTGATGTCGCCGAATAGCATGTGCATGTCCAGATCGAAGGCATCAAAATCCTGGTATCGCTGGGAGCTGAAACTGTAGCCCCCATTGATGTTGACCTGGTCGCTGACCTGCCAGTCCGCATCCAGTCCGGCATCAACAACGGCAGCCACATCAGACTGCCCGCTGGCGCTTTCCAGCTCCGCAACGCTGACGTTGCTGTTGTATTCAGCACCGGCCGAGAGCTTACCACTGAAAGTCAGTGGTGCATCGTCCTGCGCTATTGCGGCACCGGCTACAAGTCCGCTGGCCATCAGTGCCACGAATTCAGTTTTCAATTTTGGAGTTTTCAGCTTCTTCATGATTCTCACCATTCAGGAAAAAGCCGGCGCCAGGGAGGCGCCGGCCGTACATTTGCCAGTCTTAGCTGCCAATGCCAGTGATCGTGTTACGGACATTGCCGCGCACACTCTCACGCACAGAGCTGTTAACCTGGCTGCTGACCTGCTGGCTCACTTCATTGCCAACCTGGCCACGCACATCTTCCTTGACGGTGTTTTGTACATTCTCACGCACACTGGCAGCGACGCTTCCGCGCGCTGATTCAGCAACGCTCTGCGACACTTCCGAGCGTACCGCAGAGGACACGGTTGCGCCGACGTCAGATTGAACGGACTCGTTGACCTGAGCCTTGGTAGCCGAAGTGACCGCAGTGCTCACCGCAGCACCAACTGATCCCCGCACTTCCTCGCGAGTGGCTTCGTCGGCTGTGTTGCGAACTTCTTGGCGTGCCTGTTGAGCGGCCTCAGCAACCAGAAGCCCAGTTGCATTAACACCAGCTTCGGCACTCGCCATGACAGCGACTCTGGCCGAATCAGCAGCTGCTGCAGCACGCATGGCTGCCGTTTCTGCACGTTGCTGGGCGCTCACTGCCAGGTTTTCAGCACGTTCTACATTGGCGCTGACGGTTGCCTGAGCCTGCACAGCAACTTGCTCTGCCTGCGTTGCAGCAGCGCTCAAACCAGCCTCTACTGTGCCTGCCGCTTGCGTTGCGGATGATTCTGCCGCCGTGGCAATTTCACCTGCACCATCAGTGGCACTGCGGGTATCTGCCTCGGCGCTGGCATCAGCCTCTGCCTCGGCTTCAATCGATTGACTGTTATCTACTGAAGCGGTGGTTTGCTCAGAAGCAGTATCGAATGAGACCTTGGTATCTGTTTCGGCCTGCACCGATACACTTGTTTGAGCGTTTACGGAAGCGCCAGCGGCGTTGTCCTGTGCTTGAATTGCCGGTGCACCAATAACCACCGCGCAAGCCAGCGCTAGCATTGAAGGTTTGAATACATCTGAAATATTCGTCTTACACATCGTCAATTCCTCCCATTTTGTAGTATTGACGATTGTTTAACGAATATAGTGCGAAACTTATTCCAGACTACTACTCAACCCTCAGTCAATCCTCACCAGACCAATATGATTACTGCTGCTCTGGTGAATCAGCAGGTTTTTGTCCTCCGTGACCCAGACATGCCGGATGATGCCCACGCCAGAGGGTATTGCCCAGCTCTGGAAGCGCTCGGCTGCCGGATCAAAGCGGACCAGCGCATCGGGACGCATACCGGACTCGTTGTACCAGATCACGTCATCAATTACGGCAATAGCATAGGGGTGGGAATCGGGTCCGCTGGGTGAATCCCATTGCACGATCTCACCGGTTTCGGGCTCCAGCCTGCCGATCTTGCCCATGGTGGAGTTGACGAACCAGATGTTGCCCTGGCTGTCGATATCCAGTCTGCGGATGCGCGTTCGCTCGTCCGGCACCTCGTAGTAGCGCACTTCCATGGAGTCCGGATCCATCCGGCCCAGCTTGTTGGTGCCGTTATAGGCAATCCAGACATCGCCATCCTGAGCAACTTTGATACCGTAGGGTCGGGGTTCAGTGTTGATTTCGTGCAGCTCACCGGTATCAGGGTTCAGCCTTCCCAGCATGGCTGCGCCCTGAGAGGTGAAATAAAGGTTTCCATTAGGATGGAAAACGGCGGAGTGCGGATCGCGCCCCTGGGTTGGATACTCAGTGATCATGCCGGTCTCGGGGTCCAGCTTGCCAATGGTGGCATTGCTGTTGCCGGTGTACCAGATATTGCCATCATCATCAGGCACAATGGTGTGTGGTCTGGCGGATGGCGGCAAATGATACTCTTCCATCTGCCCGGTTTCCGGGTCCAGGCGACCGGCCAGGCTGGCCCACATACCCGTCCACCAGATGGAGCCGTCCGGGGCTTCTGCCGGATCACGCGAGCGCTGACCCAGTGTGGGCACCTGCCATTCAATAATGTCGATGTTAAAGTCACCCGCCACCAGCTTGGGTCGGCGGCTTGTATCTTCGGGGAAGTGGGTTGCCAGATAGTTGGCGATGGTCTCCGCCTGCGCGGCTGGCAATTCAACCATTGTCGAAAACACCCGATGCCAGTCCGCCGCGGAAGAGTAGCCTGCAGAGCGCGTGATGAGGTTTATGCCATGGCACGTTGTACAGGCAATCTGAACCAGGTTCTTACCCGGACCATCGGGCAGTTCGACGTTGCCGCCCGGCTGGGAAATGGCTGGCGCGGCTGATAGCAGGCCGGCACTGACGACTGCGACGGAAAGCGCGTATCTGATCATCCGAATCTCCTTAGCTAATGCTTTTATTTAAATTGGTGATAACGAAGTTTAGTCAGTTAATCGGGCTTGTTTTCAATATACCTGGTCATGAACACACTGTTGGGGTCCAGAGCATAAGTTCCAAACGGACCACACTCTGTGAATCCAAATGATTTGTATAAATTCCGGGCTGGCTCGAAGAAAGCCATGGACCCGGTTTCAAGACTGAGCTGCCTGTACCCTCGCAGCTTTGCCTCAATCATTAGATGATTCAACATCCGGGACGCGATGCCTTTTCTAAGATACTGTAAAGCCGTTTTCATGGACTTGATCTCTGCATGCTCTGGTGACAGCTGTTTCAGCGCTCCAATGCCCGCAAGCGTTTCTCCATCCCATACTGCCCAGAAGGTCACATCCGCGCTGCGCAAGCCGTCAAGGTCGAGCGCGTGCCTGCTTTCAGGCGGCGCGGTCGGTTCCATGGCCGCCAGATGGTCACGAATCAGCGCGATCACCTGATTGCTTTCCAGATTGTCCTGTCGTATTTCCAAAGTCGTCCCCAACATGGCCATTAGACGCCGAATATACTGCAGCCGATCATACTGCGCCACAGGCATCCAAGCTGCTTGAGCCTGCTGCCTCTGATCTGCACAAGAAAATTTTGCGTATTTCTGCCATCTCACTAATCACTCTGTATCAACAAAAGGTGGCATGGATACCTATGAACAAATCGACAGGTTTACTACTGACAGCTTTAACCAGCCTGGTCATCTCTCAATCGGCATTGGCGCAGGTCGCAGATACCGCCCTGGTGCCCCTGCCCTCAATCGACGACTTCACCAGAGGTGAAGATGGCTGGGCGTTCGGCCTGGGCTTGGGCATTGAATATGAAACCGCCTATGAAGGCTCGGATGAGTTCGGTGTCGAAGTCGATCCGGCGGGTTCGGTGCAGTGGCGAAGCGGCGACAACATTTTTTACTTTGCAGGCGAGGCGCTGGGCTGGCGCGGCCGCCGTGCTGACACCTGGTTCTTCGATGCTGCTATTGGTTTTGAAGAAGGCCGCGAAGAAGGCGATTCCGATGACGGCCGACTGAATGGCCTTGGCAATGCCGAAGAAAGTTTTGAGGCCGTGCTGCAGGCACGCCGTGCATTCAGTTCCGACTGGCGTTACTGGCTGGATGGCCGCGTGGTGACGGGAGACAACGGTACGCTGGGTATCTTCGGCGTCGGGCGCCGCTTCGGCGAGCAGACAGATGGCACCGGATCTGAACTGGGTGTCGTTGCTGTGGTTCACGACAGTGACCGCGCCAATACGGATTTTGGTATCACCGCGCAGCAGGCAGCGGCATCAGGACTGCCGCAGACCCAACTGAGCAGCGGCTTCCGCTCGCTGGGACTCAATTACACGTACCGCAACTACATTAACGAGAACTGGCAGATTTTTGGCGAGGTGCTTTACGAGCTGTATGGCAGTGACGTCAAGGACAGCCCAATTTCACGCAATAATTATGAAGCGGAAGTGGGCATAGGTTTTATCTACGTGTTCTAAACCCCTGGTGCACCTTGCATTCCAGTGCGCCGCCTATCTGCTGGTTAGAAAAAATGACGATTGTTTCTCTAACCAGCTTTTTATACCTGCGAGTCCATGAATACGCCGTTCTTCAGAAAATGAACGATGTTATCAATCACTTCTTCGTTGTGCATCATGAAGGGGTGCGCCACCGGCATTTCAATGAAATCGGTTTCGTTTTCAAGATGGGCGCTCTCCAATGAAACCTTGCCGTCATCGGTATCCGGGATCAGCACTGACAGGATCAGATTGATTGAGCGTGTCCCGGCGATGATGCCCACCTCAAAATTGGCTGGTCCCAGCGACTGCGGAACATCATGTGTGCCTGTGCCTAGCTGCATACC
>Ga0208316_1000981_pt1 | contig 19211 bp, 41 predicted proteins | sample MalvireepMed_231_FD_184240 | JGI IMG/M metagenome (GOLD analysis project Ga0208316, IMG submission 184240) | Marine viral communities from the Global Malaspina Expedition - Malaspina viral metaG DeepMed_231 (SPAdes) (version 2) | ecosystem: Environmental > Aquatic > Marine > Oceanic | place... | reverse complement strand
ATTCTTTTTACAGAAGGCGGGACAGCGCGCGCTTATGTTGGCGGAGCCGCAGCGATCATCACGGGAGGGAACGATGGTGATCTTGGGTTGCGCGGAGAGGATGAAATCATCTTTGCAACGAATGGCGATAACGAGGCCATGCGAATTCTTTCCGATCAAAAGCTCGGCATAGGGATTGCTGCGGTACCTGTTGGTGGAATTGGTGCGGGCAAGGTTGCGATCCATGGATTGGCATCAAGCGTGAATGGGCCGCATTTTCAGTGGACGGTGCCCGGCGATGACTACCCTCTCATGCAACTTTTGACCTGGAAGCACGATCAAGTTGGTATCCTGTTCGATATGTATTATGACGGGAGTTACAAGAGCGGTGATTACGGGTCGAACTTTGGGTTGAGGAAGGCTTCCGATGTTTTGGAGGTAATCTATGATTCTGGTATAGGAACAGGATCGGCGATCACTGAGAATGTTGCACTTCGTCTAAACTCCTCCGGACAAGTCGATATGCCCCAAGGGATCGACCCCGGTGATAACGGGACCTATTGGAAAACGAAGATCGTCAATATCGGGGATTGGAACATGGATTCTGCGGCGAATGTATCTTTCGCACATGGATTGACGCTGGCAAATATACGAGGCATTACAGGGATGATCAGGAATGATGCGGACACAGTATATTATCCGTTAGCAAACGATCCAGACAGCAGCGGAACCATGGATGCTTGGTTCAATGGAGTTGACGGGACGAATGTCCGGATAGATAGACTTGGATCAGGGTCTTTCGATGGCACAGACTTTAATGCAACATCATTCAACCGAGGATGGGTCGTCTTGCATTACGTTTAGGAGAATTGAAATGGCTTTCGAGAAAATAGACACGAACAGCGCGGGGCAAACGGCCGACTATTGGCGAGTCTTTCGGTGGGCAACGCGCATCGACGCAGCGGGTGTTGCTACGACGGACGTGCATTTCCAGGGGTTTATTGACAAGGAATCAAGAGACGCCGGGAATGATCCGGCACCGGGATTTGTGAGAAAGTCATCCGTGAGCGGATCATTAAGTGGCGTAGATTCCCACGCCGTTGCGTATACGGCAACGAAGGCAGGGGATGATTTTTTCAAGGATGCGTTGGATGTGTGATGGATGGGATCAAATATCAGGCTTTCACCTTCTGGGCGTGGCCGTTAGAGGAGACAAGAAAAGTGGTAATGCAGGATGAGAAGAACCGGATCGAGCAGCGCATCAAAGAAATCAACGGACAGCTCAACCAGCTCAACCAGGCGAGATCCGAGATCCAAGAAAAGCAGAACGAACTATTGCAAGAGCGACTGAGGTACGAGGGAGAGTATCGCCAGGTCTCGCGGTGGATGGCTGAGGAAAACGGGCAAGGTGCGACGGTAAAAGACCTGGTGGAAAAATGAGCTTCGCCGCCCTATCCCAGAAACCGATAACCAAGAAAAACGTCTTGGTTGAGGTAGATCTCACAACGATTCAGCAGTTCTGGACCAACTATACCGAGCACACATATTTCTTGGATTTCGATCAGGTTTACGATGACATTGGCTCGGCGCTCCTTTCCGGCGTGGATACCTTGGCAACCGCGCGGGTCGGATCGGTTTTGGAGGATGGGGTTTCGATGGTCGAGGTGGACACGTCGGGATCGGCAGTGACCACGGAGAAGGCATTTCACTGGGATCAAGCGGCCAGGCAATTATTCATCCACTGCTCGAACGGCGATGAGCCGGCGCTTCACGATCTGAGGATTGGCGAGCCAGCCGGATTCGCAAAGCAGCCGGTAGTCTTTAATGGCGTTCCATATCATTCGAGACTTTTGTCGGTACCGAAGATCAGCAAGGCGCGCGACCCAAACTATTTCTCGGTGATCGCGTTTCGTGGCGGTTCGGTGATTATCGACAATCACGATGGGGGGTTCGACACCTGGGCTGAGGACAACAACGATGTCTACGGCAACCCGGTGAGAATTCTTCTCGGTTTTGATGATGATCCCTATTCGGAATATCGGAAGATGTTTTCGGGGTATATCGAGCGAGTAGGTATTGGTCCCGAAACCATGGTTCTTGACATCCAGGACAGCCGCAAGCAATTGTCGCGGGTTGTACCGGAGAACACTTATGTGCGGGATGATCGCGGCCTTGCCTTCACGCCGGATACCTATCCTACACTGAGCCTGCTAAATCAAGGGCGCCCGATCCCCTTGGCCTATGGATCGATAAAAAGGGCCGAGGCGGTTTGTTTGAACGAGGATCAAGCGGGATCGCCCACCAAGTACACCTTTAAGCTGGCGGACACTTCTTATCATTCAATCAAAGAGATAACGACGGTTTACGTAGCCACGGCCGGGGGGCTTGAGACCCAAGTAGTCCCGCCGTCAACGGACCTGCGCGAGGCGGAATTCGTTCTCCAGGCGTCCGCCTATGCCCCGGGAAATCTGGTGACTTGTGACTTCTTGGGCTTTGATGACTCGGCCAGCAAGGACAGCACGGGAACGCTGATCGAAAACGCATTGGATGTCATCCAGGATCTTCTCGAGGAATTCTACAAAGTCACCTTCAACGCGAGCTTCTATGACGTAACCGAATGGCCGACAGCCAGCGCTCCGAATGTCGGCTATCTCATTGATTCACCGGTAGAGGTGACGGATGCCATCGGGCGGATCGCTTCATCGGTGCCGGGGAATTTCATCATCAAAGATGACGGAACCTACATGTTCAAAATCTATGACGGCACCGCGAGCGCGGAGCAGACGATCAAGGCCGCGGAATTGTTTGCGACCCCGAGGGTTCGCTATGACTCGGATCGCGTGGTCAATGCCGTGCGCGTTGGGTACGGACAATTCTTGCACCATTCGGTATATCGTTGGGTTCTGAACCGAACCCAAGAGTCGGCGAGCTATGCAAAGTACAAAACGTACCGGGAGAGAAACTACGAGACTTTATTGATCGACGGCACGGCGGCGGCTGAATATGGCACGGCCACCCTGGCGTATTTCGCCGATATCCACGGGGAGTTTGATGTTGATGTTGCCATGCAGTTGGCGGATCGAGAAGTCATGGATCTGATCAGCGTGGATGTCGATCGGCCCTCAAAGACGATGCTCGGGACGAAGAAAGTAGAGATCGTTGGATTGACGAAGGACCTGGATCGTGCGCGGATCATCGCGCGGTGTAGGATAACGTAGGATTCCCCCTACACAAGTACGTAGAAGTACGGATGTTAAATCATGAAGGGGGTCGTAAATTGTGAGTGATCAGGTATTGAAATTGGATGATCGCACCTACGAGATGTTGACCGAGACTCACAAGATGGCCCTCGGGTTGCATACCGTCCTTGTCGGGGTGAATGGCAGCGGCGGCCTCAAGCAACAGGTGGACCAGCTCCAAGATCGGCAAGTCGAGATCCGGCAAAGGCTGGAGGTTTTGATCCAGGAGAGAGCCGGGCGGGTATCCTGGCGGGCGCAGATTATCGCGAGTGTCGCCGGCGCAGCAGCAGCGGGCAGCCTGGTGCTGGCCCTGATTAAATAGGGGGGATGGTATGAAGATTGTCGATCACTGGATCGATACGGCAGTGAGAGAGGAGACGGTGAACCACGGCGGCATGCTACTGGACCATCGGTGGATCAGGTTGCACGACACCATGGGGTTTGTCGGACCGAGCCTGGCGCACCTTCAAGATCCCGACACCCAGGCATCGTATCATGTGATCATCGGCCGGGACGGGAAGCTATACCAGATGGTGCCTTTCAATCTCATTGCTTGGGATTCCGGTATCGGCGAGGAGACCTTTCAGGGATTGAAGTATCCGAACAATCACGGCATCGGGATATCTTTCGAGAACCTTGGAGATATCACGATCAGCGACGAAGGCTGGTTCATCGCCGAGAAAGCGTGGTTCGGCGCGACGGTGATCTCGATGGAGAACGTCGACTGGAAAGCTCGGGGGGCTTGGCATTCGTACACCAAGGAACAGTTGGTGGTCGGGGCCGCGCTCATCCGGATGCTGGTGATGGAATACGGCGTCAAGGAATTGTGGCGCCATGCCGATATAAACCCCAAGAAGGATGATGTGAATCCGGCATTCCCGCTCGAATCAATGAGGAGCATCCTATGACCGAGAGAGAATTGACGCCGGAAGAGCAAAGGAAGCACGCGCTCCAAACAGCTGGTGTGATTTCAGCGGCCGTTGTAGGGGTGCTGTCGTTTCCATACTTCCAGAGCTTCATCGACACGGGGCAGGAGATAGGATGGAGGTTGCCGACGCCCCTGGATATCGTTTCGGCATTCGCTATGTTTTTCGTGGCCCCGGGCCTCACGTACCTGTTCTTTGAACGCGGTGGCAGCAAGCTCGGCAAAATGAAAAATGTCTGGAAACGGGTACTCGTCGGATACAGCATCGGGTTGGGGGGTCATGGAATCCTTGGCGCAATCATAAACATCGTGCAGCGTGAAGCCGGAAACGTTGCCGGAATGGTAGGTGGATAAATGAGACTGACCGACAAGACGGCGGAGATCGCGCGGGCGCTGAATGCGGAGATCGATATACCTGTTATCGGCGAGGCGCTCGAGCAAGAGGCGCTGGAATGGATGGTGGCCCGGGTACTGGCGGTGGCAGACAAGCTGCTCCCCGAGTGGGCGGTTCGTGCGATCGTGACGGTGGGCCAGAACCTGGAGATGGACATCGATCGATTCGCCGAGGATCTCAACAAGAAGGTGAATATTCGCTTTCTCTCCGAAGAGCGGGAAGCGCAGATCATACATTCGGTACTCAAGGTCTTGCTGGCCGCAGCATCGGACAATACCAAGGGGATCTAATGCCCCGGTTTGACGAACACTCCTCCCAGAGATGGGGGGATTTTTTTGCCCAATCGTGAAAATAATTGTTAATTAGGGGTTGACTTCTATGGGGTAGGGGTGTACATTATAGGTATGAGAGATTAACAAAAAATAAGCGTCGCCACCCGGCGGCAGTAACCGAAGAGCGGACGAAGCCACCCCAGGGGTCGGGGCCATCCTAAGCCGCGAGTAGGAACAACCAACTTACCGAAACGCAACAGCGTCTGTCAGGAATGAGCGCCTGGCACTGAGGATGGTAGCTCAAAACAAACACAACGGAGGCCACACGATGGCGAACATTGAATGGGCGAGATCGAAAGACGGATACGTTGAGAGCAAGGATGGCGCATATCGAATCAATCCGGTGCGCCAAGGATACCGACCAGGACAATATAGATTGAGCGAGAAGATTGTTGGATATTCGGTGATTTGTCAAATACAAAACATCGGGTTTGTGGTTCAGGCGCGAACACAAGCAGCGGCTAAGGAAATCTCGAATAAGCATTATCGGAAGATCAGTAGCTTACGGGCGCCGGTTTAGCCGGCGTTAAAGCGCACGGCCAGTCCGAAGTCTGGCCACAACATGATGGAGGTCATGAGATGGAAACAACAATCGAAGCGGCGGATACCTACCGAGCGGCGCAATGGATCAGCGATGACGGACAATCCGAGATCGTATTGACCGAGCTGGAGGAGGCGGTATTCACCGACGACAGGATCATGCGCATCGGGATCGGCAAGGCGATGGTCGATGGAATCTATGACGTGTTGAACAACACCGGCCGATTTATCGTGGCCGACTGGAGTGCATAATGGACAGCATGAATGAGGTACTCGAATTGCTTGCTCAGGGAAAAGACGACATGGAAGCGAACGCCCAAGAGAACAAGCGGAAAAGCGACCGAGCCAAGCAGCGGGGAAACAATTGGGTGGCAGGGTACCATCTGTCGGCATCTATCACCTATGAAAGGTGTGCACAGAGACTTAACGCCATCATAAATCGAGCCATGGAACAATCAGTTGCAACTACGATAGACCAAGAGTAATAAGGAGCAACAGCATGACAGATTTCGAGGAAAGTCTACGGTTGGCTCACAAGTTCTTCTGGGAGACTTCGCGGAAGAACACCAAGGGGCGTAGCTTCGATCGCGATCTCTGCGACTCGATGGACGCCGGTTATAGTGGCGCTTATGCCACCGCGGCCATGAGGATCAAGCGGCTGATCCGCGAGTATCGCAAAGAACATGCGGAGGCGACTGAATGACAAAGCACATTGAACTGCGCTGCGTACACTGCGAGGAAGAGGCGAACATCAACGAAGTAATCAAGATCGGGATCGATCACAATGGCGATTCGATATGGGCGCACGACGAATGTCAGCAGGAAGTTTATCGAAAGGAAGATAGAGTGATCTTCGGAACGGTTGATGAGTTCGGAGATCCATACGAATAGGTGACGGGCAGGGGTTTCGGCCCCTGTCAAGCCGCGCGGCTGGGCTAAAGTCCAGCCAACGGTAAAACACACGGGAGGTATTCGAGTGGTCCTGTATCAAGGGGCGGTCTTCTACGGAGATGGCAATGACAAGCGGGGCGGGAAGGTCGTAGTGGCAGACTTCGATCTCGGTCTACGGCGAGGTGACGGAGAAATGATCCAAGCATACTTCGTCTATGTCGAAGAGCTCGAATGGATCGACGAGGATGCTGATACCGACTTCCGGCAAAGCCCCTCGGACTGGTCGGTGCATTATGACAAGAACCGTGCCATCGAACGAGGGGTTATGATCGTTCAGGGATGGCAGCATCAAGCGAGGAGGGCTGGAGAATGAGCGACAAACAACTGATGACGGGACATGAAGGCGGGGAGGTTGTCGAAAGACCGTCTGTCGATCTGACGGGATACGATCGGCTGTGGAGCATGATCGATACGAACCCCGAGCTCCCGGGAGACCACCAGCCGAGAGGAGCCGACACGATGCGGATGAACCGGGACTTTGCCGTGATCAAGGGCAGCATCGAGACCACGCGCGAATTCGCGCTCAAGGCGATGGTGTGCTTTCAGGTGACGAGCAAGATTCTCGACAAGCAATTTATCCAGCAGGGAAGCGACCTGCACATATCGATCACGGTGGATGTCGGGGGAGTACAGGCCACGGGCGGCTGCTCGATGTCGGAGATCAAGAGCGGGAAGGATAAGTCTTTCCACTTCGCCCAAGCGCGCGCCGAGACCCGGGGGATGAAAAGAGCCATCGAGGCCAGGATTGGTCTACCGATTGTCAACCAAATCATTCTGAATCAGTTTGGCGGGTTCGACTTCCACGATGAGGAGCCGAGAACGGTCAATCATTCGGACGATTGGAAATCGATCGGTATGCAATTCAGGGCGGCCCTTGATGGATGGGTGAAAGACGGGAAGATGACTGCGCGTGCATCGGAGATGTGGCTGAAGAGAGGACGCGACACGCCGGACATCGAGAGCTTGAACCGGGTGATCGGGGATGCAAAGAAGGCCGCACGTGTATGAAGTCAAAGCGGAGATCGCATACAACGGGGAAGGTGAGCCGGCAGTCGGGAAGCACGGCGGCAAGAATCGGCTGGTGCTTGTTGGCGATCAGGAACAGGCGGTGGAGCTCGAACGGTTATTCGTCGACGAGAGAAAGGCTGCGAGCCCGCGAACTTATCGGGTGATCGTCAAGCTCTGGCGAGACAAGCGGTCGTTGGATCAGAACCGATTGCACTGGGCGCTGTGCCGGATCATGTCATTCACCCAAGAAGGGAACGACAAGCTGACCGAAACCTTCCACGATGAGCAATTGAGATTGTACTCGCCAGACCTGACGGACGATGAAGGGAATCAGGTAGTGAACCCGCGCCGGCCGGATGAGCGGGTATATATGCGCTCGAAGGACATGGACACGCTTCAGATGTCGCGGCTGGTGGAGGCCGACTTTCGCGAGCTGTCGTACATGGGCGTGAGTTTGGGGCATTCGGAACAGTGCCGCAATTTCATGATAGAATGGGTCCAGTGGCGATCGAAGATCGGCGATCCGCTGGCGGACGACTACAAGGATGTCGAAGACTACAAGTCGAGAACGCCATGGTGCGAGGCCACGACGGGATTCCTTGGACATGGCGGCGGGCATATCGCGCACATCGTATCGGACGGCGCCGGGGGACCGAGGGAGGTTTGGAACCTGGTACACTTGAGCCCGCGAGTTCACGCGCAACAGCATGACCACGGGTGGGACTGGACGATCCACGAATATCCGATATTGGCGGGTAAAGTTACCGCGGCGCGGGACCGATGGGAGGGTATATGAAAAATCTTGAAGAAAATCTTAAGGCAGCGACGCCGAAGATTCGCGCATGTTCGATGCTGTTCAATTTATTTTCGGTCATCGACGGGGTGCCGGATGAGTGGTTCGCCGGGAAGAGCAACCGGATGGAGATGAAAAAGTGGATCGTGATTTCCAAGGATATCTGTTCGACCCGGATGAAATGATAGCAGGGCTGAATCTCGCGATGGACGGCGCACAATCGATTCTGGAGCAGGGAGGAGTATGAACCTGATCTCGGCCATGGATGAATTTCTTACCAAGCGCTCCGAGGGGGGCAGGGCGAGGACCGACCACTGGCCGAGTGATATTTCTAATTGTACCAGGCAACTCTTTTGGAAGTGGCGTGGAGAGCCGCGCGAAGGCGGGACGAACCCGACGCTGGAATGGAAGTTCGCGCTCGGGAACGCGGTCGAGGATTTCGTCGCTGAGTTTCTCACTGGCGCCGGCATTCCGATTGCGCGGAAGATCAAGGGCAAGAAGAACATCGAGGGCATGAAGCACAAGATCTCATACGAGCTCGACGGGATCATCTCAGACGAGAAGGGCCGCGCCGGCCTGGAGGTCAAGTCGTCTTTCGGTTACGGGATCGCGAAGACAAAGAAACAGGGATATCCGGATCAGACGCATTGCGAGCAGGTTACGATGTACATGACCCTGGAGAACCTCGACCGATTTTACATAGTGTACGTGGCTCGGGACTCCAGCTACCGGACGGCGTTCTTAGTGGAGAAGCTCGGGATTTTCGAGGAAGGATCTGACAAAGACTTCACGATTTTCATCAACGGACGACCGACCAAATTGGATTTCGAGATCCTGAAGCAACGACTGATCCGGCTCGAGGGATTTCTGGATCGGGACGAGTTGCCACCCAGGGATTTCCAGGCTGCGATCAAGAACGGAGAGATCAGAAAGGTATTCGTCAAGAACAAACAAGATTACCATACACACTTTCGCTGCCTATCTTGCCCGTTTCAGCAGAAATGTTGGTCGGATGAGATCGAAAAGTACAAATCAAGCGACAATAGTATTGATTTCCAGGAGACCGAAGAAAAGTCTGCCGAGGATTGACGGTGTGCGACTTTCTCGGGGTACCTGGTATGATTAGACCGCGCAGCGGCAGAGAGCCGTTATGGCACCATATAGGAGGTTTTGTGTGGGTGACGTAATTTCCGAATTCGGGATAGAAACCAGATCTCAGTTCGCCACAAGAAAGGGCGTCGAGTTGATTGTTGCGAATCAATCGCATGTCAACAAGATCATCATGGATGGACTTGAGAGACAGAACGAGGTGCTTACCATGCTGATGGAGGCGATCGACGGATTGCATAAGGCGCTGAGTAGCAGTGAGGAGGAAGCGTGACAGAGATCAATCGACCGTATCGGATACAGAAAAAAGGCGACAGAACGATGCTGGTGAGCCTTCCGAAGCACTATGTTCATACGATGGGCTTGAACGTGGGCGACGAATTGTGGGCATACGTCGACGGGGGGCGGCTGGTACTGACGCCGAACCGGCTCGATCGAGAAGAGGTTGACGAAAGTGTCGGGCCGCACGAATCGAACAGGGAAGCGCGCGCAAGAGAGCGAGAGTATTTGAGTTCCCGGTGAATCTGCCGATAATGAAATATGGATGTTCAGCGGTGCAGGCGGGATCTCGCACCCTTCGGGGTCATCGCTGGAGTCCGGGTCACGGGAAGGGTCTGGGCAACGAGTCGCGCTCTGCGTACCAGAAGTACCCGGGGTCTTGGTCCCGGTGCCATGAGGAACCGCTCTCGGTTACGCCGATGACGTTTTGTCAGTGCCGGGGCCTCTTGATGGGCGCTTGGGTTTTGTCTACGGCCTCCATCGTGTTTACCCGAGCGCCTTTCTGGAGGTCACGTGAAAGAATACCGAGGGAATATTACCTTCATAAATTACCGGGAACGGGGAGCGCATACACACCTCGACGTGTTTGTGAATAACGCGCACGCCGGGACGCTGGTGGTCAGACACGAGGAGGCCGGCGAGTTGGTGCGGATCTTCTATCGGGATGATCGAGGGATTAATGAAGAAACCACCGAATCATAGATTAGCGGCGGCACAGATTATGATTGTGGCTGCCATGGTAAATATCCGTGATGGTGATGGAGTCGTGAGAGGCATTTTGGAACAGGTTTTGAGAGACGGGTTCACGGAAGCACAGATACACGATGCTGAAAAAATGGCGAGCATTGCGTTAGATGCGGTGATAGGACGAACGAAGCTGAATTAACACGATACCTGAATCAAGAAATTGGCGCCGCCATCTCCATCAGAAAAAGAGAGGCGGCCGATGCATTGGTCAAGGTTGACCTATGGGTTTTTGATTGGTTTTACGGTAGCGATTTGGTCGTTGAACGCGGCCGAGATAAAAAATAGCGTGCAACCCACGCATACAGGAGGCGCGTATGACGCGTTGGTTTTTGATGGTTTTGCTTGTGATCTTCGCAAGCATTTTGGCGTTCGCTTCGGCGGCGGTAGAGGAGGGATCGGCGGCGCCAGATGTGGTGGCGGTGCTCACCTGGGAGAACGACAATGCGATGCACAGCATTTTGGGCGAGCAGCCGGTTATTGAGTTCGTCGAGAAGAAACTGAACGTGAAGTTCGATTGGCAGATACAGCCGCAGTCTTTCTTGTCGGATCAGATATCCCTGATGATTGCGGCTGACAGCGAGATTCCTGATCTCTTTACGACACGTCCCCAGGGGATGACGCCGCGAGAGATGAATGAGGCTGGGGTCATCATACCGTTTGGTGATCTGATCGATGCTGGACGGATGCCGCTTACCGCGGCGAAGTTCGCCGAAGACGATGTAGCGATACAATCCTACGTTGCCGGCATAACGGCACCCGACGGGAATATCTATTCTTTGCATCGGATGCGCTCGACGCGGCCGCTTTTGTGGACGATGATCATTCGCAAGGATTGGATGGATAAGCTCGGGTACGACGAAGATCCGGCAACCTTAGACGAATACGCAGATATCCTGCGGGCGTTTGTGACCCAAGATCCGAACGGTAACGGGTTCGCCGATGAGATTGGGTGGACGACGTTTATGTCGGGTACGGGATGGCTACGGTTTTGGTACCGTCCATTTGGTATCAAGAGCATGAATTACAGCGCATGGTCCGATGACGTGAATTATGCAATCGAGAACGGGGAAATATACTTCGTGCCGACCAGCGAGCGATACAAAGCAATGTTGCAGTGGATCAAAGAGATGTACGGGGAGGGCCTTTTTGACCCTCGAATATTTAACATGGATTCCCCGCGTTACAATATGATTGCGAATAACAATACGCTGGGGTCGCAGCACATGTGGCCGCACAGCGCCGTGTCATATGTCCAGAATATGAAGGAGAGTGCGCCGGACGCCGTCAACCATGTCATGCTGTACCCGAAAAGTGATATGTGGTACGGGAACATCGTCTACGCGAATCACAATAATATTTCGTGGGGAACGTACCTCGCCAAGAACGGGAACAACGTCGATGCCGCTATACGGGTGATCGACTACCTGTTCGGTGACAACGAGTTCCCGGTGATCTCAGAATATGGCGTGGAAGGTGAGCAGCACATCGTCAACGCCGACGGAAGCCGCGAGTTCATCGGCAAGTGGGCGGAGATGGAATCGGCAGAGAGGCGCGATGCGCTGGGTACCTACGTCGGGCGCTTGCCCCGGCATTTTCGGGACTTGATCACGGGAGCCAGGTTTGACACCGATCCGATATACGCGGACTTTCGGAGTTTCGAGGAACTGATCGTCCCATTTAAGCAGCCATTTCCGTTTTGGAAGCTGGACCTCGAGCAGGACACAACGGTCCGAGAGGTCAAGGAGAACGTCGATCTCAGCACGTACATCGAAGAGATGAGCGCCAAGTTTATCGTGGGAACTAAATCGTTTGACGAATGGGATGCGTATGTAGCGGACATCAACAAAGTGGCCGCCGAGGATATACAGGCGGCAACCGAGTCGTACCAGGAATACTTTGAAGCTAATTTCAGGGGGAGTTACATCGAATAGAGATCCAATACGCAAAGCGTTGCGGATGTAGAGGGATCAGGCGGCGCCGCGAATATGCTTGGTCCCTCTTTTTGGAGGTGAAGCGATGGGTGATAAAAAGGGATACGCGGACCCGATGTATGCCGTGGAGTTCGACCGCGCCAAGGCCAGGATCGCGATGGAGCTGGAAGACTTGCACCTGATATTTGGCGTGCAAATTGACAATATCGTATGCAAGTGGGAAGGGGGCGAGGTCACGTTATTGGCTTCATCGCATACGGCGCATAATCATTCGGCCAGAAAGCCATGAAAAAAGACCGGAGGAGGAAGCTATTGAAAGGCACACAGTGGGAGGGGCCGGACAGGTTGACTGATCTGGTATTCGGGGAGATCGGATACCAGAATTCGGCAGACCACACGGTGAAGATGTGCCGGGAGAATCAGCAGCCGGTTCTCGATGGGACCGTGATATCGGATCTGTCCGATGAGGCGGTACGCGATCTATTGACCAAGGGGGAGGAGAAAGGTTGACGTTTACCGCCGACCTGTGATATAGTTCATCATGGCTGCTGGACACAGCCGGGAAGACGTGGCGAACATGACAGAACCAGCGCCTTCGCTGGGCAGTTGGGTCGAGTGGGTTGTTCGCCCTCACCGATCCTGTCCAACTGTCCAGCCGAGGCGCTTTTTTTGCGGGGTGATGATGAATCGAACGAAAGATGGGTATTTTGATCTGCGGCCGATTCTCAAGATCGAGCGCAAAGAAAGCCGGCGAGAGGTGCTCCAGGAGTTTCGCGAGATCCTGATGAAGCGACAAGAGAATATCGAAGAGGCGCCGGTAGATACTGCGGTCCTGGAGACACTTCGCATGGGGTCGTTGATGGGTATACAAGAGGCTATCGAAGCCCTCGACGACTTCATGAAGGGAGAGGAACGATGAGTGTTAACGAATTCGTTTTCGTCGCATGTGCCTTGGCATTCGTGATCTTTGCTATCGATGCGGTAGGCCGGTGGTTCAGTCTGTGGCGGGAATTGTGGAGGAGGAGATAGCGGTGGTTGACCTGGAGCAAGGTTGACTGTATGGTAGAGGTACGGTTGTGGCATCAGCCGAAGAGAAAAGGTGTGCGTAGAAAACCGGCGATTTTGCCGGGCAGTTGTGATCGGGTTGTTTCACGCCTTTGGCAACCTGGTCCATGCCTAACTGCCCTGCAAAGTCGCCTTTTTTGTGGGGTGAAGATGAGTGATTACAACAAGATAGCTTCAGATGCGGCGGACCGTTATCGCGCTGATAGATTGGGTCGTATAAAAACCTCGGTTCTACGGCGAATTGATATAGTGATGGACTCAGCCGACGCGACGATTGATTACATGGAGAAAATGGATCTCCAATCCATGGCCGTGGCCTTGAGAAATACGCGATCTCTTCTTGTATTGCTGCATCGGGATATCACGGAGGAGGTGATCCGATGAGTGACGATCCAGGGGTGGTAATTTGTGGGGGAATGAATGATGCATAAATGGATCAACGATCCCAATCACAAGGGATGGCGATGTCCACACTGGTGGTGCCAGAGGATTTATCCACTGTTCATAAAGGCCTGTTATGATCCGATGTGCGAGCAGGCTACCGGGAGAAAGTGGAAGAGCTGGAGGAACGATGAGTGAAGAACGCGCATTCAAAAAGGTTCTCGAACATTCTTTGAGCAAAGTGATTCCTCAGATGGAAAATGCGGTTGAAAAGGTAGAGGACATGACAGGCCGGCGTCTTGCTGAGATTAAATTCCGATGGAACCGGGACGGTTCTGCTACGGTTGAATATTGCAAAATGTTTCGGGAGGAAATCGATGAGTGAAGACAGGCGAGACAACCATGCCTTCCGAGTAGAGGATGCGGAGCAATACGGGGTCATTCCAGCGGTGATCCTGTTCAACCTTCGGCACTGGGTGGAGTTCAACCGCGACAACGAGAAAGACGACCACTTCAGAGAGGGCCGATACTGGACCTACAACAGCACTAAAGCGTTCAAGGTGCAGTATCCGTATCTCACACAGCGGCAGATCAATCATGCGCTGGACAAGCTGATCGATGCTGGCATTGTGCTCAAAGAACACTTCGGCGTTAACGGCAACAAGTACAATCGGACATGCTGGTATACCGTCACGGATGTCAATTCGATTTTACAAGAATGTGAAATGGATTCGGCAACGGTGGCAAATGGAAATACCGTGGATGTGAAATCATTATCAGATACAGACTCATATACTGACACAGATACAAAGGAGGGTTCCGAGCCTATCGGCTCGACCCCGAACGGTCATGACAAGCAAGCGAAAATGGAGAGGGTGAACGGAGTAGCGAAAGAGCATGGCACCCTTACTCTTGGGGGAGCGGTAAAGCCCATGGAACCGCGGCAGAACGGAGACCCGCTGGAGGTGGCCGCTGAGATAGTGTTCATCAACGAGAACCCGTATTGGGAGAACCCATCGAGAGAGCGACAGGCGGTCAATAAGATGGTAGCCAAGGTATACCAGCGGTGGCCTGGCAATCCCGACGAATGGCTTAAGGGAATTCTCGCAACAGTATTGCGGCTGAAACGAGACGATCAAACCACCAAGAGTTTCTGGCGCTCGATGCCGTTTCTCCCATCGCAGGTAAACTCGGCGGGGAAATGGTCGATGATTGTAGAGGAGACCAAGGCGAGCATGGAAGAATTGAACACCCCGAAGATGGAGTTTGACCTTAATGTTTAGCATTCAAAAACAGAATGAGAGCGGCTGCGAGGTATGCGGGGGGCGCGGCGGATATCTGGTGACGGTTCACGGCATGCCGCGGCCGATGTGCGGGAGGTGCATGGTCGACGCGCTGAAAAGCGTATTGACGACGGAATGGAACACGGAGAAGACTAACAAGCAGCGGAGGATGGAGGGAAAGGTGCCGCTGAATAAGTCTTGGGAGGTGATGACGATTGACGGTTGATAAGTTCATCGTGCAGATCGAAGCGTATTACGGAAAGTATCGGGTGGCGGTTCGGGATGTCGTCGCAGGGTACGTCGAGGGGATGAAGCCGGAAAGTCGGCGGGTGCTCTTCTCGCTACTGATCAAAGAATACAGTGGCCGGTACAACTTCGTCCCAGATTTGGCCGCGATCCGCAAGACCTGGCGCGCGTACAAAGAGGAGCAATACTACAAAGATGAGCCCGCGAACCGGTTGCAGATTGAGGGGGAAGGTAAGCCACAGATCGAGGACATGGTGGTTGAGGTTCGCCGACTACGAGATCATCTGGCGATGCGACCGGTACCCAAGCACATGAAGCAAAAGCGTGGCGGGGACCGGATGCGGGAATTGGAGCGCATGAAGGCGATGGCGGCGCTGGAGGAGCTGAAAGCGCCCGACTTCAAGCGCAGGGTATTGGCGAGCAAGTCTCTTGATGACGAGACGCCGCAAGAGAGATACGAGCGGCTTGCCGGCGAGCTCGAGCGGGAGAAAACTCGATGGGAAAAGGGAGAGGATTGACGGTATGATCGAAGACGATAAGGTGTTGTGCGGCGCCCATAATCCAATGACCATTAAGTTTGAAGGTAGGACGATCTTCACGACCAATGAGCGGGAGGAGCTGGTCGATGAGTATCTTTCGCGTCAAGTGTCTCAGGTGACTGATATCTCCGTGGAGCGTGGAAGGTTTGACGGATGGTCTCCTGAGTGGGTAACAAAACAGCTTGATGCGGAGAACTGGAAGAATCGATGACAGAAACCGGTGGCAATACACTTACGCCTGACGAAGAACGCGAACAGTGGCACGGCCGGGGATACATCGTGATACGATCCGAGTTGCTCGGGGAGGATGTGGTGATTACAAAGGTGCCTTGGGACATCCGGCCGAATTGGACCAATCATCTCGCCGTATACACGCTGGCAGAGATCAAGTTGCTGGCCGGCCATACCGATGATGAAGTAATGCGGTTGCATCGAATCAAGAAAACCTTCAGGGGGGAGATCGTTGCACGTAATTCATAAGGTCGATCATGGCTGGTGCCGGTTTTGGGAGTATCGGCCGGATCTGCGGAAGGTGGCCCATTGCGGGCGAAAGACCAATAGGGTGCTCATCGACGAGCGCGGGCCTTACGGGGAGTACATACCGATCTGCAAAGAGCACCAAGAGTATACGTGCAGGGTGACGGAGAGGATCTCCAACTTGCCGCCGGAGTTTGTGTTGGAAGGGGTTTCGGACGATTGGCGGCGGGATAGATGACAAGCAGCGATGGTGTATTGGAGCATTCTGGCGGTGGACTTTGAAGAGGGGAAAACCGCTTGCGGACCAGGTTCGATTCCTGGTAGCTGCATATGCGTCGACAACCAAGAGCCTACCCTGTACAGGGCCGGGGGAATCCGGGTCGGCGCTTCCAGGAGCGTGGTGTAATGGCAACACACTTTGATCGTGAGGCGCCAGATCGATCAGGGAATTGTCGGTTCGACTCCGACCGCGCCTATATGACAGCCCGGAAAGACGGGCGGTTCGGTGGAGCTCTATCGGAGAGCCTGGGGCAGCTCTGGAAAGGCCGCCAGAGCATCGAGTACCCAAGGTGTTCGGTTCGAATCCGACGACCGGACTTACCAGTCACGTGGTACACTCAGCCTGTATGGGCGGGTGAATGACCGGAGAGACGTGCTGCATAGACTTCGTGGTTTGTGTGCCCCGGTCGTGGCGCCGGGGTTTTTGGAGGGAAGATGCCTAAACGATACGAGGATCTCGACACCATGGCGCGGGCGATCCGCGAGATTGGCCAAGCGAACGGGTGGGAGCTGGTCAACGAGGAGCATTGGGAATCGACCCGAAAGATCCCGACAGTGCTGGCGCTGATCCATTCCGAGGTATCCGAAGCGCTCGAGGCTTTCCGGAGAGAGAATGGCGGGGAATTCCTCGAAGAGCTCGCCGATGTCGTGATCAGGGTGCTCGATTGTGCCGGGGGATTCACCGATGACTTCACGGAGATCGTCTGCCAGAAGATCGCGAAGAACGCCACGCGCGGATACCGGCACGGCGGGAGAAAGGTATGAGCGGCTTGTATACGGTACGAAAGGACAGCGAGAACGGTTGCTCGGTTCAAGGATGCCACAAGGCGTCGAGGTATCTGGTCGCGATCTATGGCAACGAAAGGCCGCTGTGCAAGGTGCACGCTCGCATGAGCTCGGTGAGTTTCTTCAAATCCGAGGCCACCTCGGAGATCGTGGATGCGACCAATGTTGACTTTGAATTGATATGACAACGACTCAATTGACGCACGTTTCGCTATTCACCGGCATCGGCGGGATCGACCTCGCTGCGGAGTGGGCGGGGTTTGAGACGATCCTGCAAGTCGAGCAAGACAAAAAGTGTTTGCAGGTTCTCTCAAAGCACTGGCCACAGGTACCGAAGATTACCGACATACGGGGGCTGGTAGATGCACCAGAATCAGTTGTCCTTGTTTCCGGAGGATTTCCGTGCCAGCCATGGAGTACAGCCGGGAACCGACGAGGCAAGGAAGATGACCGCGATCTCTGGCCGGAGATGTGTCGAGTTATCACAGCTATCCGTCCCGCTTGGGTGCTTGCTGAGAATGTTGCTGGATTCATCGAGATGGGGCTCGAACGCACGGCATCTGACTTGGAGAATATCGGTTACGAAGTCGGGACGGTCGTACTACCGGCTCTCGCCGTGGGAGCGTGGCACATCAGACAGCGATGCTTTGTTGTTGCTACCAACAATCCGGGCATCAAGATGGGGGTCTCATGCGTCGGCAAACGGGATGAAGAAGTATTTTTCCTTGGAAACGATGGCATCGCAGGGGTTGTGGCCCACGCCAAGCGTACCGAACGGAGGGCGGCAACCGAAGAACGGCATGAGTCGAACGGGTCAGATGCCGGACGGCAAGAAGCGCCAGGTGGGGCTCGAGAACGCGGTAACGATGTTTCCGACGCCACGATCAGCGGATGGCGAGAAGGGAACGAGAACACCGGAAGGGAGAGCGAAGGAATTCGAGCGCAGGAGCACTGGCGAGGATCTGTCGATGGCGGTGAATGGGAAACTGAATCCAGAATTCGTAGAGTTTCTCATGATGTTTCCCAAGGGATGGACAAAAACAGAATGAACCCGCATAATGGGGGCCATGAAGAACTGTCAATATTGCGGAGAGATTCTGGAACGCAAGAGAATCAACGGTCGGCTGGAGGACAACGCGATATTTGCTCGTCGCAAGTATTGCAACAGAACGTGCATGGCTTTGGCCTTCATCAAGAAATCCCCGACGAGATCGGCAATCCAGAAGCGTTATTCCCATCTGAAGAAGATGCAATGCGAGAACTGTATGAGTTCAAAGGTTCTTTGCCTGCATCACGAAGACGGGGACTGGATGAACAACGATCCATCGAACTTAAGGACGCTGTGCAGTTCGTGTCATACGCGATTGCATCACGAAAGGGGAGACATCATAACACCCAAAGAGAAGCCGCCATGCAGCGTCTGTGGAAATCCTTCATACAGGCGTTCTCTTTGCAGTACCCATCTGACACGTTACAAGCGGCATGGATCTCCTTATCTTGTGAAGAAACGGATTGGGTCATCTTGGCAGCTTGTCAGGGTCGATGGGTAGCAGAATGGCCTGGTGTTGCAAGGACGATAGGAAGCGAAAAGGGACGGGTGGACCGACTTAAACAGCTTGGAAACGCCGTAGTACCTCAGCAAATCTATCCGATCCTCCAGGGGATAGCGGATATAACCAGGGCGATGATATGACAACAGGGCGATCCCGCGTGATTACGCGCCGGTTTTTCACCTCCTTTGACCGGCAGAAGGAAGCCCGACTGGATGGGTTGATGTGTCGGGGCATCACCCATCCTTTTTTTGAGGAGCGAAAATGAGTATTCCAGAATTGATGAGTGACGTGCCGATCGAACAGGTTGTGGCCAGCGCGATCTTGGTCACTGTCGTTGTCGGTTTGACGTATCTCGTGACGCGGCTGCAAAAACGGCC
>Ga0208316_1000979_pt1 | contig 19246 bp, 20 predicted proteins | sample MalvireepMed_231_FD_184240 | JGI IMG/M metagenome (GOLD analysis project Ga0208316, IMG submission 184240) | Marine viral communities from the Global Malaspina Expedition - Malaspina viral metaG DeepMed_231 (SPAdes) (version 2) | ecosystem: Environmental > Aquatic > Marine > Oceanic | place... | reverse complement strand
CCATGTGTTCATTATGGGCCTGGAGGAAGAGATTCTGCCGCACCGCAGCAGCATCGAGGAAGGCAACATTGAGGAAGAGCGCCGCCTGATGTACGTGGGCATTACACGGGCCAGGGAAACCCTGGCGCTGACTTACGCGGCCTCCCGAAAACAGTACGGGGAAAAACTGGAGACCATTCCCAGCCGCTTTCTGGATGAGTTGCCGGAAGAGGATGTGAAATGGGAGGGACTGGGCGACCAGGACAAAGAAGCGAACCAGAAAAAGGGCAAGGCGACTCTCAGCGCCCTGATTGGCGATCTGGGCCTGTAGAAACAACAAACCCCGCTCGGGGCGGGGTTTGTCCGGTCGTTACAGATTGCTTACTTGCTCTGCTCAACCATATGCTCAACGGCAGCGGTGATTTCCTCATCCGGGCAGTTGGAGCAGCCACCTTTGGCCGGCATGGCGTTGAAGCCATTGATGGCGTGATCAATCAGGGTATCGATACCCTTCTCAATGCGCGGAGCCCAGGCAGCGGTATCACCGATCTTGGGAGCGCCGGCTGCGCCGGTGGTATGACACGCCATGCACACGGCGTCGTAGACTTCACTGCCAGAACGCGGGCCGGAGCTGGCTGTCTCAGCAGGTGCAGCAGCCTCGCCACACTCTTCACCCTGCAGACACACTTCGCCCACCGGCTTGATGCGCTCGCGGATTTCGTCTTCAACACTTGCCACTGCGGCGCCGGCGGCCAGGCCAAAACCAAGCAGAACAACAGCCAGGACTCTCTTCATCTTCACAATGCACCTCGCATTTGAGCGTTATAATCTTTCAGTCGCCGCATTATAGCGATTGAGCCTCCGCAAAAAAACCAGAGAGCAAAATCAGAATTTGATTTCAACCATTTTAATGACAGTTTCGTAGGTTGTAGCTCCTTTGCCATGGATTCCGGTTACCATAGCGTTCATTCACTCAAACCCAGAGTCGCCGTATGAACCAACAGCAACAGACGACCCCGGACAAGCGCCGAAAAACCTTACTGATCCTGGAGTTTTCCAGCCTGGCGGTACTGCTGATCTCGATGGCCTGGTTCAGCAACCAGTCAAGCGATGGCACCCCACTTTCTGCCGGCTGGCTGCTGATTCCGGCGTTTGCCAGCCTGGGCGTTTTTCTGAGTTTTATCGGGTTGATGTATCTACGCTGGGTCGCCTCGGCGAACGACCAGCGCCGCCCCCGCCATCGCACGATCTTCGCCCTGCTGACCCTCACCCTGCTTGGGGTCTGGATTTACGGCATTGCCAATACCTGGATAAGCCTGAGTACCGCCCAATAAGGAGCCCCTATGACCCCCAGCTTCAAGCTGCTACCCCTGATTCTGTTGGGCACGGCCAATCTGGTTGTTGCCCAGGATCGGCCAGAGGAACCCGATGTTAACTGCGCGCTGATCAAGGAAGGTGTGCAACGGCTGGCCTGCTATGACGCCAAGTATAACCCTCAGGCCGAGCGGGACCGGGCCAGCGAGGAGCAGCTGGAAGAGGCCGAGGCGGATGCAGAGGAGCTGGTGGCGGACAAGAAAACCCGGGAGAAGATCGTGGGCAATGCCCTGGAAGACGATCCTGATGACGGGGTGATGGCCGCGCTGGTGGACAACTATCTTTCTGCCGAGCGGGCGATCTTCTCGTTTACCGGCAGTTTCGTGACTCATCAGCCCAATTACATTCTGCCGATCACCTGGGTGGACGACCCCAATGCCTTGCCCTCAAGCCCGCGACTGGGGGCTATCGATTATGACTACAACCTGGAAAACGAGGAAGCCAAGTACCAGATCAGCTTCAAGGTTCCGTTGCTGACGGGCATTTTCGACGACCGCACAACCTTCTGGTTTGGCTACACCCAGAAATCCTTCTGGCAGGTCTACAACCAGGATGAATCGGCGCCTTTCCGGGAGACCAACTATGAGCCGGAGCTGTTTTTCCGGCACGCCCTGAACTGGGATCTCGGTCCCGGCACGCTCAGTGCGGTGTCGGTGGGCTTTAATCACCAGTCAAACGGACAGCCTGACCCCCGGTCCCGGAGCTGGAACCGGATTATGGGTTCCGTTGCCTATAGTGTGGATCGCTGGCTGTTTATGGTTCAGCCCTGGTATCGCTTGCCGGAAAACAGCAGCAGCGACGACAACGAAGACATAGAGAGCTATCTGGGCCACGCCAGTTATCACGCAGTTTACAAGCTGACGGAAGATCGGACGTTTTCATTGAAGCTGATGAACAATCTGCGGTCGGATAACCGGACGTCGGTGGAGTTCGGGTACAGCTTTCCCATGGGGGATACGCTGAAGGGGTTCTTCCAGTATTACAACGGGTATGGGGAGAGCCTGATTGACTATAACGAGCGAATTGAGCGGGTCGGGTTTGGCATTATGCTGAATGACTGGCTCTAGGCGCTGGTGCAAGACCAGGATGGCGGTACCCCCTTCTGAAACACGCTCCTTCGGCCCCCTGCGGGGTCCGGCCCACAATCATAGATTGTGGTCGTTCGGCTGTCGCATGAAGCTTTGCTTCATAGACGCTCGGCCAAACCCATGTGACGCTTGAGCTCCGCCATCCCTGGCTCCGCACAGTTCCAGAAGGGGGTACCGCCACCCTGGCCCCACAAACTTCAGGGGCCTTCTAACACTGCCAGCCTTTTAAACGTTCAGCCTTTTCATTTCTTCCAGCAGTTCTTCAGTTTTCGCTTCCATCAACGCTTTATCTCCACGGGCCTCAACATTCAGGCGAACCACCGGTTCAGTGTTGGACATGCGCAGGTTGAAGCGCCAGTTGTCGAATTCCACGCTCAGGCCGTCGACATGGCTGACGGATTTCGCGCCCACGCCGTACTTGGCTTCGATGGCGGCGATGACTTTCGGGGGATCGCTGATGGTGCGGTTGATTTCACCGCTGGCCGGGTAGGCTTCGATGCGGGCGTCGATCAGGGATGACAGGGTCTGGCCGCTCTGACACAGGCGCTCGGCCACGAGCAGCCAGGGGATCATGCCGCTGTCGCAGTAGGCGAAGTCGCGGAAGTAGTGGTGGGCGCTCATTTCGCCGCCGTATACGGCGTCTTCGTCGCGCATTCTTTGTTTGATGAAGGCGTGGCCGGTTTTGCTTTCGATGGCTTCGCCGCCGGCGGCTTCTACCAGGTCCAGGGTGTTCCAGGTGAGGCGGGGGTCGTGGATGACTTTTCCGCCGCCGGTTTTTCTGAGGAACTGGTCCGCCAGCAGGCCGACGATGTAGTAGCCTTCGATAAAGCGGCCGGTTTCGTCGAAGAAGAAGCAGCGGTCGTAGTCGCCGTCCCAGGCAATGCCCATGGCGGCGCCATTCTGGAGCACGGCATCGGCAGTCGCGGACCGGTTTTCCGGCAGGATCGGGTTGGGCACACCATTCGGGAAGTGACCATCGGCTTCGTGATGAACCTTGATGAAGTCGAACGGCAGATGCTGTTCCAGTTCGTCGATCACCAGGCCAGCACCACCGTTGCCGGCATTGCAGACGATGGTCATGGGCTTCAGTGAGCCAGCATCAATATAGCCCAGCAGATGGTCAACGTACGCGCTCATTACTTCCAGGGTTTCGTATTTGCCCTGCTCTGCGGCGTCAGAGAACGGCTCCAGCACCCGGTCCCGGATGTCGTTCAGGCCGTTGTCCGAACTGATCGGCCGGGATTCCGGGCCCACCATTTTCATGCCGTTGTGGTCTTTGGGGTTGTGGCTGGCGGTGACCATGATGCCGCCGTCCATCTGGTAGTGACTGGTGGCAAAGTACACCTGTTCGGTGCCGCACAGGCCAATATCAAACACATCGGCGCCGGCCGCCATCAGGCCGGAGCTCAACGCGTCGGCGATTTCGGGGCTGGACAGCCGGATGTCGTAACCGACGATGACTTTTTTGGCGCCGGTGATTTCAACGTAGGCACGGCCGATTTTCTCAGCCAGGATTGGGTTTAGCTGGTCAGGTACTCGGCCACGCAGGTCGTAGGCCTTGAAGCAGGACAGGTCCATTTCAGTCTCCGGAGTGGTTTATTAACCGCGTTGGGCCAGCATATCTGGCCAATCTAGACGGCCATTCTACCTGTTTCGAGAGACAATCGGTGAAGCACCCGGAGAAAACGCTGAGGGAAGCAGAGCGTGGAGGGCGTCACCGGCCCGGGCAGCGAGCCGGTGACTGAAAGCCGGGGAGTTTACTCGGCAGCGGCGGACTGCAGCTGGATATAGTTCTGGATGCCCATCTGGGAAATCATTTCCAGCTGGGTTTCGAGCCAGTCGATGTGTTCTTCCTCGCTGTCGAGGATGCTCCGGAACAGTTCACGGCTGGTAAAGTCCTGAACCTGCTCGCAGTAGATGATGGCTTCTTTCAGGTCTGTATGCGCGGTGTGCTCGAGCTTGAGATCGCACTCGATCATTTCCTGAACATTCTCGCCAATCAGCAATTTGTTCAGATCCTGCAGATTTGGCAGGCCCTCAAGGAAGAGAATTCGCTCGATCAGCTGATCGGCGTGTTTCATTTCATCGATGGATTCTTCGTATTCTTTCGCCGCGAGCTTGGTGATACCCCAGTCTTTGTACATTCTCGAATGCAGGAAGTACTGGTTAATGGCCGTCAGCTCGTTGGCGAGGACCTTGTTCAGATGCTGGATGACTTTTTTGTCGCCTTTCATAACCGGATTCCTTGTGTCGCGAAAGCGTTAACTCACAAGGATAGTCGGTTTAACGGCAATAAAAAATCACGGATGTGAAAGAGGTGCAATTGCAATATGTGGACAGGCCCGCCTGGTCAGGCGGGTTGCGCCAGCATGTTGGCGAGCGCCATATAATCCGGTGACCGGGACTCTTTCAGAATTTCCCGGGCAGTGCAGGCGCAACGACCACACTGACGGCCGACGCCAAGTTCCTTGCCGAGCTGGCGCATGGAACTGACACCGCTTTCAGCGGCTTCGCGGATTTCTCTGTCTGTTACCCCGTAACACAGGCAAACGTACATAGGGCGCTCTCACTAACAGCACTAAAGTTAGTGATAATTATTGTTATTAACAAACAGGATTGCAACCCTTTTGCAGTCAGTTTTTGTAGTAAAAAGTGACTATTCGCATTCTCGCGTTAAGTTCCGGGCCCCGGCCGCTGTGACCACCACATTATCTTCAATCCGGATTCCACCACAGCTCTTCAGTTCATCAATCAGCGCCCGGTTCAGATACTGGGCTTCAGGCCCGTTCAGCAAAGGGTCCAGCAGCGACGGAATAAAATAGAGCCCCGGCTCGATGGTGACCACCATGCCGGCTTCCAGGGTGCGGGTCAGGCGCAGGAACGGCGCATCTTCCGGGGACGGCGTCGGTTTGCCGGCGACATCGTGCACCTGAATGCCCAGAAAATGCCCTATGCCATGGGGAAAGAACGCCCGGGTAATGCCCTGCTCCACCATGGCTTCATCCGCTAAACCGGACACCAGCCCCGAAGCTGACAGCAGGGCCGCAATGCCCAGGTGAGCCTTGCGGTGAATGTCCACGTAGTCCACGCCGGGCGACACCATCTCGCACAGCCGCAGCTGCAGTTTCTCCAGCCCGTGAACCAGCGCGGTGAATCTCGGCTCATCCGGCCCGGCGGTGGTGCGGGTTATATCTGAACAGTAGCCACGGTAGCGCACCCCGGCATCAATCAGCAGACTGCGGGGCCGGCGGGGTGGCTGCAGGTCGTAGTACTGGTAGTGCAGTGTGCCGGCATGTTCGTTCAAACCGATGATGCTGTGATAGGGTGCCTCCACTTCCCGCTGGCCGGTGGCCTGCTGGTAGGCGAGACTGATACCGAATTCGCTGTCGCCGGCCAGAAACGCCTCTCTGGCCGCCCTGTGACCAGCCAGGGCGATCCGGTTAGCGTGTGCCAGGCATTCAATTTCGTAAGGAGTTTTGCGCACGCGGGCTTCTTCCACGGCTGCCACCAGTGCCGCCGGGTTATGATCTCCCGGCACGCCATCCAGCACCAGCGGATCACCGATTACCACCAGCCGCCCCGGGCTATCGAGCTCCGGGGCGCCAGATTGCTGCCGGCTGCGCACGTCTACAACCTCTAGCCAGGGTTCTTCAGCCATCACCGGGTTGGCGTGCCAGAAGTCCACCGGCTGGTATAGCCAGAGCACCGGTTTCTGGCCGGGCCGAACCAACAGCCAGCTGTGCTCCTGGCCAGCCAGCCCGGTCCAGTGCAAAAACGGGCCGAAGCCCTGAAATACATAGGCCTGATCATCCCGATACCGGTAGGGCGCCGCGCCCGAGGCAATCAGCAGGCTGTCATAACCGTGATCAGCCATGGCCCGTTCGTACCGGTTCTGCAGCTCACGGATGTGGGCAGGCTGCAGGTCGAGGATGTCGTGATTTGGCATATCAGGTTTCCAGTTGTTTCCAGAGATTCAGTATGTCGTCTGAGCGGGCGTCACTCAGGCGGATCAAACGTATTTCCAGCGGCACGTCCCAGCGCTCATCACCAGCCCGTACCAGGCGCCCGAACTGTTCGCTTTTTTCCGTCATCCGCTTGGGCAACCAGCCCATGCCGAAGCCCTGTTTCACCAGGGCCTTGATGCTCGCGGACTGGGTATTCTCGTTCAGTGGCAAAAGATTCGCCGGCAGCTTGCCGCGTTGCAGATGCCCGTCGATAGCCGACTGCAAAAAACCACGACTGTGGTAGGCAATCAGAGGCACAGGCTGTTCATCGGTGCCCGGCAACCGGTAACGGGGCTCGCCCTGTTCGTTGGCGATACTTACCGGTACCAGCGTCTCCTGGCCGATGGTCTGCCAATGGAACTTGTCACCGGTCAGGCGCTCGGCAATGCCCATCTCCGTCGCCCAACCCTGATAGAAATGCGAAAACAGCCCCTGGGTAGAACCAACGCTGATGCGGGCAGACGCTTCCGCATCCAGAGCGGCTATCCGGTCCCGGGTGTCCCGGACATCCCGGGTGATGCGTTCACACAGTTCCTGAAACACTTCTCCGGCCGGGGTCAGGGACAATGGCAGAGTCTGCCGATTGATCAGGGTGGTGCCCATGGATTCCTCCAGCAGCTTGATGCGCCGGCTGAACGTAGGCTGGCTCACGTGCTGCTGTTCGGCAGCCCGTGAGAAGTGGCGCGTGCGGGCAAGCGCCAGAAAGTCTTCCAGCCAGCGTATTTCCATGGGAACCCCTGAGGTTTGGCAATGATCACAACCGGTACGTTGCTGCAGGCATGATAGCCTATGCGCGCCCGGCTGTTACAAACGCCCTTCCTCAACGGCGTGACAGGCCACCTGCGCCCCGCCGTCGGTGGCGATCAGCTGTGGAACTTCCTGCCGGCAACGCTCATTGGCATAGGGGCAGCGACCGTGGAACACGCACCCCGAGGGCAGATTCACCGGCGTGGGCACCTCGCCCTGAAGGCGAATGTGATTGGGCCGGTCATCCTCGAGTTTCGGGATGGCCGACAGCAACGCCTGGGTATAGGGATGCCGGGGCGTGGCGAACAGGGTTTTGGTGTCTGCCAGCTCACACACCCGGCCCAGGTACATGACGGCCACCCGGGTACCGAAGTGTTCTACCACCGCGAGATCGTGGGTAATGAACAGGTAGGTCAGACCGCGGCTTTCCTGGGCATCCATCAACAGATTCAGCACCTGGGCCTGGATAGACACATCCAGGGCCGAGATGGGCTCATCGGCAACGATAAATTCAGGGTCCACCGCCAGGGCGCGGGCAATGGCAATCCGTTGGCGCTGACCACCGGAAAACTCGTGGCCAAAGCGACTGCCCCAGTCCGGGTCGATACCCACCGAATGCATGACTTCGTGAATCTTGTCCCGTACCTGAACCGGTGACCAGTCCGGATGGTGGAACCGGATCGGCTCTTCCAGGGTCTGCTGAATCGTCATTCGCGGGTTCAGGGACGCATAGGGGTTCTGGAAAATCATCTGCATCTTGCGCCGGTATGGCAATGCCGCCTTGCCGTCCAGGTTGTCGATGCGTTGACCGTCGTAGTGAATCTCGCCGGCACTGGGGGAAATCAGCCCCATCACCGTGCGGGCCACGGTGGATTTTCCGCAGCCGGACTCCCCCACCACGCACAGGGCCTCGCCCTTGTTCACATCCAGGTTCACGCCGTTGATGGCGTGCACCGCTTCCTGTTTGCGGCGCAAACGCCCACCTTCAAACCGGAGCTGTTCAAGGAAGCTGCCAGAGAGGTCAAAACGTTTTTCCAGACCGCGGATACTTACCAGAGGGGAGGTCATGATTCGGCCTCCTGCATGCGTTTCTCCTGCTCAATCAGGTTGGCAACTTCGTAACAGGCGACATCAACGTTGCCGGAACGCACATATTCCGGCATGGCGCGCTTGCACTGGTCGGTGGCGAAGTTGCAGCGGGGATGGAACGGGCAACCCGAAGGCACATTCTTCAGGGATGGCATGGAGCCCGGTATCTGGAACAGCCGCGCTCCCGGTTCACCCATCTGGGGCAGCGCGTTGATCAGCCCCTGGGTGTAGGGATGCTGGGCATCGTTGATGATTTCCCGGGTCGGGCCCTGTTCGATGGTCCGGCCGGAGTACATGACCAGCATGCGCTGGGTCACCTGCGAGACCACACCCAGATCGTGGGTAATCAGCATCAGCGCCACGTTTTCCTGCTCACACAGGTTCAGTAGCAGGTCCATGATCTCGGCCTGGATGGTCACATCCAGGGCGGTCGTGGGTTCATCGGCAATAATGATTTCCGGGTCCAACAGCAGGGCGATGGCAATGATCACCCGCTGGCGCATGCCCCCTGACAATTCATGGGGATACTGGTCCAGCCGCTTTTCCGGCGAGGGAATCTGCACTTTCTGCAGGCGATCCAGGGCAATGGCTCTCGCCTCTTTCTTGCTGATCTTCCGGTGTGCCAGGATCGCCTCCACCATCTGGGTGCCGATGGTGAGCACCGGGTTCAGGGTCATCATCGGATCCTGGAAAATCATGGCGATGCGGTTGCCACGGATTTTGCGCAGCTCCCGCTCGCTCATGGCGGCCAGGTCTTTGCCTTCAAACAGAATCTGGCCACCGGCGATATAACCGGGCTTGGCAATCAGGTTCAGGATAGAGAAGGCCGCCACTGATTTGCCCGCACCGGATTCACCCACCAGGCCCAGCCGCTCGCCCTTGTCCAGGCTGAAACTGATACGACGCAGGGCGGTCAGATCGCCACCGCGCACCGCGAAACGTACATCCAGGTTTTTCACTTCCAACAGTGCCATGGTGTTACCCCTTGTACAGCCGTGGGTTCATCACATCCCGCAACCAGTCACCCAACAGATTGATGACCAGCACGAGCACCACCAGCACCAGGCCGGGGATCAGGGTGATCCACCAGGAACCGCTCTGGATGTAGTCAAAACCGGACTTGATCAACGAACCCAGTGACGGCTGGGTTTCCGGCATGCCAAGGCCGAGGAACGACAGCGCCGCTTCGGAGATAATGGCATTGGCAATCTGTACCGTGGCAATCACAAAAATGGGCGACAGGGTATTGGGCAGGATGTGCCGGAACATGATGCGTGGCGTACCGAACCCCATCACCTTGGCCGCGTCCACATACTCCTTTTTCTTCTCCGCCAGCACCGAGGCCCGCACGGTACGGGCAATCTGCGGCCATTCCGCCACGCCGATGATGAAGATCAGCATGTAGATGGCAATCTCACCGAACATCAGGTTGCCAAAACTGGCCTTGAACACCGCGCCGACAATGATCGCCACCATCAGGGTAGAGAACGACAGCTGCACGTCGGCAATGCGCATCAGGATGGCATCGACCTTACCGCCCAGATAGCCGGCCAGCAGGCCAAACAGGATACCCAGCGCCGCCTGCAACACCACGGCACCAAAGCCAATCATCAGCGACACCCGGGTGCCGTAAAGTATGGTGGAGAGCAGATCCCGGCCCTGGGCATCCGTTCCCAGCGGGAACGCGGGATCAGCTCCGTCCAGGCCCACCGGTGGAAGCTCGGAGTTCATGATGTTGATCTGCGCCAGATCATAGGGATCGGCGGGCGCCAGCCAGGGCGCAAACACCGCCGCCAGCACCATGGCCAGCAGCACCAGAAAGCTCGCAATCGCTACCTTGTCGCGTTTGAAGCTGTACCAGAAAAAGGACTCGCGGAAGCGGTCCCAGCGGGAAACCGTTGCCGTTGTCATGCTTTCTTACCTGTCAGTTTGACGGTGGGATTGACCAGTCCATAGATCAGGTCCACCAGTGTGTTGGTCACCACGAAGATCAGGCCCACTACCATCAGGTAAGCCACAATCAGGGGAATATCGCTGCGGGTGATGGCCTCCAGGAACATCAGGCCCAGGCCCGGCCACTGAAACACCGTCTCGGTCAGGATGGTGTAGGCCACCATGATGCCGATCTGTACGCCACCCACGGTAATCACCGGCAGCATGGTGTTCTTCAGGGCATGCAGGAAATTGATACGGCCCGCGCTCAAACCCTTGGCCCGGGCATAGCGAATGTAATCGCTTTGCAGAACCTCCATCATCTCTGCCCGGATCAGGCGAATAAACAGAGGCAGCATAATGGACGCCAGCGACACGCAGGGCAGCACCAGATGGGCCAGGCCTTCGCTGGTAAACAGGCCGGATTCCCAGGTGCCGAACAGGTGCACCAGGTCATCACCACGGCCATAGGACGGCAGCCCACCTTCGGTGGTAAAGAAATCGTTGAGCCACTGGCCCCAACCGGTATCGGCCGGAAACCAGTTGACCGTCACACCAATGGAGAACAACTGAATCAGAACAATGGCCGTGAGAAACACCGGTATGGAAATACCGACCGTACTCACGCCCATGAAGAATTTGGACAGCCAGGCCTGGGGTCGGATGGCGGCATACACGCCAATGGGTACCGACAGGAAGATGATGATCAGGCTCGCGCCGATCACCAGCTCCAGGGTCGCTGGCAGATGTTCGGCAATCACTTCCAGCGCCGGCTTGCTGTAAAAATAGGAATTGCCCAGGTCGCCCTGTATGGCATTACCCGCAAACCGCAGGTACTGGACCAGGAAGGGGTCGTTCAGCCCCAGCTCCTCGCGAATGGCTTCCCGCTCTTCGGCAGAGACGGACATGCCCACCATTTCCTGAAGCGGGTCCCCTAGGCCATCCTGAATGGCAAAGGCGATGATGCTGATCACAAACATGACCAGCAGCGCCTGGGATATCCGCTGAACCAAAAACGCTAGCATGAAGGATTTACCGTTGATGAATACGTGAAAGCCTCTCTCCCGCACCGGGAGAGAGGTTGGGTCTCAGGGAGCACGCTCCCCTTATTCGATAACCAGATCGCCCAGGTAGGGGAAGTTCATGACATTGAGCACCGGCTCGATGTTCACGCCCTTGCGAGAGGCCCAAGCCAGGTCCTGCCAGTGCAGCGGTACAAAGGCTGCGTCGTCGTACAGACGCTGTTCCACTTCCTGCAGCATGGCCGCACGCTTGTCCAGGTCGGTCTCCACGTTGGCTTTTTCCACCAGGGCATCGATTTCCGGGTTGCAGTAGTTGCCGGCGTTGTACTGACCATCACCGCTGTCAGCATCCGGGCAGAAGGTGAGGAATTCGTAGAAGTTGGCCGAATCCTCGGTGTCTGCGTGCCAGCCAATCAGCATCATATCGGCGGCACGGTTGTCATACTCCGGCCAGTACTGGGCTTTCGGCAGGGTTTTCAGATCCACCTTGATGTTGATGCGCGCCAGCATGGCCGCCGCTGCCTGTGCGATCTTGTCGTCGTTCACGTAGCGGTTGTTGGGGGCCATCATGGTGATGGTAAAGCCGTCTTCATAGCCGGCTTCTTTCATCAGCTGCTTGGCTTTCTCAACATCGAAGCGAGGCTTCAGGTTTTCGTTATGGCCCTGGTAACCCGCTGGCGACATCTGTGCTGCCGGCGTGGCAAAGCCTTTCATGATCTTGGCAGCAATACCTTCCTGGTTGATGGCGTAGGCGATCGCCTGGCGAACTTTCGGATTCTTGAAGGCTTCCACCCGCTCCTGATTCATATGGAACAGGATGATACGGGTGCCGCTCATGGTCACCAGTTCGCTGTTGCGGTCGCGCTTGATGCGGTCCAGATCATTGGGCGGAACCGGAGCGATGAAGTCGACACCACCGGAGAGCAGAGCGGATACCCGGGTAGCGTTTTCCTTGATGGGAGTCAGCACGATCTTGCCCACGTTGCCCGGAGACTCAGTATCCCAGTAATCATCGAAACGCTCGAACTCGACACGCACGCCCTGTTTACGCTCGGTTACCGTGTAAGGACCGGTGCCGGACAGGTTCTCGGAAGCGAAGGAGTTGCCGTGCTTGAGGATGGCGTCCTTATCTTTGCCATCTTCGGTCTGGCCGGAATAGAACTCACTGTCCAGCGGGAAAATGTAGGTGGCGGTGTTCAGCAGCAGAGGGTAAGGCTCGCTGGTGACCAGCTCGAAGGTGTAATCGTCGATCACATTGATGGCGCTGAAGGGTTTGAAAATCGCCTTGAAGTCCTGGCTTTCCTTCAGTCGCTCAAAGGTGAACTTCACATCGGCCGTGGTCAGTTCGTTACCGGAATGGAACTTCACACCCTCGCGCAGCTTGAAGCGCATGGTTTTGTCGTCCACACGCTCCCAGCTTTCTGCCAGGCGCGGCTCGAAACCCAGATCTTTGGTCCAGCGCAACAGCGGATCAAAGGTCATGTGGGACAACTGCAGAATGCCGCCAGACAACTGCTCATGAATATCGAGGGTTACGGGATCGGCGTCATACGCCATTTTCAGTTCTTTGGTCGCGTCGGCTGCCAGGGCCAGAGGCGCAGACGCCAGGGCCATGGAGCCAACAAAAGCTGCCAGTATCTTTTTCATCGCGTTTTCCGTCGCTGTTTTAGGAATTTTCACGGAACATCGGTGCAGGACGGCACCGATTGCCTGGCAAACAAGCTAGTCTCGGAAAACCCTTACGGCAATCGAAATTGCAACATGGACCTATTCGTATGGTGAATGACCCAAAAAGCAGCAGCCTCAGAACGGAAAGACAAAAGGCAAAAACAGCGCCGTAAACACACCCGTCAATCCCATCCCCAGGGAGGCAAAAGCGCCCGCCGTGGGGCTGATCTCAAATGCCCGGGCAGTGCCAATGGCATGGCCATTAAGCCCCAGGGCAAAACCCACCATCCGGTCATCGGAGATCTTCATCCATTTGGCACCCCAGTCCACAAATACCGAGGCCAGTACGCCTGTAATCAGCAGACCGCCGAGGGTGAGCGCAACCGAGCCACCCAGCTGTTCTGCAATACCCATGGCAATGGGCGCGGTAACCGACTTCGGCGCCAGCGACGCCAGTATGGAAAGCGGGGCCCCCATCAGCCACGCAATACCCACCGCATAAACGGCTGCCAGGCTGGCCGCCAGTGGCAAGGTGCACAGAATTGGCCGCCAGAGCGCACGAATATGGTGCATCTGCTGATACAAAGGCACACCCAGGGCCACCGTCGCCGGGCCCAACAATACCGTTAACCAGCGCGCCCCCTGCTGATAGGTTTCATAGCCAATACCACTGGCCGCCACAGCCCCCGCCAGAATCACCGCCGCCATCAATACCGGCGGCATCCACAGGGGGCGTCCCACCTTCGCGAACAACCAGTTTGCCGCCATAAACGCCGCCAGCGTCAGGGCAATGGAGAGCATCGGGCCTGTGGTCCAGACCAACAGCAATTCCTGCATTCGTCCGTTGAACTCAGTCATGACTGTGCCCCCGGGTGCGATCTCCCGCCGTTTTCTTCATCAGCCACAGCGTGGTCACAGAACTCAGCAAGGTACCCGCAACCAAAGCCACCACAACGGAAAGCCAATGGCCCGCAAAGCGATCAGCAATAAAGAAGACACCGACGACACCCGGCGAAATCAGCAGCACCAGCACCGAGATCAACCCGCGACTGGCTTCCGCCAACTGATCACTGACCCGCCCCCGCAGCATCAGAGTGGCCGTGACCATCACCATCCCCAGCACGCCACCACTGATGGGCAGGCCGACCAGTACCCGCAGTGCCTCACCCAGCAGAAAAAACACCACCAGAACCAGAAAACCCCGCAACAACACCATGCTGCTATGCCCCGCCACGCTCAATATGCTCTACACTAACGCCCTGACCCGCCCAAAGACCACAGGACTATTCATTCAATGGCACTGAAAGCCACCATCTTCAAAGCCACCCTCCATATCGCCGATATGGACCGGCACTACTACGCCGACCACCATCTGACCGTTGCCCGCCACCCGTCCGAAACCGACGAACGGATGATGATCCGGCTACTGGCCTTCGCCCTCAACGCCAACGATAACCTGGAATTTACCAAAGGCCTGAGCACAGACGACGAGCCGGAACTCTGGCAAAAATCCCTGACCGGAGACATCGAACTCTGGGTGGAACTGGGCCTGCCCGAGGAAGACCGCCTGCGCAAAGCCTGCAACAAGGCCAACCAGGTCATTCTCTATACCTACGGCGGGCGTGCGGTGCCGGTGTGGTGGGACAAGCACCATAACAAGCTGGAAAGATTTAGCAACCTTACTATTGTCGACCTTCCGGCAGAGGAAACAGCGGCATTGGCCGCCCTGGCGGAACGGTCCATGACCTTGCAGGTAAGCATCCAGGATGGCGAAGTGACCATCAGCAACGAGCATAACCTGGTCAACCTGACGCCAGACCAGCGGCTACCTCGAATCTGAACGAAACGGTTAATGGCCGGGGCTGGACAGAAGCCGCCGGCACACGTAAGATTGCGCACTCGAAATTGACGAGCTCTCGTTGTTTCGAATGCGCCCGTAGCTCAGCTGGATAGAGCGTTGCCCTCCGGAGGCAAAGGTCATAGGTTCGAATCCTATCGGGCGCGCCATGAATATCAAGGACTTGCGTGAGAGCGCAGGTCCTTTTTTTTTGGTTTGTGCCCAAATGGTGCCCTGACAGTGCTCGGCGTTCACTGGCTGATCAGTAAATTGGCGGGCACAACGACGCTCACCAGCTGTTAACGCGTCTTTCAAGGTACCGGATTGAATCGATAATTTCCCCAAAGCTCGGAGGTGTTGAGTACATCATGCCCGCACCCACCATTTTTTCATAATCAGCACGCAAGCTTTCCAGAGTATCCGTCTCCGGCAATAGCTTCAGCCGCCCATCCAGACATGCGTCATAGTTCGCGTAGCCCGTATGAAAGAAAACTTTCTTGTGTCGGACAACCTCCTCAAACAGTTCCCGGTTTTCAACGGCTGACTGACCGGCAGGATGTGCTGAAAGCATGACCAAGTCGTACCAATGCCTGGAAAGCCTTTCAGCACTCTCCCTAAGCTTGCCCCTGTTGCATTCGACATGTATGAGCGTGGCTTTCTCCCAGAAGGTCCGTTCCGGAGATAGAACCACGACCTCACTGCTCGGATAGACCAGGCCTTGCGTTAGCTCGGCGATGTACGGGGAGACTATATGAGTTTCGTTGGGATCGATAACGTTCCTGCCACCCAGCTCAATGAGTACCTGGGAACGGATGTATTCGTCCGTACCCTCTACAACCGATGGGTAAGTGACCCAGATCTTTTCACCGCCATCGTCTAACTCAACGGTATGCTGCTCAGCCGTTGGCAATTTGGCCAGCTCACTTTCGAGGTATGGAACAACCACTTCGGTCGCATAGGCCAAGACATAACTTTTCAGTCGGTCACTGAACTGCTTGGTTTTGGTCCGACTCACCCCCTCCGCGAAAGGATCAAAGCCCTCATCGAAGGCCCGGTAATCCAACGTGATATCAACGTCCTCGGAAAAGCGATCAATGACACCGTATACCTTGGAGAGTGATGTACCTCCTTTGAAAGCCATCGGATGCGTTCCAGGCATGGAGAACAGAGCCTGCAAGGTCCAGCAGACCCATATATCCTTCTCCAGCACCGAGGCTCCGCGAGCCAGTTGAGGCGCAACAGTTTGAAGGATATCGCTTTGTTCTTCTGCGGACAGGTCCCCCTCTGTCAGCCTAGTTGTCCAGTTGGCGATTTAGCCTGAATTTCACTAGTCGGGGCGGCATGGGAGCATTCATGCCACGTTATTCCGAAGAACGTAAAGCGGCCGTTTTGAATAAGTTGTTACCTCCGCAAAACCGAAGTGTTGTGTCGGTGGCAGCAGAGGAAGGCATATCCGATGTGACTCTGTATAGTTGGTTGAAACAGTGTCGACAACAAGGAATGCCCGTGCCAGGTAATCGTACCGGGGAAGATTGGTCCCCCGAAGCCAAACTGGCCGTTGTAGTAGAAACGGCCTCTATGTCTGAAGCCGAACTCAGTGCCTATTGCCGCGAGAAAGGCTTGTATCCGGAGCAAGTACAGCGCTGGAAGGAAGCCTGCCTTCAGGGTGCCGGCATGCAGGGTGAGCGTCAGAAAGCGGCTCAGAAGCAACAGCGAGACGCCCGTAAAACAATCAAGAAGCTGAAGTCGGAAGTTCGCCGTAAAGACAGGGCGCTGGCTGAGACCACGTCACTTCTGGTGCTGTCAAAAAAGCTCGAAGCCTTGTACGGCGAGGATCCGGACAGCAGCGAGGACGACTGACGCCGCTGGACGAACGTGCAAGGCTCCTGGAGCTATTTGATGAAGCCGTTGCCGGTGGTGCTGCTCGATACAAGGTGGCAGAGATAATCGATATCAGCGAGCGCACATTGAAGCGCTGGCGATGCTCTGATGGCCAGGTTGCTGAAGATCAGCGCCCTGAGGCAGAGCCAGTCGAACAGCCCCACAAACTCACACAGGCCGAGGAGCTGGCCATTCTGAGCGCATGTAATCAACCTGAATACCGGAGTTCGCCACCGTCGCAGATCGTGCCGTCACTGCCTGACAAGGGCCTTTATCTGGCCTCGGAATCGTCGTTCTACCGAGTGTTGAAGAAGCACCAGCAACAGAATCACAGAGGGCGCATGAAGCCGCCACGCAAGGTGCCAGAGCCGACTAGCTTCACCGCGACAGGCCCGAACCAGGTGTGGAGTTGGGACATCAGCTATTGCCCGTCAGCGGTGCGTGGCCAGCATTGGTATCTGTACCTGATCATGGACATCTACAGTCGCAAGATCGTTGCCTGGGAAGTCCATGAGGCGGAGTCTGGCGAGCTGGCCCGGAAACTGGTTGAACGCGCCCTGTTACGAGAGGGCTGCTGGCATAATCCGCCGGTTCTGCACTCTGACAACGGAGCGCCGATGACCTCTTATCTGCTCAAGGCCCGACTGGCTGAGCTGGGCATGTTGATGTCTCACAGCCGGCCTAGAGTCAGCAACGATAATCCTTACTCGGAATCATTGTTCCGGACAGTCAAATACTGCCCGGAGTGGCCGTCAAAGGGCTTTGAATCGCTCACGGCGGTGCGTGACTGGATGCTGGCGTTCGAGTACGCCTACAACGAACAGCACCTGCACAGCGGCATCCGGTTCGTGACACCGGCTGACCGACATCGTGGTGTTGATCACGAGCGCCTGGCGCACCGGAAACTGGTTTATGAAAGAGCAAAACGCCAGAATCCACGGCGCTGGTCTGGCAATACCCGGAACTGGGAAGTAACCGGACCGGTATCGCTCAACCCTGGCAAATTGCAGGAAATAGAGCGCAATAAATTGGCCGCTTAAACGCGGTCATTTGGACAACTGGGTTGAAAATCGCCGAGGTCGAGAAACACCTGCTCAGCCACGGGCACGCCCTGTCTCATATTGCCTGAACGCCTCGCTCATCCACGCTGGCATACGTGAGGAAAGCAGCGTCTCGAACTCTTCTTCGCTCAGTCTTTCCTGGATCCGCTTCACTACCTCGGTGCTGATATTGTTTTTACCCAGGTACCAAAGCGCGGAGAGGGCCAAACCAGGCCTCTTGCCTGCATGCTGAAGCTTCCTCTGACTGCTGGTGTGCATGAGCTTCACCTTAAGATTCCCGATGCGAATTTCACGGGTAGGTCCATTGGTGTAGTAGACCGGCGTCGTTGGCATTTGCGTACTTAGCTTGAAACGGCGAGCCGCTTCGGCCCCATGGACCTGTATGGTTTCTCCATGATCCCTAGCGATCACCTCGACCACACGTGAAACATCCGGCATGACATTGCCGACGAACCGGCTTTGTTTGGGACGGACGAAAACACCCCGTGCGACCCGTTGGATAGCGCCTTCTTCTACGAGCCTGGACAGGGCTTTGTCGACAGCAGCACGCGACCCCAGCCTCAGGAAACGGCTGTTGGTAAAAGGTTCACCTTGCGGAACTTTGGCGATCTGACGCTGAATAGACTCTGTAACGGACATGGCATTCACCTTTAAACAGATGTCAGAAAAACTACCATTTTTTCTGACATAGTTCAAAATATAATCGGCGCTTGCCTACAACGACTGCGACACGACATGCGCATTAGCTTGATGACGATATCTTGCTGTGTTCTTGAGCTCATAGTTTAGCCGGCCGTTGGTGCTGAAGAGTGCCCACCTTCTTTGCTAGGTAGTACTGACACCATCGGGAATTCCGGCTGGCTTCCGGGCTAAAAGAACGTGTCGAACTCAAGCAGCATAACTATGGAGTGGGCGGCCCAGCGATTGGCGGAGGTACAAACGCAAGCTATGGTCGCAAAGCGAACATTCGGATTTGGGGATAACTCCCGGCTCACTCGCTACCTCCACGCCTATTCCAGACAGATTCGCGCCGTGCATTTCGTCGTTGACGTATGGCTACACAATAAAAATATGGCGAAAGCACCTCATTTTTCGTAACACTTCCACGAATACGGTAATAATTTAATCCGCGTCGTTACCACCGAAACAAAAATGTCACACCGCTGACATATTTCAGGACGACTCTATTACTGTATGGAATTTAGTCAGCCTCGCATCGAAAACATTCCGCGCATGAAGCTTCATGCAGCAGGGGAGGCCAGAAATGGACGAAATAACTCCGAGAGCCCTCACTGCATCAGAGATTGAGTACATGGGTGAGCTACTGGAAGATCTCACCAATCTTCGAGATCGCCTTTGCTCTATGGCTGCCCAACCCCCATTTAGCCTCAACGAACTCGACTCTGGCTATCGTATAAGCGCCGAAAACCTTCTGCACTACCTCGCGTTGCGCCGACAGGATATCCGACTGCTCCAGCAGCGCCTTGTTACGCTTGGATTTTCCTCATTGGGTCGTTCGGAATCCTGCGTACTGCCGACACTAGACATCATCATCCGCACACTT
>Ga0208316_1000976_pt1 | contig 19296 bp, 20 predicted proteins | sample MalvireepMed_231_FD_184240 | JGI IMG/M metagenome (GOLD analysis project Ga0208316, IMG submission 184240) | Marine viral communities from the Global Malaspina Expedition - Malaspina viral metaG DeepMed_231 (SPAdes) (version 2) | ecosystem: Environmental > Aquatic > Marine > Oceanic | place... | reverse complement strand
AGGTAAGCCATTTAACATAAAACTCCTACGTTGCTAAAAAATAAATGGCAACAATTACTACCACGATAGCGGCAGATATTTTGGGATTAGCTTTTGCTAATGTCCAAAGTTGTTTCACTTTTTCCATAGTTCCTCCTATTTAATATTACCCCAGTTATCACCGGACGCGTAGTCTACTTTATTTGGTACCTCAAGTCTAACTGCATTTTCCATGATATTTTTAACCTTGAGGGCTTCTTCGTCGTTCTTAATTGACACACATAATTCATCATGAATTTGTATGTGCGGTATAATACCTTCTTTAAATAACATTACCATAGCTTTTTTAGTCATATCTGCGGCGCTTCCTTGAATTAATTTATTAAGGGCCTTGTAAGTAAAAGCCGGTTGATAACTCCTTGTAAAGAATATTGCGTTTGGATCAGGATCTTGTAAACTTCTAGCGCGTGCAGCAAGATAAGCATCCTCTGCTTCTCGTCGAGGAAGAATAGGAACAGCAACCTCTTTAGTTTCATTCTTTCCTGTTTTTTCATTTTTCTCATAACGTTTTACAGTAAATATTCTTTTTTCTTCATTCCATTCTTTGTCGATAGGTTCCCATTTATCAAACCGACAGAACCTATCTTCTAAAGTATAAATAAGTTGCGTAGTATTAGCAAATTCTTGAAGCCCTGATGACAAATTTCGAACAAACGGAACTTTATTGTGGTAGTTATTAAATAATTCTCTAGCTTCATCCTTATCTAAATTTAATTGCATAGAAAGTTTAGTTTTTCCCATGCCATAAAATAATCCTAAGTTAATAGTTTTTGCAGTTTTTCGATCAATATTGGCCATTTTAGCCACGATTTGATGAAAATCAGTGGAAGGATCTTTCATATATGCTTCTGCCAATGTTTCAGCTCCATCCATTTTATTTTTTAAAGCGTAGTGAACCACAAGACGAGGCTCTTGCTGAGAATAGTCAAAGGAACCCCATCGTTCTCCCTCTTCAGGAAGAAAAAGTTCTCTCATCTTTCTACCAATTAATCCTTTAGCGGGAATCTGTTGAAGGTTAGGATTAGACATTGAAAATCTGCCTGTTACTGTCCCTCCAAAGTCGGACCTGATTTGATTAATGTTAGCATGTATTCTACCTTTATGAACAAATTTTAAAAGACCTTTAACAAAAGCATTTTGTGCTTTGTCACATTCTCGTGCTGTTGCAATGAAACGTAAGAACCTATTCTTGTGTGTCTTAAGATAATCTTTAGGAAGTTGTGGCATTTTAGATTTGGGTGTCTCTTTGTAATCTTTTATTTTTAGTTTATCTAAAAGCTTTTTAATGGAAGCAGCAGCCCACATGTCTATGTTGATTTCTGTTCTTGCTTTAATAAGTTTAATTAAATTATCGGCTCTTTTTTTAAGCTTTGCGCCGACCATTTTTGCCTTTTCAATATCAATTCTTACACCTTTAAATCTCATTTCTACTAGACAAGGAAATAAATTGGTTTCCAGATTAAATATATTTATGAGCGTTTTGTGTGTTGTTTTCCCATGATAAGTAACTGTTCTGGTTTGATTAATCATTTTTTCAAACAGCTTCCATAATCTTAAAGTAAGGTTAACGTCTTGTTCTGCATAATCTTTTACCATTTCATAGGGAAGTTCATTCATGTGAGACATGGGATCATTAATAAAATAAGGAGCAGCCTGACTTTTCTCTTTTAAATCGTATTTATATTTTGTATCTTTTAAATAATCTTTGGCTAATGAGTCTAACGTATAACGTAATCGATTCTCATTGATTAAAGAAGCAGCTACCATGGTATCGAGTAAAACTCCCTTAGGCATCAGTCCAGTTTCAGAACGAATCCAACAAACATCATACATTGCATTATGAAATACTTTTTTTATTTTTTCATTTTGGAAAAGTTTTTTATTAAGAACTCTCCAGGTTTGTTTAGGATCTCGATTTTGAGTTTTATGAAGATGTCTAATAGGAAAATAAAGAGTTTGTTTATGAGTAGCGATAGCAATCCCTACGACATAACTATTTTTACCATCGGTAGTAATGGCGCCGGATCCTTTTGTTTTTAAATCTGGATCATAAGTTTCTAAGTCAACTGCTGCAACGTCTACGCCTTTTAAGTCTAGCTCATAGAGTTCAGGAATCGTACACATTATTTTTTTTCCGTTAAAGTAAAACCATGAGGTAAAGGTTTAGGGTGATCACCATAATCTCTGTCAATAATCATATCAATATAATGTTTTGCTTTTTCTAAATCTTTAACTTCTCCTTTAGACGCATGTCTGCAAATATATTTAATAGCATTTCCTTCTGCAAAGAGCAACTTGTTCTCATTGATAAACTCACTCGGTTGGATTTTCATATCTTTGTAATGAGTTCCCCCAATTTGTTTTTTGTATGGGTTCATAGTGTCCCTCCTGTTATTGTTTTTAAGAGCCACAGTGTTTTCTTGGCTCGACTGCAGCCTACATAACGCAGTCGAAGTCGATCAAAGCGTGGTTCTGGTCTAATTAAAGATTCATCAAAAATTACATTATCAAATTCAGTTCCTTTGATAGAATGAATATTATCATAAAAAACCTTCACGTCTTTCTTGAGGTCGATGTTGTCTTTAATTATTTTATTAATATACTCTGTCCTCTTAAAATTTTCTAAATCGGGCGTTCTACTTTCTTTGTGTTTGACTTGTTCGTATTTTTTATACTGAGAAGCTTTAGGAGTAAATACTCCTTTGTTAATTAATTCGTGTAATGTATAATCTCGTTTTTGAAAATCTTTGAAATCAAATTTTTGGTAGCCTCGTTCTAATAATAAAGCGTTTCCTTTTTTACAAATATCTTTAATCAATTTAAGATCGAGAGGTTTACCAGCGGCAAAATCAGGGAAGTTTCGATGACAATTAATCTCCCAATCTTTTACAAATTTATTTTCTGTACCATAAGAAGAGTATCTAATTCCTTCTTTTTTAAGGAAATTTAAGATTCGATCTAGACATTCATTTCCTCCACGGTAAGTAAAAATAAATGTTTCATCCGTGTTATGAAGCCTATCTATTAAAAGAGGAAGCTTAGGACATCTTTCTAAATTTTCTAGTGGGTGTTTCTCGCCTTCTATAACTTTACCAGTCTTTTTGTCTTCCCTCGGTTTCCATGTACGTGTGTAACCATAATGCTGCCATATGGGTGCAATAACTTGTTTGCAATATTCATTAATGACTCTTGGACAACGATGGCCTTGTTTTAATTCTTCATCAGGCTGAGCTGATATCCGACTAAAATAGTCAGGATCAGCTCCCGCAAAGCCATAGATAGATTGATCAGGATCTCCAGCCCAATAAACGATTTCAGCATTTTTTTCCATTTTTGCTAATGCTTTTCTTTGTGGGACACTAGAATCTTGAGCTTCGTCCACAATTAAAACTTTGATGTCGGGATCCTTAGGTGCTTTATTGAATTGATCAATCATGTCAATAAAGTCGACAACATTAGATGATTTTTTATTTAATTTATAATCTGTTTTAAATTTTTGATAATATTTATTTAAACTTATGAGTTGGGGGAGAGTATATTTATATTCTTTCCGGTCATGATCAGATAGTTTTTTCCAATATTCTGGGAAACGTAAGTCATTATCAGTTGAAAACCCTAAGAATCTCCAGAAGGGGTGTCTTTTACTGAGAGTTTTAAGATCTTTTCCTCCATGATAATGCCGGGAAAATAATTTATTTTGCCTGTCTAGTTCTATATAACATTCTTCATCAAAGACTTGAGCGCCAAAAAGCTTACTTTTACAATAACTATGAATGGTACTGATATGGTCTTCATAAAACTTTTTATTATTAGCTTTTATTTTGTCCCACACTTTATATTTTTTGGCATTTTTTTCGTCCCTGATTCTATCTCTAATTTCATCGGCTGCTACGTTAGTATGAGAAATAGTAATGATACTTTCCATATTATATTTTTGAATAAGGTCATAATATAATTCTACTAATCGAGTAGTTTTTCCGGTACCTGGAGGCCCTACAATAAATTTTCTCATAAGGCTATAAAGATCCATATACAAGTGAGGAGGGTTATAAATAATAAATCGCTTTTCATTTCACTCATTTGCCATCCGGTGTTATGGTTTTTTGTTCTTCGGCCGTTCCTTCAATGACAAGTTTATCTTTAGGAACCGTGTAATTAGGGATGGTCCAGGTAGTAATCTTACTTTCTTCTTTAAAGTCATTTGTAATAGTGGCATGTTTCTTTTTAGCTTCTAATATTCTTTTTAATCGGCTAATTAATTTAGGACGGGAAATGTTTATTTTTTGTACTCTTAAATATTTTATAAAAAGGTCTAAACGAAACTCGAGTTCTTTTGTTTCCATATTATAATAACAAACCCCTTGAAGAAGGTTTGCTCTTTCTGTATAGGCAGCGGTTGCACTCACGAAATCTTCAAACCAGTCACGGACGTCCTGATCTTCATCAGCCTCTTCATCTGCTTCCTCAATGTTTCGTGTTTTATATACTTCACCCATTAAAACATTAAACTCATTGGTTTTCATGTCAGGAAGCCACACTCCTGTACGGGCTAAAACAGCGTCATAAAATTTATCTTTCTTTCTTAATTGAGTTGCGCCTAGTTCTACTCTTATTTTTTCTTTTGCTAGATCATCAGGTTGCACATCTATAAAAAATAAACGTGGGTTACTTTGTGATTCAGTTAAATTTTCAAATATCTGTTTAGCGTTTTTTGGAAATTCTTTGTTAGTAATTCCATATTTTCTAGTAAGGCAAATTGTTGGGTTGCAGACACGACGAATAGGATTCTTATCACAAGTATATCTTTCATATTCATGTCTTTCTAATGAACCAATTGTTTTATTAACTTCTTGGTCCGTTAAAGGAGGTTCAATATATCTACGATTACCTTCTCTTAATAATTCTTGCCATGTATGAGCCTTTCCATTTTTATCTTTAAAGGCTTCATCGGTTTGAGCTCTTTTATAGAAAACACCAAGATTAAATAAACCTTGATCTCGTTCTCCTGATTTTATTTTTTCTTTAATAAGGATAATTAAACATGGTGGGGCTTCGGTATAAGGGCTGTCTTTCTTTCTATGTTTAGTTTTAATAGTAGCCGGGAGGCTCGGAGAGTCCTTAATAAATGTAGCTAAATCTTTAACTACATGTATGTCATAAAGTTTAAAAAACTCTTCAATAGAAGCTGCACTAAAATCGTCGTTGAATGCGTATTGAGAGCCTTCTTCAGCATTATAATAAGGAAGATTTAAATAACTTCCCGTATCTCCACGAGAGGCTAAAATTTTAGTTTGCATAGGATAAATACGGTCCATAATATCTTTAACCCCCAAGAGAGCTGCGCATTTCTCCATTGCATATTTTAATTCTGCTGCTGAAACCAGTTCTTTAGTAAATAAAAAAAGATGTGCGCCTCCACTTTTAGAACGACACATTATAAGAGGTAGTTTTTCTTCGCGAATCTTTTTTAAAAGAGCCTCATAGTCATAAGAATATTTATCAATATCGATGACTCCCCATCGACAGGTGCCCTCTGCCGTAACGGGAAAAATTCCTAGGCGCAGACCAACTCCTGCTAAATGATTTTTCCATAATTCATCAGTGACCGGTTTACGAATAACGGTAGATTTTCCTTCTACTTTCTGTGAAGGAATATTATTGGTTTTCTTCTTAAAGTTGCCATAAGCGTAGTCTAAGCCCGCAAATATCCTTTTAAATTTCTCAAGCATAACATAATAAGTCGGGGCGAGTTAAGTCTCCCGCTCTCGCCCCAATGTTCCCTGACAGGAAACTTATAAACTTATTCCTTGCCTGCTTGCTTCAGCAGCCTCAGGTTTTGCTTGGATTTCGCCTTTGCCAACTCTTTCAGCAAAACTTTTAGCGATATTGTAAATAGATTCATCTGATACAGGGCCTATCTTTGACACATCCCAACCAAACCAAGTTCCTTTGTCATTCGACATTTGAACTGTTTTTAGTTTATAAATGTGGCTATATGTAGGCGGCGTGAATAAACCATCTTTACCTGGTAATTTAATACCCATCATGGTTGTAAGCCATTTTCTACTAACTACTAACGAAGTAGACTTCATAGAAACTAAAGCAGTCGATGGATTATCACCTAATAAAAATACAAAGTGATTAGCAGTCGTTTCAATGTAATTACCATTCGGTAACCTATCTTTATAAGACTTATCACGAGTTACTTTACTCATGATATCACTGTCTGCTTTGTGGATGGCAACTGGGGCTCCAGTACTTGTTCCACGATCCTGCCATTCTACATATTGTCTAACATAATGACATGGTAATACATCTATACCTTTAGCACCGTCATAAAGTTCTTTGGTGACGCTGTTAAAAATCATGCCTGGTTCTGCCCCCTCGGCATATTTTCCATGTTTTTTATTTACTTCAGGAGATAGAGGCATCAAAACTTTTAAGAATGGTAATGCAAGATCTTCTTGCTTTATGTTCTGAGTACCTTTGTCTGCATCGGCTTCAAATAAATTAATGGCTAATGCACCCCCTTCTTTTTTGGTCACTTCTTTCGTGTTTCCTACTTTGCTCATTGCTATTGTTTCCTTTTAATTGTGGTTCGGTTTCCTACGAACACGTTAAAAATATCCGTTGGCATATCTTTGCCATTTTCAATACGCTCTCGGACTAGCGCTTTCAGGGTCATAGGCTCAACCTTCAACTTTTGTGTTGGTTGATACCCCTGACCCTTCGCAAGGTTAGCATATTGTGCCGCCTTGTTATCTTCATTCTGTCCAAAGGAAACGGTGATTTCATTCTTTATTATATCACCTAGGCCATTGGAACGAAGCCAATTATACGCCGCTTCCCTATTCTTTAAAGAGATGTTGGCTGCATAATACGGTTTCACGTCAACTGCAGACCCATCTGCAAGTTTGAGAGAAGACAAACCCATTTCACTTAAAAGTGTGGGGATAACTTCTCCTGAAATTCGTTCTAATTCTTTTTTCTTATTTTTTAATAATTCTTCATTAGCTTTTATTTGATCTTCCAACGCCCTCAGGCTCTTAACTTGATCAGCCAAAGAAGTTAGATTCTCTGTACGATCCAAAATTTCTTCTTGGTCTTTTTCAAAATCAATTTGATTCATTTATATTTCCTTTCTCGTATAAATTAATTTCGATAGGATAATATTTTCTTTCTTGTTTATCCCACTTGAGTAAATTAAATTTTCCATTGGTCATGTCAGAAACTATAGAACATGCTACACCAATAATAGCAGGATCTCCTGTGAGTAATAAAAAATCTTTAGGACGATAATTTTGTAAACCTTTTCTTAATTTAAAAATTAAAGGACCTGGTGAAAAAATAATCTGAGAAAGCTCAGGTAATAAAAACTTAAATTTTCCAAATTCTGCTGCTCCCATAATATTTATTTTAGGGCGTCCATCTTTAGTCCCTGCAATTTCTTGAATAACATACACTGTAGCAGGTGTGGTTTTCATTGTCTTGTAATCTATACTTTCTGGCATTGACAAAGATATAGTCCATCCTATATAATAAGTCAATAGAAAGATGAAATATAAGTTTAAAACAAAACCTTATGGGCATCAGCTCAAGGCATTAGAGATGTCTTGGAATAGGGAAACATTTGCCTATTTTATGGAAATGGGTACGGGTAAAACTAAAGTGCTCATTGATAATATGGCGATGCTATATGATAAAGGTAAAATTGATGGAGCATTAATCATTGCTCCTAAAGGGGTAATAGGCACATGGCACAATCAAGAGTTGCCGGCGCACCTGCCTAATCACATTGAGAATGTGACCGTTTTGTGGCAAGCCAATATTACTAAGGGTCAATCAAGAAAACTAGGAACTTTATTTAAAACAGGAGAAGAACTACATATTCTAATTATGAATATAGAAGCTTTCAGTACTCAGAAAGGTGCTCAATTTGCTCAAAAATTTATGCTTTCTCATAAAACTCTAATGGTTGTAGATGAATCAACAACGATTAAAAACCCTAAAGCTAAACGTACTAAAAATATTCTTCAACTTGCAGATCGTGCTCAATACCGAAGAATTTTAACAGGATCTCCTGTTACTAAGAATCCGTTGGATTTATTTACTCAATGTTATTTTTTAGATCCTTTTCATTTAGATCATCAATCCTATTATTCATTTAGAACCCGTTATGCGATTATGAAAACCGCCCATATCGCTGGACGCTCTATTCAACTGGTTGCAGGATTTAAACATTTAGCTGAACTATCCGAAAAATTAAAGCCTTTTTCTTATCGAGTTTTAAAAGAAGATTGTTTAGATTTACCTGATAAAATTTATATGAAAAGGGTAATAAGTCTAACGGATGAACAGTTGAAAGTTTATAAACAAATGAAAGAAGAAGCGTTGGCTATTCTAAATGAGAAAACAGTTACCACCGTAAATGCTTTAACTCAACTAATGAGATTGCAACAAATTACGTGTGGTCATTTTGTAGCAGATGATGGCACTACTCAAGAAATCAAGAATAATAGATTAAATGAGCTAATGGATATTTTAGATGAAGTAGAAGGAAAAGCTATCATTTGGGTGCATTGGCAAAAAGATGTACAAATTATTAAAAAAGCTCTTATTAAAGAATATGGTCCGGGGTCCGTGGTTGACTATTATGGGCTCACGCCACAAGATCAACGCCAAAAGAATAAAGACGCTTTTCAGAATGATTCTAAAGTACGTTATTTCGTGGGAACGCCACAAACGGGTGGATACGGTATAACGCTCACTGCGGCTAATACGGTGATTTATTATTCTAACGGATATGACTTAGAAAAAAGAATTCAGTCCGAGGACCGTGCTCACCGAATCGGGCAACATAAGCCCGTGACCTATGTGGATATTCTCGCGGAAGAAACTGTCGATGAAAAAATCGTCAAGTCCCTCCGCAAGAAAATTAATATCGCCTCCGAAGTTATGGGAGAAGAGTTACGAGATTGGATATAAAATGAAAAATGACTCACTCGTAGAAAAAATGGTTGATGTGTGGCTCAACGAAAGACAAGTATCAAAAATATATAATGTTGATATTGAAACTTTGAGACGTCATCGATATAGCAAACCAAAAAGAGGTTTTCCTTATCATGTCATTGGTAGAAAACCTGGAATTCATCTTGGAGGTTATGTAAGGTATAATAAGTATGAAATTGAAAAATATCTTGAAACTGTAAAGTATCCCAAAACTTCAATCAAAAGCATTTCCGGGGACATTACATCCCCGAAAATGTAGGATATACGCGCGAGGCGTAGTAAATTTTATAATCCTCTATTTTACCGTGATGGTTTTTGGCTTTTTGCCTTCAGGAACTATCTTCTTCAAAGACACTTTCAGTAATCCATTTTTTAATTCAGCGCCTTCGATTTCTACATCGTCAGCGATGGTAAATGCTTTTGAGAAAAATCTCTTGGCGATTCCTTGATGGATCACTCCGTCTTTTTCCTTGTCGGATTTAGTTTCCTTAACAGACTTTATGCGCAACAAGTTGTCCTCGTACTCTACCGCAATATCCTTCTTGTCATAGCCCGCTAGAGCTACTTCAATATCGAACTTATTGTTTCCCTTCTTTACAATATTGTAAAAAGGAAAGGTAGACGTAAGAGATGTATGAAAGGACTGATCGTCATCGAAGAAATTTTCGAAGTGATCAAACAGATTATCAAACCCTATCGATACAGGTCTTAGTTGCTTAAAGATTGATGGTAATTTATTGAACGTCATTTAACCTCCTTGTTAGACAGTTAATAAAATGGGCCCCTAAGGCACCCATCTTTAATATAGACTATTTTAAATAAATTACAAGAAGCATTAGAAAAAGAATTAATCCTTGGTACCTGTTAAAGGCAGTTACCAAGAAAGTTTCTTTAATTGCTTTAAGGTTTTCCCATATAAATTTCATTAGGCATCTCCTATGATTGGTTTGTATCGGGTCCTATTATCTTCGTCTTTATATGCTCTAAGATTCTCCTTTATATTTTCTGATGACTCAGGATTATAACTCACGTGGATCCAGCCTGAGTTTGGTTCATCTGGATTCCAGAATTCTAATATCATTTGATCATATAAAAGGTTGCCCTTGATCCAGTTAAAAATTTCATTGTTAGGTGTGCCGTAGATTTCGAAATCGGCCGCCATACCTTTTGCATGCTGCGAATCTACGCTGCTGCCGATCGCTTGGCACAATGCCGGGCTGCGATATCCGCTGGATACACTTACTACGTGATTAAAATGGTCTCTGACGGGCTGTAGGACGCGCTCACAGAGCAATCTTAGGTTTTCCTGGTGGTCAGGACTAGGGTCATTAGGAATGCCTTTCCTCTCAGCCGTTTGAGACTTAGTTAACTCAACTAAGTTGAAATTTTTAGATAACTGCATTAAATAGTTTTAACTAATAGATTAACTAGTTGAAACGCGACGGCCCCCACCGTTGCTAATAGAACCCAATAGATTTTGTCTATCTTGCCACCCAAGCTCTTAATATCGGTGCACATATGTTTCAAGTGATTGGTTTTAAGATTGGCAATATCCTTCTTCAATCCAGTCACGTGGCCATGCAAACTTATGATATGTTCTCTCGTAGTTTTGGGTGTCATGTTGTCCTTGCAATCTGTTGTTCAGAAGGTGACAATAACGCAGCTTCTGTCCGTGTCAACCCTGTTTGTTGGTTAATTTGTGGTGCCGCGACTACGTTTACCTGAGGGGTTTGTGGTAATGAAGGAGTTTGTATTTTAGACTCTAAAGGTTTCATAATTACTTCTGTTTCGGACTCCTCTTCCAGAACCTCTTTAGGTCTATCTTCATCTAAATCTAGTCCACTCAAGGATCTGTATACATCATCAATCTCTATTAATGTTTCCCTATCTAAAGGATTTTCATATCCTTTTTCGTCGGCATTTCTCATGTAAGCTTCAATGAGTCCTTTACCTAAAGTCAATGGTTTAAATATGCCTGCTTGTAAATATTCATAGTCTTTTTTAAGTCCTCTGCGTGTAAAAATTTCCTCAATTTTTTTATCGCTAAACTCTAAAGCTTCTAAAGCTTGAATATCTTTTCTCATCTCTTGCATATTTCTAAACCAAGCTTTGTTGGCAGCTATATAGCCGTCCATAATATCTTTAGGTTGAACATTTCCCTGCGGTCTAGGCAGTAAGGCTTGGTCATTACGTTGAGCTACTCGATAGCTTGTAATTTTGTAACCTAAAGATTTTTCCAAATCCAGTTTAACATTTCTAAAGCCAAAGAATCCTCCAGCTTCACCCGTGAAATCTAACTCTTGACCCGTTCTTGGATCTCGTCCTACTGTGGCTGAAATACCCAGTCTTCTTAATTGAGGAATAGATAAAGGTCCTACTGCTTCGACTAAATGTTTTAACCCCTTCCAGTATTTATCGCCTTCTGGTTCTTCAGGATTCCAAACTCGTCCTCCGGTTAATGTTTTTCCTCCTCGGGCATATAAATCTAAACCGGCTTGTAACCAGATAGATTCACTAATGAAAGGGTCGACTAGTCGTGCGACTCCTTTGGTTATTCCATCAACTAACCCCTTAATTAAAGGTTCTTCAGGCTGAGCTTCCACATTTGCAATAACAGATTGCAGTGGATTTAACACGGTATCATAAGCAAAGCCATGACTAAAGTCAGTTACATAAATGTCTCCTTCTTCATCTTTAGTGGTTACGATGGTGGATTCTTTAGACCAATCGGGAAGGAATCTTCTCACCGCGGCCACTTGATCTCGGGTAATCCCATACAAACCTCGATAAGCTTCGGTTACCATTGGAGGAATCACGGCTAAGGCTGTGGTGTATCCTAAGAGTCGTCTTGCTCCAATACTTCTTTTGATGGGATCTTTAACTTCTCTAACGCCTCGTTGAATAATATTAACAGAGGTTCGAATAATTTCTGCAGGGAATGATACGAAATTTCCTAGAGGAGATCGTCTTATTCCTTTAAGAAAATCATTAACGTACGCATAATTAGGCACTGTATTTCTTACAATGTCTGCGGCTTCTTTAGACATCGCTAGCTCAGAAGGCATTTTTTTGATTAAACCTTTTTTAACCGCACCTCGATAAGCGTGAGTTAAGTTGTCAGCTTCTGCTAAGAAATTATAAATTTTAAAGAAGTCATCTTCGGTGACGTATAAATCTTGAGCCCCTTTATACATTTTATTTAGTCGTTTACCCATTTTTCCAAAGACTCTTTCCACGACATCGCCGCCTTTAGCAATATCTTTTAAGAGACCTTGAACATCTTGAAATGTAGAACTTGAATTAACCACCCCTTCATCTAATAAGAAACGATAGAAGGCCTGATCTTTAGGTAAATTTCTATATATCAATTGAGATTGAACCGTATTAAAAGATCTTTTATAATTATCTAAAATAAATTTAGGATTCTTAAATAAATTTCCTGTGCCTAAACTAAATGCCGTAGCACTAAAAAAGTTTCTAGCATGCGTGAAAGGACCTAAAACGGTTTTGGAAACTTGAGCCAATCCTTTAGGGATAGCAAAGAGATAACGATACCAGTTCTCTTGCATCAGTTTATCAAAAGGCATTTTTTCTGCAAAGTTTAAGGCGTCTGCATATTCTCGACTAGTATATTTTCCGGTTAAGGGATTGCTTAAAACATTTTCTCCTAGTTGAGACCTTAAGGTTAAAGGTCTGGTAATAATATCTCGGTTAGGAAGTCCTTTGGTAGCTGCTCTATAACTATCATAAACAATACCGGGTTTCGCTTGAGCAATGGAGGCTTCAGAAACATTTCGAATGGTATTATAAAAATTATCTCGTGCAGTAAGGCTCGATAGATCCTTCATACTATTAATAATCGTTCGTCTCGCATCTTTCATTTCTCCAAATAAATCTCTGAACGCTTGGACATCCTCTTTTTTTTGAAGCAACGCCCCTTTCTCAAATTTATTAGCGGTAATGGATTTAGCAATATTTATTTTTTGTGCGGCTTGATCTCGCATTGCACTGAAATCTTCAAAATCAAAAACTGGAGAGTGAGTCACCGGATCTTTTTTAACTCTTTTTAAAATGGCTTCGACTTCTTGAATGGCTTCTTCCTTACTAATTTTATACGATTTCCCGGTTAAAGGATTTTTATGTGAAGCTGTGTAGGTTTGGATCACATCGGCGGTTTGATTAATGGAATCTGCGGAAGGCTTATATGCATTCAACGGTAGTAAAGATTTATTCGTAAAGATTTTATAATCATTGCTTAATGTATTTTTAAAACGTTCCGATAAAAGTTCTCCAAATTCTTCAATGTCTGTAACGTTTCCTCCCTTAGCAATCTGAGTTTTAAAATTATTAAATTCTTTTCGAGCAGCAATAAGACTACTAAGTAAGGCATCTTTGTCTTTACCTTTTACTCCAATGTTCTTAAGGGCGTCTTCAAATTCTTTTCTTTGTTTTTTTCCAAACCCTTGAAAGACAAACCTTTTATTTTTAAATGCGTCATCCCCCGATTTTAAAAGTTTATCCATTTCAGTTACGAGCTTATCTTGATCGTCTATTTTTCTTGCCACATCTTTGGATTTTGAAAAAATATTTTTAAAGGTCCCATCGATATCTTTAATAATATCTTTGGCCAACACAGCAGCAGAGCCTTCTTCTCCCCCTACTCTCATCTGAGCTTCAAAAAGTTCTTGTGATTTTTTTCCTCGAGCTCTGAATGGGGCTCCGAGAACAGCATCAATGTTTCTTTCTAATTTAGATTTACTAAAGGCTAATTTTTTTCCTTTTTCAGCGAGAGCTTTTAAGGCTTTCCCTCCTCCATAAGCAAAGGGTGCAATTAAAACTCCTTCCGCTGCAAATCTTAAACGGTTAGCTAATCTTCGCGTGGCTTCATCATCAGTTTCGTCTCTTCGATCACGATCGATTTCAGTAGGACCTCCTTCAAAAACATCTCCAAACGTTCCGATGTCTTCAATGTCATAAATAAAAGCACTTCCTGCGGCAGCTCCAGTACTTGTAGCTGCATAACGCCCAATCTTAGCTCTTTTGTTAAATTTCTCTGCTTGTCTTGCCGCCTTTAATAAATTTTTATTATTAAGGGACATTCGTTTTCCTTTTTGAATGGCATTAATAGTTTTAGTGGCAATAGTTCCGCCAATCTTTGCGCCTTTAGCTACGGGTAAACCTAATTGAACAAGAGCTTCAGTGATTCGCCCGGCTGCTGTATTACGGGCTCTATCTTCTAGACCCGACATCACGTCTCCTACTACCGAGGTATCAATAAATTTTTCTAATTGAGCGATGTAACTTTCATCCGCACTTATACCTTCTCCTCTGAGCGCATCTCCTATTTCAGCGGCTACAGATACTAAACCTACGGGAACTTTAATGAGTCCGGAAAGGACACCTGCTGCTACGGATGTAACAACATTTGTTTCGGAGACTTCCTCTTCACCCAAATCAAAGTATTCAAATTCTTTGACCATTTAGCCTCCTAACTTTCTATATCGATTTCTACTAATACGATTGCTTCGTTTTGTTTGTCTGCTCGATAATATTTTCCAGTACCGGGATGCCAATAGACTTTACCCTCTACGTATTTTTTTCTCTTTTCACGTATAAAGGGATCATATTCATCTACATCAAGGTCAGGATAATCAGTTTTAAATTTTCCAAAATTATAGTCATCCATCCACTCAGCTTTTTTTCTATTGATGATGGCTCCTTCATCTGATCGCACATCTTTTCCAAAATCTTCTGTTAGGATATCAATTCGTTGTCGTTGAATATCTTCTGGGCTTTGTCTTTTCTTAAAGACCAGAGCTTTTAAAGCGGCATCTTTGCTTTGATATAAACCTTCCTCAACCAACAATTCAGCTTGCCGTTCTAGCATAATCATATCTTTATCGGTAATGTCACCAATGATCTGACCCGCTAAAGCTCTTTCACCTTCTCGTTCTTGAAACTTTTGAGCTTGAAACTGTTGGATAGGTCCTTTTGCTTCTGTTGCTAGGGTTTGTAAAATGTTTCCACTAGGTGGGTTGCTCACTAAATTTAAACCCATATTCATTAAAAGATCATTAAACGCTGTTGATCGCTGAGGTGCAAATTGATTATACAACGCTTTACGTCTTCGAAATTTTTCTACTAAATCTCCATTTTCATACCCCTGTCTCAGTCCAGTAGTGATACCACTAGTGGATCCTCCTCTTCTGAACATGGGTCGCGATAATACTCTGCTCATTATCTATCCCTCGTGAAATCTCTATAAGCCCCATACATACCTGCCAAACCTGTTCCTATACCCAACGCTGATTGCAACGGTGTTGGGTTAGGTGTGATTTGTGATTGGTACTGACCAGGATAACCACCTAACATGCCCGTGATCCCTGTACCTAGGTACCCGAGTCTTTCATACGGTTCATACGCTTCCATTCGAGCTGCTTCTCTACTTGCATCTGCTTCTGCCTGTTCAAATGCTTGTTGTTGTGCGCCCGCTGCTCCATAGGCCGCTGTATCTTGTCCGTATAATTGAGGTACTAAACCTGCAAGTCCTTGTTGATATTGTCCTATTCCTAATTGAGATTGGCCCAGGGCTCCTGTTGCCTGACCTAATCCTAATTGTTGTCCGAATGCTTGGCCTGCCGCTTGTTGAGCTTGACCGAAACCTCCTTGTAACATTTGTGCTTGAAGAAGTGCTCGATTTCTATCCGATGCACTTTGATATTCTGCTCGTTGAACACCTTCTCGACCGCCTCCTAAAAATTGTCCACTTAAAGCTGCCTTTTGGCCAATGCCTGCTAAACCTTTTGCTGATTGAATATCATATTCCTCAAGAGTTTTGTCGATAACATCTTGTTGGTACGGAGACATAAAGTCTTCATAACCTGTAGGTCCTGAATAAGCTCCAGCTTGAGTAAGATAAGAAGGAACGCCTGCAAGTGTGCCTGCTGCTGTTTCTCCCATCTGTGCTGCGCCGGGTGCAAAACCCGCTGCGCCTGCGCCAGTGATGTAAGGTTGATAAGCGCCAATGCCTCCTGGCACTCTGCCATAAGCTTCGGCTTGATAGGGATCTTGTCCCGCAACCGTAGGTGCAAACTTAGATGTATCTAACGCTGGAGCAGTAGTAGCTCCTAAACGTTTCGCGTAATCTTTGGTGACGTCAGTTAAAAATGGTGCTGGTAATTGTTGTGTCTGTGTTACAGCCATTATACTACCTCACTCAATCGTTCTGAAACTTGAAACATATCTCGTGCTCCTTGTCCTTGTGATTCTTCCGAGATCTCTCCGCCTCGTTCTAAATTTTTCATTACATTTTCCATAACTTCTGCGCCTTGATCGATGTCTCCTCCGCCTGCAGCGCGTACAGCATCTGCGGTAAAGACGAATTCATTTCTACTTAATCTTGCAGGAACGTCATCAGCTTTTTCTTCTCCTCCAATGGGAACAAAGCCTCCATCCTCTCTATAATCTTTTTCCATACCACCGAGATTCATGAGCCCTCCTTCTTGAGCTCTGATTCTTCCACCTTCGGCTCTCTTTTGAGAACCCCATGGAGGTAGATCGGAAGTACTTAAATTATATTTTGCTAGAACGGCCAAGTATTCTTCTTCATTTTCTGCGTTTTGAATGTCTTGAATCATTTGAGCATAATCAAATCCAAATTGTTGTGATTTTAATTGTAACTCATCAAACTGTTCATCAGGTGCCCATTTACCCATAGCTCCCATCACGAGTGGTGCGGCTGTTGCAGCTGCTCCCCATCCGAATGGTGTAGGCATCATTTTACCTCCACCTTCAGTAAGTTTTAGTGCACCGAAAAGTCCTGATGTAGGGTCCTGAGCCATTCTTCCAATCTGACCTGGTACACCTGGAATTCCTTTTATTGCTGGCGATCCAAATAAATTTCTACCTATATTTCCTAATTTAAATCCTTTACCTACTCCCCAATTACCTGGGCCTCCAAATCCACCACCAAGTCCATAGATACCTGCACCTAAAAGGGCAGCTTTTCCGATTGGACTTTTGGCTACTTTTTTAAAAGGTTTAGAAACCGCTTTCCATGCTTTTTTAAGTAAACCATATTGTTTGACACCTGGTTCAACCAAGCCTCCAGGTTTACCTACAATTTTTTCCTGCATCAAAGTGCCTAGACCTCCGTGGGCCATGGGTCGTGGTGCAGGCATCAAGGCTCCGAGTCCTTCTTGTGGAGCTCTGCCTATTGTTTCGGTTTCTGTTTCTTGAATTTCTTCTGATCCTTGCATCTGTTGTTGTAATGCAGCCAGGACCTTTTTCCAGGCGCCACTGCTAAAGAACTGTGCGAAACTGCCAAATTGCATCCGCGCTTGTGGAGGGAGTTTATCCCAAAGTGCTTGAGCGATTTGTTGTTCTCTTCCTTCTTCACCTTCGTAGGTAATAGGAGAGGCTCCTGCTTGTAATTTTTCTGTAAATTGTTCTTCTAATAAAGCCATAATTGTTTCTGTGGTAATTGTAAAAGAGCAGGAATTAAACCTGAACTTTTAGTATTACTTTGTTTTCCCATATAAATCAAGCCTAGGCATCTCTACTAGCACATCTCTTTTAATAAGAGCAGGATCGATTCCAAGGGTCTTCCACTCTTCCTCGTCTTTATAAATGATGCCTGTTTCCTTGTGTTTAATCGTCGTTGTTACCTTCGCATGAAGAACGGGAATATCTTTTCCGTTATGTTTAATCGTATCCATTATGTTGTTACCTCCTGGCTGATGTTCAAATAGCTGATTCCAATATCGGTAGAGTCTGAACTACTCATTTTGACTTTAAGGGCTACCCCTGATTCTACCACCAACGGTAAGGTTAAAATTTCAACACTGGTGTTCGCTGCTAATGTTTCCGTGTCTACAATCTTAGTACTTCCATTGGTAATGGTAATCGTTGGAGTGTTCCCTGTACTATTGGTCACTCTAAATGATTTAATAATGACCGTCTCTACTGAGCCTGAGCTGGCAACCGCTGGTGTTAATAGTGTTTGTTCGACATCGGTGGTTAGAGTGTTTCCTAAAAATTTATACTGATTAACTATGGCCATTACATTAGAAAGAAGTTTCTAGCTTCAATCTCCTGTTTGAGTTCTTCCTGAAACGTGGTGTTAAGTTTCTGGATGACACCATCCAGATTTCTAACGAGTGAGTTAGCAACGGTTGGATCATATTCTAATCCGGCTCTTGTTAATACTTGTACTATCTTGGCCATAATGCTGCTAGGCCTCCTCGTCTAAAAGGACTGCTTTCCCATCCTGAATCATCACGAGTGTATCCTGCTCCCGCACTTGGATCTCCTTCATGTTGACCGGTAAAAGCAAGTCCTCCTCCAGGTGTTCCTTGATAATTTGGTCCTAATAATTGAGTTACATTACCTACTGGTTTTTCCTGAGCCGCTCTATTAAGTACATTCGTTTGTCTTTTTTCCCATCGTCTTCGAGCTCTAGCTGGTTCACTATACCATCCTCCTAGAGCATTCATTCTATTTAATTGCATAGGAGTATGACCATAAGCACCTTGAGTAGCAGGTCGGTATGTAAATAAATTTCCTATTCCTCCTGTAATATTTTGTGCTTGATTTTGAAACCATGTATTCTCATCATCATCTCCTTGATTAAGAAGAATTCTAAGAAGCCAACTCCAGGGATTTCCTCCCATTTTTAAACCTATACGAGCAATTCCTCCGACTTCCTTTTTTATTCGACTACCATAGGTATCGGTCCAGTCACGAGCAATCTCCGGCTCGTTGGCCCATAAATATCGTCTTTGTTTTTCTGATTGAAAAGGCATTATCTTCTTCCACTCGCTTGAACGTCTAATCTAAACGTTCCTAATTTCCAGTTTTGATCGACGGCGGTATTCTCGACTTTCAATGCCACCGACCGAGCTCGCGCTCTTGTATCTTGTTTCGTGGTACTCGAGGTAATATCAAAAGGTCCCAAGGTTGAACTTGCTTGAGCCGAATTTGGATAGTCTCTTAAGTATAATGTTATACGGGTCGTTCCGGTCTGCGTCAAGAAGTCAGGAATAAATCTTCGGATCGACATAAAGTATTCACCATCACCCCTAAACGTCACCCCTTGTTTTTGATCTTGAGTAATATCAAAATCTCCAGATTCAATGTTAGCTGTGATCGCTGTGCTCACACCACGCTTAACTTGATTGTTTCCTTTTTCTTGTTCATAGTATGTAGTAATTCCATCCGTATTGCCCACAACATCAAAAGAAGAATCAT
>Ga0208316_1000975_pt1 | contig 19326 bp, 16 predicted proteins | sample MalvireepMed_231_FD_184240 | JGI IMG/M metagenome (GOLD analysis project Ga0208316, IMG submission 184240) | Marine viral communities from the Global Malaspina Expedition - Malaspina viral metaG DeepMed_231 (SPAdes) (version 2) | ecosystem: Environmental > Aquatic > Marine > Oceanic | place... | reverse complement strand
CTGGCGGGGTGCGAGGCGGTGTTGTCTGCGGTGTGGGTCATCGGGGCCCTCATTCATGTCCTTGGCTTTTCAACGGGAGCCGGAAACGCCTGGTTCCATCCGACATCCCACACCCGCCCTCTGGACTTCCCGGATTGAGTACGGCCCAATCGGCCGCACGTTTTTATCCAAAGGGTCGATTTTCGCTCCCATGGCCTGGTCCGACGCCGCCGCCCGCCGCCGTTATCATGTGGGCAATCTCAGAGCCCAGCTCCTGGAGGAGGCCCGCGCCATCCTCGATCAGGGCGGGCTGGCGCAGCTCAACCTGCGCGCCTTGGCGTCCAGGACCGGGATCGCCCCCGGCTCGGTCTACCATCACTACGCCGGCAAGGCCGAGCTGCTGGCCGAACTGGCGGCCCTGGGATTCCATCAGCTGGAGCTTGAGCTAAGCGACGCCATGGCCACGGCGCCCCAGGGCGGGCGCATCCGCACCCTGGCGCGGACCTATTTCGCCTTCTCCAAGGCTGAGGCCGCCCTGTTCGGCCTGATGTTCGATCCGGCGGTGGCGACCTATCCCGCCGTCGAGACCGCCCGGGATCGCTGCTTTGCGGTGCTGGAAGGCGCCGTCGCCGTCGCCCTGCCGGCCCGGGAGGACGCCGTGGAGATCAACAAGATCGCTCGCGCCGTCTGGGCCTGCGGCCATGGGGCAGCCTCTCTGCGCACCGCCGACCCCCACCGTCAGGATGAGCTGATGGAGGACGTGATCCAGGGCCTGGAGCTGATGTTCGGCCGTCGCTGAGCGGGCGTCAGTGATCGCTGATCAGCAGGCCTATCCAAACGGTGTTTCAGGTCGTCTCCTGGCGTCCTGCTGTACCGGGAGGAACCAATGGCCGACGGCAATATCACCAAAGACGTCATGTATGACGCGGTGGCCCCTGACGATTTCGAATCCATGCTGGAGCTGGATCGCTACAACGCCCGCTCCACCGCCTTCGACAAGATCATCTCGGCGACCCACGACCACTTCTGGGATCCGCTCGATCCCAAGTACATCGACTTCTCCGAGCCCTGGGACATGGAGAACGAGGCTCTGCTGCCCGACGATCAGGTCATGGCGCTGGGCGTGCCCTATGTCCTCGACCACCTCGAAAAGACCGGCCAGAAGGTCAAGTTCATCAATGAGATGGTGCTCTGGAACTTCTCGTCCATCCTGCATGGCGAGCAGGGCGCGCTGAACCTGTCGGCCAGTCTCTGCCACGTGCTGAAGGACCAGGGCGCGCAGGAATACGCCGCCAATCAGACGCGCGAGGAAGCCCGCCACGTCACCGGCTTCGCCAAATACATCAAGGCCCGCTGGGGTCGGCCGCGGCCCTGCGGTGCGACGCTGCAACAGCTGCTGGTCGACATCATCGGCGCGCCGGAGGTCTACAAGAAGATCATCGGCATGCAGATGCTGGTGGAGGGCCTGGCCATGGGCGCCTTCGCCGCCGGCTTCCAGTACAATCGCGATCCCCTGGCCCGGAAGCTCTTCCAGCTGGTGATGACCGACGAGGCCTTCCACCACAAGTTCGGCAAGATCTGGGCCGACCGCACCATTCCGAAGATGACGCAGGAAGAGCGCGACATCGTCGAGGACTGGGCCGCCCACTGCTTCCAGTCGCTGCTGTTCAACATGGGTTCGCCCGTGCAGCAGGCGGCGATCTACACCCAGTTCGGCCTCGATCCGGAGCGGGTGGTCGCCGAGATGCGCGCCACCTATCAAAACGACGAAAGCCGTCGCGAGCGCCTGAAGAGCCAGACCAACATCTTCCGCGTGCTCATCAAGACCCTGTTCAACGCCGGCCTGATCACCGACCGGACGCGGGCCTTCTACGCCACTTATGTGGACATGGACGAGCTCAAGGCCGAGGGCGAGAAGATGGTCGGCGACGACATCGCCGAGGAGGGCATCAAGTACCTCCAGGAGATCAACTTCAAGGATCGGACGGCCGCCCCGGTGACCATCGCGGCGGAATAGACCGCCCAGCGCGATGACGCCGCAGCGCCGGCGGCGTCATCGCGCGATCTCTTCGCGCATCATCCTCAGGGCGGTCTCCAGAGCGCCCTGGCGGACGCGGCCCCGGCCGATATCGCCGAAATGCTCGACTCGATGCCGCGCCGGCCGGCCGCGCCGCGCGCTGGCGAAATGCACCAGGCCGGCCGCCTCGCCAGGATGGGGTCCCGCCTCTGTGAAGCCCGTGACAGCGGCGACGATGTCGGCCTCCGACTGGGCGATCGCCCCCTCGGCCAGCGCCAGGGCGACGGCCTCTGAAACCGCGCCGTGCTGCTCCAGCATCGCCTTGGGGACCTGCAGGACCTGGTGCTTGGCCGCCTCCGTATAGACCACGAAGCCCCGCTCGAAGGCGTGGCTGCAGCCGGGGATGTCCGTGAGCAGGGAGGCCAGCAGACCGCCGGTGCAACTCTCCGCCGTCGCCAGTTTCAGGTCCCGGTCACACGCCAGGGTCAGAACCTCGCGCGCCAGTTCGTCCAGGGCGGGGGGAACTGAAAGATCCAAGGCCTCAGCCATCACATCGCTCCTTCTCGAAGGTGGGGCGTCAACACGAGGGTGAAGACGTCGGTTCCCCTTGATTTCCGAGACCAGGCCCCCTCGTTAGCCCCATGACGAAGGGACTGAGAGTCGCCGTGGCCGGGGGCGGGGTGTTTGGTCTGGCCAGCGCGCTGGCCCTGGCCAGGGCTGGGGCGCAGGTCAGCCTGCATGATCCGCGGCCGGTCGGCGCCAACGCCTCGGCCGTGGCGGCCGGCATGCTGGCCCCGGTGAGCGAGGCCCTGACCGATCCCATCGCCTCGCCGCATCTCGATCTGATGTTGGCCGCCCTTGAGCTGTGGCCAGACTTCGCCCGCGCTTGGAACCTCATCCTGGATCGAAGCGGCGCGGTCCTGTTGGGCGACGAGGCGCGGTTGGCGGCGCTGTCACAGTCCGCCCGCGACCTTGGGCTTGGCCTGTCGTCCTTGAAGGCCGACCAGCTGCCCGACTTTCCCGGCGGCTATGGGGCGGCGGTCGCCGGCGGCCTGCAGGTTCAGGCCGACCAGCGAATCGATGCGGCCAGCCTCGGGACCATGGCGATGGCCGCCGCGGCGCTCGGCGTTCGCTTCAGCCCTGGGCCCCCGCCGTCCGGCCTCGACTGGCTGGTCATCGCCACAGGGCCGTCGCGCGACTTCGTGGCTGCGGCGCCGGAGCTTGCGGCGCTTGCCCCCATCAAGGGCCACATCCTGCGCTATGGCGACCTTGGCCATGATGGACCTGTCCTGCGAGGGCCTGGCGCCTATGCCGCGCCGGCCGCTGGCGGCCTCCTGATCGGCGCGACCATGGAGGCGGGTGTCGCCGATCCCGAGGTGCAAGCCGAGGTGGCCGCTGGCCTGGCTCGAACCGCAGCCACAGTCTTCCCGGGACTGGCGGGGCGCACCTGGACCGCGGCGGCCGGGGTGCGGGCGGCGACGCCGGATGGCCTGCCCCTGGTGGGGCCGGGCCGCACGCCGGGCGTCATCCTGGCGGCCGGGGCGCGGCGCAATGGCTGGCTGCTGGCGCCGCTGGTGGGGACCATGGTCTGCGCCTATGCCAACGGCGAGGACCCCGGGGTCTGGGCGGACAGATTGTCTGCGACCCGCTTCAGCGCCTGAGGATTCAGAAAACGTGGTTAGCGGGCCGTTAACCATGCTCGACGCATTGAGGGACCATGTCCGTCCAAGGTCTCAGAGGCGTGGTCGAAACCGCCATCCAGCGCGCATCGAGTGCGACGGGGGTCGATTTCACCTTCCTGATGGGCACGGCGCATCGCGAGAGCGGCTACAATCCAGCCGCTAAGGCCAAGACTTCATCGGCCGCCGGCCTCTTCCAGTTCGTCGAGCAGACCTGGTTGGCCACCCTCAAGCAGCACGGCTCCAAGTACGGCTACGCCCGCTATGCCGAGCTGATCGAGAAGGGCTCCGACGGGCGCTACCGGGTGTCAGGCGCCGAGGCGCGCAAGACGGTGATGGATCTTCGGCTTGACCCCCAGGCGGCCTCCCTGATGGCCGGCGAACTGGCCACAGACCACGCCGCCTATCTGAAGGGCCGGGTGGGCCGCACGCCCACGGCGGGCGAGCTCTACGCCGCCCACTTCCTGGGGCCGCAAGGCTCGGCCCGCCTGATCGAGGCCACCCGGTCCCAGCCGGGCGCCAGCGCCGCCAGCCTGTTTCCCGAGGCCGCCCGGGCCAATCGTTCGATCTTCTACAAGGGCGGGCGGCCGGCCACGGTGGCCGAGGTCTACGCTAACCTGACCCGCACCGGCGGGAGCGGGGAGGCGGTCCGTCCGCGGGACACGACGCCGGTGGTTCCCGACGGCGGCTTCATCCAGTACGCCTCGGCCCGCCGCGCCGAGGCCATGCGCGAGCAGGAGGTCCTGGTGGACTTCATCCTGCGCGGCTCCCAGCCGGCGGAAGGCGCGGGCGCCGGCCAGCGCCTGGGCGGCTCGCTGTTCTCCAGCGAAATGCTGCGGATGCTGTCCGACGCGCGCGAGGGCAGCTGAGGCGCTCGCCCTAGACCGCCGCGCCGCTGGCCTGCATCGCCGCGATCTCAGCGGCGCTGTAGCCGATCTCCTGAAGCACCTCGTCGGTGTGCTGGCCAAGCCCCGGCGGCGGCGGCCGTCGCGTCGGCTCGACACCCGGAAACTGGGCCGGGGCCGCCGGAGAATCGCCAAACCCGCCGCGGCCGTCCTCCACCTCCACCAGGGCGCCGGCGGCGCGGACCTGTGGATCGGCGGCCACCTCGGCCGGGGTCTGCACCGGCGCCCAGACGAGGTCGGCGGCGTCAAGGCGAGCGGTGATCTCGTCCCAGTCCAGGGCGCCGAAGGCGGCGTCGAACTCGGCGGTCAGGGCGGCGGTGTTTTCCTTGCGCAGCCGCCCGCTGGTGAAGCGCAGATCCTCCTGCAGGTCCGGCCGGCCGGCGGCCCTGGTCATCGCCGCCCAGTCCGCCGAGCCGCCCCGAGGATTGGTGACGAACCAGCGGCCCTCCCGGCTCTGGAAGAAGTTGGCCAGGGGGTTCAGCGGCTCGCGCCGGGACCTGTTTGACGACAGCCGCCCGAACCGCAGCTGCACGGCGAGGTCGGAGCCCACCGTATAGACGCCAGTGGCCAGCAGGGAGGTCTGCACCATCCGCCCGACGCCAGTCTGCTCGCGCTCATATAGCGCCGCCAGGATGGCCGAGGTGGTGGCCAGCGAGGTGATGTGGTCGCCGAACCCCGTACGCAGCAGGAAGGGGTCCTCGCCCTTGGGCGTGGTCATCCGCGCCACCCCGGCCCGCGACCAGAAGGCGGTGACGTCAAAGCCCGGCTTGTGGGCGTCCGGCCCCTCCATCCCATAGCCGGTGACCAGGGCGTAGATGAGCCGGGGATTGGCGCCTCGCAGGCTGGCCTCGTCCAGGCCGGCGCGCTTGAGGGAGGCGGTGCGCACATTGGTCAGGAAGACATCGGCGCTGGCCGCCAGCCGGGCCACGGCGTCCCGGCCCTCGGGCTTGGAGATGTCGAGCACCACCGAGCGCTTGCCGCGGTTGTCCATCTCGAAGGTCGGATTGGCACCCAGGTCGCTCTTGGCGTCGGCGAAGACGTGACGCATGTCGTCGCCGCCGGGGCGCTCGATCTTGATCACCTCAGCCCCCCAGTCGCCGAGGATGCCGGCGGCGCCGGGCGCCGCGATATAGGTGGCGAACTCCACCACCTTCAGACCTTTGAGTATCACTGAACCTCGTCCTCCGCCCTGGCCGCGCCTCGTTCGGCGACGGTCCGCTTGAGCCCATAGTGACCGGGGCGGGCGGAGGGGGAAAGGCGCAGCTTGTCTCTGTCGCTGGTCAGGTCCTTGGGGTCAGGCGACCCAGCCTCCGGCTCTAAACGCCAAGTCTGGCGCGCGCTCCAGGCGGCGGGGGGCCGAGGTGGCGTCGGCCACGGCCCGGGCGACGGCGGTCACGCTGACCGGCTTGCGCAGGACGGCGTCGGCGCCGGCCTCGGTGCAGGCCTGGGCCTCGTCGGCGTCGCCGCCGATCACCGCAATGATCGGCAGACGGCCGGCCGGCCCCTCCAGGGCGCGGATCGCGGCGGTGGCCTCCGGTCCGTCCAGGCCGGGCATCCGGCCGTCAATAAGCGCCAGATCGAAGTCGCAGACCCTGGCCAGATCCACCGCCCGGCGGCCGTCCTGGGCGTGGACCACCTGGTGGCCCAGCTGTTCGAGCACGGCGCGCATCATGGCGGCGTTCAGGCTGTCGTCCTCGGCCATCAGGATGCGCAGCTTGCGACCCTCGGCGGGGTCTCCAGCGGCGTCCTGAATGATCTGATCGACCTGCGGCGCGGCGTCCCGGTCGAAGGGCAGCTCCAGGCGGAAACAGCTGCCCACGCCTGGCGCGCTGCTGGCCGTCAGTTCGCCCTGCATGAGCCGGGCGAGTTGCCGCGACAGGGAAAGGCCAAGGCCCGCCCCCGGCACGCCGGCGCTGGTGCGCTCCACCCGGTGAAACGCTTCGAAGGCCCGGGCCAGTTCCTCGGGCGAGAGGCCTGGACCCGTGTCGGCGACCTCTATGGCCAGGCGTCCGGTGTCGGTCAGCTCCAGCCGCGCCTCGACCCGGCCACGGACCGTGAACTTGATGGCGTTGCCGAGCAGATTGGCCAGGATCTGGCGCAGCCGGGTCGGGTCCGCCATCGCCGCGCCGATCCGGCCGTCCAGCTCCGGCGCGACGAACACGTCCAGCTCCAGGCCCTTGGCGCCGGCATGGGGGCGGTTCAGCAGGACCAGGTCGCGCACCAGACCCGCGGCGTCGATGGGGCGGATATCAATCGCCAGTCGCCCGGCTTCGGCGGTCTCGGAATCGAGGGTGGTGTTGAGCACGCCGATCAGGTCACTGACGGCGTCCAGCGCCGCCGACAGCTGATCGCGCGAGGGTGCGGCGCGGCCATTGCGCCCGGCCGCGGCGGCCAGCACATGGGCGACGCCGGTCAGGCCGTTGCGGATCTCGTGGCTGAGCGTCGCCACCAGGTCGGATTTTGAGCGGGCCAGGCGGCTGGCCTCCTCGACCTTGCCGGCCCGATCGGCGATCAGCTCCTCCCGCTCGGCCGCCATGGCGAACTGGCGGCGGAGAATGCGGTTGAGGATCAGGGCCAGGGCGAAGGCCAGCGCCACGCCGCCCCAGGCGAGGCTCGCGGCGCTCTGGGAGTGAGGGGTGGCGAACAGGGCGATCAGCGGGCCGGCCGCCGCGGCGGAGCCGACAATCAGCAGACTGGGCAGCCAGGGGGCGGTGAAGAAGATGCAGACCACCGAGGCGGCGGTCGCCATCAGCAGCAGGGCCTCGCGCATCGGCCCGGCGTTGTCGGCGAAGACGGCGATCTGGGCCACGCAACCGGCCCAGACCAGGCCCGTAACCACGTGAACCCGGCTGCGCTTCACCAGGTCTTCGGCGGCGGGCGTGCGGAGCCAGCCGACCGCAGCATAGGTTGTGGCGCAGGCGATGGCGAACAGGGCGAAGCTGGCCGTCATCCAGGCCGCGTTCGGGGCGAAGGAGCCGGCCCAGACGAAGACCGGAAGGCTGACGAGAAAGGCGACCAGGGCGTAAGGCAGCAGCGCCGCCTGGGCGTCCAGGGCCTGCAGCGTCAGCGACGTTGCGCCAGGGGAGGCGAACCGCACGGAATCGGCTTTGGATGACACAGGCTTATCCTTTGCGGCGACGCCCGCGAAGGTAGAGGCTCAGGGTTGGCGGGACGTTACGCGATAGCGTTAATCCACAGACGACTGCGAAACCGTCCGTTAAGCCTAACCAATCATTGTCGTCGAACGGGATGGAAGTCTCGACGGAGGGGACGGGTCCTATGACGACCACGCGGGCGGCGCTGACCGAGGATGACATCCGCACCCTGGTGAAGGGTGCGACCCCCGACGAGCGCGCCCTGGTCGCCCACAAGCTTTGCCGCCGCATCGACACCCTGCCGCTGACGCCTGAGGAACAGGCCCTGGCGCAGGACATTCTGCGGGTCATGGCCGCCGACGCCGCCGAACTGGTGCGCCGCGCCCTGGCCGTCACGCTCAAGAGTTCGCCGCTCATTCCGCACGACGTGGCCCTGACCCTGGCCCGGGACGTGGAAAGCGTCTGTCAGCCGATCCTCAGCTTCTCGCCGGTCTTCACCGATGAGGAACTGGCCGAAATTGTTCGGCTGGGCGGCCCCGTCCGCCAGGTGGCCATCGCCAAGCGCCCGCGCCTGTCGCGCCGGGTCACTGACGTCCTGGTTGAAACCGGCGCCGAGCGGGCCGTCGAAGTGGCCTGCGCCAACGACAACGCCGATTTCGCCGACGCGACGCTGATGAACGTCCTGGCGCGGTTCGAACGCTCCGAGCGTGTGCTGGCCGCGGTGGCCTATCGCCAGACCCTGCCCCTGGCGGTGACCGAGAAGCTGATCGACATGGTCAGCGACCAGGTTCGCGACCACCTGCTGACCCATCATCCGGTGTCGCCGGAACTGGCCCTGCAGATCGCCACCGGCGCCAAGGAGCGCGCCACCCTGGATCTGGTGGACCAGGCTGGCCGCTCGGCCGACCTCAAGGCCTTCGTCGCCCACCTGCATCGTAACGAGCGCCTGACCGCCTCCCTGCTTCTGCGCGGGCTGGCGCACGGCCACATGGCCTTCTTCGAGTGGGGGCTGGCCGAACTCGCCGGGGTGCCCCACCACCGCACTTGGCTGATGATCCATGACGCCGGCCCTCTGGGCCTCAAGGCCATCTATGAGCGGGCCGGCCTGCCGGCGCGCCTGCTGCCGGCCTTCCGCGCTGGCGTCGACACGTTCCATGCCATGGAGTTCGAAGGCGGGACGCGGGATCGCGACAAGTTCCAGAAGAAGATGCTCGAGCGGTTCCTGACCCAGCCCCATGTGGGCGCCCGGGACGACGCAGACTATCTCCTCGACCGCATGGATCGCCTCGCCGACAAGGCCGCCCCGGCGCTGCAGACCGCCTGACCAGCTTTTCCTTGGCGATCAGGCCGGCAGGCTCCAGACTTCGCCCATGAGCACGCCCACCGACGGCGGCGAGATCCGGCCGGCCTCCACCCTTCTTCTGCTGCGCGACGAGCCGAGCTTCGAAGTGCTGATGGTCGAGCGCCATCATCAGATCGATTTCGCCTCCGGCGCTCTGGTCTTTCCAGGCGGCAAGTCCCATCCGGGCGATCATGAGGACGCCTGGGGCGATCACGTCTCCGGCTGGGCGGCCCATGACGGAGAGCAGCGGGGCCTGCGCATCGCCGCCATTCGGGAGGTTTTCGAAGAAGCCGGCCTGCTGCTCGCCACGCGCCGTGACGGCGGGCCCCTTGAGGTCGAACCTGCGCCGCTGGCGCTGCGCCAATCGGTCGATCGCGGTGAGACGCCGTTTCTCGACGTGGTGCGGGCGGCCGGCGCGCGGCTCGACCTTTCGGCCCTGACCGTCTTCGCCCGCTGGATCACGCCGCCGGTGACGCCCAAGCGGTTCGACACCTGGTTCTACGCCGCCCACGCCCCTGCGGGGCAGCTGGCGGTCTGCGATGGGCGAGAGACAGTGGACGCCTGCTGGCTTTCGCCCCAGGCGGCCCTGGAGGCCGGCGTGCGCGGCGAGCGGAAGCTGGTCTTTCCCACCCGCATGAACCTCGGCCGCCTGGCGAACTCGGCCAGTGCGGCGGCCGCGATCGCTGCGGCCCAGGCGCGGCCCCTGGTCGCCGTGCAGCCGGAAATCCACAGAGGTCCCGAGGGGACACGGCTGGTCTTGCCGGAAGGCGCCGGCTATGGCGCCGTCAGCGAGCCGTTCGTCCCGGGAATGTAGGGGCTCAGACGAGGCCCGAGGCGGCGACCCGACGCTCGAGCTCTTCCACCAGGATCTTGCCCACCGGATGGTCGTCGGTCTTGATGCCGTCGCGAACCGCGGCCTTGACCCCGTCGATATGGGCGTCGATCAGGACCATGGGCGCCTGCATGCGCTTGTCCTTGTCGTCGATCAGCTTGCACAGCGAGGCGGCCATGCGGGTGATCAGCGGAAATTCGTAGGTGGTTCCCAGGCCCTTCAGGTCGTGGGCGCGCAGGTAGAGGGCCTCCAGCGTTTCGGCCGTGGCGCCCTCGGTCTTCACCTGCTGGCGGGCGGCTTCGAGCTTGGTGACCTCGTCCTGAAGCCAGGCGCCGAAATTGCCCGACAGGCTCTTCAGAGCCGCTTCGGCCTTGGCGATCGCGCTGGCGTCGACGGCGCCGAACCGGCCGCCGACCTTGAGGCGAAGCGTATTGGGAACCTGGATCACCTGACCCGTATTCTGCTGACTCACGGCCATCTCCTCGGGGACGCACGGCCCAACCGTAGTGAGCGAACCTTAACAACGAATGAGACGAGGCGTCAGGCGGAAAACTGCTCGGCCAGAACCCGTTCTTCAAGACTGCGGCCGGCGTCGAACAGCATGGTCAGGCTGATGTCCCGGTTCTCGGCCACATGCACCTCGACCACGTCGCGCACTTCGAAGTTGTCGGCCACGGCGCTGACCGGCCGCTTGTCGGCCTCCAGGATCTCGAAAGTGACCCGCGCGGCGTGGGACAGCAGCGCCCCGCGCCAGCGGCGGGGGCGGAAGGCGCTGATCGGGGTCAGGGCCATGACCTTGGCGTCCAGGGGAATGATCGGGCCGTGGGCCGAGAGGTTATAGGCTGTGGAGCCGGCGGGGGTGGCCACCAGAGCCCCATCGCAGGACAGCTCGTTCAGACGAACCTTGCCGTCCACCGAGATGCGCAGCTTGGCGGTCTGCCGCGTCTGGCGCAGCAGCGAGACCTCGTTGATCGCCAGGGCGCGGTGCTGGCGGCGGCGGGCGTCCACCGCCACCATGCTCAATGGGTGGATCAGCGCCCGTTCGGCCGCGTTGATGCGGTCGAGCAGGCCATCGGCGCTGTACTCGTTCATCAGGAAGCCGACCGAGCCGCGATTCATCCCATAGATCGGCTTGGGCGCGCCCATATTGCCGTGCAGGGTCTCCAGCATGAAGCCGTCGCCGCCCAGGGCGACGATCACCTGGGCCTGGTCCTGGGGCACCTGGCCATAGCGGGCCGTCAGGTCCTTCAGGGCGTCCTGCGCCTCGGGGCGGTCGCTGGCGGCGAAGGCCACGCGGGTCACGAAGGGTTCGGCTTTGAACATGGGCGTGCAAGAGCCGCCAGGGCAGGCGCCTTGTCAAACGCCGATCGCAGGCTTGAGTCAGGCCGGCTGCGAACTCATGGTCTGGCGGAAGGCCGCCGCCGCCAGGTCCGGCGCGAACGGACCGAAGGCGGCCAGGGCGCGCCGGGCGCCCTCAGCGCCGCCGCCGGGCCTGTTGTCGTTCAGGTTGCGAACCAGTTCCAGGATGGTGGGAAAGGCGCTGCGGTCGATGCTCACCGCGGCGCAGGCCAGGGCCAGGTGCTCGGGCTGTTCGCTGTCCATCGCCTGGCGCAGCATGTCCGAGGGGAAATCGCCGAGGGTTGAGAGGATGCCGACGAACAGGGAGAGCTTGCCTTCCCGCAAGGCGCGCAACAGGTAGCCGGGCCGCAGTTGGCCTGCCGCCACCAGCTTGCTGATCAAACGCTTCTCCATCTCTTCGCGCTCGTCATCCTGTTGCCAGACGATGGCGTCGCCGTTCTCGATGAGGGCGCCGGCATGGGCGTCGCTCACCGCCTGGCCGAGGGCGGCGTCCAGGGCTTCGGTGTCGAGACGAAAGCGGAGGGTGAGCGCCTGCCGCAGGGCCTGGCCGACCCAGGCGTAGAGCTCCTGGGCCAGATCCTCGGTCAGCTCGTTGCGTCGGGCGAGGGGCGAGCGCAGGGCCGCCACCCGACGCGAGGCCTTGACCAGCAGGGCCATGTCGTCCGGACCGAGCGCGGTCTGGGTGTTGCCGGCCAGGGCGGTGAGCACGGCGGGCTCGGCCTGCTGCAGGATGGCGGCGACCACAGGCGCCCCGAGGCTCGGGCGCCGGGCGACTTCGATCTGATGTTCGACCGTGGCCTCAATGAGCAGGCGGATCAGGTCATGGTCCTGAAGGATCGGGCTGGCGGCGATGATCGGCCGGGCGATTTCGATATCGTCCAGGGCCAGGACATTGATCAGCGCGATGGGCGCCCAGTCGACGCCGGCCAGCTTTTCGGCGAGACGCCTGCGGATGTCCCGCTCGGCTTCGACCACCAGGCTCATGAAGATCGAATTCAGCAGGTCCTGGACGGCCGGCGCAGACATGATCTGGCCGCTGTCGGCCACATCGCAGAGATCCACCACGGCCAGAAGCAGCCGTTCTCGATCCCCGGGGGTTCGGCTCTTGGCCAGACTCAGGATCTCTTCGGTCCTCGCGAGCGCGCTCAAGGCGACCTCCGGCTACGAGTCGTTCGTTAGGGCGAATCTGATGGCTGCAAATGAAAACATGCTTAAACCGGCGCCAACCAAATCGCCGCAGTTCAGCAGACAGTGACGTGAGGAGCAGATCGACATGGCCCACCCCCTGATCCTGGCCCTGGACCAGGGCACCACCAGCACCCGGGCTATTCTCTTTGATCTGGCAGGTCAGGCGTTGGGGGAGGCGTCCCGCCCCCTGGCCCAACACTATCCGGCCGACGGCTGGGTGGAGCACGACGCGGTGGAAATCTATGAGGCCGCAGTAACGGTGATGGCTGAGGCCGTGGCCAACGCCGGCGCTCAGATGGACCAGGTCGCCGCCATCGGCATCACCAACCAGCGCGAAACTGTCGTGCTGTGGGACCGGACCACCGGCGCGCCCGTCCACCGGGCCATCGTCTGGCAGGACCGTCGCACCGCCAGCCTGTGCGAGGCCCTACGCCGCCAGGGCGCCGAGGCCCATGTGACCGAGGTCACCGGCCTGCTGATCGATCCGTACTTCACCGCCACCAAGCTCGCCTGGATGCTGGACCATGCGCCGGGCGCCCGCGAGCGGGCCGAGGCCGGCGACCTGCTGGCCGGCACCATCGATTCCTGGCTGATCTGGAAGCTGACCGGCGGCAAGGCGCATGTCACCGACGCCACCAACGCCTCGCGCACCCTGCTGTTCGATATCCGCGCCCAGGCCTGGTCCGAGGCCATGCTTGAGCTGTTCAAGGTGCCCCGGGCGATCCTGCCGGAGGTGCGCGACTGCGCTGGCCTGTTTGGCGAGACCGAGCCTGGCCTGCTGGGCCGCGCCATCCCGATCTGCGGCGTGGCCGGCGACCAGCAGGCGGCGCTGATGGGGCAGGGGTGCGTGGCGCCCGGCCAGATGAAGGCCACCTATGGCACCGGCTGTTTCCTGCTGGTGAACACCGGCGAGGCCGCCCCGGTCTCCCGGGCCCGCCTGCTGACCACCGTCGCCGCCCGGATCGATGGACGGACCACCTACGCGCTGGAAGGCGCCATCTTTATCGCCGGGGCGGCCATCCAGTGGCTTGTGGAGGGGCTCGGCGTAGACTCCCCGGCCGCGGCCGAAGCCCTGGCTCGCCAGGCGCGGCCCGATCACGGGGTGGTGCTGGTTCCCGCCTTCACCGGGCTTGGCGCGCCCTGGTGGGACGCCGAGGCCCGTGGGTCCCTAAGCGGCCTGACCCGGGACGCTGGCCTGCCCGAGATCGCCGCGGCGGCCTATGACGCCAGCGCCTATCAGACCGCCGACCTGATCGAGGCCATGGCGTCTGACGCCCCGGACGCCTTTGGCGAAGGCTCCGAACTGCGGATCGACGGCGGCATGTCCCGAAGTCCCTGGTTCGCCCAGCGGCTGGCCGATCTCACCGGACAGCGGGTCGCCCGGGCCAGATACGAGGAGACCACGGCCCTTGGGGCGGCCTTGTTCGCCGGGCTGGGCGCCGGCCTCTATGCGGATGTGGCGGCCGCCGCCGCGGCGCGGCCGACGACGGAGCCTTCAACGCCAGCCCTGGATCCCCACCTGCGCCAGGCCGGCCAGGCCCGCTGGCGCGACGCCGTGCGCCGCGTGCTCAGCCACGGGTGATCGCCCTCGCCCTTGACGATCGACGGCTGGAGGGGGACTCTTAAGGGACAGAACAAGAACTCGAAGGGAGGCCGCTATGGCCGACGGATCTGCTGGCGTGATGTCGCTGCAAGGCAAGGTGAGCACCGAGGAGTGGCAGGCCCGGGTGGAGCTGGCCGCGCTCTATCGGCTGGTGGCGCTGCACGGGTGGGACGACCTGATCTACACCCACATTTCGGCCCGCATTCCGGGACCCGAGCACCACTTCCTGATCAACCCCTATGGGATGCTGTTCGAGGAGATCACCGCCTCGTCCCTGGTCAAGATCGACCTCCAGGGAAACATCCTTCAGGACACGCCCTACTTCATCAATCCGGCGGGCTTCACCATCCACTCGGCCATCCATGAGGCCCGGGAGGACGCCAAGTTCGTGATGCACCTGCATTCCGACCAGGGTGTCGCCGTCGCCGCCCAGAAGGAGGGGTTGCTGCCCCTGTCGCAGCACGCCCTGATCGTGCTGCCGAGGCTCGCCTATCACGACTATGAAGGCATCGCTCTGAACCTGGACGAGCGCGAACGGCTGGTGGCCGATATCGGCGACAAGACCCTGATGCTGCTGCGCAACCACGGCACCCTGTCGGTGGGGTCGAGCGCCGCCGATTGCTGGATCGGAATGTTCTATCTGGAGCGCGCCTGCAAGCAGCAGGTCATGGCCCTGTCGGCCGGCCGGGAGAATGTCCTGTTCGCCCCCGAGGCATCGCAGGCTGAGGTCCGCGGCCAGGTGGCCCGCGGCATCGGCGGCAAGCTCGCCTGGCCCGGCTGCCTGCGCCGGCTCGATCGCGAATCACCGGGCTACGACGCCTGATCGACGGAACCGACGCAGGCGGGCGGGGCCAGCCTGCGTCTTGACCACCTGGCGATATTTTCATAGGCGGCCGAGGGCATCTTTTTGTTAGGACAGCTCGAATAATTAGCGAGCGCCCCCGTGTTTCAAGGCCGACACGAACGGCCATCGTTCTGTTACTGGACGCGGCGTAAGCCTTTCCGCTGAGTCCTATTGTCCGTGTCACGTCATTCGCACGCTCCCTCGCCGGAGCGATGGAGCCCGCTTTGGTAAGACGCCATTTCTTCCTCGCCGGCGCCCTGGTCATCGTCCTTCTCATGGTTGTCGTCGGCGGGCTGCGCATCGTCATGGGCGGTGAGCAGGTGCAGGCTGGCGGACCCGGGGGACCCGGGGGGCCTGGCGGCGGCGGCGTGCCGGTGGCGGCGACCGCCGTGAGCACCCGAAGCTTCAACGATACGGTCGAGCTGCTGGGCGTGGCCAAGGGCCGCAAATCGGTGACCCTGACCGCTGCGGCCACGCAGCTGGTGGAGCGGGTCCGGTTCACCGACGGACAGTTCGTGTCGCAGGGCGAGGTCCTCGTCGAACTCAAGGACGCCGAGCAGAACGCCGGGGTCGAACAGGCCCGGGCGCGCCTGCTGCAGGCGCAGCAGACCCTGGAGCGCTGGAACACCCTGGCCGAGCAGGGTTTCGCCTCCCAGGCCGCGGTGGAACAGCACGAGGCGGCCTATCGGACGGCCAAGGCCGATCTGGCCGCCGCTGAGGCCCGGCGCGGCGACCGCCTGATCCGCGCCCCCTTCGCCGGCGTGGTCGGCCTGACCGACATCACCCCGGGCGCCCTGGTCAATCCGGGCTCCACCATCGTCACCCTCGACGACCTGTCCTCGATCCGCGTCGATTTCCAGGTGCCGGAGCGTTACCTGGCCGGGTTGCGGGCGGGACAGACCATCGTCGCCACCAGCGACGTCTATCCCGACACTCAGATCCGCGGACAGATCGAGACCCTGGACACCCGGGTCGATGAATCCACCCGCGCCATCACCGCCCGGGCCATCTTCCCCAATCCCGACCGGCTGCTGCGGCCGGGCATGATGATGCGGATCGCCCTGTCGCGGGGCCAGCGCGAGAGCCTGGCCGTGCCTGAGGCGTCCGTTTCGGTGCAGGGCTCGTCCTCTTTCGTCTTCCTGATCGCCGAGGGCGAGAACGGCCCCCGGGCCGAGCAGCGGCCGGTGGTCGCTGGCATGCGCCAGAACGGCTTTGTCGAGATCCGGGACGGTCTGGAGGCTGGAGACCGCATCGTGGCCAACGGCGTGAACAAGGTGACGGGCGGCCAGCCGGTTCGGATCGCCAAAACCCCAACCCCCTCTGACGTCGCCGGCGTAGAGCCCGCGGCGAAACGGCCAGGCGCATGACCCTTTCGGACCTCTCCGTCCGTCGTCCCGTGTTCGCCGCCGTCGCGGCGATCATCCTCTGCGTGGTGGGGCTCGCCTCCTTCACCCAGATGACGGTGCGGGAATTGCCGGCCGTCGATCCGCCGGTCATCTCGATCAGCACCGACTATCGCGGCGCCTCCTCCGAAGTGATCGAGGAGCGGATCACCGAGGTGATCGAGCGCCAGGTCGCCGGCATCGAAGGCGTCGATCGCATGACCTCCGGGTCCCGCGACGGCTCCTCGCGCATCAACATCCAGTTCAAGCTCAGCCGCGACCTCGACGCCGCCGCCAACGATGTCCGCGACGCGGTGTCCCGCGTGTCGGCCAACCTGCCCCTGCAGGCCGACCCGCCGCAGATCCGCAAGGCCGACGCCGACGCCCAGCCGATCATCTTCCTGGGCCTGTCGTCCACCACCCTGAACCGCCTGCAGCTGACCGACTACGCCAACCGCTATCTGGTCGAACGGGTTTCGACGGTGCCGGGCGTGGCGCAGGTGGGCGTGGGCGGGGCGCAGAACTACGCCATGCGGATCTGGCTCGACCCCCAGGCCATGGCGTCGCGCGACATCACCGTCACGGACGTGGAAAACGCCCTGAACGCCCAGAACCTGGAGCTGCCCGCCGGGTCTCTGGAGGCCGCAGCCAAGGACTTCACCATCCGGGTCGCCCGGGGCTACTCCACGGCCGAAGAGTTCGCCAATCTGCCCGTGACCTCGCCGGGCGATGGCGGCTACGTGACCCGCCTGGGCGATATCGCCCGGGTGTCGGAGGAGGCCGACGAGCGTCGGCGCATGTTCCGATCCAATGGCCGCGACCTGGTCGGCATCGCCGTGACCCGCCAGTCCCAGGCCAATGACCTGGAGATTTCCGACGGCATCAACGCCCTTCTGCCGGAGCTGAACCGGGGCTTGCCGGAGGGCACCGAGCTTAAGGTCGCCGTCGACTTCACCCTCTTCACCCGGCACGCCCTGGAAGAGGTCTGGATCACCATGGGCATCTGCCTGGCGATCGTCGGGCTGGTGAACTTCATCTTCCTGGGCACCTGGCGGGCGGCCATCATTCCGACCGTGGTCGCGCCCATCTGCATCCTGTCGACCTTCATCGTCCTGGCGCCCCTGGGCTTCTCTCTCAACCTGCTGACCCTGCTGGCCCTGGTGCTGGCCATCGGCCTGGTGGTGGATGACGCCATCGTCGTGGTCGAGAACATCCAGAGGCGGATCGACGAAGGGGAGCCGGCGCCCGTGGCCGCCCAGCGCGGGACGCGCCAGGTCTTCTTCGCCGTGGTCGCCACCACCATCGTGCTGATGTCGGTGTTTGCGCCGCTGATGTTCCTGCCCGGCTATATTGGCCGGCTGTTCGTCGAGCTCGCCGTGGCCGTCGCCGCGGCCGTCGCCTTCTCGTCCCTGCTGGCGCTCAGCCTGTCGCCCATGCTGGCGTCCAAACTGCTGCGGCCCGCCAAGGGGCAGGGCTGGCTGGCCCGCACCGTCGATGGCTCGATGGACAGGCTGCGCAATTCCTACCACGCCTCGCTTGAGTTCCTGCTGGGCAGGCCCGCGGCCACCTGGGCGACCGGCGGCCTGGTCGTGGTTCTGGCGATCGCCGCCTTGGGGGTGTTCACCTACCTACCCAGTGAACTGGTGCCCGAGGAGGACCGCGGCCGGGTCGACATCAGCATCAACGGCCCCGAGGGGGCCGGCTATGACTACACCTATGATGCGGTCAAGCAGATCGAGGCCCGCCTCATGGAGATGTATGAGGCCGGCGAGGTGTCTCGCTACCTGATCTCCATGCCCCGCTTCGGCGGCCAGCAGTACAACACCGGCAACGGCAATGTGACCGTCCCCGAAGGCGGCGTGGACTCCAACGAACTGGCCGCCCAGCTCAACAAGGAGCTGGCCGAGTTCACCGAGGTGCGCGCCATCGCCTTTGTGCGCCCGGCCCTTCGCGGCAGCGAAGGCAACAGCGTCGACCTCATCGCCATTGGCGCCGAGTATGACCAGATCGCCGACTGGCTGCGCCCGATCCAGGCCGCCGCCGAGCAGAATCCCGGCCTCGCCCGGGTGCGGCTGGATTACGAGCCGACCTCGCCGCGTCTGCTGGTCACCATCGACCGGGAAAAGGCCGCAGCCCTGGGTGTCACGACCCAGGCGGTCGGCCGCGCCATGGAGACCATGTTCGGCTCGCGCCGGGTGACCACCTATATTCGCGAAGGCCGCGAATACGACGTCATCCTGCAGACCGGCCGCGAGCAGCGGATGACCCAGGAGGATCTCAACAACCTCTATGTGCGCTCCGAATCCGGCGAGACCATTCCGCTGGCCTCGGTGGTCACCTCAGAGGTTCGCGGCGACACGCCAGACCGAGAGCGCACCGACCGGTCCAGGTCCATCAATCTCAGCGCCCAGCTCAATCCCGGCTACACGATCGGTGACGCCATCGCCTTCTTCGAAGCCGAGGTGGACAAGCAGCCCGGCGGCGTCGGCGTCATCTGGGGCGGCGGCGCCCGCGACTATCTCGAGGCCGGCGGCGCCGTGGGCCTGGCCTTTGGCCTGGCCCTGCTGCTGGTCTTCCTGGTCCTGGCCGCCCAGTTCGAGAGCTGGATTCATCCCGGCGTGATCATGCTCACCGTGCCGGTGGCGGCGCTGGGGGGTCTGTTTGGCCTGTTGGTGGCGGGTTCGACCATCAACACCTATAGCCAGATCGGCCTGATCATCCTGGTGGGCATCGCGGCCAAGAACGGCATCCTGATCGTCGAGTTCGCCAACCAGCTCCGCGACGAGGGCCTGTCGATCCGCGAGGCGGTGATCGAGGCCTCCACCCTGCGTCTGCGGCCGATCATCATGACCTCGATCTCGGCGGCGGCCGGCGCCATCCCCCTGATCGTCTGGGGCGGGGCCGGCGGTGAATCCCGGCGTTCCATCGGGGTGGTGATCTTCTTCGGGGCCATCTTCGCCACGATGCTGACCCTGTTCATCGTGCCGGTCTTCTACAACCTGCTGGCGCGGTTCACGAAGTCGCCCGAGCACATGGCCCGCCGGATCGAAGCCTTCGAAGAGGCCGAGCAGGCCCGGGTCGCCAACGCCGCCGAATAGGCG
>Ga0208316_1000974_pt1 | contig 19337 bp, 13 predicted proteins | sample MalvireepMed_231_FD_184240 | JGI IMG/M metagenome (GOLD analysis project Ga0208316, IMG submission 184240) | Marine viral communities from the Global Malaspina Expedition - Malaspina viral metaG DeepMed_231 (SPAdes) (version 2) | ecosystem: Environmental > Aquatic > Marine > Oceanic | place... | reverse complement strand
ATAAAAGTAAAAATACTGCTGCGCCATCCTACATGGCGTTATAACGACTTGAGCGGTATGCGGGGAAACTCGCACGTACCGTTCTTAGAGGGCTGGGCTCGAGTAATCGGGTCTGGCTACTCGACAAAAACATCGCTTTAAATGGCCTGTCGATGCGAACTTAAAACAGATGCATATGAGTGAACAGCAGCTACAATGGCTGTTATCGGGCTACGATGTCATAGGGCATCAGCCGTTGCACTACAACGCATCCGGCTTATAACCTGTGATCATAAGTAGCGATTAACGATCACGAAATAGTCTTAATAATGTAAGGTAATCAGCAGCTTAATACGGGATAATAGCGGTATGAACGAGAAAGAATACCAATCCCGCATCGCTGAACTTGAAGCGCTTCTTGAAAAGAAGAGCGCGCGGATTGCCTATTTAGAAGAACAGTTCCGTGTTGCCCAGCACAAGCAGTTCGGAAAAAGCACCGAAGGCCACCCTGGGCAAGGTGAGTTGTTCAATGAAGCGGAAGAACTGGTTGTTGAAACTGAAACAGCTGAAGAAGCGATTAGCTACACTCGTAAAAAGCCTGTACACAAACCGCTACCGAAAGACCTGCCTCGCGAAGTTATTGTTCACGATATCAGCGATGAAGATAAAGTCTGTGACTGTTGTGCCAGTGAGTTACATCGCATAGGTGAAGATAAGTCAGAGAAGCTTCAGTTTATCCCTGCTCAGGTAAAAGTGATTGAGCATGTTCGTCCTAAATATGCGTGCCGTACTTGTGATAAAGACGGTATCAGCAACACGATTAAACAAGCGCCCGTACCTCACAGCGTGATCCCAAAAGGCTACTCAACGCCAAGCTTGTTAAGTCAAATCATTACCAGCAAATATCAGTATGGGCTACCGCTTTATCGACAAGAAGCAATGTTTAAGCAACACGGTATCGAATTAAGCCGTAAAACCATGGCGGATTGGATAATCCGCTGCGCTGAGCTGTTTAAACCGCTTTATGGGCAGCTTCATCAACACCTGTTAAAGCAGCCTGTTATCGCGGCGGATGAAACCACGCTGAAAGTCGTTGAGTCTGAAAAAGCGAACAGCTATATGTGGCTGTTCGCCAGTGGCGCTGACTCGCCTGCTGGGAATATACCTGATACAAAGACACCTAATATCGTGCTGTACGATTATCACAATAGTCGCGCTGGGCAATGCGCAGTAGACTTCCTTAATGGCTATAACGGCTACTTACAAGTGGATGGCTATCAAGGCTACGAGCAAACGCAAGCGACCCTTATCGGTTGCTGGGCACATGCACGTCGTAAGTTCATGGAAGCCAAAAAAGGTGCGGGTAAGAAAGGCAGCGGAAAAGCAGATTGGGCACTCAATCATATCCAAAAGCTCTACCGCATCGAAACGCAGCTAAACGATAAAACGGTGGAAGTGCGCTACCTTACCAGACAAGAAAAGAGCCTACCGTTGCTCAATCAGCTTCACGCATGGCTAATGAAATCAGTTCAACAAGTGTTACCGAAAACCAAATTAGGCGAAGCGATACAATACTGCTTGAACCAACGGGAAAAGCTTGTACGTTATACACTCGACGGCCAACTAAAGATTGATAATAATCGCGCTGAGCGCGCGATTAAACCGTTCGTGATAGGCAGAAAAAACTGGCTATTTAGTCAAACCGCCACGGGCGCAAACGCCAGCGCAATGCTCTACAGTATCATCGACACTGCAAAAGCCAACGACCTCAATGTGTTCGAGTATGCGATGACTTGCCTTGACGAACTGAGCAAGCCCGACGTCGATATCGAGCAACTGCTACCATGGCAGTTTGCTAAGCGATAGGTGGTATTGCCGGACGCTTACACTTGTCTTTGTTCATGGGTACTATGTAGATTCGAGTGATAGCACCCTCAGGGGTAAAGTAGCAAACTGACTAAAAACAATTGCGGCAGAATTTGACACTGAAATTAAAAAGCTTGAATCCAATGCTCGCACATATTTAGAAAAACACTTACTGTGACACATGGCCTCACACGATTGATAACACTATCTCATGCGGTGACCGGCATGGCACAATTGGGCACGAGCCTTATTGGAAGAAAAAAACATGAATATCATAAACTTACAAAGTTCACCAAAACAATGACGAAACTTCACAATAGTGCTAGTGTGAGGCGTGGTAGCGATGTTTTGTTTTACTTATACTCGACGAGTTGAGGTTTTTAGGGAAAGGATCATGAAGTACAGAGCAGATATTGACGGTTTAAGGTCAATTGCCATTATTCCTGTAATATTGTTTCATGCTAAATTGGATTGGATTAGGGGCGGCTATGTCGGTGTGGATGTATTCTTCGCGATCAGTGGATTTTTGATCACCAGTATCATTTACCCTAAAATTATTGCTCAACAATTTTCATTTACAGATTTCTATTTGCGACGAGCAAGACGCTTGTTACCTGCTGGCTATACTGTTGTTCTATTCTCGGTATTGAGCCTTGCTTTTGTTTATCCTCCCGACCAATTCTCGATACTGATACACTCGGCCGTCTCGTCAATTTTATTTGTCTCCAATATCTTTTTCTGGCAAACATCAGGCTACTTTAGCCCGTCATTAGAATTACAGCCTTTGTTGCATACATGGAGTTTAAGTGTAGAGGAACAATTTTACTTTCTTTTCCCTGCATTTTTAGTCATAGCAGTGTTTTTTCGTGCTGTGCAAAAATTTATAATTCCAATCATTATTTTAGCATGTCTAATTTCACTGGCACTATCCGTTAAATACGCGCCTAACAGCATGAGTTTCGTTGGTTTCTATGTGTTGCCTACACGATTTTATGAAATGGGCCTAGGCGCATTATTGGCGATATTAATGTGCCACGGCTTATTAAATCCAACTCGGCGACTTTATCTCAGAGAAACCGGTATTATCTTAATTACATTGGCGGTATTTTCATACAACAGCAAACTCGCTTTTCCGAGTTATTACGCCTTATTGCCAGTACTAGGTACTCTGTTGGTGATAGCGGATAAATCTCAGGATGGTGTATGCCACCATTTATTGTGCAGTAAACCAGTAGTATTTGTCGGCCTCATCTCATATTCCTTGTATTTATGGCATTGGCCATTGCTTGTTATTATCAATTGGTATTGGGACATAGAGTCGCCGGTGATGCTGATTGCTTATTTTGCTTTAACATTCTTATTTGCCTATCTATCTTATCAATTTATTGAAAGGCCTTTCAGAAATCCGCAAACCTATAGTAAACCGATAATGAGAAATACCGCCAACGCCAGCGTGATCGTATTTGTTGCATCAATATCTTATTTCACCGTGTACAAAAATGACGAGGTCATTAACCTACCCTCCGACGCGTTGGCCATATATAAAGCTGGAATCCAAAATGAGCCATACCGTGATGAGTGCACTGATGTAAAACGATTAAAAGGGTATTATGAAATTTGTCAATTACATCAATCTCATAATGCAAAATACAAGATATTATTGTGGGGTGATTCTCATGCTTCTGCGTTGATGTCAGCTTTAGTTGAGTTTAGCGAAGAAATAAACGTGGATGCATTTAACACGTCTGGTTGCCCCTCTCTCGTAGGTCTCCACCGTAAACGTAATCAAGACTGTTACAAGCACAATGAGTTTATTAAAGAATATCTGCAATCTAATCCAAAGGAATATGATTTAGTGTTAAATGTCAGTGCTTGGAACAATTACATTGACTTAGATTTGTTAGAAATTGATGGTGAACAGAACACCGAGAGAGCGCTCGGGCAGGGTATTAAACTTACTGAGTCATTTTACGAACAGACAGGGATCCGAAGTTTGTTTATCGCACAATTCCCAAAGCAGGAAACACATATCCCTGAACATTATTTTAGGGCATATGAAGATGCTGATATAACCTCTATTGAGCGGGAGTCACACGACATAAAAACGCAGCATTTCAGAGATTATTTCAAAAACAGTTGGGTTATTGATTTTGATGATAGTTTCTGTGATGACAAGAAGTGTTATGGTTATAACAAAGACCATTTGTACTATCAAGACGCACACCATATCTCCGTTAGGCATGCCCAAATCATAGCCAAGCAACTGGAACGCGAAATTATCAGACAGCTTATAGAATGGGAAAGCCAGTCGTGATAAAGATTACTATCTAATCTATGATATGCTGACCTTTCTCACCAAAATAGTGGCGTTGAGTCGCAAAGCAAACTGCGAACAAAACGAAAGCTGAATAATGCATGCCATAGAAAATGTATTTGGTTCTGGCTACAGAGTAAAGGCTTTCCCTATTCGGGCTAAATAAAAATTGTAGGGGTGTGAACAAGGTGTCGTATTTCAAAATGTAGTCGACAAGAGCGAATTGTATGAGCCAATATGACAAAGGAGCCGATAGTACAATGATAAATGCGTAGGCAACCGGATAAAGTGAAAGAGCACGGTGGTAAAGTCGGCTGTAATTAGAAGACAGAAAAAGCATTAAATACACGTAGATAATAATACTTATAATTCCGACACTGTTTCCATTATTTGCTAGAAGTTCAGTTAGGTTATCGGTCCCCGCCTGGATTACGACAACCATAAATGAATATGGTAATATTAAAAATAAAAAAAGACAGCTAAGCTTTAGATTCAAGTTAAATTCCCAATCAACTACTCCACTCACCAGCCTCTTACTGGATTGATACAAGTATAAAAAAATGAAAGGTATAACCAACCAGAATAGTCGGTAAGAAATCTCCAACCAATGTGGTACCGGCGAAAACTTTGGGTAGCCCACGATATCGTGCAATGCTTCATTGGGAAAAATTATAACGCTGATTATTGTGACTAAAAGCGCTAGTAACACTACATTTTTCACTAAATACTTGAATTCCAATTTTGTTCGAGCTTTGCACTTTTTAGCAAACCACACTGGGTAAAAGATTAAAGTTGTAATAAACGTCGATACCAAGAATGCAGAAATAATTGTTGGATATTGGTTAAACAGTTCTTTGATATTATAGGGGGTTGCTTCAAGCGAGAGCGTAGTTAAACAAAAAATAAAACTTGAACAAGTACATATAAAATACCCTATCAACCAATTCTTTCTTTGGGCAACTTGTTTAGAACCCGTTTGTTCTTTAGGTTTTAATTCTGCGCTTTTTGAATGGAATCGAAAAACCATTCTACCAATTATTAGCCCTATTATGTTTAATACTAAGTCTGAGCTTGATGAAACTTTACCTACAATTGGTAGCTGCATTAATTCGAGTGAGAAAATCATTAGAATAACGGTCGAAATTATGAACAGTTTTAGCGATTTAGCTTTTGGAGCGATAGGCGAAATTGAGGCTTTGTGTTGTTTTTTATCAATCTCGCCAATAAGGGACTGGGTGAGGATACCGAAAGGGATAAACAACAGAATCTTTCTCAACAATTGTGTGACAGCATTAAAAGGAGCATCCTGCCAATAGACCAGAAATGGAACTGTGAAGAAATCATCCCACTTAACTGATAGCGCTGATTTAGTGGTAAGTTCAATTGGGTACGTATAAAAAAACAAAAGGGTAAGGTAATACAAAAGGATAATTACCACATGGGTCAGTATGCGATTGGTGGTAAAAACGTTCGCTTTTTGTTCATGTGCGCTGAACAATTTCAACGCTATCAAAATACCCAGTAGGGCAGTAACTATATCCGTAGAATCACTGTAACGACTTAAAACTGATAGTTGTGCAACTTCCATAAAAAACGCTGCACCGAGTAAAATGGATAAAAGTCTTGGGGCAGAATATTTATGTGATTTTATAAAGCAAAAGCTAATTATTACCCAAATCACAGTATCTACAATGCTATTAAGTATCAGGTTTAATGGAGTTACTGCCTTGTTATAAAAAGGAACAAGCGAAATCTTTCCGCTAGCCCACTTTTTGAAGAGTTCAGTAAAGCTTAGCGTTAAATCGAATGGCATCATATTGTAAATAAGCAAGATGCCTAATAATGAAATCCCATAGACTTCCCATTTATCTAATTGCGATTTTGACGATAACTTTACTAATAATCCGTGAGCCTTTCTGCGGGTTGCATAGAAAAGTACAAGCGCCAATATCATCCCAAAACTTTGTGTATAGACATCCCGATATGAGCTGATTCGTTGTTTTATAAACAGCTGTGAAAACTCAATCAAGAACGATACGGTAATTAGCAAGCAAACCGTTGCAATAGCGTACATCAAAGAGTTGATTCCTAGCGGTCTTTCGGACTTTAGCAACATAGCTGTGTAGAGCGGAGGCATCATCAATAGGAAGTTTGTAAACCAATCGGACCGGTTTGTTGAAGTTAGTGCAAGATCACTTTTATCAAGTAACAAAAACAACTGAAGTGCATCGCTAAAAGATAGACCGTTGAATTGCAACGGAACCAAACTGCCGTAAATGACGAAGGCGAGAAATGATAAAAAAACGAGTTTTATTCGCCATTTTATATGCGTCGAAATCGATATTTCGTTTTCTAGGGGGATTTTCTCGCATTTGGAGCGAGCAAACTCTTTATCCATTGCTATCTACTTATCCTGTTCTATCAAACGGTAAAGTGAAAATACGCAAACGTAGTGTGAAAATAATGAGCTAAATTTTCATTGCGCTATCCATTGCTGCGACCCATTCTCTATTTATCAACAGAATTCCCCTTCATTCAATCAACTTGCCCGCCTAGAGTGAATAAAGCGCAAGCCTAACGAACTAACTTCTTCAAGTATTCTGTGCCTTTTAAATAAAAACAGAAAAAATAAACACGCTACAAGATAAACTCCAAAGTATAGAGCACTCCCTAAAACAAGATAGAGTATTCCCTGCCCCGTCAATATTTGTGCTGATAAGACAGCGCCAAAACACGCCGTGGCCAACAGCGCGCACATAAACAGTAAGCTAACCACGGGCAGCCCAAACCGCATAGAACAAAACACCAGCAAGATGCCCAGCACAGTGAAAGCGAATACTAGCCTTGCGATAATAAACTCTTCCATACTGCCTGAGAAGAAAAACGCAAACAGGCCTAATAATAAGCTCAACGTTACCATTTCATAAACCGACAATAGCTTAACATCTCCATTTGCAATAAGCCCTTGCTGAACAAAAGTGGAAACGGCAAATGTAATGGTGAACACCGCTAATAACGGTAATAAGTGCGCAAAAGGCAGCCACTGCTGTCCTAAAAACAGCGAAACAAGTTCCTGGTTAAAAACGTGTAGATAGCCGATTACGGGAAAAATCGCACAAAGCAGTATGGTAAGCACAACCACAATGTGCTCACCAATTGGATTACCCCTTCTTTTTATTTCAGAAAAGCTTGCTAGGAATACATTAGATACAGGAGCAATTATTTCTCTACTCGGTAAGAATGAAAGGTTTCTCATTAAACTAAAACCACCGAGCTGATCTGCGCCGTACATTTTACTAATGAAAATTACGTCGAACTCCGCGCGCACGTAGCCCAAAATAGAACGCATAAGCATCCACAATGAAAAACTCATTTGCTCCTTTATGCGGCTCAATGAAAACTTCAAAGGGTAAGGCGCATACCAGTGAGAGAGCAGTGTTTTGCTGGTGTATGCTGCCAGCACGCCCATTATCATGGCCCAATAGTTCTCTAAAATGAAAGCCAGTACTACTGTGACTAAGAAACTGACAACTCTCTCAATTAAGAGTATTTTAGAAATGGTGCCGTATTCCAAATCTCTTCTATGCGTAAAGAGTTGGGGGCTTGCAAAGGCAGAAATTGGTAACACAAGTGCCATAACGCGTATCGCAGATTCAGCTTCTGGTGCGTTCAAAAAGTTGGCCAGTACAGGCGTAAGTGCAAGCAGCACAACAAACAGCGCGAGTTTAGACAATATTGAAATCGTCCATGCCGTTACAATATCGCTATCATCCAGGGTCTTCTTCTGTATGATATATTGCTGAGTGCCTCCCTCAGACAATGTATCGAAAAGAAAGACAAGCATTGTAGCTATTGCAACTACGCCAAAATCTTGGGGCGTTAATAAACGCGCAAGAATCAGCAGGCTAATAATACCTATTCCGCGTTGGAATAATCGAACAATAAGGATCAGCGACGTACTGCTGGCCACTTTTCTCGCTAAGTTCAAACTTTTAAATCCTTATCGACTGTGTTCCACACAAAGCACACATCAAGAAGCCTTGATGTAGAACGCACAACAGTTTTCATTTATCAACATTCCTTGAGTCAGTGAAATATTCAGTCAAACACGGCATGCGTGAAGTTTTTTTCAGCGTCATTCTCGCAACGCTTTATACTTTGCGAAAAGTCGTGCCCTTTCAGCATTTTTTCAACAATACTAACCAAACTATCAGGCGACACTTCAAAATCCCCTACCCGAAATTTCTCTGGCCAATCAATATCTTTAAGAAAGTTGCTGGCTTTTTCATGCACTTCGGCTAATAAAAAAGGAACGTGAGCCATAAACGCGTAAATTGCGCCATGTAGTCTAAAGCTTAAAAATGCGTCACACTCGCCAATCTGATGCCACATACTCATAGGGTCGGGGACATAGTCGAACAGCTCAACGCTCACAGTCGGGTCAAGAAGTCGAACAAATTCCTTCGTTGCAGCCATGTCACCATGCAATTCATGGCCGTTGAACATAAAGAGTCTAAGCGTAACATCACCGCCCCTTTTAGCATTCAACGTATTGATTGCGGAGGCCAGAATTTGCAGTCGTTCGCTATTTTCGTGACGCACTTTTCCCGTTTTTCCACTGAACGAACACAGCGCTAAACCAATGGTCGATTTAGTGCTCTCTTGCTTTGCCTTTAAATTTAACTTGTCAACCTTTGGCAACAGCCCCGCCAGGTCGAAGGCATGTGTGCAAGGTAAGTCTAAATTGTAACTCTGCACCAATTCATAAGACTTACGATCCCTAACACACAGAAAAGACATGCGTTTCATAAACTCAATAACTTTCTTTTCGTGTGCCACCGAATCAAAAGGGCCTACAGAAACCCCAATAGCCCCAATTTTTAAGTCATACTTTTCAAAGTTTTTATTGGCATATTCCATTTCCCACCAGTCTTTACCGTGGAAAATAGAACCACCAGAATACACAAGATGCTTATTTTTCTTAAAATGCCTATCTAACAATACCTCGTTAATGAACTGCAGACGATATGGCAATGTTTTCATAATCGGCTTTGCATTGTTGGATAGCTTAGGGATTTTTTTAGAAAAGAAATAACTGTTATCAGCGCCCCAGTAATGCTGCGCTCCCCACTCTGCGACTTTGCAAAAGCAATCGTCGCCCGTATTTTTCATACCGTAGAAGCCACTAAAGGTAACATTCATACCTATCCCTTATTTTGTTCAATGCGCGCAATTCCACAAATTATTTTTTGCATTAACACCATGGCTTGCTGCTTTATTGCATTTATGATTAATCTTTGGCGATTTTTGACGCTAGGCTATTTATATAACTGCCCGCTTCTGCATTTTCAGCAAGCTTCTCATTAAGCTTACTTCGATCGCTGCTACATTCAGCTAGAAGCAACTCAACTCTATACTTCAAAACAGACGCGTCTTCCGCTTGCTTAACATCAACCCCGTCAACTTCCGTATGTGATGTCAAGAATGCCTTCATTTTGTCATCGCACAGTAACGGCAAGAAAGGAATCCCCATACCGAAACCCATTATACAGCCGTGCAGACGACTACTCACAATAACGCGAGCATTACTTACCTTTTTCAACATTCGAACATGAGAAGAGTCCATATTAGTATGTTCTTGATATTCCAGCCCCAAAGCTCCAGCTACAGCCATCAGATTTTTTGATATTGTATCTAGGTCAGCGCCTGCCAACCTTACATCTGACGGATGGATTAGATGTAAAAGAACCTTTGAAGAGCGTGCTTTTGATTGCCAGTAACGTGGAACCAGATAGTTTATTGAGGGGCAAGCGGTAAGAACTAGTTTGTTTGGTACAAATTGCTCTAAAAAGTTAAAGGTAAATACATCTCTCACGCCTAAATGGTCGGCGCCTTTCGCTATTTTAGGAAATAAATCACCTTTCATTTCCCCTCTTCCAGACATCTTATTAATGCCAATACCATGCGCGGTGAAGCGTAATCCACTTTGAAGCACAACCAGCCAAAAAGGTTCAAAGACTGGCTGTAGAAGGCCTCCTCCGCCAATCACAAGCAGCACACTTGGATTATGCTGTTTTAAGTAGTCAATGTGCGCTTTGAACTCCTTTAACCATACAGGAGAACAAAAAAGGTCGGGGCCGTCTTTACCCACTATTTCTTTTAAACCAAGATGGGAAATATAGTCCCCAACGTTTCTTTTGTTTGCATAAATGTAAACGACAGGAGCGGTTTTTAAGTATTTTTTCCTGGTAAACTTTTGCTTTAGATAGAATGAAAGTGAGCCATAAAGATCAAATTTTTCAGCAAAATACAGTTCAAAACGCCATCGCAAAGGTTCCACCAACTTGGAAATCAAGAAATACATTCCTTTTGTTATTTTCATTTCAATAATGTTAAATATGTAGACGCAATATGTTCGGCGGTATGCTCCCAAGTAAACTTGGATGAAATCGTTAGGCCTTTTTGTACTTTTTCATTGTAGAGCTTATCGTCTGTAAGGAGGCTGCGTACAGCACTACTCAACGCGAGAAAGTCTTCAGCTTTTGCGCTACAAATCGCATCTTGCCCAATTTCTATAAGCACGTCAGCTTCTGAAGTTACTACTGGTGTTCCAGAAGCCATTGATTGCACAAGAGGAAACCCAAAGCCTTCTTCACGCGATGCAAAAACAAACACCTTTGAGGTTTGCATTGCTTGAATAAGCTCGTCTTCGGTAACCCAGCCTTTTATAACAATGTCATTTTCAATTTCCAATGCTCGAATGGTTTTGGAAATGATAGAGTCTTCCCCTCCAACAAACCCTAAAATGGTGAGGGGATGTGCTTTCTTCAACTCTTTAGGTAACTGCGCCCACGCTTTTAACATGTTCTCAGGGTTCTTCTGATGGCTGTCGCCGCCAAGCATGAGAACGCCTTGTTTAGATGTGTTGTTAAGTGGAGGTTTAAACCCCCTGGGGATACCATGATAAACGTACGAGCTCTTATTCTTTAATTTTGGAAAGCTCTGCGTTATATCACGCTTTGAATATTGCGATATTGTTAAAACATGGTCTGAAAATGAAAGGCCAAGTCGATATACAGCCCACAAATAAGCTTTTTGTCTAAAAAAATAAAAATTCTCTTTCAAACTGCGGTTTTTATAATACCGAAATATTTTGAGTGAGTGCCACTCCATTAAATCATGGGTTGTGGTTATTTGTTTAACTCGAGTGAATAAACAAACTCTATTTCCCGGCATATGCAGAAGGTCGACTTTATGAGTTTTTAACAATTTCGGAAGAATTAACTGCTCCCAACTAATTTCGTCCTCAGCATCTGCATTTACAATTTCGACATTATCTAACTTACAGATCTCATCGAGTCTTACTTGATATTTTTCTGCTGAATCGTTGTGCTCAAACCCTTTGTTAATAAATAAAACAAACTGGTGCTGATACAGAATCTTCGGAATTAGCTTGCATAACATGAAGGTATATAGGGGCATTCCTCTTTGTTTTCGCAATACGAACCTAGCATCAATAGCGACTTTCTTTTTCTTCATTAATTTGCTTGCTACTTATGGAGTTTTTGGCGACAGAGAGGGTATAGAGTATATAAATCCAAGGGTAAAAGGCAACATTAATAAACATTCCGCCCGCACAGTATAAAAGCGTGAAAGTTTTTATCGCTTTCGATGATTCTGTACTCCAAGGATCATTAGGGTTCAGCTTTTTAGAATTTAATAACAGTGTGTGAACTATAATACCCAAGAAAATTAATAGCCCTCCATAGCCTGTCTCGGCCAACACTTCAATATATATATTATGGTATGCTTTTGCCCCACCTTGAGATATTACTACCTCTCCTTCCTGACTATACTGCTCTAGTTTTCCTGCATTTGCTAAATAAGCATAAAATCCACCGCCCAAGATAGGGCGTTCAGCAACATAGTCAAATGCCCACCTCCAAACAACAATTCTTCCTACTGCCGATTTTTCTGTTGTTGTTCCTTGGTCTATTGTTTCCATTCTTTTCAACCAACCATCTGTGACGAATTGGCTACCAATCACTGCTAGCACCATTAAAAATGCAATGCCTTTTAGCTTTTTCTTGGTGTAATAAAGGTGCAATAGAACATATACGCCCAAAACAACTATCCCAGTTCTGGCCTGCGTACCGACCTGCGTTGTTAGCGCACAAAAAACTACCAGATAACAATAATACCTGAATATTTTCTTATTTGAGAGAAAGCTATAGTGAGCCAAGTACAGCGAAAGTGGTATCAGGCAAGCAGCAAGTGTCGCCAGCATACTGCCTTCTGAGTACATGAAGCCGGAGCCCTGGAGGCCTATCAGAGATATACCATATCCGCCACCACCCATGGCAGACTTTACTCCGCCTATTGTGATAAACAGAGAAGAGGCCGCGTATAAAATTGAAAGGACGAAATCAAAGTCCTTTTTGGTGGAAATAGTAAATGGAATAAAAAACAATATAAAAAGAGTTTTTATTGCTGCGTCGTACTTCATCGCAGAATGAAGAGGAAATTCAGCGTTCAAATGAGAAAGCGTTATCCATAACATAAACCCAAAAAATAAAATATAAAACGCACCATTATTTACTTTTCTAAGCTTCTTAGCATTAACCAGCAGAGTTAATAAGAAAAAAGCAGTTAAAATTAACGATAACGGCTTACCTGACAAAAAAGAAAAAGAGGTATTTTGCGGTTTAACTGTATCAATCCAGAGCACTGCAGCTAACGCGACATATGGCCTAGAAAATCCAAACACCATAAAAGTAACAATAATAAACGAATAAAATATATCTGTTATCATTCGTTGTTTTCCGAGTCCGCAAAAAAACTTTTAATAACGAAAAGAATTATAAATACGTGTATAAGGAGTGCGCCTGAATCTACACCTATGTCCATAAACCTTTTACTCCACCACTTAAAATCAAAAACAACTAAAATCTCTACTGATACACCACCCCAAAGCTCTTCGACAGGGTCATGGAGAAAACAAAGATTTGCTAGCTAAACCTTTTTATGTATTGTTGGCATTGTATTATCTAAGCTAAAGCTGTTTAACGACATGAACTCTATTAATGCATTAAGCGAAGATTCCATTTTTAAAATAATTCAAATCTAATGTGCGAGAAATTTACTCTTGCCCGTAAAAAAATAGAAAACTTTTATATACCTTCGTTTTTAATTTCACATGAAAAGCACGAACATAGTTGTGACAAAACGAATTCATATCGCTCACCTGTCTAAAACCTAACGCAAACTTCCATATAATATCCAATCTAGTCAAGTTTGGCTTTCGAAAGCTCTACGAGCTCTCGCAACTTCTCGTTTAACCCCGGTCCCTGTTGCTTGGTCGCCACCAACCAAATATGCCCTTTATAGGGCTTTGAAAGAAGTTTATTTATCACTTGGTTAATTTTCACTTTTTCCTTGGAAGCATAAACTTTTGAATTAATGACATACCATTTATAAATAAACAGCTGCTCTCCGGAGGGAGTCACAACCTCCGACATCAACAAATCGTGACCATTCAATTCGATGTTACGTGACGTCTCCAATGAAAAGTAGGAAGGATCGAAGTCGCGATTTTGGTAACTCGCTAACTCCCCATTCACCTCGTCGAAAAAAGCAATGAACGCGCTGGCATTACACTGTGTTCCTTGTAACGTCACCTGTATTTCATAATTAGGACTATCCACAACAGGAAACCTTATGAAAGGCGCACACGATTCGTCAGCGAACAGTGATAGGTCAACCATACTACTTGAATCGTTTGCAGTGTTTGTTTCTACGTTGGTATACGCAAAGTGACCTATTACCAATATCAGCGAACATGAAACAATGGTTGCGACAGATAAGGTAGGCTTTAGCGCAGAGACTTCCTGATAATCGGAAGGCTTGGCCTCGCTATCTCTAATCAGCTCTCCAATACCCAACAAGCAAACAATAACAAATGCAAAGAAGAACCAACCATAGATAAGATGGTCGGCACCGGCGGCATGTTCCATGTCTGTCCAGTAAGCGATTAGGATAATGCCATACACGCGAACGATATTAGCCAAAATGGGAAATACTAGCGATATTGCCACAAAGGCCAGTCTGCGCTTAGCAGATACCAAATTTAAGTAAGCATAAAGACTACCAATTACAAAGCTTGCGATGAAAAAACTCACGCCGGAACAAGCTTCTGCCACTAAGAAGCGCCCTTGGGGGATTTCTATATATAAACCACTTCGAAACAATGGCACACCAGTTAAGCGCAGAAGTGCTACCGAACCATTGGCAGCATTCTCTTGAAGATAAGGAATAAGTTGTTCGCCTACTGGAATACTAAAAAGCATGAAAACCAGCGGAAACAAAATGGTTTTCGCTGCTCTTGTGCCCACCATTAACCATATAATTGCGGGTAACAATGTAAAAGTAGCTGTATGTAAAAACAATTGAATGTCGCCTGCAATACCAACTATGTAAAGTGCCACCGCAGGAACAATTACGATAAATGCTAAAGGAGTTGTTTTAATTGGCTGCTCAAATAGCGTATAGCGCTTCAAGTAAATTAGGTAGATAGCACCTGGTACGATAAAAAAGCCATGGTTAAATATTTCGTTTCCATACCATATTTGGACTACGCTACTTAATCCACGCCAACAAAATAATACCCACAAGCAAAGCATTGTAAAACCTGAAACAAAGAACGCTTTGTTCTTCGCAAAAGATAGGTTTACCGCTTTCCGCTGGTTATTGTCTCTCGCGCCAGTATTACCCAGATGCATTTCCCTGCCCCTTTATTCTTATTTTAATAGTTACAGCCTATTTTATCTCGTAAGCTTGCTGCATTGTTACCCAGTTAAAGTCTTTAAGCAGCTTTTCTACTTTGCCTTCCATTCTTGACAAGTTGATGTAGTGACGAGCTTTAGACTTCCATGGAGCAGAATTAAATTTTGGTTGATCAGCATCTATCTCCCAAGGATGAAAATAAAAGCTGTAAGGCGCACTTTCAGATTGCATAAACTCTGTAATGCGACGTTTCGAGAGCCAGTAAGGATACAAACGAAAATAACCTCCACCGCCAATTCCCACATTGCTTCCTTTTTTACGAACTGTAGGGATAGGTATTTCAATAAGCCCATTTTCAAGCTCATACTTAAAGCGAGGCCATTCAGGCACACCATAGAGGTCATGATTGATTGGGTAAGTACTGGACGAATATGTAAAACCGAGGTCCTTAAGTATGTCGTAAGCCCACGTGTTCGAATCATTAATAGAGAAACTGGGCGCTCTGTATCCTTTTAACGCCACACCGCCTATATCTTCAAGGATATCTTTACTTTGCTTAATATCATCGTAAAGCTCTTGCTCGTTCATCGTGGTGGCCCGTTGGTGTGCTAGGCCATGACTGGCTAACTCGTGGCCCTCATTTACTATTCGTTTAATTACGTCTGGGCAGCGCTGCGCTACCCAACCAAGTGTGAAAAATGTAGATTTAACGTTATTCGCTGCAAATAAATCCAACAGCCTATGTGTGTTGTCTCCCACTCTAAGACTAATGCTATCCCAATCTTTTTTTTCAACTACACCTTCAAATGCGGAAACTTGAAAGTAATCTTCCACATCTACTGTCATAGCATTGAGACGATTATCTAATTTCATGATTATCGCCCTTTACCAAACAGTACAACTTCAACGGTACGAATTAAAATGAGAATATCCAACAATAAACTTTGGTGTTTTACGTAGTAGAGGTCGAATTTAAGCTTTTCCATGGAGTCCTCAACGCTTGCTCCATACGGATAATTTAACTGCGCCCAACCGGCGAGGCCCGGCTTCACGTTATGGCGCTGATTATAGTAAGGCACCTCACGAACGAGCTGCTCTACAAACTGTGGTCTTTCTGGGCGAGGGCCGATAAACGCCATTTCGCCCTTAAACACGTTTAAAAGCTGAGGTAACTCATCGACGCGATACTTTCTTATAAAGTGCCCTATTCTAGTTACACGGTCGTCGTTTTTGCTGGCCCACTTAGCCCCATCTTTTTCCGCATCGGGCCTCATACTTCTAAATTTAATTATTTTGAAAAGCTTGCCGTTTAAACCTACGCGTTCTTGCTTATAAAAAACGGAAACCCCAGTACGTCTGCCGTCATCACAATAAATAATAAAGGCCGTGAATAGCATGATGGGCCATACAAACAATAATATAACAAACGCTAAAATAACATTAAGCGTGTAGTCTAACGCATCTCTCAGATAATTTTGGCTTTGAAAGCCATTGGAGTAGATAACCCAGCTAGGGTACATGAGATTTACAACGATTTGCCCCGTTTCCCGTTCCATGAAATCCAATAGCTCAGTCACTTCTATGCCGCGCAATCTGCAGTCGAAAAGCACTTCTACAGGTAATGTTCCGCGCCTTTGGTCGCAAGCAATAACAATTTCTTCGATGTCGTTATCTGCAATAAACTGCTGGAAGCTCTCATCAACTTTTAGATGAATTATTTTCTCTTTCTTAATACCGTCTTCGCGATTGTCACCTGGAATAGGAATAAAACCAACTAACTCAAACCCTATTCTGTCAACATCTCTTCGCATACGCTTTTCAATAATAGATGCTCTTTCCCCTGCGCCCAAAACCAAAATGCGTACTTTACCTAAGCCTAATAGCCCTAAGCGATTCGTAAAATATCTAAAGACAACTAGAGTAATAATTGTTGAGCTAACTGCAGCCGGTAAGAAATATGAATCCATAACCAAGTCGTCAAAAAACGCACGACTTACTACTTCAACTAAAAAGTAGCTAAGGCCCACACTTACAAAAATTCGGCGAATAATACCGCGAAAGGTTTCTCTTAATTTGGCTTCATACAAGCCGACAGATAATGAACAAAGTAATATTGAAACAGTAAGCATTCCCACGTTTATTATTAGTTTTTCTACCGAAACATTCGGCGACATTCCAATTTGCGTAAGAATAAAATGAGAAATATAGCCCATGTAGGCTATGAGTAGCGCTTCTGTTATTACAAGTATGTTCGAGCGTTTATTTTGATTGCGCTTGTTTAATGCCACCCCTGGCCCCCTAAAACTGCGGCGTTTTTCCCATCATAAAGGGATTTATTCCAATAGACTACAATTGATATTGGCATTATAGTGACATTTCCCGTAGGGTAAACGACAAAAGCCAATTATTAACCATAATGAGTGTAGGATGATCTCTTATGTACCGCTTTAGAACGCTACTAACATGCTGTGCACCACTTTTATTTATAGGTATAAACGGTTGTAGTAACACTGGGGCTTTGCCTGAAGCAACCACTCGACCTTCTCTAACTACCGACGTTAACGACTACCAATATTTAATTGGGCCCGGAGATTCGCTTACTATTTTTGTATGGCGTAACCCAGAGGTATCAGGCAACTTTATTGTGCGCCCTGATGGAAAAGTAACAACTTCATTAGTCGAAGATATTGACGTGGCAGGCCGCACGCCAACTATGCTTGCCAGAGAAATTGAAGAGCAGCTTTCTACTTATATTAACAACCCTAGGGTGACAGTAAGTGTAAATAACTTCACGGGTCCTTTAAGCGAACAAGTTCGTGTAATTGGAGAAGCCACTAACCCTAGCGCAGTCAATTATACCGAACACATGACGCTACTAGACCTGATGATTGCAGTAGGTGGACTAACGGAATTCGCTAATGGCAATGACGCTAAATTAGTGCGTGTGGTAAATGGCAAACAACAAACCTACGAAATTAACATTGACGATTTAATAAGAGATGGTGACATCTCGAAAAACGTCGATATGCTGCCTGGTGATATCGTAATAATCCCAGAAGCTTGGTTCTAGTTGTAAAGCGGTAAACGGAACAAATAAAAAAATGCAGGACTTACAACAAACGCTAATCCAAATCCTTGACTATGTAAAAGGGGTTTGGATTAAAAAGCGTTACGTCATCATATTTTCGTGGTTAATTTGCCCTATCGGCTTCTTATATGTAGCCAGCCTACCTGACGTTTATTCATCGAAAGCTCAAGTATTTGTAGATACTCGCTCTGTGTTGCAGCCTTTACTTAAAGGATTAGCAATCCAAACTAATCCTGATCAAGAAATACAGATGATGGCTAAAACACTACTTAGCAGAAGTAATGTTGAGAAAATTGCACGGGAAAGTGATCTTGATATAACAACCGAAAATGAAGATGAATTTGATAATTTAGTCAATAGGCTATCGAGCGATATTCAATTAAAAAAGACTGGGAGGGACAATATATATAACATTACTTATTCAAATCAGTCTCCCAATATAGCTCAACGTGTCGTTCAAGAGACCTTGGATTTATTTGTAGAAGGAGCCTTGGGAAATAACCGAAAAGATACAGATACCGCTGGACGTTTTTTAGATGAACAAATTGCAGAATATGAATCTAGGCTATCAGAAGCTGAACAGCGATTGGCTAATTTTAAACGTCAATACAATGATATTTTACCACTTGCTGGCACGTATTATTCAAACCTCCAGAGCTTGAACAACGAGCTAGAAGCTACTCGACTGCAAATCAAGCAAACTCAGCAGCAGGTTGACTCGCTTAAAAATCAGATTGGCAATGTAAAGCGTACTGATAGTTTTGGGGTGACTAATCAGAATGAGCCTGTTTTACAAACCAGATATGATGCAAGGATAAAGTCTTTAGAAGAAGAGTTAGATAAACTTACTCTTCGATTTACAGATCTTCATCCAGATGTTATCGAGACAAAGGCGTTACTTGAGAGTTTGGAGAAATCTAGGAATAAAGAGATTGAAGCTTTTATAAACGCTGATAGCAGTGATAACTCTCAACCGTTATCAGAGCTTAATAGAGAAATTAAACTTGAAGCAAGCCGGCTAGAAAGTCAAACTGCCTCGTTGCGTGTTAAAGAAACGGACCTTCTAAGAAAAATTGCCGAACTCGAAAGCAAAGTAGATCTTATTCCCCAAATTGAAGCAGAGTCTTCAGCACTGAATAGAGATTACGACGTTACAAAGCGTAAATATGAAGAGCTACTGTCGAGAAAGGAATCAGCCGACCTATCTCGAAGAGCAGATGTATCAGCAGAAGACCTTCAATTTAGGATAATAGAACCGCCGTTACTACCTAAACGACCTTCAGGCCCTAATCGTCTTATATTCTATAC
>Ga0208316_1000968_pt1 | contig 19481 bp, 14 predicted proteins | sample MalvireepMed_231_FD_184240 | JGI IMG/M metagenome (GOLD analysis project Ga0208316, IMG submission 184240) | Marine viral communities from the Global Malaspina Expedition - Malaspina viral metaG DeepMed_231 (SPAdes) (version 2) | ecosystem: Environmental > Aquatic > Marine > Oceanic | place... | reverse complement strand
CCAACCGGGCCTGGGGGCAGAGCTGACCCCTTTCCGGAACTGATTCTGGTCAACTGGTTTTCCTACGCGGAGCAGAAATATTACACCAAGATCATTCAGGTGCCGGAAGACCTGCTGGACCGAATGCGGGAGCCGGCAACCTATGTTACGCAGGTTGATGTGCGCTCAGGCCCCCGGAACCTCCTGACCATTGGCCTGGCGCCCGGCGGTACCGTGGTGGTCTGGATTTCGAACCAGATTGGCAACGAGATCGAGGTGATGCGCATGCAGGCCACGGAGTTGCCGGGTGACCCTTCCCGGTTCACGGAACGCACAAAAGGCTATCTCGAAAGGAACGGCGATTACCTCAGGGAACACGGAATCCCGACGGAGGGCTGGTAAGCAGCCGCGGAAGCGGTTCTGAAGTGATCCAGTGTGAGGTCGGGGTAGAATGAAGCCAGCCCTCAATATAACTTAGCCGCCGATCCAGCCCGTACTCAGCTCAACCCCTACCGGCTTCAGCTCCGCCAGCGGTCGGGGTCTTGATAACCGGTAACCCTGGCCAAAATGGATGCCCAGGGTACGGACCTTTCTCAGGGTCTCGTCGCTTTCGATAAAGGTGGCAACGGTCTCCTTGCCTGCGGCTTCTGCAATACGATGCAGGGCATCCACCATTACTTGCTGAACCGGGTCATCTTCCAGATGATCCATCACCCGTCTGTCCAGTTTGATGATATCCACCGGCAGGTGGGCGGCCAGACTGTAGCTTTCCACCGAGGCGCCAGCGCCCTCCAACGCCACTCGGCAACCGATTCGATGCAGGGCATCGCAGAGCACGGCCACTTCGTCCGGATACTGGGTGGCATGGGCTTCCCGGATCTCCAGGCAGAAGCACTCCGCCCGGAACGGTGAGGGTGCCAGTAGCTGTTCCATGAAATCGGAAAAGGTGTCATCCAGTACCGAGGCCAGAGACAGGTTGAAGCCGCAGTATTTCAGGCTTGGTTCCAGCAGTCGGTGCTGCCCCAGCCAGTCCAGGGTCTGACGAATGACCTGACGGTCCAGCCGTTTGGCCAGGTCAAAGCGCTCGGCCAGGGGCAGGAACTGTCCGGGCAGGAGTGTGGTGTCGTCCGGTTCCTGGCCGGGAATGCGGCACAGTATTTCAATATGGTCGCCCCAGGTCACACTCGCCACCGGCTTCAGGGCCTGGAACTCAAGGATCAGTCGATGCTGGTCCAGAGCCTGGCGCAGCTGTTCCATCTGCTTGTCTGTGCCGGTATCGCCGGCGGCATCCGGTAGCGCATGGGCAGTGTGGATCCGGTTCCGGCCTGAGGTCTTGGCGGTATGGCACAGGTCTGCAGCCTGTGTGAGCAGCGTGTCGGCCCGCTCTGGCAACTCACTGTCCAGAATCAGCAGACCACCGCTGGTGCTGGTCTGCAGCGTTTGCCCCTGCCATTCAAACTTGAACTGGGCAATCTGTTCGCGGATTTCCTCGGCGATCTTTCTCGCTCTGGGTTCCGGGCAATTCTCGATGAACAGCGCAAAGGTATCGCCGGCCAGTCGTGCCAGGGCATCACGCTGTCGTACGCGCAGCCCGAGCATGGCGGCCAGTTCCCGCAGGTAGCGGTCGCAGGTGCCGCTGCCAGCGTCCTCGTTGAACTGTTCGAAGTTGTCCAGGTCCAGAAACAGCAGGCCTTCGGTGCTCTGGCGTTTGTGGCGATGGCCCATGGCCCGTTCCAGGTGTTCGATGAAGGAACGGCGATTCATCAGCCCGGTGACCGGATCGTGTCGCATGCGGTAATCGCTGTTGCTGGTGTGCTGGATCCGGTTGCTGATATCCCGTGCAACATGAACGGCCCCGGTGACCTCACCCCGGTCTCCGCGGATGCTCTGGAAGTGAAACTCGTAAATCGGCAGTCCCTCTCCCTGGCGGTTCAGGGGCATTTCTGCCACAAAATGCTCACGGTCGAAGGCCCGTTGCCATAGCCGTTCGATCAGTCTCCGCTCATTGGGGAAGTCCTTCAGAAGGCTGCGCAGGTTGTCTCCGGTCTTTGGCGTCAGGTCAAAGGCGTGTTGAAACTGCTGGCACCAGGGGGTGTTGAAATGCAGCAGCCTGAACTCGGTGTCGATGGCCACCACAAGATCAGAGGATGCGGCGGTCGTGGCTTGAAGAATCTGCTGAGCCTGTTGTTTTTCCAGATCGTGGACCATCGCCTCGCTGTGGTTGACCATCACGCCGCCGAGTTTTTGCACCCGGCCGCCGTTCTTCAGAGCACGGCCCGCCAGAGTAACCCGTTGTGGCCGTTGCCGGCTGGTGAGAATGGTCAGGTCCATGCTGAACGGCTGGCCGGTGCGGATGCAGCGCCTGAACATTGCTCGTACCCGGTTCTGGCCTGTCTGGCAGTAAAACAGCGCCTGTTCAGGCGTCAGTTCGCTGCCGGGTTTGAGCTCCAACAGGCGATACATGCCCTCGGACCAGCTGATTTCGTTGCTGGGCATGTCCAGTTCCCAGAGACCAAAGCCGGCATTCTGCTCCGCCAGTCGTTGAATCCGGCTATCCATGGCATCGCTGTCTCTGAGGGTAATCGAGGCGGTAGCGGCCTGGTCTGAATCCCGGATCTCCATTCGCAGCCCGAGCAGGGCAGTAAAGAAAAAGCCATCCTTGTGGCGGAACGTCACCAGCACGGTCTGGCCATTGTCTAGCCGGTGTCGGTGGGCGGGGGCGAAGGGATCGTCCTGGCGGGAAGCCAGAATATGCTGGACTTTCTGCCCGGTCAGATCGCTGATGTCGTAGCCAAACATGGTTTCTGCATGGCGATCAGCCTGGATGATCCGGCCATCGTCATCCACCCGAAGCAGGGTGGGCCGGATAACGGGGCCCGTCGGATCGGGCCGGTAGCGTTGAATCAGAAACTCTTTCACAGCTCGGGTGCCTCGCTCGGGCTGGCAGCGTGTTCACTGCCTGTGCTTTTATTTTTTTACAGGTTTTGCCACGATTCATTCATCATACTGACTATCTTGCCGAAAATAACCTCTTGCCGGAGCTCTCTTGACCGTTCACGCCGCGCCCATAGTTCTCGATTTCGAGGATGGAATCGACCGCAAGACGCTCAGGCGCCTGCGGGACCGGTTTCTGCTGGTTAACGAGCAGCGCTGGCGGCGGGCGTGCTCGGCACTGACTTACCGGCAGCAGATGGTGCTGGAGTTGTTGCCGCTGGTTTTTCACCGCAACCATCCGGCCTTGCCTGGCTATCTGGATGGTAACTGCCCGGACGGCTTCAGTGGTTACACGCCCGGCCAGGAAGTGCTGGACGCCGCCCGCCGTTACGCCCGTAGCTTTCACTATCGTGACAAGGGCACTCGAAAGCCTGATCTGGACAGTCTGTTCCTGATGGGAAGCCCTGGCACCCTCGGCCACTCGGTGGCCAGTGATCTGGATGTCTGGCTCTGCCACCGTCAGGATTTGCCGGCGTCGGGCATTCGGTGCCTGGAGCGAAAAGCCGAAAAACTGTCGGAATGGGCCGGTGGCCTGGGGGTGGAGCTGCACGTGTTTGTGTTCTCTGCCGCCGATTGGCGGGCCGGGCGACAGCGCGTGGAAGTCACCGGGGAAAACTGCGGCAGCGCCCAGCATTTTCTGTTGCTGGATGAGTTCTACCGCACCAGCATTCACCTCGCCGGCCAATATCCGTTGTGGTGGCTGATCCCGGTAGACCGGGAGGCCGATTACGACCACTGCCGGCGACAGCTGGTGGAGTGTCGGTTTATCCAGGCCAGGGATTACATCGACTTTGGCGCGGTGCCGGACATTCCTCCCGCAGAACTGCCTGGCGCTGGCATCTGGCAGCTCTACAAAGGAATCGATGCGCCCTGGAAAGCCATCCTCAAGCTGCTGTTGATTGAATGTTACGCCACCGACCGGGAGCGACCACTGCTCTCGGCCAGCTTCAAGCAGGCGGTTCACAATGGTGTGATTAGCGCCGATGCCCTGGACCCCTACGTGCTTTTGTACCAGAGACTGGAGCAGTGGTTGCTGGCCCGTGACGGCGCAGATCGGCTGGAGCTGGTGCGCCGAAGCCTGTACCTGAAATCCGGCTTGCCGCTCAGCCGGGCGGGTATGGTAGGTGACCCCTGGCGGGTCGAGTTGTTGCGCAGCCTGGTTGAAGGCTGGGGCTGGTCATCGGAGGATCTGGGCAGGCTGGACGATCGTCAGCGCTGGTGTGCCGAGGAAGTGATGGGGTTACGCCGGCGGGTGGTTGCCGAGCTTACCCACAGTTACCGCTTGCTGGCCAGATTGGCCCGGGAACAGGATGCACAGGCGTCGATCAGCGCCAATGACATCAACCTGCTGGGCCGCAAGCTCTATGCCGCCTTCCAGCGCAAGGCCGGTAAGGTCGAGCTGATCAATCCTGGGCTGGTGCCCTCGCTGGCAGAAGAGAATCTGTCGTTTCACCATCGCAGTGAACAGGGGGCAGCCGGAGACGGCTGGTTGTTGTACCGGGATCTTGAAGATCCGTCCGACGCCTTCTGGCAGCCGGTTATTCGCCGCGCCGGCAACCTGGCTGAGTTGCTTGTCTGGTGTTACTGCAACGGGCTGCTCAGTCGCAGTACACGGTTGAATGTGCGAGCGGGCCAGAGCGTGGCGTCGGTCAGCGAGTTGAAGGAAATACTGGATGTGCTGGCTGGTTTCCTGCCGGTGCCTATGCCCCCGGCGCCCCGGCAGGCCCTGTCCCGTGCAGTACGGCCGTTACGCAACCTGTTGTTGCTGAATGTGGCGGTGGACCCACAGGCTCATCTGACCGAGCGGGGGCTGCATAAACTCAGCGCCCGCAACGACTCGCTCGGGTTCAGTGGGGCCCGGGACAACCTGGTGGTGACCATCGACCAGATTACCCTGAACAGCTGGCACGAAGTCAGTCTGCAGCATTACGCGGCTGGGGATACCCTGATCCAGTGTTTGAAGAATGTGCTCGCTCAGGTGGCGATCAACCCTGCGGAATTGCCGGATATCCGAGTGATGGCGCCCAGCCGGGGGCACGGACAGGCCATTGCCCGGCGTGTGAGTGAGTTGTTTGCCGATGTGCTCCGACAGTTTTTTGCAGGCGGCACCGGCCCCCATCCCTTGCGTTATATCATCGAGATGGATCAGCGTTATTTTCTGCTCCAGTTCAATGGCCAGGAGCCGGGGTTTGTTGCCCTGGATAGCCGCGCGGCATTGATGGATGCCTTGTTCCAGCCCCAGGACAGTTTTCTGCCGGTGGTGCCGGATCGCTATGCTTTGCAGGATGCTCCCCTATTGAAAGCGGTATGTGAAGCCTCCGAAGCCGGTAACATCCAGGTATTCTGGCAGCTGCAGGGAGACCAGGGCCAGCTCTGGGTGGTGGATGAGTATGGCAGTCTGTGGCATCGCCAGCTGAAGGCCCAGCAACGCCGTCATCTACTGGCACCGTTATTGCGATTTCTGGACAGTGTTATTGAGCGCCGACAGTTGCGCCAGGCAGATAATCTGGAGCCGGTCGCCGGTATCCGGTGTTACGAACTGGTACGCAGGGATGGCCGATGGCTGGCCGATCCGCGGCCAGAACTGGTCGCCGGAATGCCCTTGTCCGGCCTCGAAGTGCAGGCGGTGGGCGTGCAACAGGGTGACAGCATTCTGCGCTTTGATCTGTATTGCAACGATCAGGAGTTTACCGTGCAGGAATATGGCGACCGGTTGATTCCGGCGGTGGCCCATTACATCCGCTCCCTGCGGCAGAGTCCGGACCCCTATCCGGTGTATCTGACTGACCTGCATCTGCCCCACGATCTCGACCCACAGCTGTATCAGCGCGATATCCAGACCAGTCAGTACCTGTTCTACCGGGCGCAGTTGGAAGATGCCCTTAACCAGCACCTGTCCTGATCATGTGAATCCTCGCGGTGCGGCCCGGGTGTCGGGTATACTTCGGCCATTATTCACTCAGGGGATTGGGTATGCAGCTTGGGCTTGTGCGCCGCCTGGCCGTCGCGCTCTCGGTGTTTGTGGTTTTGATGGTATCCGGTTGTGGCCAGAAAGGGCCGCTGTACCGGAACGCGCCGGTGCCCGACGCCGTACCATCGCAGACTGGTGACACCGAGGCAGATGCGGAGGCGGGCGAAAATGCCGATGAGGACAATGAACGGCCCTGAGCCAGACCACCCCGACCTTAAGCTTTCAGGAACAGCATGGATCACTTCAATTACCGTAACGGCGAACTCTACGCCGAAGACGTTGCCGTTGCCGATATCGCCGAGCGCTTTGGTACGCCAGCCTACATCTATTCCCGGGCGACGCTGGAGCGCCATTACCGTGCTTACGATGAGGCCCTGAAGAATCGCCCTCATCTGGTGTGTTATGCGGTCAAGGCAAACAGCAATCTGGCCGTGCTCAATGTGCTGGCTCGTCTGGGGGCCGGTTTTGACATAGTCTCGGCCGGAGAGCTTGAACGTGTGCTTCGTGCCGGCGGGGATGCCGGTAAAGTCGTATTCTCCGGCGTTGGCAAGCAGGAGTGGGAAATGAAGCGGGCCCTGGAGGCCGGCGTTCGCTGTTTCAATGTCGAATCCGACACCGAGCTTGATCGCCTGAACAAGGTGGCTGGCGAACTGGGAGTGAAAGCGCCCATTTCCCTGCGAGTGAATCCGGACGTGGATGCGGGCACTCATCCTTATATCTCGACCGGCCTGAAGGAAAACAAGTTCGGCATCGATATCGCCGAGGCGCCGGCAGTCTATGCCCGCGCGGCCAGCCTGCCCAACCTCGATATCCACGGGGTGGACTGTCACATCGGCTCACAGCTGACGTCGGTTTCGCCGTTCCTGGATGCCCTGGACCGGGTGCTTTCCCTGGTCGACACTCTGGCAGAGCAGGGCATCCGTATTCGCCATCTGGATATGGGGGGCGGTCTGGGTGTGACCTACAACCAGGAAACCCCGCCGCAACCGGCAGATTATGTGAAAGCGCTCAATGACCGCCTGGGCGATCGGGAGCTGGAACTGGTGCTCGAGCCAGGGCGCTCCATTGCCGCAAATGCGGGCATTCTGGTGACCCGGGTAGAATTCCTGAAGTGCACCGAGCACCGGAATTTTGCCATCATCGATGCGGCCATGAATGATCTGATCCGACCGGCGCTTTACAGTGCCTGGCAGGCCATTATTCCGGTTCGGCCCCATCAGGACAGTGAGGAAAGGCCCTGGGACCTGGTGGGCCCGGTGTGCGAAACCGGCGATTTCCTCGGCAAGGATCGCGCTCTGCGCCTGAAAGCCGGCGATTTGCTGGCGGTGCGCTCGGCCGGGGCCTACGGATTTGTTATGGCCTCTAACTACAACACCCGCAACCGACCCCCGGAGTTGATGGTGGACGGAGATCAGGTGCACGTGGTGCGGCGCCGGGAAACTCTGGACGACCAGCTGGCGCCGGAAAGTTGCCTGCCGGAATGAGCGGGGGGAACGAGATGTCTCAGCAACGACGCGGCCAGGGCCCGATTCTGCGTTTTACCAAGATGCACGGGCTGGGTAACGATTTCATGGTGGTAGACGCCATCAGCCAGCCATTCCGGCTGGCCCCGGACACCATCCGGGAGCTGGCGGATCGCAATTTCGGCATTGGCTTTGACCAGTTGCTGGTGGTGGAACCACCGGGGTTGCCGGATGTGGATTTTCGTTACCGCATTTTCAATGCCGATGGCTCGGAGGTGGAACAGTGCGGCAACGGTGCCCGCTGTTTCGCCCGTTTTGTGCGCGATCAGCGTCTGACCAATAAACGCGTTATCCGGGTCCAGACCGCCAAGGGTGTGATTGAACTCAAGGTGAGTCGGGACGGCCTGGTGGCCGTCAATATGGGGGTGCCGGAGCTTAACCCGCCCGCGATCCCCTTTGCGGCAGATCAGCGCAAGGATGTGTATACCGTCGACGTGAATGGCCAGACGGTCGAGCTGTCAGCCATCTCCATGGGTAATCCCCACGGGGTACTGGTGGTGGATAATGTCGATACGGCGCCGGTGGAAAGCCTCGGCCCGCAGTTGGAAAAGCATCCCCGGTTTCCGGCCCGGGCCAACATTGGCTTTCTGCAGGTGATTGATCGCCGCCATGCCCGGTTGCGGGTGTTTGAACGGGGCTCCGGCGAAACACTCGCCTGCGGCAGCGGTGCCTGTGCAGCGGTGGTGGCTGGTTGTCTCCGCGGCTTGCTGGACAGCCGGGTCGAAGTCGAGTTGCGTGGCGGCAGGCTGGTCATTGAATGGCAGGGGGAAGGTACCCCTGTTATGATGGAAGGTCCTGCAACCACGGTATTTGAAGGCCAGTTGCGGCTGCCTGGCGAACCCCAGCCCCGGCGCCGCAGGAGTGCCCGCCCGAACACCCGACCTCATAAAAACGGGGCCTGAACCGATCAGGAGAACACGATGACAGAACAAACGGCCCGCCAGAAGGCCGGCGAACTCACCAGGGAACAGGTCGCAGAATATCTGAGGGCCAATCCGGACTTTTTTATCGATCAGGACGAGCTGCTGCGCAGTTTGACTCTGCCCCATGACAGCGGCCGGGCGATTTCCCTGGTGGAGCGTCAGGTGCACCTGTTCCGGGAACAGCGGGACACGTTACGCCGGGAGCTGGTGGAACTGGTGTCCATCGCCCGCCACAACGACCGGTTGTTCGAGAAAAGCAAACGCCTGCTGATGCAGGTGATTGAAGCCCGTAACCTGCAGGATATGGCGGCCGCCATTGATGACAGTATCCGGGGCGATTTTGGTCTGGATGCCGCGTCGGTACTGCTGTTCAGTGAAACCGGCCAGGTTCAGTCACAGGGTGCCCTGCATATGGTGGATGCGGCCGCGGCACGCGAACGGCTGGGCAGCCTGCTGGAGGGCGAGCGGGCCGTTTGTGGTCAGTTCCGCGAGAACGAGCGTGAATTCCTGTTCCCGGACCGTGACGAGCCCATCGCCTCCGTTGCCCTTGTACCCTTGCGCCACGAAGGCCTGGTGGGTGTGTTTGCCGTCGGCAGTTGTGAGCCCGGTTACTTTGATCAAAGCATGGGCTCTCTGTTTCTGAGCTACATCAGTGACACCCTGAGCCGGCTTTTGCCGCCCATGCTCAAGCGCCATGGCACCGGCGCTCCGGTGACGGACCTGACCGCGGAGACCGGCCAGGGGTGAGCGTGGCGGCGAGTGACCACAAAGGATCAGCGAGCCAATTGGCAGCGCTGACCGGCTTCATTCGTCATCTGCAATCCGAGAAACGGCATTCACCCCGTACCTGCGAACACTATCAGCGCGACCTTCAGCGGCTGGTCTCCTGGCTTGCGGATAACGGCCTCAACGACTGGTCAGAGCTGTCTGCCCACGACGTCCGGCGCTACGTAGCCCGGCTCAGCCGGGACGGGCTGGGTGGTCGCAGCATTGCCCGGCACCTGTCGTCGATTCGGCGGTTCTACCAGTACCTGCTTCGCGAAGGGCTTGCCATCGATAATCCGGCTCTGGACATCAGGGCGCCGAAAAGTGGTCGGCGTTTGCCCCGCGTTGCGGATGTTGATCAGATTGGCCAGTTACTGGATGCCACCCCCGAAGACCCCCTCGAAATCCGTGATCTGGCCATGTTCGAACTGATGTATTCCTCCGGCCTTCGGCTGGCGGAGTTGGCCGGGGCTGATGTGTCGGCTCTGGATCTGACGGGCGCGGAAATACGCGTGCTGGGTAAGGGCAACAAGGAGCGCGTGCTGCCGGTCGGCCGCAAGGCGGTGGCGGCGCTGCAACAGTGGTTGTCCTGCCGGCAGGCACTGGCCACCGAGGGTGAGAAGGCACTGTTTGTCAGCCAGCGGGGTACCCGCCTGAGCCGGCGCAGTATCCAGAGTCGCCTGTCTCGCTGGGGTATTCTGCACGGCGCGGACCAGCGTTTGCACCCCCACCTGCTCAGGCATTCCTTTGCCAGTCACATGCTGGAATCCAGTGGCGACCTGCGCGCGGTTCAGGAATTGCTGGGTCATGCGGACATTGCCACAACCCAGGTCTATACTCATCTTGACTTTCAACACCTTGCCCGGGTTTATGATCAGAGCCATCCCCGGGCGCGTCGCCGAACGACCGATCGCACCGGGTGTGAAGAGGAAGACCATCGTGCCGGCCAGTAAGGGAGTAGTTCATGGCATCTGAAGATTCCTGGAAAGAGAAATATCTCAGGGAGCTGGAAGAGGCAGAGCATCGGGAAAAACAGTGGGAATCCGAACGTAATCTGCTGGAAAGAATGCTGGTAAGAACCAGTCTGGCCTCCGAAGGACAGCGGCCGGAGCTGGACGAATTGCTGGCACGTTTGCGGGAAGATATCCGAAAAAAGCAGATCAACCTGCAGCACTGGCGGGAACTGCAGGACCAGATTGACCGGCAGATTATCCTGCTGGACGAGCAGGCCGGGCCTCAGGCTGTGTCGCCCACACCGGAACCGCAAGCCCCGGCAGACGGTGTGGATCTGGCGGATACCACCCAGCGACTGAGAATTGCCCGCCGCATAGGCCAGTTACTGGGGCAACTGTTGCAACAGGCCTCCCTGGAACCGGCTGCTGAAGCGGAAGCCCGGGAATTGCAGCAGACCTTGCTGACCAGCAACGACTGGGAAGTGCTCCGGGAGGGGCTGAACCGGGTCGCCGATCTGGTGATTGCCGCCATTACCCGCAGCCAGCGCGAATTCGAGGCCTTCCTGAAACGTCTGGATGAACGCTTGCAGGCGTTGCGGGAGCATTTTGCCCAGCAGAGTGACGCCCAGACCGGCCGGCAGGACGCCACGGCAACGCTGGACCGGGAAATCCGTGCCGAACTGGACAAGGTGGGGGATGACATCCGCGCCAGCGAGGATATTCAAGCTTTGAAGCAGTCGGTCAGTCAACGCCTGGAATTTATTGGCAGTGCGCTGGAGCGGTTCCGGACGTCGGAAAGCGAGCGTGAAAAACTGCTGGCGAACCAACTGGAAGCCATGCAGGAAAAAGTCGCGGCCATGGAGGCCCATTCGGAACAGATGCAGGCGCAGGTGCGTGAAGAGCGTCAGCGGGCCCTGACCGATCTGCTTACCCAGCTGCCCAACCGTGAAGCCTGGCAGGAACGGCTGTCCTTTGAATACAATCGCTGGTTGCGCTACCGGCATCCGCTCACGGTGGCCGTGCTGGACGTGGATCTGTTCAAGCGCATCAACGATTCCTATGGCCACAAGGCGGGGGATCGCGTGCTGCAGTTAGTGGCCCGGGAGATGAGCACTCGCCTGCGGTCGACGGATTTTATCGCCCGGTTCGGTGGCGAGGAGTTTGTGGTACTTCTGCCAGAAACCCCCACAGACGAAGCCTGCAAAGTTCTGGATTCACTGCGCGAACATGTGTCCGGCCTGCCATTCCATTTCAGTGGCGAGCCGGTGAGCATTACCTTTTCCGCGGGGCTGACCGGTTTTCAGGACGACGACACCGAGGAGTCGGTGTTTGACCGGGCTGATCGGGCCCTCTATCAGGCCAAGGATGAGGGCCGAAATCGGGTGTCGGTGCTCTGACGCAGCCAATCAGTGCCTTAGCAGGGCATCCAGTTCATCAATCACCTCCGCCCAGTCGCTGTCCTCTTCCAGCCCTTCCTCCAGAAAGTGGGACTGGCTCTCAGACCAGAAAGGCGCATCCTGGATGGCGACTTCACTGGGCAATGGTGAATGTCGGGCGATAAAATTCTCGATTTCCGCTTGTCCGGAGGGCAGCCCCAGTTGTTCGAACAGGGTGCTAAGGCTGTGTTTGCTGGTGTCCATGGTTACTTGCCTCCATCAGTTCATTGGCAAAATGCAATCCTGCCCGTTTGCAGGTATGGTTTTCCTGAAATGTAGTGGACCCGCCGAGGATATCCAGTGAAGTCTCGTTCACAGTTCATGTTTTGCCTCCTGTTGCTGGTTTTTCAAGGGGCCGTATTGGCTGATCCGCCCCAGGATTCGCCGGCTCCCCTACTGGGTGTTGATGACCTGCGTTGGCTGGCAGAACAGGATGGCTTCAATGTGGGGGTCCGGCACACCCAGGTGCCCCTGGTGTTCGATACCGGCGAAGGGCGGATGGCGGGTATCTGGGTGGACTACCTCAACCGCCTGTCCTCCAAGCTGGGATTGCCCATTGAGCCCTTTCTGATGAACCAGATGCTGGGCACTGAGCGGCCAGAGCCGGATCTGATTCTCACCACCCGATTGCCCGGTGCTCCGGTTATTCCCGGCGTGCGGCACACAGCCCCCTTGATGTCACTCACTTACGGCGTGTTTGTGAATGCCGGTGACCCGGCGATCCGGACTCTGTCGGATCTGGAGGCGGCGAAGGTGGTCATTGTCGGCGACGACCCCAATCAATTCCCGCTGCTGGACCCGGTGGAAAGTTTCACGCCAGTGCCGGTTTCCAGCCTGGGTGAGGCCGTCAGCCGGGTCATGTCTGGCGAGGCGGATGCCTTTCTCGGGCCGGTTCCTGTGGTGTCCGACTATCTGGAATCGGCGATGATCAATGGTGTCGGGCTCGCGGTGCTGCTGGATCGGCGCCCTGTGGATGTGGTGCTTCAGGTTCCGATCGAGCAGGAGCGCATGTTTCGGGTGTTTGATCGTACAGTTTCGTCACTGGCCCATCAGGAACATCGCAATATTCGCCAGTCCTGGTTGGCGGGGGAGTTGCCGGAAGTCGAGACCCGAAATATTGCGCTGACGGCGGGTGAAATGGAATGGCTGGCCAGTAACTCGGATATTACCGTGGGGCTAAGGCCGGACTGGCCGCCGTTCGAGTTTGAACAGGATGGCCGACCCACGGGGCTGGTCGCCGACTTGCTCAGCCGGCTGGAGAAGGATCTGGGGATTCGATTCCAGCGAGTGACGGTAGACAGTCGCGCCGGTGCCGAGGAAAAACTGAAATCCGGTGAGCTGGACGTGCTTCCCGGCATGTCCCGAACGCCCCGCACCGAGCAGGAATTTCTGTTCACCCGGGCCTATGTCAACGTCCCCATTGCGCTGGCGATTCGCGACACCGGCCGCTTTATCGGAGACCTGCGTGAACTTCGGGATGAGCGGGTCGGTGTGGTAAACCGCCAGGCCAGTCATGACTATCTGCTGATCAATCATCCGAATCTCGACCTCTATCCCCAGCAGACCGTGGAAGACGGGCTGCTGGCACTGTCCAACGGGGATCTGGATGTGATGGTGACGCACATCCCGGCGGTAAGCTACACGGTGGCACGGCTTGGTCTGTCCAATCTGCGGATTACCAGCATTACGCCCTACCAGTACGATCTGAGGCTGGCGGTCAGCCCGGCCCAGCCTGAGCTCCACCGCATACTTAACAAGGCACTGGGCAGTCTGCCGGCTTCCGAAACCGAAGCCATCTATAACCGCTGGATTCACCTGGATATCGAACAGGAAGCCGATTACACCGTGGTTCGGCGGATCATTCTGATTGCCATCGTGGTGGTGCTGATCTTCCTGTACTGGAACCGCAAACTGTCGCTGGAAGTGGATGAGCGAATCCGGTCAGAGAATGCGCTGCGTCGGAGCGAGGATGAGCTGCGTGCCGCCAAGCTGGAGGCGGAGCGGCTGGCCCGGGAAGCGGAGGCGGCGAGCCGTGCCAAAAGCGAATTCCTGGCCAACATGTCCCACGAAATCCGAACGCCCATGAACGCGGTGATCGGCTACAGCGATCTGCTCTACAACTCGGTGACGGACCCGCAACAGCGCAACTACCTCAATGCCATCCGGGCGGGTAGCCGAAGTCTGCTGATGCTGATCAATGACATTCTGGACCTGTCAAGGATCGAGGCCGGCAAGATGCGCCTGGATTTCGGTCCGGTATCGGTGCGCCGGTTATTGAGTGACGTTCGCCATATCTTTGACCTGCGGGCGACGGAGCAGGGCATTACCCTGGAAGTGAGCGTGGGCTCCGGTATGCCCTCGGCCATGATGCTGGACGAAACCCGTTTGCGACAGGTGCTGTTCAATCTTGTGGGCAATGCCATCAAATTCACCCATGAGGGCGGGGTTACCGTGCGCGCGGTGGCCAAGCCGCTGGGTGAGCCGGCGGATGCCGATTCCGAGGTCTGTTTCTACCGGCTGGTGGTGACCGTGGCAGACACCGGTGTCGGCATTGCTCCAGACCAGCAGGAGCGCATCTTTGAAGCCTTCGAGCAGCAGGAGGGCCAGAGTTCCCGGCGTTATGGTGGTACCGGGCTGGGGCTTGCGATCAGCCGTAAACTGGTGGAAATGATGGGCGGCAGGCTGACCGTGAAAAGCGAGGCCAATGTGGGCTCGACATTCAAGGTGGTACTGCCCAGGGTAGAGGCCACGGTGGAGCAGGCTGATGACGAGGGCGCGCCGGAGGAGTCCGAGCGGCTGCTGGCCCAGACCATGAGTATGCATGAGCGGGGCTGGCTACGGGAAAAGCTGGCTGAAGACTTCGGTAACGAATGGCAGGAAGTGCGGGAGAGCGGCGACCCGGAACAGATGAAGGATTTTGCTGCCCGCATTATCGAATGGGGCCAGCGGCACCGGTCATCGTCGGTCACGCGTTACGGGGAGAAGCTGCTGGCGGATGTGGAGGCTTTCAACCTGGACGCGGTCAATACTGCCCTGGATGCGTTCCCCCGACTACTGGGGCAGGAATAGCTCAGGCTTCAGGCTAGAGACAGTCAAACTGGGACTGGCGGTCAAAGGCAACGGCCACCATGTCGTAGCCGGAATCCGACAGCGAGCGGATCAGTTCGCGATCTTTCAGCAGGGTCATGCACACTTTGTGTACGCTGGCCTGAAGTTGTTCGGCGGCCGGTTGCTGGTTCGGAAAGCGGAAATCCACAATCAGGTATTTCCGGTCTACGCTGGCCTGGGCGGGAATGTCCTCGCGCTCGATACTTTCGTAGCCGATGTAGGTGGCTTCATTGGCCTGAAAAACCTGGCTCATCAATACATCCAGATTTTCGGCGGCTACCTGCGCCGATGACAAGCCGAGCACCAGACCAGAGAGAAGGGCGGTAGTAAAGGTGCGCATGTGAGGCTCCCGAAAGGTAATCTGCGATTCTTGTTAGTGTAACCAAGTGTAAAGTTTGGTTACAGTTGATTGTTGCAGAGTGTGGCGTACTTTTCCTCCTGTGGGCGCTGGATTTTTCAATTGTTTGCAATGCTGAAATGATTTCCGGATGGTAAGGCCCGGCGTTGGTTAATGCCTGTTGTAGCCTGTGATTTCAGCTATCATTGACCAACAGTTGTTGTAAAAGCAGAGGGATAGCCATGTACCAGCTCGTGTTTAAAGGAGAGTGCACGCCAGGCACCGATCTGGAAACCGCTCGCAATAATGCCCGGGCTCTGTTCAAGGCCAGCGTCGAGCAGCTGGACCGCATGTTCAGTGGGCAACCGGTGGTCATTCGTAACAAGCTTGAGCAGGTTCAGGCCAAGAAGTACCTGGCGGTGCTGAAAAAACACGGGATGGTGGCGTATGTCCAGCCGATGCCCGGAGCCGAGCCGGCCAGGCCCGCACCGGCGCCTTCTGCTCAGACTCCGGCGTCGCAGCCGGTCCCGCCTCAGTCTCCGGCACCGAAGCCGGAGCAACCGGCGGCGAAATCCGGTGAGACTCCAGCGGTTGAGCCGGGCGACCGCCTACCGGTGGCCGGCGAAAAGGTGGATGATATTCTGGCCGGTTCCGGCCTGAGCCTGGACCCGGTCGGGGTGACTCTGGTTGAGCATCAGGAGGCTGAGGCACCGATGTTTGAGCATCTTGATGACTGGACACTGGCTCCGGCCGGCAGTGATCTGGGGGTAAAGCGGGACCTTCCCCCACCGGTTGTGCCGGATACCTCCCATCTGTCACTGGCCGACGATGACAAAAAACAGACCTCGTGACGGGATCGTGAGTACTCGCTCGCCGTCCTGGTTGCTGTGCATTCTGCTTGTCCTGCCCGTATTCCCTTCTGCTTTCGCCGATGCTGGCGCGAGTAGCGCTCGCCCAACCATTGGCCTGGTGCTCAGTGGCGGTGGCGCCAAAGGTATGGCCCATGTCGGTGTATTGCGGGTGCTGGAAGAAATGCAGGTGCCGGTTGATGTGGTGGTCGGTACCAGTGCCGGATCGGCCGTTGCCGCCCTGTACGCCACCGGGATGCCGGTGGAAGAAATCGAACAGCGGTTTATCGGACTGGACTGGCTGTCCAGTTTTCGCGATGACCCTGGCCGGGCCTATAAGCCGGTGCGCCGAAAGCAGGACGATTGGCGCCTGCCACTGGTGCCGGGCATTGGCGTCGGTTCCGAGGGCGTTCGGTTTGGTGGCGGACTGGTTACCGGCCAGAATCTCGGCTTTATTCTCAACGAGCTGACCCGTAATGCCGCGCTGGTGGATGACTTTGATCAGCTACCCATCCCGTTTCGCGCTGTGGCCACTGATCTGGAAACCGGCGTTGAAGTGGTGATTGGCGACGGCAACCTGGCCGACGCGATTCGTGCCAGTATGAGCATTCCCGGCGTCTACGCCCCGGTGGAAAGAGGCGGGCGATTACTGGTGGATGGTGGGGTAGCCAACAACCTGCCGGTCAGCGTGGCCCGGGACATGGGCGCTGATGTGGTCATTGCCGTGGATATCACCGATCCGCTCATGACCACAGAGGACATGCGCGAAGCTTTTTCAGTGGTCGGGCAGCTCACCACGCTGATGACCCGGCGCAACACCGAATTACAGCTGGGCCTGTTAACCGATCGCGACATTCTGATCCAGCCAGATCTGCAAGGCCACACCTCTGCCGATTTCTACGACGCGCCGGTGCTGTTTGAGCTGGGGGCCAGTGGAGCCAGGGATCATGCTGTGGCCCTGAACCGGCTGGCGGTGTCTGACTCGGAGTGGCGGGATTACCGTGCACGGCTCCGGGCCGAGAAACTGGCACCGGGGCCGGTCGTCCGGATCGAATTCCGTAAAGGCGACCGCCTGGCCAGTGATTTTCTGCGCGAGCGGATTCGGCAGAAAGAGGGTGAGCCGCTCGATGTGGAGCAACTGGAAGCCGATCTCAAACGCATCTACGGGCTGGGGTACTACGAGACCGTGTCCTGGTCCATGCGTCCTTCCGAGGCCGGCCCGGTGCTGATCATTCAAGCCAGGGAGAAGAGCTGGGGGCCCAACTATCTGTCGTTTGGCCTGAATTATGAGGACAACTTCGACGGCGATACCCGCTTCAATCTGGCCACCGGGTTACGGATGACCGAACTCAATCGCCTTGGCGCGGAATGGCAGACCGGGCTCCAATTAGGCACCCAGCCCTGGGTGCGTAGCCAATGGTACCAGCCTCTGGATTACGGTTATGACCGGTTTGCGGTGGTTGGGGTTGAATATCGCCGTGATGATTACAGTGTCTACGACAACGGCGACCGTATTTCCGAGATAGATGTGACCTTTCGGGAAGTGGATCTGGCCCTTGGCATGGAACTGGGCGGCGATGGCGAAATCCGATTGGGTTTTGTCCGTGGCTATGCCACCGTGGATGACGAAGTGGGCGTTCCGGTTGCACCTTCCGGTAAGGTGCATCAGGGCTACGGCAGCCTGCAACTGGTGCATGATTCCCTGAGTGATGCTTTCTATCCGAAATCCGGTGCTTTTGCCGGTATCCGGGCCAGAGTAGAGCGGGAAGCGTTTGGCAGTGACCGGGAGTTCGATGCCCTCACCGGCATGTTGCTGGGAACCGGCACCTGGCAACGTTTCAATCTCACCGGCTTGCTGTATACCCGGCAGGTCATCAGCGGTGAACCGGGCGTTGAGAACGCAGCGCGCCTTGGCGGCTTTCGGCAGTTGTCAGCCTACGCCCCGGGGGAGATCACAGGAAATGATGCCGCTTTACTGGCGGCCTGGGCCCGGCGTGAATTCGGCGGGCCGGTGCTGCCCTGGTTCACCGGCGTAGGATTTGAGACCGGCAATGCCTGGGAGCAGATGGACGACGCCACCTGGTCGGGGCTGGTGCGATCCTGGAGTGTGTTCGCCGGGGTAGATACCTTCCTGGGGCCGGTACAGCTCTCGGCCGCCTATAACAACGAAGACGAATGGACCGCGTATCTCAATATCGGCTTCTCGTTCACTCAGCTGTTCTACTGAGTTTTCGCGGTATCAGTGATTCAGAGCGGACAGCACCTGCTCACACTGCTGCACGGCATAACGGTGCAGGATATCGGCCAGGGCCTGTTCGTCTCGTTCCCGTATCACCTGGATGGACTCTTCCATATGCGCCAGGTTGTCTTCCAGAACCTGTGTGCCGCCGTGGCGAAAGGCGACAAAGGCGCAGCGCTTGGCTGAGGGCCAGAGATCCTCAATGGCAGAGACAATAAAGTAATTGTCGGCGTACGCCAATGAGGCCTTGGTGTATTCAATCCCCAGCTCCAGAAACGCCATCAGATCATTTTTCTGGAAGCGGTCACGCATCTGCGCGTACAGGGATTCCAGCCGCTGCATGTCAGCCGGTTGCCACTGACGCACCAGCTTCCGCCCGGTGTGAGTCAGGTACAGTTCCAGGGTCTCGTAGAGACTGCGGACAAAGTGTTCATCCAGTGGCGTGACGAACGCGCCTTTGCGGGGGACGTTACGCACCAGATGGCGCTTCTCCAGCAGCAGCAGGCCTTCCCGGATGGAGCCGTGGCTGACATCCATCTGCTTGGCCATGGCACTTTCATAGATGCGCTCGCCGGAACGGAGTTGCTCGAAGGCAATCAGGTTTTCAATGTGACGAGCGACCTGTTCGGTCAGGGTTTCTCTGGGTTTGAATGCGTTCATGAAATGGTCGTTTACAGCATCAGTCGAGCGCTCATGTTCGCACAAGCGCCCGCCCGGGGCCAGATCAAAGCAGGGGCGCCAATAGTCGTACTGCCCGGCAGCCCAGCCGGAACAGGATGGAACGCTGGCGATAGTCGTTTTCGGTCATGGGCCGGCAGGCCCCCAGATCTTCCTCCAGCATGGTTTCCACCTGCTGGATGAACGTCGGGCTGGTGTTGACGGCGGTAATCTCGAAGTTCAAACGCATGGAACGGTTGTCCAGGTTGGCAGTGCCAATGGCAGCGTAGCGGCTGTCCACCAGAACCACTTTCTGGTGCATGAAGCCGGGCTGGTAACGATAGATGCCGATGCCGGCCTGACTGGCCTGTACCAGGTAGGAATAAGCGGCCAGCCGGACCAGTGGGCTGTCGGTTTTCTCCGGTATCAGGATGCGAACATCCACCCCCCTGAGCGCCGCCAACTGCAGGGCATTCATGATCTGGAAATCCGGCACGAAATAGGGCGAGGCAATCCAGATCCGGGTGCGGGCGTTGTTGATGCAGTTCAGGAAGAACAGCGTGCAGGTTTCCCAGGTGTCTGCCGGGCCGGTGGGCAATACCAGTACTTCCTGGTCGCCGGGAGGCTGCGACACGGACGCCCAGTTCAGTTCCGGCCGGGTATTGCTGGCCCAGTTCCAGTCTTCCAGCCAGGCCAGCTGGAGGCCGGTGACCGCCGGCCCTTCTATTCGGCAATGAGTGTCGCGCCA
>Ga0208316_1000961_pt1 | contig 19681 bp, 17 predicted proteins | sample MalvireepMed_231_FD_184240 | JGI IMG/M metagenome (GOLD analysis project Ga0208316, IMG submission 184240) | Marine viral communities from the Global Malaspina Expedition - Malaspina viral metaG DeepMed_231 (SPAdes) (version 2) | ecosystem: Environmental > Aquatic > Marine > Oceanic | place... | reverse complement strand
GCCGTGAGGTGGCGTTTACCGCCGATGTGCTCGAGAAAGAGGGCTTTCAGCTGGTGCGGGACTATGCCCGTGAGCTGGCGGCCTATAACCGTTCCGGCGCCAAAGCGGCAGTAGCTGCTCCGGGGCTGATAACCAACCAGGACGGGTTGTTGCTGGATTCGCACGTCGATCCGGATCAGGAAATGGTCAGCAGGATGCTGCGCTACTGGTATCTGAAGGCTGACGAACAAACTCGAAAAGAGTGGGACAGCTGGGTTGATTCCAGCAACCAATAAACACCAAACCAAACTGAACGGTGACTTCCAGGTGCAGTTCCGCCAGGCAACCGGCTTTGATGAGCGCGCCGAGGTTGAATACGACGATCTGGAGCTGAAAAACTACGTTGCCTACGATCTGGGCAATGACCTGACTGCCTTCGGCCGTCTGGACTTTGGTTTCAAGGATGCTGCCGAGAAGGACGAGAACGGCAGTAATCTGGAAGAAGCTTTCGTGGGCCTGAAGTACGGTGTGGCTTCATTCTCCTTCGGTAAGCAGAACTTTGCCACGGATGAGTTTGGTATTGAGCAGGCGATTGAAGTTGAAACCGTGGACGAAGACCGTTTTGAAGGTATCGCCACCGACGGTGACGACACCATCCGTGTTGATATCGAACTGGAAAACGTCTACATCGCTGCCTCCCACGAAATGAAGACCAACGACGGAGCTTCTGCCGGTATCGACGGTTAATACTATGATCTGTTCGTTGCCACCGAGCTGGCCGGTCTTGAACTGGCTGCCGCTTACCAGCAGGCGCGCGCCTACGGTTCAGCCGATTCCATGGATACCTGGGGCATCAGCGCTTCCTACGATTTCGGCTTCATGAACCTGGCCGCTGATTACAGTTCAACCGACGAGGACGACTTCGAAACCACCCAGTACAACCTGGCTGCCGTGTTTGCCGTTGCGGCTACCACCGACGTTGCGCTTGGTATGGGTAACAAAGAAGAAGATGACGCGGACGACGTCACCGAATGGTACGCCAACGTAACTTACAAGTTCCCGGCTGCCAAGAACGTCAGCGTGTTCGCTGAAATCGCCCAGAGCGACCTTGAAGATGCCTCTGGCGATGATGCTGACATGGGTTTCCTGGCCGGCATGCGTGTGAAGTTCTAAGCGCCTTCGCTAGAACGCCAGCCCGTTTCCGAACTCCAGGTTGGTGCAAGCGTAAAACAAAGGCCGGGCGATATCGCCCGGCCTTTGTTTATCTAGACCGCCACCTCCAGGGGCGGCACCTCCTGATGCAGGAACCACTTCTCCGTGACCACCTTGCGGGTAAACCAGTGCGAGCGCATCAGGGTGCTGGCGATGGGCTGTTTCAGCCACTCCGGCACTTCAAAGCCGGGTTGCTGGTCTGTGGCCCGGGTTCCGAAGCGTTCGGCAATGCGTTCACCATAACTTTGCAGCGACAGCGCGGAATAATCCGGGGCGGCCTTGATCACATTGGCCGCCATCAGTGCCGATTCTATGGCCGGCCGAATGCCCTCGCCACTCTGGGTATAGGCCAGACCGGCCGCATCGCCAATCAGCAGCACGCCGTCATCCACCAGCGGCCGGTTGGCATGGGCATACAGCAGATAGGCGTGGCCTTTGAAGCGGCCAGGCAGGTCGGACGGGATGCGGCCCGACTGTTTCATTTCCTCAACAAACGCGTCCAGATGATCAGATAACCGGTGGTTGTCCTCACGGCCCAGGCCGATGTTCAGATAGCTGCCTTTCCGGAAAACCCAGGCGTAGCCCTTGAGATCCCGACAAAACCAGAGCTCCGGCGTGTCGCCGCGGGCTTCGCAGACGCGGGCCTGCTCCGGCGTCATCTCGAACTCCACTTCCTTGGCGGCCACCACGGTTTCATGCTTGCCCGGGCCGTCGCCCAACAGCCGTGCTACCGGGCAGAAATGGCCTCCGGCACCGATTAAAAGTGGCGCCTGCCATTGTTCGTTGATTACCCAGTTGCCGTTGTTCCGTTTGATGGACTTCACCGGTGCCGCCAGCTGCTTTTCAGATTCGACACGATCCAGCAGGTAGGCGTCGAATTCGCAGCGGCGGATACCGTAGCTGACAACATCACCGTGGTCGTTCTCCACCGCACTCTGCCCCATCATGCCGATCCGGAACCGGCGAATGGGTTGCAGTGTCCGGCCGACGGAATACTTCCCCGGATCAATGTCCAGGCTGGCCATCACTGCCGGCGTAACCCAGCCGGCGCAGGTCTTGTCCCGGGGGAAGGCTTGCTTGTCGATGATCAGTACCCGTTTGCCGGAGTCCTCCAGAGCCCGGGCCAGGGTCGAACCGGCAGGGCCGGCCCCCACGATAATGATGTCGTAGTATTCCATCAGACCCCCTCTGGCGTGGCTGGAAACGTGTAGAGTTCCTGCCGGCTCTGGGGCAGCTGGTTATTGTCGCCGTGGGTGAACACCACCTGGAACAACTGCAAAGAACCGGCCCGGAACGCGGCGATGGAACCGGCCAGATACAGTCGCCAGGCCCGGGTGAAATGTTCGTCGTACATCTCGGTGACCTGGTCCTGGTTGGCGGTGAAATTGTCCATCCAGTGGGTCAGGGTCTGAGCGTAATGCAGCCGCAGGTTTTCTACATCCAGTACCGAGAAATCGCTGTGCTCGCAGATTTCCATGAACTCGCCGATGCTGGGCGGGTAGGCGCCGGGGAAAATCCGCTTCTCGATCCAGGCATTCATCAGCATGGGCCGGTTGCGGCCGATGCTGTGGAGCAGGGCAATACCATTCGGCTTCAGGGAGCGCTTGATCAGTTCCGACAGGGCGGGGTAGTTGTCCTTGCCCACATGTTCGAGCATGCCAATAGAAACAAACGCATCGTACTGGCCTTCAATGTTGCGGTAGTCATCTTCGACATAGGTAACCAGGTTATCCAGGCCTTGCCTCTCCGCTTCAGCCCGGGCGTAGGTCAGCTGTTCCCGCGAAATATTGTAGGAATGCACCTTTACCCCGTAGTTACGGGCCATGTATCGGGCCAGCCCGCCCCAGCCGCAGCCGGCTTCGACCACCGTCATGCCCGGTTTCAGCCGAAGCTTGCGGCAAACGTGTTCCAGTTTGGCCAGTTGAGCTTGTTCGAGGGTGTTGTCAGCCTGCTCGTAATAGGCGCAGGTGTACTGCATTTCGGCCTGATCCAGCCACAGTTGGTAAAACTCGTTGCCCAGGTCGTAGTGGTGATGGATGTTTTCCTTGGCCTCGGAGATGCCGGTAGCGCGCGGGTTATGATTACGCCAGAGGGCGTCCAGCCAGCGTGGCCATTTCTGGCGAGCGGCATGGACGGCCCGGTACAGGCTCTCCATCAGATCTGGAAGATCGCCGTCGATTTCCAGTCGACCGGCGGCATACAGGTCACCAAAGGCCAGATTGGGGTTGGCCACCAGGGAGTAGAGAGCCTTGTGGTCGGTCAGGTGCAGGGTGAAGCGGGCTTCCTGAGCTTCCGGTTCTATGAAATCGTCGTTCCAGAGCCGGAAACGAATGGGGGGAGAGCCGGCCATACGCATCAGTTTATGGATCAGCCAGCGTTCATAACTGTGGGGTTCGCGATCGGATTGACCGCGCTCCAGGGGCAGGCTGAGGACGTGGGCCCGGTGTTCTTCCTTGTCCGGAAATTCCGGTTTACGAGCGGTACTCTGTGCCATGGAATGCTCTCTCCTCTGATTCGTTATGGTCCGTGCAATCCCGAAAACTGAACTGAGAGTCGCGGCTTTTTGACTCAGTATAGAAAATGATCAGGTTTTGTCAGGTCGGCGGACTGAAGACTGAGGGGCAGAGCGGGTGGATGGGCGGAGCCGGCATTGGCCGGCTCCGCCAGAGTTGCAGGGTTATTCGGGGGTCAGTAGGTGGCGCTCATGCCGAACCATTCCGGGAAGATGACGATCAGCGCCAGCACCAGAATCTGGATCAGAATGAACGGAATAATACCCTTGTAGATATCCGTGGTTCGGACTTCCGGTGGTGCCACCCCTTTGAGGTAGAACAGCGAAAACCCGAATGGTGGTGTCAGGAAGCTGGTTTGCAGGTTCATGGCAATCAGGATGGCGAACCAGAGCATGTTGATGCCCATGGCCTCGGCCACCGGTGCCAGAATGGGCACGATGATGAAGGAAATCTCCACGAAATCGATGAAGAAGCCCAGCACCAGAATGACCACCATGGCCAGGATAATGAAGCCCCATTGTTCGCCGGGCAGCATCATCAGCCACTCCTCCAGCAGATAATCGCCGCCGGTATAGCTGAACACCATGGAGAAGGCAGTCGCGCCGATCAGGATTGCGAACACCATGGCGGTCACGCTGACGGTGTCTTTGGCGGCATCCCAGACCATCTTGAACGAGAACTGGCGGTAGATGATGGCCAGAACCACGGCGCCAACGCCACCCAGTGCCGAGGATTCCGTGGGAGTGGCGATGCCGGTGAAGATGGAGCCCAGCACAATCACGATCAACGCCAGTGGCGGAATAATCGCAAGCAGGGCATCCCGGATTTCCTTGCCCCGGCTGACCGATTCATCCTGGGCCGGCATGGCCGGTGCGGTTTCCGGCTTGAAACGGGTCAGGATCAGAATGTAGACAATGTACAGGCCAATCAGTACCACGCCGGGCATGACCGCAGCCTTGAACAGATCGCCCACGGGCAGGCCAAGGACGTCACCCAGAATGATCAGGATGATCGATGGCGGCACAATCTGGCCCAGGGTGCCCGAGGCGCAGATGGTACCGGTGGCCAGGCGCTTGTCGTACTTGTGCGCGAGCATGACCGGAAGCGAAATCAGGCCCATGGCAACCACGCTGGCGCCGACAACGCCGGTGGAGGCAGCCAGCAGAGCACCGACAAGAATGGTGGAAATAGCAAGGCCGCCGGGCAACCCGCCAAACAGCCGTCCCATGGAGGTCAGCAACTGTTCAGCCAGTCTGGTGCGCTGCAGTACCACACCCATGAAGATAAACAGAGGCACCGCCATCAACACGGTGTTCTGCATCACGCTCATGATCCGGAAGGGCATGAAGGCAAACAGATCCATGCCTTCGGCATAGATGCCGAAAAACAGCGCCACGCCGCCAAAGGTAAAGGCTACCGGAAAACCAAACATCAGCATGACCAGCGCCACACCGAACATAATCATACCGATCATGCCAGACCCCCTGCGCTGTGCTCGCCTTCGTATTGCTTGTCACCGGCCATCACCCGGATGGCGTAGGTCACCATGTTCAGCCCCGCCGTTCCCATAAAGACAGCGCTGATGGGAATCACGGATTTGATCACCCAGCGGTGCGGTAAGCCACCCGGGTCGCCGCTGCCTTCGCCCATCTGGTAGGCGTCCAGCGCGTAGCTGTAACCATAGGTGGCAATCAGGTAGGCGAACGGAATAACAAAAAGGACGGCACCAATCAGGTTAATCCAGGCTTTGCGCTTCTGGCTCCAGTTGGTGTAGAAAACGTCCACACGCACATGACCATCGGTGCGCAGGGCGTAGGGAATGCCAAGCAGGAAGACGACTGAATAAAGGTGCCATTCCATTTCCTGCATGGCGATGGACACATCGTTAAAGGCATAGCGTGCGACGACATCATAGAAAACGTTGGCGGCCATCAGGATCATGGCCACACAGGCGATCCAGCCGCAGAGTTTGGAGAGCCAGGCCAGGCCCTCGTCCAGTCGGATAATCCAGCGCATCGAACTTCTTCCTCCGCAAAGCGGATTTTCTGATTCTCGGAAATGAAAAAGCCGGGATCACCTCAAAGAGCGATCCCGGCTCTGTTTCTGCATGGTTGTTCAGTTTACTCGACTTCGGCCATGGTGTTGAGGTATGCCCGTTCGGAAATATCGGTGTAGGCACGGCTCTGAGCCTGATACTTCAACTGAGAGTCGATGATTTTCGCGGCCATTTCACTGTTTTCGGCAGCTTCATCCAGAAGCTTTTTGTTGGCGTCGTACATGGCCTGGAAGATGTCATCCGGGAACTGTTTGATCTGAACATTCGGATACTCTTCCTTGATGTTGGCCCAGGCTTCAGCGTTGGCGTGCTGGGAGTGAACCAGCATGTCGTAGGAGGCGGTGCGCATGGCTACCCGCATGATTTCCTGAAGGTCTGCCGGCAGGCGATCCCAAACGCGCTTGTTGATCAGGAACTGCAGCTCGGTTGCCGGTTCGTGCCAGCCGGTGTAGTAGTAGTCAGCAATCTGCTGGAAACCAAGACGCAAATCCAGCGCCGGGCCTACCCACTCAACGGCATCAATCGTATTACGCTCCAGAGCGGTGTAGAGCTCGCCCGGGGCGATGTTGGTGGGGTTAACACCCACTTCTGCGAAGACTTCGCCGGCAAAACCGGGAATACGCATTTTCAGACCCTTGAGGTCATCCAGGGACTTGATTTCCTTGCGGAACCAGCCGCCCATCTGTACGCCGGTGTTGCCGCCAGGGAACGACAGCATGTTGTGGGGCTCATACACTTCCTGCATCAGCTCCATGCCGCCACCGTGGTAGAACCACGCGTACTGTTCCATGGCATTCATGCCAAATGGCATGCTGGTGAAGAACAGGGTTTCCGGCACCTTGCCCTTCCAGTAATAGGAGGCGGAGTGGCCCATGTCGTACTGACCGGCCTTGACCATGTCGAATACGCCCAGCGGGGCCTTGTGCTTGTTGGCTGAGTCGATGCGGACGGTCAGTCGGCCATCAGACATCTTGTTAACGGTTTCAGCGAAGCGTTTGGTGGTGTCACCAAAAATGGGGAAGTTCGGACCCCAGGTTTCTGCCAGTCGCAGGGTGAACTTGTCTTGGGCAAGCGCCTGGGTGGCGGCAAAGGTAGTTGCCACAGCCAGCACAGCCGCGGAAAGAACAGAACGGATCTTCATTGCTCTTCTAACCTCTTGTCATTGTTGTAGTAGAGCCCGGCCCCTCGTGGGGTCCGGAACTCAAGAGTGTAGTTCAGATTAGCAACTATGGCGGGTGGGCTGCAGCAAAAAATTGCCGGACTACGACATTGGTCTAACGCTAAACGTCGTTCATTCGACCGATCTGGCTGGCCAGGCGCATGGCCTCATGCTCCTCCAGGGATTTCAGATCCTCCAGCAGGGATTTGGCCTCGGGAATCTCGGCTTTGCCGATGAGGGCGTCGTACAGGTCCATCACCTGGTCGTGGAAATCAAAGATCTCCCGGGCAATACCGTCAAAATCCAGATCGTTATAGCGGGTATCGCAGGTGCGGTTCTTCTCGATGGGTTTATGCACGCCATAATCGTACAGGCGGGTGGTCATGGCTTTCGGGTCGGCCTGTTTCTCGTACTCGGCAACAGCCTTTTCCAGCAGTGCCTCGTGGGAACTGATGTAATCGAGCAAGGCGCTGGCGCGTTCGTTCTGATTTTTCTGGGCGGATTCGTGCAGGCACCGGGCCAGGTGGGCGTGGAGCTGGCGTGTCCAGTCAATCAGGTCTGCGAAGGTTTTGATTTCCATGGCGTCTTACTCTTGTCAGGCAATGGGTTTCAGGTTTTTTGTTGTGTTCAGTCTAGTCAAGATTTTCCGCTTTTTTCGGCACCGGGGCGTTGATCAACGTCAGACCGGTATCCGGTACGGCACGTTTCCGCCACTGCCGGAACCAGCGCAGAGCGGGTTTTTCGATACCGTAATGCAGGGCTGCCGCCAGACCAATGGCAACGGCCAGGGCCATCATCACACCAAGTTGGCCGGGTAGTCCGGCTTTGTAAGCCAGATCAATCACGCCATAACCAATGTTCTGGTGCACCAGGTACAGGGTGTATGAAATGCTGCCCAGCCAGAGCAGTCCCGGCCGGGCCAGAACGTTGAGGTAGCCGGCGACAGCCAGCCCGAAAACGCCATAACAGCCGAGCACAAAGAGGTTGAACGGTGCCTTGTAAGCGAGCAGACAGTGGCTGATGGTTAGTGTCAATAGCGCAAGATCCGCGACCGGCAAGCGATTGTGGCGCTGCCAGCGGTAGATCAGCATGCCGCTGATAAACAGGGGCGCGTAGCGGGTAAACAACAGGTCCTTGATCAGGAATTCCAGCCCGTCGGGAATGGCTTTCCACCAGATTACCGCCGCGTAGCTGGCCAGAGTCCAGGCCCAGAGTACAGGCCGCATGCGCTGCCAGCTCCCCAGCCCGTAGAACAGCAAGGCAATCCAGACGTAGAACGTGGCTTCAATCACCAGGCTCCAGTAGGCGCCATCGACATGGGGGTGGCCCAGGTATTCGTGCAGCAGGGTGATGTTCAGTAGTGCCGAGCCCGGGCTCACCATGCGGTCAGCTGGCCCCATCAGTTGAACGGCAATCCAGGTCAATACAATGCCGGCCCAGAGTGCAGGCAGCAGGCGGAAGGCCCGGGCCAGTCCGAACCAGCTGGCGCTGCGGGTGCGCTCCAGGGTCATGAAGATGACAAAGCCGCTGAGGATGAAGAACAGGTGAACCCCGTAGCGCCCGAAACCGAGGGTGTCCGGCGTGCTGAAACTGTGGCCGTAGAGTTTGTCGTAGTAGGGGAGGTAGTGGAACAGCACCACACCCAGGGCCGCGATACCTCGAAGCGCGTCCAGTGCGGGCAGTCGGTCTTGACCATTGGGCATGAAAGCTGTGCTCCTGAAAACTCAACATTTTACCGGATCGTTTATTCTAGGCAGGTTGTGACAGTAGCGGCTAGGATCTAATCATACGGTATGCTTGCTGAGATCTGACGATCCCGTCATCAAGGCGGCTGGTCCGGTATAGTACTCGCTTGGGTGGCAGACAGGGAGCAACAGGTTTATGACGGTGGAACTGGGAATTATTGAAGGATTTTACGGCCCCCTGTGGACCTGGTCCGAACGGCGCCAACTGGTCAATACCCTGCTTGCCCATGGTTACGGCTTCTATCTGTATGCCCCCAAGGCCGACCCTTACCTGCGTCGTCGCTGGCAGGAGCCGCACCCTCCGGAGCAGGCTGAGGCAATGGCGGACTTTGCCAGATTCTGCCGGCGTGAAGGTGTGCGGTTTGGTATCGGGCTGAGCCCGTTCGAAATCTTCAATAACTTCGATGAGGCGGCCCGGGAGGCCCTGGCAAAGAAACTGAAAATGCTGGATCGCCTCGGTATCCAGGAGCTGGCCATCCTGTTTGATGACATGCACCCGGACACCCCGGACCTGGCCCGAACCCAGGCACAGATTGTGGACTGGGTAAAAGCCAACACCAGTGCCGGCAAGCTTAGCGTGTGCCCCACCTACTACTCCGATGACCCGGTGCTGGACAGGGTGTTCGGGCAGCGGCCGGCAGATTATCTGGAGATCCTGGGGGCGGAACTGGACCGTGAGGTGAGAATCTTCTGGACCGGGGAAGAGGTCTGTTCCCGTGAAGTTTCTCCGGGCCATCTCAAACGTGTCAGCAAGTTGCTGGGGCGCAAGCCACTGCTCTGGGATAATTACCCGGTGAATGATGGCGATCGCATGTCCCGGCATCTGCATCTTCGTGGCTTTACCGGCCGCCCTGCCGGGAATGCCGCCTACCTGTCCGGCCACGCCATCAATCCGGCACTGCAGCCGGTGCTGACCACGATCCCGGCGATCACACTGGCGGAATGCTACCGCCAAGGGCCGGACTACCAGTATGGCCAGGCGTTTTTGCATGCAGCGCGGGAAGTGCTGGGGTTGGAGCTTGCGGGGCAGTTGCACAGGGATTTGCTGACCCTGCAGGACACCGGGCTGGCACGAATCAGCGATGAGAAAAAGCAGGCATTGATTCACACCTACGACGCGTTTGATCACCCCGCGGCTCACGAGATCCTGCGCTGGCTGGCCGGCGACTATCAGGTGACCGACGAAATGGTGGCCACCCAGTAGGCACCTGTTTTCGGTTACTCCAGGTAGTAATCGAAGGTGGAGACCACCCGCACGGTTTTCACCGGCTGTTGTTGCTCCGACACGCCTGGTGCCTGATCCCTTGCCAGAATCTGGAACACACCCTGATTGGCCCGGCGCAGGCTGCCGAGTTTGGCCTCGGCATCCCGAGCGAACTGTTGGGCGGATTCACGGGCCGCTGCTGTGGCCTCGGCGATCATGGCCGGTTTGATATCGTTCAGGCCGTTGAACAGGTAAGTGGGGCCGCTCGGGCCGTAGTCCGAGGACAACACTACGCCGGAATCCACCAGCTCGCTGACGTTCTGGGCCGCCTGCCGGATGCGCTCGATATCGGTACTGCGCACCATCAGGGTCTGGTTGATGATGTACTGTTGCTCGTTGTTATTGCCGGCGTAGGGATTGGCGCGGGTGTCGGTTACATCCAGGCGCTGGAGTTCAACCGCAGACTGGTCAATGGCCTGCAGTTTCAGGAACGCCATGATGGCTTCCCGGCTGCTTCGGGCTTTGTTCTGTGCTTCGTCCAGCGTGCTACCGGTGGCAACAAAGCGGATGGGCCAGAGCGCCAGGTCTGCTTGCACTTCCCGTTCGGCCATGCCCTTGACCGTTACGTAGCGATCGGCCGTGCGCAGCCCCATCAAGCCCTGGCTCAACAGGGAAGCGGCAACAATGGCGCACAGGCCGATAATCAGGGCAGAGACAACTTTCATGGCTTACTCCTTGCGGTTCGGAAAACGTCCTGATGACTGCGCAGGTTAACGGGAACCGGGGCTGCTGGGAAGGCGCGCCTTACGCGCCACTTTGATCACTCGCAGCGGGTGTCTGAATGGCGGCTGAAGCGTTTCTGCATGGCGCTGCGCTGGCGTTCCGCGTCCCGGTATTCCGGAGGCAGGGGCAGAATAAAGTAAAGGTAGTCACCCTTGTGGCGGTTTTCTGCCACCGGCATCGCCTGTTCCGGGGGCGACCATTCAACCGGTGAGAGCACTGCAATGCTCAGCTCTGGTGCCCGTTGCTCAAGGACCGCAACGGTACCGAGCCGCTGTTCGCTGTGGAAGGTGCCGGTGGTGTGCAAAACCTGATGTCCGGGGTGTTCATTCAGTGCAGTCAGTATCCGCTCGGCCATGGTGTTGTCCCGCAACAGCTGGGCCTGATAGGTGCTCAGCAGGCGCCCGGCCAGTTCTGTCTGTTCTGCACCGTGGCTGCCGGCAATGGCGTCGACGAATTTGTCACGGTAGTCCGGGGTATCCAGGAAGGCCTGTGCGGGCAGGGCGGCGCGTTGCGCGTCTGGCAGGCGTTGAAGATAGTCCATCCCCTCACGGCCGACACAGCGCACGATATCCGCCGGGGCGTTAGCCGCGACAACCGGCAGCTGGTGTTCTCGGGCAAATTCCACCAGGGGCCGGTAGGAGGCTTTGTAGTTCTCCCAGGCGTCCGCGTCTTCGATCATTTCCGTTTCACCGGTTTGTCCGGCCAGGTAGGCGTCAAGGGCGTCCTGGTGGTTCAGGTTGAACTGCTCCATGGACAGGATCTGCCGGGGGTTGTGCCGGTACAGCGCCTGTTGAAGGCGGGCCTGTAAAAGGTGCGAGGCATGGTGGCCGTGGTATTCCCCCGTCACCACCACATCGGTGTTTGCCAGTTGCCGGGCCAGCTCTGCGACCGTGAGGATATCACCGGTGTCGGCGTCGACGATCACGGCATCGTACTGGCTGACGGGTGCAGGCCGGTTTTCTGTGCGCATGACCGTGCACCCTGTGAAGGCGAAAACGGTTACAAGCGTCAGGATAAGTCGGGTGGCGTAAGCTTTCATATCCGATTGTACGTTGCCGGAGTCAGTCGGTTTTCTGGGCGCTGCTCTCGCGCCAGTCTGGCCCGAGCCGCTCTTCCACATATTCACGAATGAACTGACGAACCTTCTGGGAGGGAGTCACGTCCTCCTGCTTGCAAAGGGCCTCGAAAATTTTCTTCTTTTCAGGGTCAATCAACAGGGTCAGCCGGGCAGTTCGGTTTTCCATGGTGTTTCTGGTTCTCAACAGGTTCAGCGAAGATGGTTACAGATGGCATGTTAATCATATTAACATTGAGTGTACAGATGATGAGCATATAATGTAACCAAATGCCTGGCCTGAGAGAGTCTGTTCATGCCCCATCGCGCCCATCTCTTTTCTCTTCGTACCGCTCACGCCGTTCGCGAGGCCTGCGTTGATGAACCCTACAGCAGCGGGCGCTTTTTCAAGGACCTGATGGCTGGCGCCACGGTTGGCATCATTGCCATTCCGCTGGCGATGGCGCTGGCGATTGCCTCCGGGGTTGCGCCGCAGTATGGCCTTTATACCGCTATCATAGCCGGTTTTCTGATTGCCCTGTTTGGCGGCAGCCGCTACAGCATTTCCGGACCAACGGCCGCTTTTGTCGTGATTCTCTATCCGATCGCCCAGAGCTATGGCCTGGGTGGCTTGCTGCTGGCTACGCTGATGTCCGGTGTGTTGCTGGTGATTATGGCGGTGATGCGCCTGGGCCGCTTTATTGAGTATATCCCCGAATCCGTCACTCTGGGATTCACCGGTGGCATTGCCGTGGTGATTGCCACCTTGCAGGTAAAAGACTTCTTCGGGCTCTCCATTGACGCTATGCCAGAGCATTACTGGGACAAGCTGGCGGTCCTGGGTCAGCAACTGCCGGCGCTGGATGGACTGAGTACGCTGGTGGCGGTGGTTACCCTGGCGGTGATGCTGCTCTGGCCAAGGCTGAGAACCCCGGTGCCGCCTCATCTGCCAGCAGTGATTGTTGGCAGTCTTCTGGCATTGTGGTTGAACGCTGGTGGCGCGGCGATTGAGACCGTGGGGTCACGCTTCAGCTACCTGCTTCCCGATGGCAGTACCGGCGCCGGCATACCGCCGTTTTTACCGGAATTCGCCTGGCCCTGGCAGCAGGCCGGGGCCGACGGACGCCCCCTCGGCCTGTCCTGGGACCTGTTCCGGGAGCTGATTCCGGCCGCCTTCGCCATCGCCATGCTGGGGGCCATCGAATCCCTGCTCTGTGCCGTGGTGCTGGATGGCATGACCGGTAAACGCCACAGTGCCAACAGCGAGCTGATGGGGCAGGGCATTGGCAATATTGTGGTGCCGTTCTTTGGCGGTATCACGGCCACCGCCGCTATTGCCCGGTCGGCCGCCAATTACCGGGCCGGCGCTGAATCGCCGGTGGCTGCGATGATTCATGCGCTGGTGGTGCTGCTGGCGCTGGTCTCCCTGGCCGGCATTCTTGCCTATCTGCCCATGCCGGCCATGGCCGCGTTGCTGGTGATGGTGGCCTGGAACATGAGTGAGGCGCCGAAAGCCGTGCACCTGCTGAGAACCGCGCCTCGCAGCGACATCCTGGTTTTCCTGACCTGCTTCGGCCTGACCGTGGCCCTGGACATGGTAATTGCCATCACCACCGGGGTGTTACTGGCCGCTGTGCTGTTCATGCGTGAAATGGCACAAATGACCAGGGTGACTGACATTACCGGCAACAAACGGGTGCAGCAGGTTGGAGTGCCGGAGGGCTGGCAGGTGTTCAAGATCAATGGTCCGCTTTTTTTCGCGGCTGCTGACCGCATCTTCGGCGAGCTGGCAGACTTGTCCCAGCAGGCTGAGGGTCTGGTGTTGTACATGGACGGAGTGACCATCCTCGACGCTGGCGGCCTGGCGGCGCTGAATAAACTGATCGCCAGTTGCCGGAAAACCGGTACCCGCCTTGTATTTGCTGACTTGCAGTTCCAGCCATTGAGAACCCTGGCCCGGGCCGGCGTAAAACCGGAGCCCGGCGTGAGCTATTTCTACCCGACTCTGGAGGCGGCGCTGGCTGAGTTGTCAGAGATGGACTGGCAGACCTAAAAAAAAACAGGCAGTTGGCATAACACGCCAGTGATCAACACAAGAACGCCTGAAGGCCGCATCATGTCAGGGGTCACCTTCCGGGACTGTTTGAACTATCCTAGGCGACAGAATCAGAAACCGGCAAACCGTTTGCCGCGGGAACGACGCTATAAGGGACCGAATGCTGCCATTTCGAATTGTTGATCGGATCAAGTTCATCGTGGAGCGCCAGCTGGTCAAGGGGGCTGGCTTTCAGTTGCTGGTGGTCGGTTGCTTTATTGCGCTGATCTCGCTGATTGGCGGTCTGCTGGTGGTGCTGCCCCAGGCCGGCGAGTTTGAAAGTGCCGGGCACGCCATCTGGTGGGCGTTTTTGCGCTTGACCGATCCGGGTTACCTGGGAGATGACGTGGGCACCTGGCAACGCATTGTCTCCACCCTGCTGACGATAATGGGCTACGTGGTGTTCATGGGTACCCTGGTGGCCATTCTCACCCGTTGGCTGATTGCCAAGATGGAAGATCTGGAGCGTGGCCTCACCCCGGTGACGTTGAAGAACCATATCGTCGTGCTGGGCTGGACCGCCCAGACGCCGCCGCTGGTAGCGGAGTTATTTGGTTCGTCTGGGCGTATGGCCCGGTTTCTGGAGAAGCATGACGCCCAGAAACTGCGGCTGGTTCTTTTGGCGGAAGAGGCCAGTGTCGAGCATTTGCACGAACTGATCAGGGAGCCTGGTATTGGCCGGCGAGCCCGGGAAGTGATTCTGCGTAGCGGCTCTGCCATTCAGCCGGAAGCGTTGCATCGGGTTGCCTGTCTGGATGCGGCGGCGGTGATTGTGCCCAGCCAGGTGCACGAGGGCGGCTCGCTGATAACCTCCGATGTTGAAACCGTGAAGGCGCTGTTGTCCATCGCCGCCCAGGCCAGGCACTACAACGCCCGGCTGCCCTTTGTGGTGGCTGAAATTCAGGACATGCGTAAACTGCCCGTTATCGAGCGGGCCTACCCCGGGGCCGTGGAAGTGGTGGCCGGTGATGCCACCATCAGCAGGTTGATGGTTCAGAACGTCATCCACCCGAACCTTTCCGAGGTCTACAACGAGTTGCTGACCGCCGGTGAAGGCAACGAGATTTTCGTGCGTGGGGGAGAAACCGCTGAAGGCCTGACCTTGGCAGAGCTGGCAAGCCAGCGGCCCAATGCGATTGTCCTGGGATTGTTGCATCCAAACCCGAGCGGGGGCTGGCAGGTCAATCTGTTGGCAGATTCCGGCACGGTCATCCGCAACGAAGACCGGGTTGTGCTTCTGGCCCGGGATTACCAGCATACCGTGGCCGTGCCAAAGGCAGCGACGTTGCCGAAGCTGGAGCGAAGACAAAATCAGGCCCTGCCAGAGCCGGTTCCGGGTGTCCACAGGGTGCTGGTACTGGGCTGGAACCGCAGGGTGCCGACCATGGCGGCCGAGTTTGCCAGCTATGGCAGTCGGGTTTTTGAACTCGATCTGGTGTCGGCGATTCCGTTGGATGACCGGAATCGGGAAATGCAGCGTTACGGCGTTGACCTGTCGAAAGTAAACGGCCGCCTGCTGGAAGCCGACTACATGGTGGAAGAGGACCTTCGGCGCCTTGATCCAGCCGGATACGACACAGTGATGTTGCTCAGCAGCGATCGAGTTGGCTCCGGAGAGGAAGCCGATGCCCGTGCCATGGTGGGCTATCTCCAGTTGGAAGATGTTCTGTCGGCCGCCCCCAGGCGACCGCAGGTCATTATGGAACTGAGTGACCCGGATAACCGCCATCTGTTGTATGGCCACAAGAGCGAGATGCTGATCAGCCCGATGATTCTCAGTCATGTGTTGGCTCAGGTGGCGTTGCGGCGGGAACTGAGGGTGGTGCTGGATGAATTGTTCACGGAGGGTGGGGCAGAAATCCAGTTCCGGAACCCCCACGACTACCCGTTGCCGGCCAGCGCGGATTTCCAGGTGCTGGAAAAGATTGTGGCGGAGCGCGGGGAAATTGCCCTGGGTGTTTATCGGGCCGGAGCGGATGAACGCGGGCGCCATTTGCAGATGAATCCGCCCCGGAGCCAGTACCTGGATCTGCGCGATGGCGATCAGCTGTTGGTGCTTTGCCTGGGGTCGGAAAACTGAGTCGGCGCCCCGGGGCCGGTGTTTCTAGTCGACGGTATCCAATAGTGCCTGCATGATGTCGTCCATGACCACGAACCCGGAAATGTCGTTGTCACACAGCACCAGCAGGCGTTTAACCCGATACTCGGTCATCAGTCTGGCCGCGTATTTCAGCGCCAGGTTCTCACCTACGCTGATCACCGGTTTGGCGCACACATCGTAGACGTTCAGCAAATCGATGTCGCCATCCTCCGAGATGACGGACTTGAGAATATTGGTATAGGTAATCAGCCCCCAGGCATCGTGCTCATTCTGGCGCTCCACCACCAGTGATTTCACATTGTGCCGCTTCATCAGGGACAGCGCCTCGCGAATGGTAGCGAAGGGCGAAATCCTGATGATGTCGGTGACCATCACGTCTTTGACCAGTTTCATTGTCTGTGCTCCGGTTACAGAGAGTCTTTCAGATGTTGCTCAAATTTTTCCACCTGAGCCATGTCGATGCCGCCCAGGTGTTCCAGTGGTACGGTGAAGATCATCCCCTGTGAATCTTTGGCGTCGGGCATGATGACTTTCTGGACGGCCTTCAGTACATCCAGCGACAGTCCTTTCTCCAGAACCATCAGCAGGACGCTCTGGCTGCCATCATAGGTCAGGCCAAAGAAGGTCTTTTTCGCGGTGTTGCTGATGCCCCGGCCGGACATCACAGTGATTCCTCCGGCACCGCAATCCCGGGCAGCATCAATACACTCCTGCTCCAGGTCTTCAGGAACAATGGCCACCAGTGCCGAGAATTTCATGGTGTCTCCTTACGTGCTTCTGCAAGATACTGGGATACGATGGCATAGGCCATCACCGTTACGATAGGAAAGATTGAAGCAAAGGCAATCAGCCCGAAGCCGTCGATAAGAACGCTGCGTCCGTCAATACTGCTGGCCAGACCAATGCCCAGGGCGGTAACCAGGGGAACCGTGACCTCCGAGGTGGTGACGCCGCCCAGATCATAGGCCAGCGCAACGATGTAGCGGGGTGCAATCAGCGTCAGGCCGATCACCAGGATGTAACCGCCCATGATGTAGTAGTGAATGGAGTCGCCGGTGATGATCCGGTGAACACCTATGGTGATGCCAACGGCAACCCCGACTGCCACCAATATGCGAATGACATTGCCGTTCAGGGTGCCCCCGGCGGCTTCTTCCGCCTGCCTGCCGATGGCAATCAGCGCCGGTTCCGCCATGGTCGTGGCAAAACCGATCATCAGGGCGAAGAGGTACACGTAGAGATAATTGTCTCTGGCCGTCAGTTGTTCGGCCATGCTGGTGCCAATCGGAAACAACCCCATCTTGAGACCGATAACAAAGGCATAGAGCCCCAGAATCACCAGCGCAAAACCAAAGATAACCTTGCGTGGGTTGGGGAGTTTGCGGCGCAGCACCAGATACTGAAAGAACAGCACAGTGATGATGATGGGCAGAACATCACGAATCATGGTGACCAGGTCCAGCAGGACGCCGACCACGCCGGACGGTTTGGCTTCTCCGGTATCCGCTGAGAGCGAGATACCTTCGGCTTCGGCAGAACCGGAGTACACCAGCATGCCGTAAACCTGCACGGTGATCATCGGTACCATCACCGCCAGTGCGACCAGTCCGAAACCGTCAATCAGCGGGTTCCGGCCTCGGATCGACGCAGCCAGACCTATGCCCAACGCGGCAATCAGCGGCACGGTCACAACATTGGTGGTGACACCGCCGGAATCGTAGGCCAGACCGACGATTTCTTCGGGTGCAAACCAGGTGACGATCACCACGATGATGTAGCCGACAATCATGAACCAGTGTATCGGGTAGCCGAAAATGGTCCGGAAAACGCCGAGGGCCACCACGCAACCCACGGATAGTGCTACCAGTACCCGGAGTGTCAGGCTGTCGATTCGCCCCCCGCTGATGGTTTGTGCCTGCTCGGCCACGGCAATCAGGGCTGGCTCGGCAATTACCGCAGAGAAGCCCATGGCAAAGCCGAAGGCCAGGAGAATGACCAGGGAACCGCGCCGGGCAAACTGATTCGACAGGCTCTTTCCGAGCGGGAAGATGCTAAGCTCGAGCCCTTGCAGAAACAGGGCAACACCGATGGCAACCACAAACAGGCCGGCAACCATGCTGAACAGGTTCTCTGGCACCTGCTGGAGAATGGCGATCTGAAAGAACGCCACCACGATCACAATGGGAAGCAGGTTCTTCAGTGCGTGCAGGAGTGAATGATTGAAGGCGCGGACGTAGAACACAGAATGCCCCTGTAGCCCGTGGGTGAGGGAGGTTGGTGATCTGGGTCAAGTGCCTGAATCATAGCACGCTGTAGTCTGTCCGAAATGACCCGCCTCAATAATAGGCCTTCAGCCTGTCAACAGGGATCCTGTGTATTCATTTAAAAAATGCCGAAAATACACCATATAAATTTCAATTATAAATTCGAAAGCACTAAAGTTACGCCCAACGTCACCACCAGCCCGGTTCACCTGGCCGGTGGCTGGCTCCGGAAGCTGCCGGCAGCAGCGTTCCGAACCTTTTGAACACAAACGTAGAAAGGATAGAGATCATGCCTTACGCACAAGACGTCGACCAAATCGCTTCCATTCTGAAGCAGAACCCGACCTGGAACGCCATCAACCCGAAGCACGCGGCCCGCATGCGCGCCCAGAACAAGTTCAAGACTGGTCTGGACATCGCCAAGTACACCGCCAAGATCATGCGTGAAGACATGGCTGCTTACGATGCCGATTCTTCCAAGTACACTCAGTCTCTGGGTTGCTGGCACGGTTTCATCGGCCAGCAGAAGATGATCTCCATCAAGAAGCACTTCGGTACCACCAAGCGTCGTTACCTGTACCTGTCTGGCTGGATGGTTGCCGCCCTGCGTTCCGAGTTCGGCCCGCTGCCTGACCAGTCCATGCACGAGAAGACTGCGGTTTCTGGCCTGATCGAAGAGCTGTACACCTTCCTGCGTCAGGCCGATGCCTGGGAACTGAACCACCTGTTCCGCGCTCTGGATGAGGCCGAGAAAGCTGGTGACACCGCTAAGGCCAAGGAAATCGAGCAGCAGATCGACAACCACGAAACCCACGTTGTGCCCATCATTGCGGACATCGACGCTGGTTTCGGTAACGCCGAAGCCACCTACCTGCTGGCCAAGCAGATGATCGAAGCCGGTGCTTGCTGTATCCAGATCGAAAACCAGGTTTCTGACGAGAAGCAGTGTGGTCACCAGGACGGTAAAGTAACCGTTCCGCACGCTGACTTCCTGTCCAAGATCAACGCGGTTCGCCTGGCGTTCCTGGAACTGGGTGTGGATGACGGTGTGATCGTTGCCCGTACTGACTCCCTGGGTGCTGGCCTGACCAAGCAGATCGCGGTAACCAACGAGCCGGGTGACCTGGGCGACCAGTACAACAGCTTCCTGGACGGCGAGTACATCGACGACGCTTCCCAGATCGAGAACGGCGACGTTGTGATCAAGTCCAACGGCAAGCTGCTGAAGCCGAAGCGTCTGGCCTCTGGCCTGTTCTGCTTCAAGCCGGGTTCTGGCGAAGACCGTGTTGTTCTGGACTGCATCACCAGCCTGCAGAACGGCGCTGACATGCTGTGGATCGAAACCGAGAAGCCGCACGTTGGCCAGATCGCTGGCATGGTTAACCGCATCAAGGAAGTGGTGCCCGACGCCAAGCTGGTTTACAACAACAGCCCGTCCTTCAACTGGACTCTGAACTTCCGTCAGCAGGTATTCGACGCATGGAAGGAAGAAGGCAAGGACGTTTCTGCCTACGAC
>Ga0208316_1000960_pt1 | contig 19682 bp, 15 predicted proteins | sample MalvireepMed_231_FD_184240 | JGI IMG/M metagenome (GOLD analysis project Ga0208316, IMG submission 184240) | Marine viral communities from the Global Malaspina Expedition - Malaspina viral metaG DeepMed_231 (SPAdes) (version 2) | ecosystem: Environmental > Aquatic > Marine > Oceanic | place... | reverse complement strand
GCGTCGGGCAGCTTCATCGGCATCGCGCAGGGAGTGAGGCCCAGAACCCGAGGCGGACAGACGAGCAGGCTCGCGGGGATCGCTCCCCGGTGCCGCGCCTGTGTCTGTCATGCCGTGCCGTTCCAATCGGGGATCCTCGAACCGGGTGAATGCGCCCGCGCCTCTAGCAGCGCAAAGCTTTCCCTAGCACTAATTTGCTTGTCCCGCGCGCGCTCTCGCTGCGGCCATCCCGAAATCGGACACGCTCGCTTGGACCCGTCGCTTGCCCGGCACCGCTTGCAAGCGCGCAAAGCTTGGCCTAGGGGCCGCCGCGCGTCATGGGTGCCGGTTCGCGCCGGCCTAAGAGGGAACGGAGTTCGATACTTCGGCTGCCCCCGCAACTGTGACCGGTGAGGTGCGCTCCAACATGCCACTGCGACAAGCGGGAAGGCGGGGCGCAGCGGTGATCCGGGAGCCAGGAGACCTGCCCATGCGTGTCGTTCAGCCGCGGGCGGGGTGTACCGATGGCAAACGGGTGAGCTGGCGTTTCGACGCAAGCTCCCTCCGTCGTGAGCGGCGTTCGTTCATGATAGGAGAATTCCGTGCGTAAATTTCCGTTTTTGCTGACCGTCGCCACGATTCCGGCTGCGATTCCCGCTGCGGCTACCGCCCAGCCCGTGCAGTCCCTCGACCAGGTCGAGGAGACGGTCCTCGCCGACGACGCCGACGACGCCGATGACGCCGACGCGACCGGGGAAGTCGAGGCGATCACCGTCACCGCCACCGGGCTGTTCACGCGCATCGAGAACACCGGCCAGGCTGTCACCGTGATCGGCCGCGACGAGATCGAGGCGGTGCAGGGCGCCGACATCACCCGCGTGCTCGCTCGCGCTCCGGGCGTCGCCTTCAGCCGCAACGGACCGCCCGGCGCCTTCACCGGCGTGCGCGTGCGCGGGGGAGAGGCCGAGCAATTGCTGGTGCTGATTGACGGAGTGCGCGTGGCCGATCCGGCCTCGCCCTCGGGCGGGTTCGATTTCGGCACTCTGACCACCGGCACGGTGGGCAAGATCGACCTGCTGCGCGGTTCCAACAGCACGATCTGGGGTTCGGACGCGATTGCGGGGGTGCTCGACATCTCGACCCGCGGGCGCAGCGGACTGGCAGGCAGCGTCGAATACGGCGCGCGCGACACGCTGTTCGCCAGTGCCACCGGCGGGCTCTCCGAAGACGCCTATTTTGCCGGGCTCGCCGCGTCCTTTTTCCGCACCGACGGCTTCTCTTCCGCCGCAGCGGGGACCGAAGCCGACGGATCGGAGCAGTTCACGCTGGGCGGGTCGGTCTTCGTCGATCTGACCGACCAGCTCGAACTGTTCGCCAACACGCGTTACGCCAACAGCGACATCGATATCGACGGCTTCCCCGCGCCCAGTTACACGCTGGGCGACACCTCCGAAACGCAGGAGACCGAGCAGCTCTCGGGCGCGCTGGGCCTCGCCTACTACGGGCAGGACCTGACCTTGCGCGCCTCCTATGCGCTGGCCGACACCGCGCGCGACAATTTCGACCCCGCGCTGGGTGCAGCGCCGCTGTTCACCAGCGACGGCAATTCGCAGAACCTGTCGCTGCGCGGCGAATACCGGCTGATCGGCGGGCTGACGCTGGCCTTCGGCGGCAATCGCGAATGGAGCGAATACCAGACCGACAGCGATACGGGCGAGGATGCCACGATCACCGGCGCCTATGTGCAGGCGGGCTGGGTGCTGGGTGGGCTGGCGGCGCATGTCGGCGCGCGGGTGGACGATCACGACCGCTTCGGCAGCGCCACCAGCTTCGGCGGCGATGTCAGCTACAGGGTCGGCGGCGGCTGGCGGCTCCGCGCGAGCGTCGGCGAAGGGTTCAAGGCCCCGACCTTGTACCAGCTCTATTCTCCCTACGGGAATCTCGACCTGCAGCCCGAGCAGTCCACCAGCGCCGATTTCGGGGTCGAACACGGCGTGCGCGGATCGGATTTCCACGCCGCACTCACGCTGTTCCGCCGCGACAGCGAGAACCTGATCGGGTTCGACAACGCCACTTTCACCTATGCCAACATCGCCCGCGCGCGGGCGCAGGGTATCGAGGCGGAACTGGGCGTCGATCTGTCACCATCGCTGCGCCTCGCGGGCGTCTACAGCCTCGTCGACACCGAGAACCGCGCGACGGACAACGAACTCGCCCGCCGCCCGCGCCACAGCGCCACGATCTTTGCCGACTGGCAGACCCCGCTGGGCGCGGTGATCGGCGCCGATCTGCGGCTGGTCGGCGACAGTTTCGACAATGCCGCCAACACCGTCCAGCTCGAAGGCTACGAGGTCTTCGACCTGCGCGCCTCCTATCCGTTCGGCGACAGTGTCGAATTGTTCGGCCGGGTCGAGAACGTCTTCGACGAGGAATATCAGACCGCCGCGGGCTATGGCTCTGCGGGACGGGGCGCCTTCCTCGGGGTGAGGGCGCAGATGTGATCCGCCGGGGGGCCGGGCTGGGACTGGCGGCGGCGCTGTTGCTGGCGGGATGCGCGGAGAGCCGCTTGCCCGAGCCTCAGGCCGAGCGCCTGCCAGACCGACCGACCATCGTCAGCCTCAACCCCTGCAGCGATGCAGTGCTGGCGGAGGTCGCAGACCCGGCGCAACTGCTCGCGATCTCGCATTACAGCCACGATCCGCGCGCCAGCTCGATGGATGTCGCCTTGGCGCGCCGCTTCGCCGTCACCGGTGGGACGGCCGAGGAAGTGCTCGCGCTGGACCCCGATGTGGTGGTGGCGAGCCCTTTCCTCGCCCCCGCGACCCGCGCCGCGCTGGAGGACATGGGGATCGCAGTGGTCTCCTTCGGGATCGCCAGCGGGGTCGAGGACAGCATCGCGCAAGTCCGCAAACTGGCGCAGCTCGCGGGCGATGCGGCGGCGGGCGAACGGCTGGCGGCGCGGATCGCGGCCGCCGCCGTTCCGGTCGAGGGCGAGCGCGTAGCCACCGTGCTGTGGCAATCGGGCGGAATCGTCGCGGGCGAGGCGGCGCTGGTCACCGATCTGCTCAGCCGCGCGGGTTTCACCAGCCATTCGGCGGCGCGTGGGCTGGGGCAGGCGGATTATCTCAGCCTCGAACGGGTCGCCGCCGATCCGCCCGAACTGCTGCTGGTCGCGGGCAACGAGCTGGGGCAGAACCATTCGCTGCTGGACCATCTCACCCAGACCCGCGTCGAGCCCTTCGATCCGGGCCTCGTCTATTGCGGCGGTCCGACGATCATCCGCGCAATGGACCGGTTGCGGAGCCTGCGGACCGCGATGCTCGACCGACGCCTCGCCAGCGCCGCGCCGCCGCAGTGACCCGCGCCATCGCCCTCTTCGCGCTGCTGCTCGCGCTGGCACTGCCGCTCTCGCTGCTCGCGGGCCGCGTCTGGCTCGACCCCGCGAGCACGCCCAATGCAACGCTGATCCTCGCCGAGCTGCGGCTGCCGCGCTCGCTGCTGGCGATCGTCGTCGGCGCCGGGCTGGGCGTGGCGGGCGCCGCGATGCAGGGCTATCTGCGCAATCCGCTCGCCGACCCCGGCCTGTTCGGCATCGCGCCGGGCGCGGCGCTGGGCGCGGTGGTGGCGCTGTGGTTCGGCTATGCCGCATCGCCGCTGCTGCTGCCGCTGTTCGCGCTGCTGGGCGCGGGCGGGGCGATGGCGCTGCTCGCGGCGATCGCTGGGCGGGCCGGCGGAATCGCGCTGTTCACGCTCGCCGGGCTGATGGTGGCGAGCCTCGCCGGGGCGCTCACCGCGCTGGCGATCAGCCTCGCGCCCAACGCCTTCGCGATGAGCGAGATCGTGATGTGGCTCAACGGCGCCTTGACCGATCGCGGCTGGCGCGAGGTCTGGCTCGCCGCCCCGCTGGTCGCGCTGGGCGTGACGCTGCTGTGGCGCGCCGGGCCTTCGCTCGATGCGTTGACTTTGGGCGAGCCGGTGGCGCGCTCGCTCGGAATCGACACTACGCGGCTGCTCTGGCTGCTGGTGCTCGGCGTGGGCCTGACCGTCGGCGCCAGCGTCGCGGTGGCGGGGATCATCGGCTTCGTCGGGCTGATCGTTCCGCATCTGGTGCGCCCCTTCACCGACCGCCGCCCCTCGCGGCTGATCCTCCCCAGCGCGCTGGCGGGCGCGCTGCTGATGCTGGTGGCGGACAGTCTGGTGCGGGTGCTGCCGCTGGTCACCGAACTCAGGCTCGGGATCGCGCTCAGCCTGCTCGGCGCGCCGTTTTTCCTGTGGCTGCTGCTGCGGCTGCGGAGGGGGCTGCTGTGAACGGGTCCGGCCAGGTGCTGAGCGCCGAGGGGCTGACCGTGACGGCGCGCCTCGATGCGGTCTCGCTCGAGCTTCAGCGCGGGCAGATCACGGCGATCTGCGGCCCCAATGGCGCGGGCAAATCGACGCTGCTCGAGACGCTCGCGGGGCTGATAACTCCCGACTCCGGCAAGGTGATGCTGGACGGCGAGGACCTCGCGCAGTTCCACCCGCGCGACCGTGCCAGGCGGCTGGGCTATCTGCCGCAGACCCCCGAGATCGCCTGGGACGTGCCGGTGCGCAGCCTGATCGAATTGGGGCGGATGCCGCATGGCGACCGGCTGGCAGCGCCGGTCGATGCTGCCATCGCCGCGCTCGATCTGGGCGCCTTCGCCGAGCGCCGCGCGCTCTCGCTTTCGGGCGGCGAGACCGCGCGGGTGCTGCTGGCGCGGGTACTCGCGGGGACGCCCGAATGGATCCTCGCCGACGAACCGCTCGCCGCGCTCGATCTGGCGCATCAATTCGCGCTGCTGCGCCACCTGCGCTGCGCCGCGATAGCCGGGGCCGGAGTGGTGCTGGTGCTCCACGATCTCGCGCTGGCGATGAACCATGCCGACCGGGTGGTGGTGCTCGGCGGCGGGAGCGTCGCCGCCGACGACGCTCCTGCGGACGCGCTCGCCGCGGAAGTCATCGCGCACGTCTGGAACGTCGCGGTCGAGTGGATCGGCGAGCCCGGCCGCCGGGCGCTCGTCACCCGCTGACCCCGCGCACAAAAGAGGGGCCGGACCTTCCGGTCCGACCCCTGTTCTTGCATCTGGCGAAGGCTCAGTCCCTGATCGGACCCGTGCCCGCATCGCCGACCTGCGCCGGGCCGTCGTCGGCCACTTCGCTGTCCGCCGCCTCGTCGCCCGGGATCAGCCCGCGCGCCTCGAGCATCGGGGCGATGTTCGGCTGGCGTCCGGCGAAGTTCTCGAACATGTCGAAATAGTCCATCGTCCCGCCGCGGCTGAGCACGGTGGCGCGATAGTGATCGCCATTGGCGCGGGTCAGCCCGCCGTTCTCGCGGAACCACTTGCGGCTGTCGCGATCGAGCATCTCGGTCCACAGATAGCTGTAATAGCCCGCGCTGTAGCCGGCGGGCGAGCTGAAGATGTGGTTGAAATAGGTGCTGCGATAGCGCGGCGGCACCAGATCGACCTCGAGCCCCAGTTCGGTCAGCGCCTGGCGTTCGAAGGCATCGACCTTGGCAGGGGTGTCGATCGCCCGCGCCTGTGCGGGGGTGAGCGCGTGCCACTTCATGTCGAGCAGCGCCGCGGCCACCACTTCGCCGAAATCATAGCCCTGGTTGAACTTGGCCGCGGCCTCGATCTTGGCGATCATTTCGGGCGGGATGGTCTCGCCGGTCTCGTAATGCTTGGCGTAGTTCGCCAGCACTTCGGGATAGGTCGCCCACATCTCATGGACCTGGCTGGGATATTCGACGAAGTCGCGCGCCGTGGCGGTGCCCGACAGGCTCTCGTAGCGCTGGTCGGCGAAGAAGCCGTGGAGCGCGTGGCCGAACTCGTGGAACGCGGTGTTGACCCAGTCGAAGCTGACCAGCTGCGGTTCGCCCTCGGCGGCCTTGGGAATGTTGAGCACGTTGTAGATCACCGGCTTGGTGCCCCACAGATCGCTCTGCTCGACGAAATTGCTCATCCATGCGCCGCCGCGCTTGGAGGGGCGCTGGAACGGGTCGAAATAGAACAGCCCCAGCTCCGAACCGTCGCGGTCGAACACGGTGTAGGTCCACACATCGGGGTGATAGACCGGCAGGTCCGTGCGTCGCTCGAAGGTCAGACCGTAGAGCTTCTCCGCCATGTAGAAGATACCGTCCTCGAGCACGGGCTCGAGCTGGAAATATTCCATCACCGCGTCTTCATCGAGGTCGTAGCGCTCGGCCTTGACCATGTTGGCGTAGCGATACCAGTCCCACGGCTGGACCTCGAAATTCTCGCCGCTGGCTTCGATCACCTCGTTGAGCAGCGCGGCCTCGCGGCGCTGGGTCGCGGCGAGCGCAGGGACCATCTGGCCCATGAAGCCCAGTGCGGTCTCGGGGTTCTCGGCCATCCGGTCCCACATCGCATAGGTCGCCCAGTCGGGCGCGCCGAACAGCGCGGCCTTCTTGGCGCGCAGCGCGGCGATCTCGGCGATCAGCGGCCGCGTATCGACCGCGAGCTGGCCATCGGCGCGGTGATAGCTGAGCTTGAACAGCTTCTCGCGCACCGCCCGGTTTTCGAGGCTGGGGAGCACCGGCTGCTGGGTGGTGTTCTGCAGCGCGATCGCGAACTTGCCCGGATAGCCCTTCTCGGTCGCAAGATCGGCGGCGGCCTGGATATCGGCATCCGACAGGCCCGCCAGTTCCTCGCGGGTGTCGACCACCAGCGGCTGGTCGGTCATCGCCGAACGCACCTTCTGGCCCAGTTCGGTGGTGATCGTCGACAGCTGGGTGTTGATCGCCTTGACCTGCTCGCGCTGGGCGTCGGTCAGCATCGCACCGGCGTGGACCATGCCCTCGTAGGTGTTCTCGAGCAGCGTCGCGTCCTCGGGGGTCATCGCCATCGCGGCGCGGTTGTCGTAGACCGCCTTCACGCGCTGGAACAGCGCGGGGTTGAGCGTGATCGAATCGTAATGCGCCGACAGCACCGGGCTGATCTCGGTGTTGATTGCGTCGAGCCGATCGGTGGTGTTGGAGCCGGTCAGTGCGAAGAACACATTGCCGACGCGGTCGAGCATCCGGCCCGATTTCTCCAGCGCGACGATCGTGTTGGCGAAGGTCGGCGCGGCCGGGTTGGCGACGATCGCCTCGACCTCGGCCTTCTGGATCGCCATGCCCTGCTCGAAGGCGGGGAGGTAGTCGGCCTCGGAAATCTTGCTGAAATCGGGGGTCAGGAACGGCAGCGTGCTGTCGGCGGCGAAATAGCCGGTGCCTTGCGGGATTGCGACATCGGCGGCGGTCTCGGTCCCGGGGAGGGGACGATCCATCGCGCCGTCGGTCTGGGTGGTGGTGCAGCCGGCCAGCAGGGCAGCGGCGGCGGTCGTGGCCATAATCTGGGCCTTCATAGATATCTCCGGTTCGTTTCGCATGTCGAGGCGCGAGCGCGCCCATGGATAAAAAACGTATAGGCTGGCGCGCTTGAACAGGGGATTGCCAGCGAATGCAAGGGGCTGGCGCGGATCGCCGCGTCCTGCGGACCCTCAGCCGCCGGGGACCAGCTCGCCTTGGCGGTCCTGCGCCGCGCTCCTCGCCGCATCCGCCGCCTCGGCGAGCGCCTGCCGGTTGACGGTGACCAGCCGCGGGCGACCGCCCTCCTGATCGACCACCAGCCACAGCGAACCCAGTTCGAAGAACCCGCCGCGCTCGGGAACCACGGTCATGTCTGCAAGGTCGAGCCGTTCGAGCGTGCGCATCAGCTCGGCGTCGAAGACCTCGTCGGCCAGCGCCGCCGCGCGCGCCTCGTCGAGTTCGACGCTTTGCCCCGCGCGATCGATATAGAGCAGCGGGATCCCGACCTCGGCCAGCACGCGGCGGCTGTCGCCCGAACGGGCGGCTGCGCGCAGCGCCTCGATCGCCGCCTGGAACTGGCTCGGGCTGGTCCCGGTGGCGCAGGAAATCGCGCCGCCATCGACCAGATCATGCGCGCGGTCGAACTCGATGTCGCGCTCCTGCTGGTTCGACCACACCATCAGCAGGCAATCGTCGGGAGCGGTCGCCATCGCTTCCTCCAGCCCGCGCCGTTCCCGGGTTTCGGCGCTGGCAACGGCGGCAAGGGACTGGTCCTCTTCGGGTGCTGCCGAACAGCCGAAACTGCCCAGTGCCAGCATGGAGGCGAGCAAAGACGAAAGAGAGATCGGTCGGATCATATCAGGCAAATCTGTAGCGCATTACGGGTTCGTAGGTCGATCCTCCGGGATCCAGCCGGCTTTCGTACAGCACGAAGGAATCCACCGGCCAGGGCTCCGAAGCCAGACCGGCATGGCGCGCCAGCCATTCCTCGGGTGGCGCGGTCGAGCGGTTGAGCCGGGCGATGGTGATGTGCGGGGCGAACTTGCGTGTCTCGGCGGGAAACCCCGCCCGGCGGCAGGCCCGCTCGACACGGTTGCGCAGCACCGCGAGGCGTTCCGATTGCGTCACCCCCGCCCACAGCGTGTGCGGCACGCCCTTGCGTTCGAAGTGCCCGACGCCCGCGATCGCCAGCGCGAAGGGCGGGGCCGACACCGACTGCAGCGCCGCCATCAGATCGTCCACCTGCCGCGGATCGGCTTCGCCCACGAAGCGCAGCGTGAGGTGGAGCTGGTCGTCGTCCTGCCAGCGCGCCCCGTCGAGCGCTTCCATCCGGTCGATCAGAGAATCGCGGATCTCGCCCGGTGGACGGATGGCGATGAAGAAGCGTTGCGCCATCGCGGCATCCTATCACACATCCACCCGTCACACATCGGTGCGCGTAGAGCGGATCTCGCGCGGATCGTCATAGACCGCGTCGAGAAAGATCGAGGCGCGCCGCTCGCTGCGGAATTCCAGCCCGCGCGCCACGCGTCCCGCGGCATGGGTGTAGTCGAGTTCGGAAGCGATCCGGTCGTAATCGCCGGCATCGATCGCCGCGTTGAGCCGCGGGCTTTCGGAAGCCGAGACATTGCCGGGCCCGACATTGTAGACCAGATCGACCAGCGCATCGAACTCGTGCTGGAACAGCGGCAGACCGCCCACCAGATCGCGGACGTGGCCTTCCGCCTCGGCGAGATCGGCATCGAGAAAACGCAGCACTTGCTGCTTGCTCACCCGGTCGCCGACGCGCAGATTGTCGTGCGGCTCGATCAGATGGCCGACGCCGACCGTGGGATAGCCCGCGACATCGCGATAGACCACCTGGCGGACGCCCTCTTCCTCGATCAGCGCCTGCTTGAACTGGTCGCTGGTCGAGATCCGGCTGGCGTGCACGCGGGTCTGGGTGGGGTCCTCGGGTTCCATCACGAAGCCGGTTTCGGCGTCGTCGGAACCCGTGCGCAAGGCCGATGGCCCGGTGAAGGCCGCAAGCCCGACCGCGCCGGCGGTGAGCATGGCGGTGGCCCGCTGGCGCGCCGAGCGCGAGGGGTTGACCCTGAAGACCTTGCGCGCGGCGCGGCGCGCGCGCCGCAGATCGCCATCATCGCGGGCTTTGGCCGAGTTCCGGTCGGGCGATGCGCCGAGCGGGGTATCGAGATCCTGCAACAGCCGCCGCACGCGCTCTCGCGCCCCCGACGCCGACGCCGGCGATGACGCCGATGATGCGGGGGAACGGCCCGACGACGGCTTGGAGTCGGCCTGCACGGGCGAAGGTCGGTAAGTTCTGGCGTCGGCATTCCCGGCGCTAATGGGGTTCTCGACGCTCTGGGGGTTGGGGTTGGACATGGGTGGCGTATGCTCCGGCGTTGCTGCTTGGGGCGGGCTTTGCGTCCGATTTTCCCGGGTCCCGCTTCGTTAGGCTCCCTTCTCTGGGCCCATTCGTGGGGGTAGGGCGGGTCGGACAGGCGAAAAGCCCCCGTGGTTACCTAAAGAACGGCTCAACCCCGCCATCGGTCCTCAACTCGTCCGTCCTGAGGGGCGGTCTGCGACCCGAACCGGCGCTTTTCGGGTGCCGGATAGCTCGCCGGCCAGCAGGGCTTGGTCTGCGCCCGGAAGCCTGGCTAAGGGGGAGCATGACCGACCTCTCCACGCTTGCCCGCGACCCCGAATGGCTGCCGCACCGGATCGATCCCGCCGCCGGGACACTGCAATTCCTGCACATCCCCCGCGGCGATCTGTCCGGACCCCAATTCCTCGCCGAGCGCACCCCCGCGACCCCTGCCGACGAAGCCTTCCTCCCGCTCGATGCGCTCGATGCGCTCGGCGCGGAGCAGCCCGAACCCGGCCCGCTGCATTTCATCTTCCACACCGCCTTCTGCCGTTCGACGCTGCTGGTGCGCGCGCTCGATATCCCCGGCACTGCAGCCGGGCTGAGCGAGCCGGGCATTCTGGTCAGCCTGACGAATATGGGCGACGCGGGTCGCCCGCTGATCAAACCGATGCTCGATCTTCTGGCGCGCCGCCACGGGAGCGGCGACGGAGAAGGCGAGGCGGCGGTGGTGGTCAAGCCGACCAACCACGCCAACCGGCTGATCCCCGCACTGCTCGACGCGTGCCCCGATGCGAAGGCGGTGCTGATGACCAATCCGCTGCCCGCTTTCCTCGCCGCGGTGGTGCGCAAGGGGATGATGGGCCGCCGCTGGGGCCGGCAGCTCTATCTCGAGACGATGGGCTATGCCGGGATGGATCTGCGGATGGATGCGCGCGAGCAATTCGCGATGACCGATCTCCAGGCGGCGGGGCTCGCGTGGTTCCTCAACCAGCGCTATTTCGCAGGCCTCGCGCAGGCCTATGGCGAGCGGGTGCGCGTGCTCGACGGCGACCGGTTCGATGCCGCCCGGGCGGAGACGCTGGCCGCCTTCGGCGCCTTCACCGGAATCGGGATCGACGCTGCCAGGGCGCAGGCGATCGCGGATGGCCCCGTGTTCGCGCGCGACGCCAAGACGGGCGGCGATTTCGCCGATAAATCCGCCCGCGATGCCGCCGCCAGCCAGAGTGCGGTGGTGGAGGACGAGATCGCCAAGGTCGGCGATTGGATCGGCCTGATCGCGCGGCAAGGCGGCCTCGAAGCGCCGTTGCGGCAGACGCTGTTCTAGCTCCGCTCGACTGGCCGTGGACGAGCGGCCATCCGACCACCGTCTCGCAACGCGCGCCGCCCGGATCGTGTCGGCTTTCGAGCAAAGCGAAAATGTTCGGCCAGCCAGTCGCCTATCGGCCCGGTCCCGGTATTGAGCCGAGCGATCGTCACATGCGGCATGAACTGGCGCGTTTCGGGCGGCAGACCCGCAGCGCGGCAGGCGCGCTCGACCCGTCGGGGGAGGGCTGCCAGGCCTTCGGACTGCACGGACGCCGCCCACAGCGCGCTCACGCGGCCCTTCTTCGCGGAATGCCCGACCTCGTGCACGCGCAGCACGAGCGGCTCGGCCCGCACCGACCGAAGCGGATCGGCCAGATCATTGGCCTGCGGAGCATCGACCTCGCCCACGAAGCGCAGGGTCAGGTGCAATTGCTCGTTCCCCTGCCGCCGCGACCCGTCGAGCCCCTCCATCGCATCTATGAGCGTGTTGCGCACGGGTTCAGGAGGGCGAAGGGCGACGAACAGGCGGTGCATGGGGCCGCCAATCGCGCTGCCGGATTGCGCCATCGGCAATCAGTAAATCAAGCCGAAGTTGAAAGTCAGCTTTTTCTCGTCTTCCAGCGACAGGCTGTTGTCCCCGCTTACGTAGTTGACTCCGATGTCGAAACCTAGACCGATTACGGTCCAGAAACGCTGTTTCAGCGATGCATCGAAGCGTTCGAAATCGTCGCGCTCTCCCGCCAATACGGGAAGATAGCGGTAAGCGATCGAGCCAAGCAACTCCTGCTTGTCGCCATTGGCGATAAAGATCTCGTATCCCGCCCGGGGGCCGAACGCGACGAAATCCTCATAGGTTTCTTCCGGATCGATCCCGTCCCGCGTCCACAGCCCCACTTCGCTGTCGAGACGGATCAGACAGCGTGCGCCGATCGTTGCCTTCTCGTCGAAGAATCTGGCCGACCCGAGATTGCAGAATGGCAGGGAAATGTTCCAGCCCGGTTCAAACTGGCCCGAAATCCGGAACCGTTCGGAATCGTCCACGAAGTCGAGCACATAGGAAATTTGGCTGGTCAGCCAATAGCTGCCACTTCTCGCACCTGCGGCATAGGCATCGATCGCGGTGCCGATCGCGAGCACATTCGTGTCATCCTCGTCCCTCCGCTTTCCTGGCGCGAGTACCGGGGCCGGAATCTTCCTCGCCTTGTCGAGGCTGTACTGGGCAAAGCCATACAGGGAGAAATCGCTTGCGAAGTCGGTTAGTAAGACCCCGATCGCGCCATCGACCTTAAGCGTCGTCGTCTTCTCTTCCGAGCCATCGTCTGCCTCGGTCCAGACCCTCTCGACCCCCAATGCCAGCGATCCCGCCTCCTTGCGGGATTTGCCTTCCAAGGCGAACTCCTCGGGTTTCTTGCGGACGGCAACCCGGCGCTTCTTAAGCGTCGACACGAGGGACGTGTCGATACTGGCCGGCACGGTCGACTTGACGCAGGCAAGCGTAAAAGTGCGGGGGCTGTCGGCAAACAGATACCCGATTCCATCAGGCACCGCACCCGTGACCGTGATCGCTTCGATATTGCGTTCCCGGATGCGCGCCTCGGTCAGGGTGATGGAGGCGAGCAAACGCTGGCGCGCCGTTCCCTCGATCGTGGTGGACGGCAGGCGGATCGTCCGCAGCATTTCAGGAAGGCTAGCGGAAGTCGTCCCAAGGTCGCTCGGCAAAAGACCGTTTTCGGCCACGAGTGCCTCGGCGATTCGCTGCTGGCTCAAATTTTCGATCTGTGCGCCCGTCCCGCGGCAGGCCCGGTCGAACACTTGGTCGGGCCGCGCAATCTCATCGGCGGCAAACGCGGCGGACAAGGGAAGAGATGCGAAAAACGCGCCGATCGCGGCAACCCGACCCCTCATGATTTCAACTGCTGCAAAGCGGTCGGACCATCGGCTCGCACCACCTCGGCCTTGCGCGCGAGTACGTAGTAGATCTGCGCCATGACGAACGATACTGTTGCGCGCTTTTCGGACGGAGGAAACGATATCGCGTAGCCGATTTTGGCTTCGAAGCGGCCTTGGATGTTCCCCATCTCGCCGGTCCATGAGTTGGCGTTATACTTCCAGTCCGCATCGGGCTTCTTATCGATCCATTTGTATCTGGCGACTTCGGGTCGGCGTTCCTTCGCCCATTCCTCGATCGCCTCCATCGCCTCGAAATAGATGTCCACCATATCGGATCCTCCCTATTTTATGCTTTAATAGACAAGTTCCGAGACTGCGTGTCAATGTACACTACACCCTACTGGTTTTGCGATAATCAATGAATTGCAGCTCTGGATTAAATATTGCACAAGACAGGTTGCAGGGTGCTCGGAAAGATTTTTATCCATTGTTCTCGAGCGTTCGCACTGCACCAGACGTTTTAGGCCTGAGCGTATCATTAGCGGCCAGCAATCTTCGTCCGATTGCGGCATGTCAAAGCGTAGCTATCAATCACATCATTCACCCGAGTATGCGTTGAGACGCGATTAAGGAGTCCCGGTACGGACTGATAGATTGTTTTCGCCACATACTTTCCTACATCTCCTGACGGTTCCATTGCGCAGCTACCGGGCGCATGAGCCTGCCTCTTGACACCTGCGAACGAAACCGGAACACGCTCCCCCATGGCATTAACCCACATATCCGTGCGCGGTGCGCGCGAGCATAACCTCAAGGGCATCGATATCGACCTGCCGCGCGATGCGCTGATCGTGATCACCGGGCTTTCGGGCTCGGGCAAGTCGAGCCTCGCTTTCGACACCATCTATGCCGAGGGGCAGCGGCGCTATGTCGAGAGCCTGAGCGCCTATGCGCGGCAGTTCCTCGAGATGATGCAGAAGCCCGATGTCGAGCATATCGACGGGCTCAGCCCCGCGATCTCGATCGAGCAGAAGACCACTTCGCGCAACCCGCGCTCGACCGTGGCGACGGTTACCGAGATCTACGACTACATGCGGCTGCTCTGGGCGCGCGTGGGCACCCCCTATTCGCCCGCCACCGGGCTGCCGATCGAGGCGCAGACCGTCTCCAACATGGTCGATCGGGTGATGGCGCTGCCCGAGGGCACGCGGCTCTATCTGCTCGCCCCCGCGGTGCGCGGGCGCAAGGGCGAGTACCGCAAGGAGCTCGCCGAATGGCAGAAATCGGGCTTTACCCGGGTGCGGATCGACGGGGAGATCTACCCGATCGAGGAAGCGCCCTCGCTCGACAAGAAGCTCAAGCACGACATCGAGGTGGTGGTCGACCGGCTGGCGGTGAAGGAAGGGCTCGAGACGCGGCTGGCGGACAGTTTCGAGCAGGCGCTCAGGCTCGCCGACGGGCTCGCCTATGTCGATCTGGCCGATGGCGTGGTTGCGGAGCTGCTCGCCGAAGGAAACGTCATCCCAGCGAAAGCTGGGATCGCTCACGAAGGCGCGCAACCGACAGAGACCCCAGCTTCCGCTGGGGTGACGACGACCAAGATGGTGGCGAGCGAAGCGAGCGGCGGCAAGATGAAGGGCGCCGGCGTCCCCGCCAACCGCATCGTCTTCTCCGAGAAATTCGCCTGTCCGGTCAGCGGCTTCACGATCGAGGAGATCGAGCCGCGATTGTTCTCCTTCAACGCGCCGCAGGGGGCCTGCTCGACCTGCGACGGGCTGGGCGAAAAGCAATTGTTCGACCCGCAGCTGGTCGTCCCCAACGAGGCGCTGAGCCTCAAGAAGGGGGCGGTGGTGCCCTGGGCCAAGTCCAACCCGCCGTCGCCCTATTACATGCAGGTGCTGGCCAGCCTCGCTGCGGAGTTCGGTTTCGACCTGACCACGCCGTGGCAGGAGCTGGCGCAGGAGCACCGCGAGGTGATCCTGCATGGCACCAAGGGCGCGCGGGTGCCGCTGACCTTCAAGGACGGGCGCAAGCAATACACCGTCAACAAGGCGTTCGAGGGGGTGATCGGCAATCTCAACCGAAGGCTGCTGCAGACCGAGAGCGCGTGGATGCGCGAGGAGCTGGCCAAGTTCCAGACCGCGCAGCCCTGCGAGGCGTGCGGCGGCAAGCGGCTGAACGACAAGGCGCTGGCGGTGAAGATCCCGGGCGCGGATGGCCCCACCGACATCGCCACCCCGACGCAGATGAGCGTCGCCGATGCCAAGGCCTGGTTCCTCGGGCTCGACGATCACCTCAACCCGCAACAGAGCCAGATCGCCAAGGCCATCCTCAAGGAGATCAACGAACGGCTGGGCTTCCTCGACAATGTCGGTCTGGATTACCTAAACCTCGATCGAACTTCAGGCACTCTGAGCGGCGGCGAGAGCCAGCGCATCCGCCTCGCCAGCCAGATCGGCTCGGGCCTCTCGGGCGTGCTCTACGTCCTCGACGAGCCCAGCATCGGCCTCCACCAGCGCGACAACGACCGGCTGCTCGAAACCCTCAAGCGGCTGCGCGATCTGGGCAACACCGTCATCGTCGTCGAGCATGACGAGGACGCGATCCGCCAGGCCGACCATGTCGTCGATCTCGGCCCCGGCGCGGGGGTGCGCGGGGGCGAGATCGTCGCGCAAGGCACGCTCAAGCAGGTCCTCAAGGCCAAGAACTCGCTCACCGCCGACTATCTCACCGGCCGCCGCAAGATCGCGGTCCCCGAGACCCGCCGCAAGGGCAATGGCAAGAAGCTCACCGTCCACGGCGCGCGCGCCAACAACCTCCAGAACGTCACCGCCTCGCTCCCGCTGGGCACCTTTACCTGCGTCACCGGGGTCTCGGGCTCGGGCAAGTCCTCCTTCACCATCGACACGCTCTACGCCGCCGCCGCGCGGCAGTTGAACGGCGCGCGGATCATCGCCGGCGCGCACGACAAGGTCACCGGGCTCGAGCATTGCGACAAGGTGATCGAGATCGACCAGTCGCCGATCGGCCGCACCCCGCGCTCCAACCCCGCCACCTACACCGGCGCCTTCACCCAGATCCGCGACTGGTTCGCCGGGCTCCCCGAGAGCCTCGCGCGCGGCTACAAGCCCGGGCGCTTCAGCTTCAACGTCAAGGGCGGCCGCTGCGAGGCCTGCCAGGGCGACGGGCTGATCAAGATCGAGATGCACTTCCTCCCCGACGTCTACGTCACCTGCGAGGAATGCCACGGCAAGCGCTACAACCGCGAGACGCTCGAGGTGCGCTTCAAGGGCCTCTCGATCGCCGACGTGCTCGACATGACGATCGAGGACGCCGAGGAGTTCTTCAAGGCGGTCCCGCCGATCCGCGAGAAGATGCGGATGCTGGGCGAGGTCGGGCTGGGCTACGTCAAGGTCGGCCAGCAGGCGACCACGCTCAGCGGCGGCGAGGCGCAGCGGGTCAAGCTCGCCAAGGAACTCGCGCGCCGCTCCACCGGGCAGACGCTCTACATCCTCGACGAGCCGACCACCGGGCTGCATTTCGAGGATGTCCGCAAGCTGCTGGAAGTGCTCCACCGGCTGGTCGACCAGGGCAATTCGGTGGTGGTGATCGAGCACAATCTCGACGTCATCAAGACGGCGGATTACATGCTCGACCTCGGCCCGGGAGGCGGGGTCAGGGGCGGGGAGATCGTCGCGAGCGGGACGCCCGAACAGGTCGTCGCAATGCCGGACAGCGTTACCGGCCACTACCTTGCCCCGCTCCTGAACCGCCGGGCGCAAGCGGCCGAATGACGACGGCAGGGGTGATCGAGCGCGATCTCGACGTCATCTAGATCGGGCATCGGATCCTCGACCTCGGCTTCGACGGAGGCGTGCGCGGCGGGGAGGTGGTTGCGTAGGGGACGCCAGAGCAGGTCGCGAAGGAAGAACGCAGTGTTACGGGGCATTGACTGGTGCTGATGCTGGCGCGGTAGGTTGGGGCTGGTGCGCGACGCGAAATAGCTATGGTGTGCCCCGCCTCTGCGAACGGGCATGCAAGAGATCGCTCGGCACCCTAATCGTGACGACGTATGCGGCGCTTCTTCGGTCTACTGTCTTTATTTGCCATCGGGAATACGAGCGTGAAGCGTGTTGTATAAAAATCAACACCTTGAAGAATATTCACGTTTCCTACCTGATTAACGTAGACCTTTCCATCGTAGTGAGCCTCGGTCAATGTTTTGGCACCGAATAGACCTATTCCCGATCCGCCTTTTAGCCGCCCTTGGGCTGCCTGACCGCGGAAGTTCCGATCAAAAATTCTCTCTTTTTCTTGCTCTTTTATTTTAGGACCCAGTGACTCAAATCGAACAATGACCTCAGTTTCAGTTTCTTCAAACCGCACGATTAGCTCACTCTTTATTGGAGAGTATTTTATAGCATTTTCGATAATTACAACTGGTATTAGCTCGAATATTGGCGGTCCGAATATTTCTGCAAAAGAATTTCCCTCTATCTTGTAATGGATTCCATGCTTACGGAATTTGCTCCTAAAGCATCGAAGGACCTTATCTACTTTCTTAAAGATCGGGATGTTTTGAGAAGGCCTGCCTGCGGCATAACCGCTCTCGTAATCAACGATATCAAGTCTAACGGACAGCATCTGTTGGGCAGCTAGAACATCATCCAATGGTTCGATCAAAGCCTGGGCCTTAAACTCTGCCTGTTGGCGCGCGCCCAGTGCCGTCGAGTAAATTTCTGCTCCCATTGCCCTTAGATCATGCGTTAGATTTTTAAATTCAGAGTTTCTTTCATTCTTAATTAGCTCAGATGCCTCTAAGTGAGATAGAAGGAAGTTCTCAATTTGCGATTTGCTAAATTCAATCCCAAAATCTGGAAATTTCTTTTTTCCATTTATATCGTCGGTTAGCCTTATTCCGGGAACCACGAGCCGCCTCCCCAGGGCATCGTACGCGATATAGACCCAATACCCCTGAGGGCATTTTGACCATCCTGGCCTTTCTTTCAGATAGAAAGCCATCTGAGCAGGAGTGAAGAACTCTGCCGGACAGTCGTGTAGCTTGCCTCGCTCAACGTTTTGGTCATCTCGGTCGAAGGTAATAATCGGGAGTGCGGCCATTAGCCTACAATTGCACGAAAAATCCCAGACGCAATAAGAGACTGAGCAATAGAGCGCAAATCTGGGGAAAACTGATTTTTGGCGGCAATCGCGCGATATGGCTGATCACTCTTTTGTTTCACGCTTTTTACGTACGCATCTTCAAGTTTGAGAATTTCGAGCGTCGGGACGTCAGCTTCAACCAATGCGTCCCTCTGTCGGCGCCAAACGAGAATTGGGTCGGATAGCTCACGAATGATATTATCCAAGGTGTCCCGCCAATCATCAATGTCGGCATCCTTTTTAAGGAAGAAATCCGAATGATCTTGAGCCCGAACAGTGATGGAATCGTCGAGAGATCCTCCGGTATACGCAACAACGAATTTTTCAGGATTGTGGCGCTTGATTTCGTCGATTATGTAAGCGCCTTGCCCTTTCGAATTCATCCTCGTGCCAACACCCTGAAGATCGCAAAGGACAATATTAAAGTCCGAGACTTCATCAATTGAGTTGATATCCCCAAGATACTTCACCTGAAAGTTATTTGCTTGAAGATTTTGTTCGTAATGAAATGGCTGGTCGTCGATCACTCCGATAGGGAAGAGTGCTCGACGCTCATGGTCTGAAGCGCCGACTCTTGACATCGTTTGGTCGCGGCGCAGATCCTCGATCTGGCTGTAACTGAGCATTTTTTCGAACATGCTAATCCCTCGAACGTACCGATTCGGGATAACGGCTTATTGCATGGCGTGGTAGTTCCGTTTTTTCGACCCTGTTGATTCCCAGGCGAGGCGACGTTTCGGGTGTCCGAGATGTCTCCAGTGTTTTGCCTATTTGGCTCTTTCCTACAGACCCCCACATGCCATAGATGGTTCGATTCGTTCATCCCCACGGAGACGGATCATGCCTCAGTTTTTTGTTTTCGCCTCAGGCGCCGGCGCGCGCATCCGCGCGCTAGGCTTTCGGCCTGACCGGCCGGCGCGCGGTCGCGCTTGCGGCGCTTCGCGCCGTTTGGTTCCCGCCCTTTCGCGCGGCTCCTGTCTCTCCCGCACGGGAGGCGCGGCATGACCGACACTCCCGATATCGCCCACCGCTTCGACAAATTCACCATGCCTTGCGATATTCCCGACGACGAGGGGGCGGCGGGTAGCGACCGGTCCGCTGGCGGCCTGAGGTCCCCGGCTGCGCGGGGAGGCGGCGCTTCGGGGGCGGGCGATTACGGCGTCCCCACGCAGGACTGGTTGTCGCGCGGGCTCAAGAGCAAGGCCGGGCGGGGGTGGCAGGCGGAGGCGCCGTACGGCGACCCCGGCCCCGACCCCGACCCCGACGACGATCCCTATTACGGGCTGTCCTACGACTACGGGCACGATCCCCGCAGCGCCGCGCAGGGTTCCGCCGGCCCAGCCGCCAAAACCCCCTACGACCATTATCCTTCCAGCGCCGCGCTGCTGCAGGCGCGGCGGGCGGGCCGGATGGGCGGCTCCGGGTATGGGGGCGGTCGCAAATCCGCCGCGCCGCACTGGCCCGGGGGCTGGTTGCCCGGCGATCCGCCGCGCGAAATCGTGCTGGATTCCGACCCTTGGGCGGACCCCTGTGCCGGGCCCGGCGATCCCACGCCCGCAACGGCAAAATTCGGCGCTGCTCAGCAGGTGCGGTTTCTCGATGGCCTTGCGCTGCACGGCAATGTCCGCGCCGCGGCGGCGCGGACAT
>Ga0208316_1000958_pt1 | contig 19688 bp, 21 predicted proteins | sample MalvireepMed_231_FD_184240 | JGI IMG/M metagenome (GOLD analysis project Ga0208316, IMG submission 184240) | Marine viral communities from the Global Malaspina Expedition - Malaspina viral metaG DeepMed_231 (SPAdes) (version 2) | ecosystem: Environmental > Aquatic > Marine > Oceanic | place... | reverse complement strand
TACAGGTATTGTGGTTAAGTTTTCACCTTTAGTAACAGGCTTATGACTTTTATGCCACTTAGATACCAATGGAGTACCAGTTTCAATAGCTTTCATTAGACGTGGAACAGGTATGAACTCATTTATAGCAGCTTTTAATCTATAAGCAGAGCCTACTGTCAACATCCATCTCAATGCTTTTCTTAAGAATTCTCTATCTGTACGTCCTGTATAGGTTCTTATTTGACCAAGAGCAATAGAAAATGTTATTGGTGATTTACCAACATTAACTATCTGTCTTAACGCCCTTTTACCACCAACTTCTTCCACTCTTTGAATATTATAAAGAGTAGTAGCTTTCACTTTAGCACCATTAAGATAACGTTCTAGTTCTTGGCAAGCATTGATTGGCATTGTATCTTCATTACAAGATACAAATAGATCATCAAAGACTTTATGACTAGTACTATTATGCATAACAACTGGAGCTTTCTTAACACCAAGTATTTTTAATGCAGTTAGTCTGCGATTACCATCTATAACAGTACCATTATTAGCAACTATAATAGGAGTTAATAGTCCATTCTTTCGAATATTAGTTACCAGTGATTTAAACCCTTGATGAGTATCATCTGTTCTAATTACAGGATTCAAAGGATTAAACTTCAACTTATTAATCAGCATAGTTTTAAAGATCATTGTAGCCTCTTTAAAAGTTGATTTAGTTGTCACATTAGCTTTAGTTTTCGTTACTGTTTTTGTTGTTTTTTTCATTTTCTCTCCTTGTTTGATTTATGAAATTATTATAACCTGAGATTACAGTTATTACAGTATAGCTTTGAGAAGCGTACGGATTTAAGTCCTTACTTCCTTTGTCCACTAGCACTTGCGTGTAGTACCATACCAAGCTCAGCAGTTAAAGACTGCCACTCTTATCGTTCAAGCGGTTTCAACAACTACTTACATCATTATAAAGCAATTAATTCTATAGTGTGCTTTCATCATTAAACTAACCAGGATTGCGTCCTAATTAGCTCTCCTTCATTGCAGGAGACTTAGAGCTCTATGCTCTTGAACGCTTACATGTCTTTTTGCACTTTTCTATGTTTATAGTTAAGTCCCTGATACAAGGCCTCAAGGTGGCACGATTTAGACTAGGCAGAAGAATCCGAGCGCATATAAGTTGTAGCTCATTATTCTTTTGGAATAATAAATACTACTCTCAGATTTATGTTCTCACTGGTGATGAGTTTACATCATACTTCACGATCAATCTCTGTTTCAAGAGAGATAACCATTTATATTGGAAGTCAGTCTTAGCTACCACAGTCTCAACTTGTGAATATAAAGTATTCAATCCCTACACATTTTCCTTTTGGTATCACTACCTCAATCTGAACGCCTTATCAGATATAATACTCTGTCATACTCAGTAGAGCCATATGAAGATTATTATGTTATGTGCTTGCTTACGTGAACCATTACTGGCGCTACTCAGGAGTTTAATCCCTTTTACTTTGGCTATGTTACCATAGTTATTCTTAAGGACTATAAGCAGCCCATTGGGGTGAGAGAGAAGAACAGCCTTCAACATTGTTAACCAGCCTCACTAGTCCCCAATTCAAACTGTCTTACTCTCTCAAATTAATGCTAGCTCCCCTGATCAGAGTTCTTCGGTACATACATACCTAAAGTGGAGATTGATTTGTGAATCCACACTTCTGGTGAATACTCTATAGGTATCACCTAACTAGCAAATTTGTAGCGGGTATGGGAGTCGAACCCACTGTCTTCTGGTTATGAGCCAGCTATTTAAACCGTTTCACTCACCCGCATCAGATTATTTATTACGTTTTTTCCTTCAACCAACCATATCTCCTAGCTTTCTTAGCCTTCTTACAAAGAGCCTTGGTAAATCCGTGACCTCTTCTCTTTTTAGGAGTTGGAGTTTCTATCCTATTAGGAACACAATATGTACGACCATAATCAGTTTCCATGTCTACTCCTATCTTCCCACCAATGTATCACACTAGCGAGAAGATATACCAACTGATTCAAGATTATATAACCAATATATAAACTTGCCATCAAGCCCAAAACAATGAACAACATCTCTAAGCTATTCACCTACTATTTCCTTATTTACAGTATCAAATATCACACGTCTAGTGCGAAATCTTTCAGCTAGAGATGATTCTTCACTTCCACAAAATCTATCATGATGATTGACTTTGGTTATACGATCAGCAATATGACAAGTTCTCATCTTGAGAAGGGCTAACTCCCAATTCTTAGAAAACTCTTTACTGCCTTCATGATCCATCTTATCAGCAATCTCACGTTGCATTCTAGCTTCACGAGACCAAGCATTCATAAGAGGATAAGGAACTAGGATTATATCTATCATATCCATTTCAGCAATCATTAGAATATCATCCATAATATGATCAGTAATCATATAGTTAATAAATACATCTAACCACATCTTACATTCACTATATTCAGGATATTCTGATAATACATAATCAGACCAACGATCTAAATCACGATCAGGAATATTAACTCCAAGTCTAGATCCATTCTTATCTATAATAACTCTAGCTGTACCAGAATGATCTGGGTTTAGCTTAGTATCATTACAGACTTCATTACTACAAGCTCCAAGTACCTCATCAGTATTGAATGTATACTCATGATTGGAACCATAATTTACTACTGTTATCCCACTATTTAAGGTCAGTATAGGATATCTTTGACCGAGGATTGTTGCCATCACATCTCCCTTTTATTTATAGTAATTGTCATTAAATACTCTCTAAAGAGAAAAAAAAGAGCAGCAAAGGCCACTCTCTTCTTTGTACATAGAACCTGGTAATCACAACAGATTCAATATTCTAACCAATATACCTTAAGCTCATCTCTTACAGCTCTATTATATTGATCATTAAACACATCGAAATCACATGTAATATACACAGACTTATCATCTATAAATGTAAGAGTTGTACCAGTACCATGATTAGATGATGTCCAATGTATCACATGATCCATGTTAAAAGCGTAATGTTTAGATATTATAATCATTATGTCCCCTTTTAATTATTGTCATCAAAGAACCAAAAAAATAAGACTACTAGATAGCCTGTAAGTTACAATATATACTACAAGTATACTTAGGGTAGGGAAGTAAGAGTACGTACGCTCTAGGTACCAATATGGAGCTAATTCGACTATTCTATGTCGTATTAGATACTATATAATCTCTATTAACTCTGTTATGTAATAATATAGTAAAGAAATCTCTCTAAGTATAAAAAAAGAGAGACCAATAAAGGTCCCTCTTAATCGTACTACAATACTAGGGTACAACTACCCACTGTGTTCCGTCCCAAGTTGCCTTGGCACCAACTACTGGAGCTTGAGGCTGAGGAGCATTGTTAGCTAATGAAGCAATCATTGACTGTACCTGATTTGGATCTATAGCAGGCTTACTCTGGTCCATCATAGGCTGTTGGCATTGTGCTGCGAACTGTGGTACATTCTGAAACATACCTGAGAACGCATTATCTATCTGCCATTGGTTAGGCCTACGTTGAGACAGTAGTAGCTTTTGAGTAGCATACATAGATGTCTGTACATACGACTGCAACATATTGAGCAACATAGCTCTGAGTACTTCGTTCATTTGGATCTCCTTTTCTATTAATTAACATATAATCTTAAATGAAATTTAACGTAATCGCTTTAGCGAAAACCCATTTTATGGGGGTGCGGTGTCTCTGAAAGGCCATACACCAAAATGCTACAATTTTTAAAACCTCTTGCTTTGAACCAGTTCAGTTAATATAACTTTAACCATAGAAAGGAGATACAATGTCTAAACGAATATACCATCTTACCATTGAATACGATAACGAGACCGAAGAGGTTGAATATATCGTAGAGACTGTAGATCAGCTTGAAGATGATGATATACGGCTCGTAGAGATAGGAACTGTAGATATCAGTAAATACTTTAATAAAGAAGTATTAAAAGAACTAGCTCTATGTTATGAAATGGGAGAAGCTTGAATATCTATAGTATATAATATAACTTCTGTCTAACCCTTAAAGGGTTAGAACATAGAGAATGATATTATATTATATATTATATATTATATCTAGATATATATATTATATATCGCGCGTACGAGAAAATGAATATTGACAGAAAGATTACACTACTGATTACATTATGGATTTTAGACAAAATTATTATGATATGTTTACTATGGTTATTAAAGTAAGATATTTATTACTAGTTATTGGATCAGGCATCACATGCGGTGCTGGGATCTTTTTCCTATATGGTGGTTTTGATTATGATAATATATATGAAAATGCCAATGTATGGTATAAAGTATCCACAGATCATTTAAATCCAGGTGAAGTGGTAGCTCTAGATATGAGTAGAGGATATTCTATGTGTAATGATGGCTTTATTTATTTAGTAGTACATGCATCAGATACAAACGAGGAAGTGATCGTGGCATTTCCTGATGGTGGCTATTGGTCAGCACCTGGAGTTGATACCACATCTATGGAGATACAAAAACATTTTGGCAAATTAGAACAAGATCTAAGGAAAAGATGACCTGGGAAGAGATGTATAACGAAGCTCTAGAAACAATAAATATCTTGAATAAAGAGGTAGAGACTTTAAGAGCTATTGTTAGGGTTCAACTACCAATTATAGAGAGGGATGATGAGGACATACAAAGTATCTAATATATTTCACAAGGTTTATGACAGTATGGAAGAATTTCTAGAAACTCACCCAGAGATACCAGGTCCATATATAGCAAAGAACTGGAAAGGTTCACAAATAGGAGATTGGGTAGAAGCAGACGATGGGTGTATTATTCAGATCTTGAGGAAGGGAAAGATGGTTGCTACCTGGGGAAAGCATAGAACTAGGTATTATGTAGGCACATGTACAGGAACTTTTATGTGTACTAAGAATGTAAAGATGGATACATCTAAGAGGGAGAATGTGTGGAGTATATCTGGAAAGGATACCGAGAGGGTTATCTTTGATAGAAAGAATATGACTAAAAGGGAACTTGTATTTGTTCAGTTTATTACAAGTGGAGTATCTCTCCAGCAGGCATACTTAAATGCATACGATACAGATAATCCTAGGTATGCATTAGAACAATCAGCTAAATTAATTAAGACAGAGAGGGTTCAAAAGGCTATGAAAGAAGAGTTAAAACCAGTATTAAAAGAATTAGGCATTGATGATAAGTCAGTATTGGAAGGCATCAAGAAGGTTGCAGAGGGCAGTGAGAAAGATGAGACAAAGCTAAAAGCATTATTCAAGCTATCTGACATCTTAGATCTCGAAGATAAGACCCAAACCAAGATCACCCAGCTTAGTGGGGCTGTCTTCCAAGGATTTGCAGACAATGTCTTAGATGAAGTACAACGTCCCAAGGAGTTAGGAGAAAAGAATGGCTAAAAGACTAGACCTGTTTAAGCATGATAAAAAGAATAGGCCTAAGGACTCGTATCATATCTGACCGTATGAAGGAACGCCACACCCCGTTGGGGAAAGGCATAAGAAGGAAAAGAAGAAATGATTAAGCTTATTATATTCTCTGCATTGCTTAATACAGGAGAGATCCATGCTACTCTTCCAGATGATACGAAAATAGAAGCTAGAAGGCGTGGTGGTAAGGGCAATAAGAAGCGTAGGCGTGGAGGCAATGGACTTAGATAATGGCAGAAGATTTATTACGTACCCTTGATCTAATATCTACATATACTACAGATCCATTATCTACAGGAACATATGGAGCACTGCAGAAAAGCAATCTCTCAGAAGATCCTCAAAGCCTCTATGATATATCAGAAAAATTTCTGACACAGGCTGAAATTGATAGAGACGAACGTATAAGTTCTTTTTTCTTTGGTGAAGAGGGTATAGATACTGGTATGGCACCAGACATAGCCTTAAGTCCTTTATTATCATTAAAATCTTTTTTAAAACCTCTAATGAAAAATAAAACCTTTGCAAATAAGGCATTGTCTGGATTAGCTAAACTTGAGAGGAAGATTGGTCCTAGCCTTGCTGAAAAATCTTCCACTACCTCTTTATTAGAACCTACTAAGGTAGCTAAGTTTTTAGAAAAAAGAGTACGAACAGATCTAGCTAAGGATTTGTTAACTAAAAAGGCTTATAAGAGGTTTCAGCATACTTATCCAGATGCTGGAAAAATATTTAAATATGATGAGTATAAGATATTAGTGGAAAGTAGTTTACTGCCAAAGGCTGACGATATGGCTTATGCTATTCCTACCAAATTGAAACATCCACGCTTGGGAGAATATGCTAGAAGTGAAGATCTAGGTATGTCATGGATTAATATGCGTCCAGATATTGGTGTGACTAATTGGATGTCTACTTTAAGGCATGAGTTTAGTCATAAACTTGATGATGTCGTTACAGGATTTGCTACTCCAGATTATAAACGTCTAGAGAAAGTTTTTAAAAAAGGGATGATACCAGAGGTTTCCGATGAATTGGTTAACTGGGATCTAATGAGGGCCTTACAGGGAGATAGGTTTAAATTGACAAAAAGAGTAAAGGATATAAAATATCTTACTAGCCCTACAGAGACACTTGCAAGAATAAAGCAAATACGCAGACCATATCTTGGACAGAAGGTAGTTGAGAAATTTGGGAAGGATACCATGGCAATGAGGCAATTAAAATCCGTATATACAGATGATTTTATCAAAGGACTCCTAAAGGATTACTGGGCAGTTGCTCCTATAGGGATTGGTATGGAAGCTATGGATGAAGTCTATGAGGACTTAAAATAATGGCAAACGTTAATTTTCACAATGTAGGCAATGAAGAAAAAGCATTAAGACTTGCATATAAAGATTTAATTTCATTTGGCAAGTTATTTTTACCTGATGACTTTATGAGATCTGAGACTCCCCCTTTTCATTATGAAGTAGCTGATGCAGTAAATGATTTGGATGTCAGACAGTTGGCAGTTATATTACCCAGGGGACATGGTAAGACTGTGATGACGAAGTGTTCTATTTTGCATGATTTTGTTTTTACAAAAGAACCTTTATTTTATGGCTGGGTAGCGGCTAGTTCTAAAATTAGTGTACCAAATTTAGATTATATAAAATATCACTTGGAATACAATGATAAAGTAAAGTATTTTTTCGGGGATTTAAAGGGCCGAAAATGGACAGAAGATGATATCGAACTTAGAAACAACTGCAAACTTATTAGTAAATCTAATTTATCAGGCATTAGGGGAGGTGCTAAGCTCCACAAGAGATACGACCTCATCGTGCTTGACGATTTTGAAGACGAGAATAATACCATTACGCCTGAGTCTAGAAGTAAAATTGCCAATCTTGTTACAGCTGTTGTGTTTCCTGCTCTTGAGCCTCATACTGGGCGTCTTAGGATCAATGGTACTCCTGTGCATTATGATGCTTTTATTACCAATATTCTTACTGGCTATTCTAAGGCACAAGCTAAAAAAGAAGATTTCAGTTGGACAGTGATTACACATAAAGCAATACAAGATAACGGAACTCCTTTATGGCCATCATGGTTTGGACATGAAGAGATGCAAAGAAAGAAAAAGTTTTACGCAGATTCTGGACAACCTCAGAAATTTTACCAGGAATATATGATGGAGGTTCAGAGTGAGGAAGATGCGATATTTACAAGAGATCATATTAAATACTGGGATGGTCAGTTTGTTCATGATGAAGAATCTGGCATTAGCAGTGTAGTTACGGAGGATGGCGATGTTAAACCAGTTAACGTTTTTGCAGGGGTTGACCCTGCTACGGACTCTCAGCGTAGGGATGCCGATTATAGTGTTATCATCTATATTGCTTGCGATGTGGACAATAATATTTACGTGCTCGATTATCTTCGCAAGCGTTCTTTACCTGTGCTCGGTATTCCAGGGTCTGATAAGAAAGGCATTGTTGACTATATTTTCGACTATGGAAAAATATATCATCCCTTGAATCATACTATTGAAGATACAACAATGTCTAAACCAGTCTTCCAGGCTATCAGGGCTGAAATGAGAAGGAGAAATGATTTTTCAATTGGATTTCGTGAAGAGAAACCAGGAACTAGAATGAGTAAAAGAGATAGAATACAGGGCATATTAGCCCAAAGATTTGCTGTAGGTCAGATGCATATTAAGAAAAATCATTATGATCTGCAGAGAGAAATAATTACATTTGGACCGCGGATGTCCCATGATGATACTATAGACGCATTAGCATATGCATGTAAGTTTGCATATCCGTGTGACTTTAGTCAGGGCAAGGATGGAGAATGGATGAAGAAGAAACCCGTAGCTAAATCATGGGTAACAGCATGAGGAAGAGTCTTATGAATTGTGTTGTGGAACTTACTACTAGGATTATTATTTTTAGGGACATATAGATATGGTGATTATATTACTGATGAATGCCCGCAGGCGAACTACAGCTGTCCAGCAATATGTGACGTGGATCACAAACACTTACCATTAAAGGAGTGCAAAGATGCCAAAGAAAAAAAGAGCAGACGAAGTAAGAAGTCTCTACAAGCTAGCCAACAATTGGACCAGGAAACAGTGGGAATTCATTAATCAGAAAGGATTTGACTTTGCTCACGATGAACAGCTGACTCAGGAAGAGAAGGATTCTCTAGAAGAACAGGGCATGCCTACTTTCACTATTAATAGAATTTTACCTGTTGTAGAAATGCTTAATTTCTATGCAACTGCAAATAATCCTAGATGGCAAGCAATAGGCGTAGAGGGATCTGATGCAGATGTAGCATCTGTCTTTGGAAATCTGGCAGATTATATTTGGCATTTATCTGATGGTAGTACATTGTATTCTAATGCTATAAATGATGCTATTTGTAAGAGCGTGGGGTATATGCTTTTAACTGTTGATCCAGATAGAGATGATGGTATGGGAGAGGTAGTAATACAGCAGCCAGAACCATTTGATATATATGTTGATCCAAAGTGTCGAGATATGTTACTTAGAGATGCTGCTTTTATTCTTATTCGTAAAGTATTACCTAAAAATCATTTAATTAAACTATTCCCTGACCATAAGAGAAAAATTAATTCAGCTTCTTCAGATGAATCTAGAGAGAACAGTTGGAGTGTTAGATCTTCGGGTGATGCAACTCAAGAGTTATTTGCATACAATGATGATGAAAATGCAAGCGAAGCTATAAATCCAGATGGATCAGAAGATACTATGGTTGAATTCTTTGAGGTATATGAAAAGTTAAAGGTACCTCATATGAATGTCTTTTATAGAGTACCTCCATCTCCAGAACAATTACAGCAAATGAAACAACAGGTTGCAGTTAAAATGAAAGAGATGCAAGCTGAAATGGAAGTACAGTTATTAGAACAGCAACAGCAAATGCAGGAGGCAGTTCAAAAGGGAGAGATGCTCCCAGAAAGATATGAACTTGAAATGCAGAAAGCACAGGAATTGATGAGGGCTCAGTTAGAGGGAGCTGAACAGCAGTATATGAGTGAACTGCAAAATGAAGCATCTAAAATTGAAAATAAGGTTATTAGTGAGAAAGAGTTTAAAATCCTTATGACTGATGAAGGTTTTGCAGCAAATGTTGTTGGTCAGATGAGATTTCATGCTCATAGGATTCAGCAAACTTGTGTTGTTGGTGATAAGGTTTTATATACAGAGGTATTGCCAGAGAATATTACAGATTATCCATTAGTACCCTTTCATTATAAATGGACAGGAACTCCATTTCCAATGAGTGCTGTAGCTCCCTTAATAGGAAAGCAGAGGGAGATGAATAAATCACATCAAATTATGGTGCATAATGCATCGCTTGGTAGTAGTTTGCGCTGGATGCATGAAGAAGGGTCTATAGACATGGATTATTGGGAAAAGTATTCATCTTCTCCTGGTGCCTTGTTACCTATTAGACCTGGTGCTTCTCCTCCTACCGCAGTGCCTCCAGCGCCCTTATCTAATGCATTTTTTACTATAGTTCAACAAGGTAAAAATGATATGGAATATTTAGCTGGTATCTACTCTTCTATGCAGGGAGATACACAGCAACAACATGAAACCTTTAGAGGTATGTTAGCATTAGATGAATATGGTACTAGAAGAATAAAGCAATGGATGCAGCATTCAATAGAACCAGCTTTAAGGCAATTAGGGAAGCTTCTTATGCAATTCTCTCAGGCAGTATATACAGCTAATAAGAGATTTAGAATTGTGCAACCATCTGCTATTCAAGAACAGAGGGAGCAGGAACTCAATATCCCTCTTTATAATGATATGGGAGAGGCAATAGGAAAATCTATGGATTATAAAGCTGCAAAGTTTGATGTTCATATTGTGGCTGGATCTACTCTTCCTGTTAATAGATGGGCATATTTAGAAGAATTAAAACAATTAATGCAACTAGGAGTGGTGGACGATATAGCTGTTCTTGCAGAAACAGACCTTAGGAATAAGGAGGGTATAGCAAAGAGAAAATCTATGTATGCCCAGATGCAGGGACAAATAGGACAAATGGATGAGGAGATCAAGGATCAGGCTGGAACTATTGAAACATTAGAACGACAATTAGTTCAGGCTGGTATAAAGACTAAGGTAATGCAAGGAACTATAGAGATTGAGAAAAACAAGCAGGATGTCAAAGGTTCTAGACAATCTGCTCTTCTTGAAACTGAAGCTCAGCAGAAACTGCTACGTAATGTAATGAAGAATGAAGCTGAGGTGGCAGGCCAGAAAATGGATCTAGCAGTCCAAAGTGCTGCAAATAATGCAAAAAAAGATTAAAATAGTTGTTGCTTTATACTATAACACTCTATATAAGTTTATAGATTATTAAATAAGGAGAAATAACAATGACAGAAGAAACAACCCAAAGTAACCCAGAACCTGTAGAAGATGCAGTTTTTGGCTCTAAAGGAGACGATTTCTTTGAAGCGCTAGAAAATGATGTGAATGGCGCTATACAAGATACTACATCAACCTCTGAGGTAACCCCTCCTATAAATAGTGGCTCCGAACAGGTAACCCACGCTGTGAACGAGGAAGGCTCCAAAAACGAGACGCAAGTCGATTGGGAACAGAGATACAAAGATTCAACCAGAGAAGCTCAGCGAATGCATCAAGAGATGTCTGATTTGAAACCTTTTATCCCAGTTCTTGACGCAATGAAGAATGACAGTGGTCTTGTAGATCATGTCCGTAATTATCTGACAGGTGGTGGCAAACCTTCAGCTACAATCCAGGATCAACTTGGATTAGGTGAAGATTTTGTCTTTGATGCTGGTGAAGCAATGGCTGATCAAGCTTCAGACTCTGCAAAACTGATGAATGCTCACGTGGACCGTATGGTTCAGAGAAGAGTTGGTCAAATGATAGGTGCTGAAAAGGAAAGGGCTGCTAAGACCCATGCTGAGATTACTCGGCAAGGTGACGAGAAAGCATTTCGTGATAAGCATGATATGACCGATCAAGAGTATGATGGTTTTGTTGAAGCTGCTAAAGAGCATATCTTAACTTTAGAGGATATTCATTACCTTTTAAATAAAGAAAAGACAGCTACCAATACAGCAAATTCTACTAAAAAGGATATGCTGAATCAGATGAAAAATGTACGGAATATGCCTACAAGTGCCAGTGGAGCAAACTCGCAAGGTTCTAAAGAAGAGCGTCCTGAAGACTTAGTCTTTAATGCGCTAAAGGGTCTTGACGGTGATTTAGATAACCTGTTCGAGTAGGTACGACAAAAAACTTTGAAACAGTTTTTGCCTGCTCTTGAACATAAATAAGGAGACAGACAAATGGCTGACGTATTATATGGAGGTGGCAATGATATTGGCACTTTCAGTGACGTTAATAGTCCTGGGTCATCAGGCAGCAGTCTAGATACTGGCGATCTTAGGCGGAAATATAATTTCGGTGATCGTGTATCTGAACTGAACCTGGCTCAGGATCCGTTCTTCCGTTTTGTTTCTATGGCGGCAAAAAAGCCGACAGATGATCCTTCGTTCAAATTTACTGAACGTAGAGGTTCATGGAACAAACGGTACGCATACCCATCTGCATTTTCAAATGATAATAGCACATGGGTAGAAGATCAAACAGCATCTGCAACAACTCAATACGATACATATGAGACCACGAGTAACACGGTATATGTTAAAATGGTTAGTGACTACAAAAATTCTGGTAATGTTACTAGTATTTTTGGAAACACTTCTAATGACATATTACTTGGAGATGATGGCACAATGCCTAAATTCTTCATTCCAGGACAATTGGTAAAAATACCTTTTGGCGCTGGTGGTGCAGCTCCTGTAATGGGATCATATGCAATTATAAAAGTAATCTCAGTAACCGAGCAAGATGAAGCAACATCTCCTCCAACAGTACATACTCAGGGTGAGGCTGTAATTTTGAAAGGCGAAGTTGTAAAAGCTAAGGATGCTGGTGATGATTACTTTGCTGGTCCTTTAGGTGTTAATACGCCTGTAGGGGATGTCACAGCTACTACATCTATTGCTGGTGCAACTCAGGGCGCAGGTCTTGAAGCATCAAGATGTTATGTTGTGGGTTCTGTGTTTGATAAAGGTACTGGTTATCCAGAAACTTGGAAAGACCAGCCTTTCTCAACTGGATATGGACAAACTCAGATCTGGAAAACTTCAATGGTTATGGATAACACTGATCGTGCTACCGTACTGAAGTATGAAGGAAATGAATGGGCTCGTATCTGGAAAGAAAAGCTCATTGAGCATAAGTGGGATATTGAACAGAGTCTTCTGTTCGGCTCCCAAAGTAGTGCGTATCGAACAACTCAAGGTTGTGTTGACTGGGTTTTGAATAATGGCAATATCTTCAGTTTAGCTGTTGCTACCAAATCTCAAGATGACTTCCTTGATGATCTTTCTAACTTCTTAGATCCTCGCTATAACAATGCTAAGTCTAGTGTATTCTTCTGTTCAACAGCAGTTTACAACTGGCTACATAAGTTAAGTGGATACTTTGCTAATAATTTAGCAAGAGTTCAGCCTGCATTAGGAGCTAATAGTGTAACTAACTATGAGAAATCATTAGCTCGTGCTGATTTAGCTATGGCAGGTAGAAAGAAAGTTCTCGGACTTGACACAACAACAATCTCAACCGTGTATGGTGATATAAACTTAGTTCGTAATATTCACTTGGATGGCACTAACGTTGCCCTTCTTGGTGTTAATATGAAAAACTGTTCATATCGTCCCTTGGTCGGAAACGGAATCAATCGAGATACTTCAATTTACGTTGGAGTTCAAACACTAGAAAACAGTGGTGTGGACCGCAGAGTAGATCAAATTCTTACCGAAGCTGGTATGGAATTTAGTATGCCTGAATCTCACGCTATCTGGACACTATAAGGAGGTATGAAAAATGGCTAATCCTTTATATGGACAGAATAAAGCTGATGGTCTAATTGACAATCAGGTTGGTGGGTGTTTTATGGTAGATCCTGCTGGTACAGATGGATCAACAGGAACTCCAACTAAGACGTTGACAGCTGCGGATTCTGGAAATACATACTTTATTAACATTGCTGCTAATACTGTATATGTAGAACTTCCAGCTCCTGCGGATGGATTGAAGTTTAAATTCATCTTGCATGTGCTATCTGATAATGAAGCATCTAAAGACTTTGTTCTTCAGACAAGCGCAGATGCTGTAGATATTCAAGGACATATCTTTGAAGATCAGGCAGCTTTAACAGAAATAACTGCTGATACAAGTATGGTTCAGTGGGATACTTCTGATGGAGCAGCAACTGTTGGTGATTGGATTGAAGTGCTTGCATTTGACGGCCATTGGTATGCAACTGGAGTGGCTAATACAGCTGCTGCTATTGACATTGCCGATGCCAGAGCATAAATCATAGTTAGCAATAACAATCAAAGCCAAAACTCTCTCTCGTGGGTTCTTGACTCTCCTCGAGAGGGAGTAGCGGCTTTTTAACAAGGGGACTTAAATGGCAGATTTTCAAGAACAAGTAATGGGAATAACAGGTCTCACTATAGATGGTAGTTCTACTGCTCCTAGTAGGTCTGAATTTTCTACATTTTTAAATGATGGTGTTATTGATGTTACTAATAGATGGCTTCTCGTTAGGCCTCAAGATATAGAATTGTTTGTTAGAGAGAGTTCAACTACAGCCTCTAATGGACTTGATATAGGAGGAGCTGATGTAATATCTGTCCTCAGGGAAGCAGGTGCAGATGGTGATACTGATGGTAGTTCTGCATGGAGACCTTGTAGAAAAATTCCAGCTTCAATGCAATCAAGAGTAGTAGATACTGAAAGTCTAAATTTTGCTTCTAAATATAATCCCGCATATGCAATTGATAATAATGGAGGTATTAATGTATATCCTATTCCAGATGGGACTGATGATGGCTTTAGAGCATATTATGTAAATAATGCTCCAGAAGAAACAGATGGGACAGCATTAGATCATGCTAGTACTGGTATTAAATATTTCCCTAAAAATAAAGTTTACTTAGTAGTTATATATGCAGGCATAAAATCTTTGCAGTCAAATTTAGGTGCTACAGGTATATCTACATTTAGTTTAAGTGCCTCTGCGCCAGGAACTCCTAGCGATCCAACTATATCTTATAGTAATGGTTCTTTGACTAGTGATATAGCTGTTGCTCAAGATGCTATAGTTGTTGCTCAAGATTCTATAACCGTCGGTCCTACTGATGCTGCAGGTACTAGTGATACAGACGCTCCATCAGATGCCAGTGGAGATAGTAGTTCTGCCTATGTAACACCAACAATTACTACTGGATCTTCGTTAACAATAATGGATGCTGTTGCTGGTGAAGAAACTCCATTAGGAACAGATGCAGATTATGATAATTGGGCTCAATGGTTTAATGTATTAGGAGAATTGATAGAAGATGAAGAGGATAGTGAACTAGCACAAGCACAGATAGGAAAGATTCAGGCATTCATTCAGGCGTTTCAAGCTGAGGTACAAGATGCATCAGCTGCTATGCAGGCTACTATTCAAGATGCACAGCTTGCAACTCAGGCTTCTATAGCTAATGCCTCTAATGATGTCTCTACTAATAATGCTTCAATGGGTACTTTAATCCAGGCTTCAGTTGCTAATGCTTCTAATGATACGCAAGCATCTATAGCTAAAATGCAACAATCGACAAGTGCAGCTACAACAAAGATGGTTCAGTCTACTACGGCAGCTATTCAAAAGATGTCCCTAGCTACAAATGTTAGCCTTCAAAACGCTGCTAAAACATTAGAAGCCTCAATACAAGATTATTCACAAGAAATTGCATTATTCCAAGGGGAGCTGGGGAAATACCAGGCACAAATTGGTGCAGAGATTCAAGCCTATCAGCAAGAAATAGCTGAGAAAGGTACAGAATATCAATGGATGACTGCTAGATTAAAAGATTTAAAAGAGGAGTATGACAGAGCATTTTTACTGGCAGCTCCTAAACAACAACAAGCAAGAGCGTAAAGGAGAATCAATGAGTAAGTCAGTAATCAAAGAGAAAGAAGTAAAGCTTTCCGATAATCATGTAACAGAATTAGATGTCGACTTTAAAGGGAAGACAAATGATGAGTTAAAAGAGGTTCGGGACACTTTAGTTACTCAATTAAACCAGTATCAGACAATGACAATAAAAGCTGCTGGTGCTATTGAAGTTTTAAATCAACTATTGCCTGAAGAGGATGATAGTGAAGGTTAATGAACTTATGGAGCGTGTTGGCATGACCCAAACAGGTCGTGCCCTTGCGTACATTAAAGATGGTTTAGATGAGATGAATATGATGGCAGAAACCCATGTTAATGTTGAACGTATAGATATTACTGCGGATCAACGATATTATACTATGCCTATGGATGCTATTAAGATAATTGATATTCGTTGCAAACATCACGATAATAGTGATAGCAAATATAGAAGCGTTCCTAGAAGTATACATAAACCCCCTACTGAGGATGCAGATGGCGTCTAAAAGAAAATATGCATATTATTTACGTGGCAATCAAATAGCCATTATAGAGGAAGGTTTAGGCTCTGGAGTCTGTAGCCTTTCTGGTTATAGTAATCAAACAACTTGTGAAGCTGCTGGAGGGACCTGGACTGAGAATGCTACAGGTACTGATGATGGTGTATATAGAAGTCCTACTGCTACTGTGGCTGATGGTTTAGAGATAGAATACGCATATAGTCCTAGATATTTTATAGAATCTACAGATACTTCTACTACTACTGTTTCAGGATGGGATCAAGATAATGATGGTAACTTTAGACTTCGTGCCTCAGGTAGTACTAATTGGACATCTTCTCCTGATTTAAGTAGCGTTACTCATATAGTTTTAAGAAATGCAGGTAGATGGAATGGTATGCATAAGGTTTCATCTGTTACAAATAATAGGATAGTTACTACTACTAAGGCTTCAACTTCTACATCAGAAACCTTATTTGAAGAAACGGTAACTTTATATTATGATGTAAATGTTTTAAATGATGAGTCAGATACTATAGATCTACCAGAATATCTAGCTAAGGCATTAGTATATTATGTTAAGGCTAAGATGGCAGAAGATCAAGGAGATATGGAGAGAATGCAATATAATGAAGTACAATTTAGAGCATTAATGAATAGATATGAGAATTCCAGAATCTGGGGTTCTAGAAGAGTAGCTCCTGGAATCGGAGCAATAAGATAAGGAGAATATAATGGCAGTTACAGTTAAAGTTATAAGAAATCAGAACCCTAAGCATGATACTGCGGGAACTTCAGAATATGCAGCTGCAATAGATGCTGCTATTGGAGCTGTGCTCCCTGCAAATGTAGATATTGCATCAGCATGGGATTCAACAACTAATTCTATTGTTACTACAATTGTATTAAATGATAATTCATAATTATGAGAAATTCTACTTCACCAAGCATATCATTGTTTGACCAGTTAGGTGCTGGATTAGATGTAGTAGGACAGGTTCCTGTACCTAAGTATCATCGCTATCAGCATGAGGATGCAGCTGAAGGAGAGATAGCACCTTCAGAAGTACCTGCAGAGCCCTTAGAGTCACTACCTAATAATATGACTGATATGAAATTTACTCATTCTCTTATTAAGCATTTAGATATGTTGTATAATAGAATGCTTGCAGGAGAAATCTCTGATATTAATAATGAATCACAGGTTAATGAAGAAACTATAGATATAGCAGGTGTTCCTCATACACAGAAACATTCCTATTACAATCCAGGGAATAGTAACGTAACTGAGAGTTTCTAATGCCTCAGCCTAAGGTTAATATAGCAGGCTCTGATGGAAGTTTGGTTGGAGTAACTGGTGGCAAATTAGAGGTTGAACTTGGAACTTCCCCCACAATTGATATTGGTGATATACAAATTAAAGGATATGCTACTGTTGGGCAATTTGCTTTAAATGTAAGAACTGTTGGTGGAAGTGGCCCAACTCGATTACCTGATAATGATTGTAAACATGCCGATATAATGGCAAATATATCCAATACAGGAATAGTATATATAGGGATAACTGGTGTTTCTGCTACAACTGGAATTGCTTTATATGCAGGAGATGTTTATAGTGTAAATATTGAAAATACCGAATTATTATACGTACTCCCAACTGTAGATAATGAAGATATTAATGTGGTATTTTATAACTAATGGCTAGTAACGTAACAAGAGACCATCATAATCTTCGGAGAAATCTAAAGCTTAATGATAACTTCATCTCTAATGATGGAGAAGCTTTGGGTATTAATATGGCTGATGAGGGACATGTGATGATAACTAGTGATCAGAGTCCTTGTAAGTTTACTCTTAGTTCTAAAGTATCCTATGGCAATTCTGTTATTAACTTTGGGACTAATCTTACTGTAGGTGGTTCTAATGTAGATGGCAGGATAGGATTTGGTAATGATAGCACTGCCACAGACAGGTCTCTTACTTTTCAAATTGCAGACACAGGCGAAACTCAGTTTTTCTTTGGTAATGGTAAAATGATGATAGGTAATGCTATCTCTGGATTGACTCCAAGTGCTCGTTTAGAGATAGAGAAGGTTACAAGTTCTGGTCAAGGTAGTGATCCAGGTGAACTAGCAAAGGGAGTAGCCCAACCAGACCTTACTACCCCTAATCTAAGGCTTAGTTATGATCGGTGGAAGTATGTAGATTTTGATACTGGTATTAATGGAGCTTTGACTATTACTACAGTGGCTGACGATAACTGCCTTACTGGTGTTGACGATTTAACAAGACCAGGTAATCATGATGCTTGGGAGATAAATAGAACTTGGAACGTGCAAAATGGAGTAACTAGTGGCTCTGGTGATCGTGAAAAATTTAAAATAGTGACTGATGGTGATGGCTATACTACATTTACTTTAGTTCAGGGTGGTCGTAATTTTGCTGTAGATGAGACTATCACCTTTACTGACCCAGGAGAGACAGATAATACTGCCGTATTGACTGTTGCGAGTATATCTAGTGTTGCCGATATCATCTTAGCTCCTGATGGCAATGTAGGTATAGGTAATTCAGTACCAGGAAGTGACTTAGAAATTAGTAAAGTATCTGGTGATGCTTCTATTGAATTGAGTGCTTGGTCAGCAACAGATGGTGATTCTGGGACTTTAATATTTCAAAAATCAAGTATAGCAACTGTAAATACTTTTGGAGATGGAGCTGGAACTGCTGCTAGTGAGACATTGGGACGTATTGAAGCATGGGGGACAACTCAGGATGGTACTGCTGCTGATGATATTGCAAAATTATCTTCCTATATTGAGTTTTCTAATGACTCAGCTTCACGTGAAGGAACTGTCCCAGGTAAGATGATTTTTGCAGTAGCACCAAATAGTGATAATGCTACTCCAGCTGAAGCAATGAGGATAACACAAGCTGGCAATGTAGGCATAGGAGTTACAGACCCAGATACTAAGTTTGAAATATTTGGAACAAGCAATTCTTTACAACAAAAGTGGTCATATGATGCTGATAGTTTTGCTTCTATGGCTGTCGTAGATGCTAGTCACACAACTATAGCTACTGGAGAATCTGGTAATATAATTCTTGATGCTGCTGGTGATATTCGTCTTGATGCAGCAGGTGGTGATATTACTATTTTACAGGCAGATGTAGCCATACCACCAGATAAGAAGATTACATTTGGTAATACTGGTGAATATATTACAGGGGATGGTACTGATTTAGATATTGTTTCAAGTGGTACTATGCTGATACAGGCAGTAGGGGATATAGATATGTTTCCTTCAAGTGGACAGGATGTAAACATATTGGCAGGGGCATCGAATAAAGGAATAATTTTAAATAGTGGGGCAGCTGGGGTTACTTATATACAAATTAATAATATATTTGATGAAGCTGATTATTTCAAAATCAGCTGTGCAACGAATGGTGCTACAACTATTGCAACTGTTGATGATGGTGCTGATAATGCTGATTTAACTTTAAATATTGATGGCTTTATAGATATGAATAGTGCATCAGGTGAAAATATTACACTTGATTCGGGTGGTGATATTACCTTAGATGCTGATGGAGATAATATAACAATG